>Ga0326728_10025097_pt1 | contig 10711 bp, 10 predicted proteins | sample MB3enrmetagenome_FD_207602 | JGI IMG/M metagenome (GOLD analysis project Ga0326728, IMG submission 207602) | Lab enriched peat soil microbial communities from McLean, Ithaca, NY, United States - MB31MN | ecosystem: Environmental > Terrestrial > Soil > Wetlands > Peat | place: USA: New York...
GAACTCGGCGATGTTCGCTTTGACCCACTCGAGTGCGGCCACCATGTCGAGCAAGCCGTAGTTCCCCGCAGTCCCGCCGGCCTCGCGCGCCAAATCCGCCGTCGCCAAAAAACCAAACACGCCCAGCCTGTAGTTGATCGTCACCAACACCACGCCCTTGGTCGGCAGAAAATCGCCATTATGCCGCGGCTCTGAGGCGGACCCGCCCTTGTAACCGCCGCCATGGATCCAGAACATCACCGCCAGCTTGCCGCCGCGCTTCGCGTTCGCCGGCGAAAACACGTTCAGGTACAAGCAATCCTCGCTTGGGCCAGCGTCCTGGAATGCCATATCCGGGAACGCGTCGCTTGCCTGCATGCAACGCGCGCCGTACTGCGTCGCGTCGCGCACGCCCTTCCAGCGCGCGGGCGGTTCCGGCGCTCTCCATCGCAGATCGCCCAGTGGCGGCGCGGCATAGGGCATGCCAAGAAAAGCTCGCACCCTGCCATTGTTGATCAGCTTGCCGCGAACCTTCCCCTGCTCCGTCTTCACTTTCAGCGAATCGGCACGAACAGGCACCGATAGTCCAAGCGCCAGCCCCGCGAACGCCAGCGCGCGCAACGTCTGCACTGCGAATTGCATCGTAAACTCTCCCGCCCAACACGATATCAGGGTGGGCATGAGATCAGCAGCGCTCGGCAAAGCGGATATTCTGGAACTTCAGGTAGTACTATTTGATCGTTATGAATCGCAAGAGGGCTCTCATGCTCACCGCAGCGATTGTGCTCGCTCTCTCGCTGATCCCCGTTCCCTATCTCGCTTCCCCAGAGTGGAGCGTACGGGTCGTCGATGAGTCAGGGAACCCGCTGTCAGGGATGCTCGTGCGCCTGAGCTACACAAACTACTCCGTCGAAACGACGGGGCACGACGAGGATAGGTACACCGACCAACGCGGTGCCACCATATTCCCAAAGCACAGGCGTTGGGCATCAACGCTGCAACGCTGCTTTTTTACGGCACTTTCCGCCACAGCTCTTGCACACGCGAGCTACGGGCCGAGTGCCACTGTGATGGCCTTTGGGAAAGGGCTGGAAGGGGAGGCGGTTTCCGATGACATCGTCACAGACTGGACGGGTCAGCCCGCGCGGATGGATTCACGAATCGTTGCAAGGCCGGTGTCGAAGTAGCGAAGCGCCTGCCCCGTCACACGATTTCTGTCGCCAGCAGATCGGCAACCGTCTCGCGCCGCCGGATCAGCCGCGCCTTCGCGCCCTCGACCAGCACCTCGGGAGCGCGCGGGCGCGTGTTGTAGTTGGAGCTTTGCACCATGCCGTAGGCTCCGGCATCGAGCAGAGCCACCAGGTCGCCGGGCTCGACTGGCGCGAGTTTGCGGTCGCGCGCAAAGAAGTCGCCTGATTCACACACCGGGCCCACCACATCGACGATGCGCGCCTTCCCTGCCCTCGGCCGCACCGGAACAATCTCGTGATGCGCCTGGTAGAGTGCCGGGCGGATCAAATCGTTCATGGCCGCGTCGGTGATGACAAAAGTCTTCTTGCCACTGTTCTTCACATACAGCACGCGCGCCACGAGCGCACCCGCTTGCGCCACCAGAAATCGTCCCGGCTCGATCAGCAGGCAGCCATCGAAATCGCCGAGCGCGGCGTCGAGCGCTGATGCATACTCCTGCACCTTGGCCGCTGCGTCAAAAGCGCCGTCGTGATAGTCGATTCCCAACCCGCCGCCGGCATCGATGGCCTTGACCGCGATGCCATCGCGCCGGAGTTGCCTCACCAGCTTGCTCACTCGCGCAAGGGCCGCTCCAAATGGATCCACTGAGCGAATCTGCGAGCCGATGTGAACGCTGACGCCGTACGCCTGGAGCCAGCGGTCGCCGGCTGCTCTCTTGTAGATTGCAGGCGCGCGGCGAATGTCGATGCCAAACTTGTGCTCGCGCAGGCCGGTGGAAATGTAGGGATGCGTGTCGGCGAAAACGTCAGGATTGACGCGCAGCGCAAAGCGGGCTCGGACCTTGAGTTTTCGTGCGCGCTCTTCGAGCAGCGCAAGCTCCGCCTCGCTCTCCACGTTGAACTGGAGGATTCCGGCCTTCAGCGCGAGATCAATCTCCGCAGCCGTTTTGCCCACGCCGGAGAACACGACGCGGCCGGCCGCTTCCGGCGCGGCGGCCAGCACGCGCTCCAGTTCGCCGCCAGAGACAATGTCGAATCCCGCGCCGCGCTGCGCCAACAGCTTGAGAATCGCCAGTGCAGAGTTGGCCTTCACCGCGTAGCAGACAAGGTGCTCCCGTCCCGCAAGAGCCTGCTGAAACAGCCGCAGCCGCCCGGTAATGGCTTCGGCCGAGTAGACGTAGAGCGGCGTGCCGAAGCGGCGGGCAAGCGTTTCCAGCGAGACACCGTCGCAGAAAAGCGCGGCGCCGGGCTGCGGACGGGAAAACGGGCGCGAGGATGTTTGTTGAGTCACGAATCGAGTCCAAAACCAGAAGAAATCCTCTTTTGAGCCTACAGCATCCCGCCCTGAGGTTCCCTGCGCACCGGCACTCTACTGCCGCCCAATTACAATGGCTGAATGGCCGATATGCCCCTAGTTGACCTGGTAGGCGTGGGCCTGAACGCCACCGACACGCTGATTCCGCTGCCTGCTTATCCCGAGCGCGGCTCAAAGCTTGAGTACAGCGCCGCAAGCGTGATGCCGGGCGGCCAGGTGGCCACCACCGTAGTCGCCTGCCAGACCTGGGGACTGCGTACCCGCTACGTGGGCAAGCTCGGCGACGACGACGCGTCGCGGCTGCACGAAGAGGCATTCAAGCGCGCGGGCGTGGAGGCGCGGCTGATCAAAGTGGCCGGCGGCGTGAGCCCGCAGTCGCTCATTCTCGTCGACGCGGGCGGCGAGCGCACCGTGCTTTGCCGGCGCGATGAGCACATGACACTCAGGCCGGAGGAGCTACGCCAGGAGTGGGTAGTGAACGCGCGCGTGCTGCACCTGGACGGGCACGACACCGCCGCAGCCACTCTGGCCGCAAGCTGGGCGCGGGCCGCCGGCATTCCCGTGGTGGCCGATCTCGACGACACCTATCCCGGCATCGAAGAGCTGGTCGCGAACATCGATTATCTGATTGTGAGCAAGGACTTCCCCTGCCGGTTAACGGGCGACCCCAACCTGGAGCGTGCGCTTCGGCAAATGCGGTCGCACTACGGATCCCGGCTGTGCGCCGCCACGCTCGGCGAGGACGGCGTGTTGGCCTGGGACGGCAAGCAGCTTCTGCACAGCGCCGCCTATCGCGTGCCCGTGGCCGATACCACCGGAGCCGGCGACGTCTTCCGCGCCGGATTCATCTTCGGCTTGCTGCGCGACTGGCCGCTCGAGCGGCAACTTGATTTCTCCTGCGCGGCGGCGGCCATGAACTGCATGGCGCAGGGCGCGCGCGGCGGAATTCGGCCCGTGGACGCCATCGAGGACCTGATGGCCACGGTGGCGCGCTACGAGAACGCATACGGCGTGCAGGCGCTCGACTGAACAGCGGCGGCGCTGGAACTCCGCCAGCCTTTCCCTCGTCAGATTTAGAATAGAAGTGACGGGTCACACTGCCCGTATGTACGTTGCGGATCCCCAACCTGCTTTGCACCACGGAGACAACTCATGGCACTGATTAAGACATCGAACCCGGCCCTGGGCCAAAACACCTTCAGCGACTTTCAGCGCAGCCAGGACGGCGGCAGCCTGATCGACGCCGCGGCGCGCATGACGCTGAGCGGCACCATCAACAAGACCGGCATTCTGCTGCTGTGCGCCGTGGCCACTGCGGCGTGGACGTGGAACTCGTTCATGCAGACGCGCGACCTGAGCTTCGCCGGTCCGGCAATCATGATCGGCGCCTTTGGCGGCCTCATCTTTGCCTTCATCACGGCCTTCAAGAAGACGTGGTCGCCGGTGACCGCGCCCATCTATGCGCTACTCGAAGGCCTTGTGCTCGGCGGTCTGTCAGCGATCTTTGAGCTGCGCTATCCCGGCATTGCCATGGAGGCCGTGGCGCTCACCTTCGGCACCCTCTTCGTGCTGCTGCTGGCGTATAAATCCGGGCTGATCAAGGTGACGCAGAAGTTTCGCCTGGGCGTGGTCGCGGCTACCGGCGGGATCTTCCTTTTCTACATGCTTGAGATGGTGCTCGGTTTCTTCGGCATCAACTTTACGACGGTCAACGGCGCCACTCCCATTGGCATTGGCTTCAGCTTGCTCGTCGTTGCCATCGCCGCGCTCAACCTGGTGCTCGATTTCGATTTTGTCGAGCAGGGCGTGGCTTACGGAGCGCCGAAGTACATGGAGTGGTATGCCGCTTTCGGCATCATCGTGACGCTGGTATGGCTTTATCTGGAGATGCTGATTCTGCTGGCGAAGATACGCGGCAGGAATTGAAACAAGCGGCTTGTAGCCCGTAGCCGGTAGCTAGTAGCACTCAGTTGCGCCTGACCTGCCGTTCGCAGTGTGCCGTCTGCCATCTGCCGTTGGCTGCCGTTTGCTGTCTGGTGTCAGCTACTCGCTTCCGGCTACTGGCTACTGGCTACTGGCTACAAGCTACTGGCTGCTTCCCTGCGGCGAGATCAGCGTGAACGCCACCGTTCCCGCGGTGCTTCGCTTGTGCGGAGTGCCGCGCGGGACCACCAGCATGTCGCCTTTGCGGAGCGTGATCGACGTCGCGCCTTCCGATTCGGGCGCGAGCCACTCGCCGGGCTTGGGGCTGTGCGCATTCTTCGGTGTTCCGCCCAGTTCGTACACCGTCGATCCATCGAGAATCTGGAACACGTGGTCGCGTCCTTCGTGCCACTCGAACTCTTTGGCGCTTTTTGCCGTCTCAGTAGTCAGAACCACGGTGAAATTCTTCCCCTGCACGAGATTGTTGTTGCCGGGGTTTGCCTGGAGCGCCTTGATGTCATCTTGAATCTCTTCCGCTCGAAACACCTGGAAGGCCGCAGCGCCCGTGCTGATCGCGCCCTGCTGTGCCGCGGATAAAGCAAACAGCGATGCATCGGTGAGTGTGAGGCCGGCGGCAGCCGCAGCGGGAACGGCGCGCAGGAATCTGCGCCGGCCCGGGCTCCTGAGATCAACATTGCTCATAGGATTCTCCCCAAAACGGCAAATCACTTCGTGCTGAATTCTAGCAGCGCAACGTCGGGTGCCCAACGTCTCGTCCGCCGTGGCGGATGAAACGTGGGATCGCACAAACCCTGGTTGGGCAGCGTAGTCGCCGGCTCGCTCCCTTGTTCCCTTGTTCCCCGCCGGGGTCCCCAGCGAGTGGTTTGTACTCGCTGGGGTGGCTCGGTCCCTGTCTTTCTATTCCCTACTGGCTACTCCCTACTCCCTGTTGTTCCGTTCCCTGTCTTTTCACGCTTCAAACTGCCGCAGCCATGGCGCCAAAAGCGCGGCGACCTTTTTCGGATGTTCGTAAGCGGCAAAGTGGCCTGCGCCGGGCAGCACGTGAAACACGCATCCGCCAGGAGCGGCGCGGAACGCCTCCATGTCGGCGGCAGTGATGCTTGCATCCTCGGCGCCCGCAATGGCAAGCACCGGCACGCGGATGGTGGCGACGGTAGGAACCGAATCGGGCCGCGCGGCCAAACCCGCCTGCACGGCAACCACGGCTTCAGGCGTGAGGGTCATCTGCGCGCGCACTTCGGCGACGATCTCGGGCCGCTCGCGGCGGACTGAAGGGGCAACGGTGTTCTGCGCCATGCCGTCGAAGAGCGCGGAAACGCCCTCTGCTTTGGCCCGCGCGATGGTCTCTACCCTCTTGGCCAGGCTGGCCTCGGTATCCGGTTGTGGTTTGGAGCAGACAAAGACCATGCCAAGCGTGCGCTGCGGCGCCCTGCGCCACAGCTGCAGCAGCACGTAGCCGCCGATGGAACAGCCGCCAAAAATAGCCTTCGAAACTTTCAGGTGATCGAGCAGCGCAAGAGTATCGGCGGCAAGCTGCTCCATGGTGAGCACAGGCGCGCTCGGCACGCGGGCAAAGCCGCCAGTTGGAAGCGATGAGCCGAGCTCTGAGAGTCCATGGCCGCGCAGGTCGGGAACAATGGCGCGGATACCGGCTAGCTCCCGCGTAAGCGGGCGCCAATAGTCGCGGTCGAGCGGTGTGGGATGCAGAAGGACAACCGGGAGGCCTGTGCCCGTGTCACTGAAGCTCAATCGGGCGCCATCGGAAACGCAATTCCCGCTCATATTTGAGGAGGATATCCTCCCGGATAAGGCGCCGTCTCCTCTGGAATGCCAATCCAGGCAGCAATGTAGGCCACGCCGACCAGCCCGCCGGAGAAGAAGAAGCCGAGCACGGCGAGAATGCGAACCAGGGTGACGTCCCAGCCGTTCGACTGCGCCAGCGCCATGCAGACCCCGCCGATCGCGCGTCCGGCGTGCGGACGGATCAGCGGCCGGGCCGGCGTGGGCTGCGGCACGGCCACAGCCGCGCCACAGTTCGAGCAGAAGCGCGCGGTGCCGTGCAAGGCGTTTCCACATTGCTGACAGTAGGCTGCCATCTTCGGTCCTCCCCCAACTTCGGCCCTCCCAAGGATTAGGGCCCCTCCGCCGGTGATACGCAATCGCGACCACTCTGGTTCCAGGCTACGGCGCAGCCCGCATCCACCGGCCATTTGCTCAGCTTCCCCGGTACGGATTGCGCAGGTACTTCCGCGCTTGGTCGGCACGGGACGTATTGGGGCCGGCGTCGATCGCGGCCTGGTAATCGCGCACCGCCATCTGGCGTTGGTCATTCAAATCGCGACATTGGCCGGCATCGAGCAGCGAGCGAATCTTCAGCTCGGACCCCACGTCGTGCGCCCCGGCGGCCTGCTCATAGGCCTGCGCCGCTTCATCGTAATGGCGCTGGCCGCGCAGGGCGTCGCCGAGCCCGAAGTCGGCCAGCTCCATGCGCGCATCGGCAAAGTAGCCGGTCTTGGCGTTGTCAGCCTGAATCTGCTGGTAGGCGTCTACCGCCCTCATACCCTCGCCGGCATCCTTGCGCAGGTTGGCCTCCTCAAGGCAGAAGAGGAAGTCGTGTGGGTATTCCTTCTCCAGCCCTCGCACCACCTGAATGGCTTCCTGATACTTCGCTTCGCGGCGCAGAAAAAGGGCAATGGCCGTGCGTGCCTCCATGCTGGTGGCCACGCCGCGATGCCCGGCGTCCCAGAGCATGGCCAGACCCGTGGACTTGGATCCTGTAATGCCGGCAAAACCGATCATCAGCTTGAAGGGCCAGGGGAGCGCGCCGACCACGTACTCGTAAACCCCCGTGATGAGCTTCGCGTCCACATAGTTCGGATCCAGCTCGAGGACGTGCGCGGCGTCGTCCCTGGCCTTTGTCGCCAGGCGGAAGCCGGTGGCATAGGCCCGTTCGACCATGGCCACATAAGTGCATCGAAGAGCACGCACCCAGGCTCGGGCAAACAGCGCGTCCACGTCGTTCGGATTCTTGCTCAGCCGCCAGTCCGCCTCGCGCACGGCTTCATCGGTCAGCGCAAAGATCTGATCCCGCTTCTTCGGGTCTTCCTCGGTGGCGTGCCGGCCGGTGAGGAAGCCGTCGGTGGCGTAGAAAGTAGTGTCGAGCAGATCGAGCCGGTAGAGCTCCTGGAAGACGACGGCGTCGAGCAGATAGGCCGTGGCCTGCGGGTCGCCGGGATGGGACGCGTGAAACTCCTCGAACTCGGCGACTGCGGCGGGGTAATCAAGGTTGTAAAAGCGATCGTAGGCCGCGCGCACCTGGGGGTCGTAGTTCATGGGGTTGGTATCGACGCCCGCCGCCCAGGCTCGGCTGGCTGCGCACAGCAACGCCACTGCCAAGACCAGGCTGCACTTTCGCAACGATCCCAAGCTCAACTTCAATCTCCTTCTTCTATCGTATCGCTTGGCGGAATCCGTCCCTTTGCACGCCGCTTTGCTCGGCATCGTGAGACTGAGCCGGTGTGGCTCCGAAAACGAGAATGGAACGGCGGCCACGACTGCCGCGAACACCGGCAATCCGTTAGGATCGAAATATGCCCATCCCCGAACGTCTCAAACCCAGTTTGGCCGCGAGTCGCCCCCCGGCGCCGGACAAGACGGAGGAGGCGCGCCAGCGCCTGATCGTCGCTCTCGACGTGCCCAGCGCCAAGGCCGCTACCGAACTGGTGGACCGGCTGGACGGACTTTGCCAGTGGTTCAAGGTGGGCCTGGAGCTCTTTACCGCCGCCGGGCCCGCCGTTCTGGAGCCACTGGGGTCGCATGGACACTCGGTCTTCCTCGACCTCAAATTCCACGACATTCCCAACACGGTGGCAGGGGCGGTGCGCTCGGCAGCTGCGTGGGGTGTACGCATGATGACCGTTCACGCCGCTGGAGGGCCGGCGATGCTGGCTGCCGCGCGCGCCGCGTTGGACGGCGTGGCCAATCCGCCGCAACTTCTCGCCGTCACCGTGCTCACCAGCATGGACGCCGCGCAGTTGAGCGCAGCCGGGATAACGCGCTCGCCCGCTGAGCAGGTTGAGTTGCTGGCGAAGATGGCTCTGGAAACGGGAATCCGCGGATTTGTCTGCTCGCCGCAGGAGGTCGCGGCCCTGCGCGCCCTCGCTGGCCCCGAAGGCGTGCTCGTGGTTCCCGGAATTCGTCCTGCCGCCGGCAAGGCCCCCAGCCGAACCCCGAATCGAACCGATGACCAGATACGCATCGCCACTCCCGCCGACGCGTTGCGCCGAGGAGCGAATTACCTCGTCGTGGGCCGCCCCATCACGCAAGCGCCGGACCCGGCCGCGGCCGTCGAGGCGATCCTCGAAGAGATGGCCGAAGCGCTTCCGTCTTAGCGGCAAGAGTCGTAATCCGCAAAAGGAAAAAGCCCGGCGCGGAGCCGGGCTCTTCTGTGGATAAAAGCTAAAGCAACGCTTAAAGCTTCTCGTAGAAATCGCATGCGGAGCAGGAAATGTAGACTCCGCCAGGAACGCCGCGCTCGCGGTCCTTGACGCGCTTGACGATGCGTGTGGGTTTGCCGCACTTGGGACAGTCGGTCGACTTCGTCGTGTCCATCACCTTCTTGCGGTCACCTGTTTTGGCTATCTTGGCCATCTCTCGGTAGGTTCTCCTTCGTTTGTGTCTCTGCTCGCATCCGTCGCGGCGGACGGCTTCAACGCTGCGGCCGCCGCTCGCCCAGCGCCGCAATTGGAACGCAGACTGCATCCCATTTGCGCGCAGAGAGCGGGACTCGCTTCCCCCCAGTTTATATGAGCCGGGCCGGACTTACCGCAGCCGGCCAAAAACTCGATGTCCGGGCTGGCGTTTTTCCTTGACAAACTAATCTCCTATTGATAGATTCCGCGTGCAATAAATTTCTCTTTTGAATCGTATCCAAAAGAGAAAGGGAACTCCTCGTCGGAGGCTCGCTCCAACCAATTGACCGAGATCCACACTTCACCAGAGAGGATGGGATTATGTCGGCTCTTCGTTTCGATTCTCACCGTTGTCAGTACCGCTGTCTGTCACGTCTGGCTGGGACGCTCGCAATACTCATTGCCTGCGTTGCCGGAGTGACGTCGCTGCAAGCGCAGCTTTCCACCCAGGCAACCATCACCGGAACCGTGACGGACTCGAGCGGCGCTTTGGTGTCAGGAGCTACCGTCACCGTTACCAACGACGCGACCAAGGTTTCAGTCCAGACGAACACCAACCGCGACGGCGCCTATATCCAGCCTGACCTGGAAGTAGCGACCTATTCGGTGACCGTGACCAAGGCAGGCTTCAAAGCCTATACCGTGACCGGAGTCGAGCTGCACCCTGCCACGACGTCGACTGTGAACGCGACGCTCTCGGTTGGCGCGGCCACGCAAACCGTGACCGTTGCGGCAGTCTCCACCGAAGTGGAAACCACGACCCCTGAGGTTTCAGCCGATATCAGCAGCGATGAGGTAAGCACGCTGCCCATGAACGGACGCAACTACCAGGCTTTGGCGGTGATGATGCCGGGCGTGGTCAATGAGCAACAGGGTTCGGCGATGACCACCGGCGGCCGCTCCACCAGCAGCCAGCTCTCCATCAACGGCCTGGACGTAGCCCGCAGTTTCTATGTTCTGGACGGCGTTTGGAACGAGAACACCGGCAACATGACGCAGGAATCGGTGATTCCGAATCCCGACTCCCTTGAAGAAGTGCGCGTGCTCCAGAACAACTTCTCCGCGCAGTATTCGCTCCTGGGCTCGTCGGTCATTCTGATGCAAACCAAGAGCGGCACGGCCAACTGGCACGGAACCGCTTGGGAGTTCGTGCGCAACGACGACCTGAACTCAAAGAACTACTACGCGACCAGCATCACGCCCTACAAGCAGAACATCTTCGGCTATAACGCCAGCGGCCCGGTCTACATTCCGCACGTCTACAACACCGACAAGAGGAAGACCTTCTTCTTCTGGGACGAGCAGTGGGTGATTCTGCATGTGCCCGCTCTGGTCTTCAGCGTCATCCCCACGCAGACTCAAATCTCCGGCTGCTTTTTCTCGCCCGTCAAAGACCCCACCACGGGCAGCCTCTTCCCCACGTCGACGGGAGGCTCTTGCCCTGCCGGCTATTACCAGATCCCAAGCAGCAGAATCAACACCAGCTCAACGGCCTATCTGGAAACGCTGTATCCGAAAATGACTAACTATTCCGTCACCGGCAACGCCAACAACTACGAAAATAGCCAGCCGCAGATCACCGACCAGCGTGA
>Ga0326728_10025099_pt1 | contig 10710 bp, 9 predicted proteins | sample MB3enrmetagenome_FD_207602 | JGI IMG/M metagenome (GOLD analysis project Ga0326728, IMG submission 207602) | Lab enriched peat soil microbial communities from McLean, Ithaca, NY, United States - MB31MN | ecosystem: Environmental > Terrestrial > Soil > Wetlands > Peat | place: USA: New York...
TGAAACGAAGTGGTTTTGGATCGGCCCATGATAGGATCCGCACCAAAACCGCTGCCGAGTGGGCTCAAATCGCCCGAGCGCGAGATGGGGAAGTAAAACTGCCGGCAGCCGTGGACAGGGCGACTATCCATCTTGCCGACAACCCCGAATCCTTTTCGGCATGCGTGCAATGCACCACCTGCACCAACGTGTGCCCGGTGGTCGCGGCGAGCGACGACCCAAAACGGGATCTGGACATGACGCCTCAACAGGTGATGAATCTGTTGCGGCTCCAGTTAAAAGAGATGGCCCTGGGCTGCCGAATGGTGTGGGATTGCGTCACCTGTTACAAGTGCCAGGAGCACTGTCCGCAGGGGGTGCGCGTGGCTGATATCTTGTATGAGCTTAGAAACGAGGCCTGCCGGCGGTTCACAATTAAATCAATAAGGGGCGTCAAACCGTCGAATGCATGAATACACGAAAAAGATCATTCTCTTAAAGAATGTTTCAACAGCCACAACCGGCCACTGGAGCACAAGTTGCGATATCTTTATTTTCCCGGCTGCAAGATAGCCGGCAATCTGCCCCAGTACGACTGGGCCACGCGTTCTGTCCTCGGGGTCTTCGATATCACTCTCGACAGCACGGAGCTTAACTGCTGCGGATATCCGGTGCGCGACATCGATTTTACTGCGGCAGTCTTCTCAGCGGCCCGCATTCTTGCCATTGCGGCCAAAAAAGAACTTCCCATCCTGTGCCCCTGCAAGTGCTGTTTCGGAAGCTTGAAGCACGCCGATTACTGGCTGCGTCATCAGCCCGATTTGCGGCATCGAATAGACACCCTGTTGCGAGAGGATGACCTTTCCTGGGAGCCCGGCGTTCCTGTTCGCCATCTGCTGACTGTGCTTGTGGAAGACGTGGGTCTCGGCCGCATACGGGAAAAGATCAGGAAACCCTTTACAGGATTGCCGGTTGCCGTGAGCTATGGCTGCCACGCCCTGCGGCCCGCCGGGGTGACCCGGTTCGACAATCCCCTTGCACCCACCATCTTTGAAAAGCTGGTCAAAACGACAGGCGCCGACCCGGTGGACTGGCCGTTGCATCTCGATTGCTGCGGCCATCCATTATGGGGTAAAAACGACAGGCTGTCCTTGAAGCTCATGGAAAATAAGCTGTCCTCTGCGCACATGGCCGGGGCCAGAGCGCTGATTACGGCCTGCACATACTGTCAGTTGCAGCTTGACACGGTGAGAAACGGGCAGGAAACGCTTCCGTTCCTTTATCCTGAACTGCCGGCGATCCTGGTGACGCAATTTCTTGGCGCCGCCATGGGGCAATCTACCGGCGCACTAGGGCTTGAGCGGAACCACATCGCGTTGAAACCAGCTAAATAAAAAATATTAAAAGGTGAGCATATGTCTAAATTCATCGGAGCAATCGATCAGGGCACTACGAGTACTCGCTTCATTTTATTTGACGATTCCGGGCGGATTGTGAGTATCGTTCAGAAGGAACACGAGCAGATCTATCCCAAGCCGGGATGGGTCGAGCATAATCCGGAAGAGATCTGGCAGCGTACCTTGGAGGTGATCGGCGAAGCCCTGCAGAAAAAGGGGATTTCTGAAAAGGAACTGGCGGCGGTCGGAATCACCAACCAGCGTGAAACCACCGTCATATGGGATCGCAAGACCGGCAAACCTGTTTACAACGCCATAGTTTGGCAGGATACACGAACCTCTGACTATGTTTCCGAATTCTCGAAAGAAGGCGGCCAGGACCGGTTTCGCGCCCGAACCGGCCTGCCTCTCTCAACTTATTTCAGCGGCCTCAAGGTCCGCTGGATTCTCGAACATGTGCCGGGTATCGGTGAACTGGCCAAAGCCGGCAGGGTCTTGTTCGGAAACATGGACGCCTTTCTCATCTGGAAACTTACCGGCGGCCCGGCTGGCGGTATTCATGTCACCGATGTCACCAATGCCAGTCGCACTCAATTGATGAATCTCGAATCGCTGGACTGGGACGACGATATCTTGAACGCTTTTGGTGTTCCCAAATCCATGCTGCCGCGCATCTGTTCGAGTTGCGAAGTGTATGGGAGCGCCCAGGTTGGCCCTTTAAACGGCGTGCCGATTGCCGGCGACTTGGGCGATCAGCAGGCTGCGCTTGTCGGACAGACCTGCTTTAAGCCGGGACAGGCAAAGAACACCTACGGGACAGGCTGCTTCCTGCTTCTGAATACCGGCCCGAATCCTGTACAGTCCAGTCACGGCTTAGTTACCACGGTGGCCTATAAGCTGGGGAGCCGGCCTGCGCAATACGCTCTGGAGGGCAGCGTTGCTATCGCGGGGGCGCTGGTGCAATGGCTGCGGGATAATCTGGGCCTGATCCGCACCAGTTCGGAGATCGAGACGCTGGCAAGAACAGTGGAAGACAATGGCGGAGTATACTTCGTTCCGGCTTTTTCCGGCTTGTTTGCGCCTTACTGGAACGCCAACGCGCGAGGCATAATCACCGGCCTCACGCGGTACGCCCAAAAGGGACACCTTGCGCGCGCGGTCTTGGAGGCGACGGCATTTCAGACTCGTGAAATAGTGGAAGCGATGGAAAAGGACTCCGGGATCAAGTTGGATGTATTGCGCAGCGACGGCGGCATGATAGAGAACGATTTACTGATGCAGTTCCAGGCCGACATTCTGAACAAACCGGTCGTCAGGCCCGTGATCAAGGAGACTACCGCATTGGGAGCAGCATATGCGGCCGGGTTAGGCGTCGGGTTCTTTAAAGGCCCCGATGATCTTTGCGGCAACTGGTCGGTCGAAAAAATGTGGAAACCTGACATGGAAGCCGAAAAACGCGAGTCGATGTACCAGCTATGGACAAAGGCCGTCAAGCGCGCCTTTGACTGGGTGGAAGAACCAACGGTGACAAGGGCGGGAGTCAAAGTATGAGAGAACGAAATTGACTACTGCTCCCGACTTCGCGTGACTTGAGACTAGCTTCCCGAGAAATGCTCCCTAACCTTCTCGTAAGCTACCGAGGCGAAGAAGAATGCGGCCGCGATCATTATTATGGTTGCCCCGGAAGTTAGATTAAACCTGTATGAAAACCACAAACCGGCGAGCGCAAAGAAAAAGTTAAGAAGGACGGATGTTATCATCATCGTTTTAAGAGAGCGGCAGAATTTTTCCGCTATGAAAGGGGGAATGGTTAGAAGAGCGATAACCAGAACCAGGCCCACAATTCGAATGAGCATGATTACCGAAAGCGCTATCATTCCGAGTAGAACGTAATAAAGCATTCCAACCCGGACACCCATGGCCATCGCGAATTCTTCGTCGAAAGACATTGCGAGGAAACTGTTATAGAGTGTGCCGACAACTACGATCACACATAAGTCAACCAGGACCATCATGAAAATATCAGAGCGCGGCACCGCCAGAATGCTTCCGAACAGGTAGCTCATCAGGTCCACGTTATATCCGGGTGTGAGGTCGATCATTATTATTCCCAAGGCCATTCCCACGGCCCACAAGACTCCTACTACGGTATCCGCCCTCTGCTTGTTCTTCAAGGTGACGGCGGACATGACCATCGAGATCGCCAGCGCAAATCCGACCGCTCCGGCAAGCGGGGGAATTCTAAAAAAGATGGCCAATCCAATGCCGCCGTATGCGGCGTGAGCGATTCCTCCGGAGATAAAAACGATCCGGTTTACGACTACCAGAGTGCCTATTATCCCACAGGCCACGCCGGCAAGCAGGCCGGCCATAAGGGCGTTGCGCATGAATTCGGATTGGAATGCCTCGAGCATCTTCTCAGGAGTCCTTGTGATCGTGCTTGCGCAGAACGCGATGAGGAACTCCTCCGTGGGCTATCAGATCTACGGGGCACTGGTAGGCTGAATGCAGCATCTCTTCGGTGAGTTCGCCCGACTCATGGTGATACAGGGTCCGGTTAAGACATGCGACCGAGTTGATGTAGCCGGACAGGACGCTCACGTCATGGCTGACTATGACAATGGTTATCGCGGTGTTCAGTTCTTTGAGCAAATCGTAGAGGTCTGTTTGAAACTGGGCGTCCACACTGGCTGTCGGCTCGTCGAGGAGCAGAATTTTCGGTTCGACGGTGAGTGCCCTGGCGATCAGGACACGCTGCCTTTGGCCCCCTGAGAGTTTCCCTATCTGCCTGTCCCGGTAATCCCACATCCCAACCTGCTTTAATACCTTTCTGGCAAGCTCCATGTCCTCGGAAGTGTACCGGCGGCCCCGCCCCGTCCTGCCTAGCCTGCCCATAAGCGCAACGTCCTGAACCGAAACAGGGAAATCCTTGTTGATCCCCGTATTCTGCGGGACGTATCCGAGCAGTCCGGCTGCTTCCATGGGCGTTTTGCCAAAAACCTTGACGGTTCCCTGCGCGGGGTTCAAAACACCCAGTATAATCTTAAGCAGGGTGGTCTTGCCGCTGCCGTTAGGCCCCATTATTGCCAGGAAGTCTTTCTCCTCCACTCTAAGATTCACGTTCGTCAGGATAGGATGGCTGTTATAAAAAAAGGAAACATTTTCTACATCGACAGCCGAAGCACCCATAGTCGACCTCTTTTCACTGCTCGTTTTTCACGGACTTTTCGATTTGTTCTGCCACCTGGCGGAGGTTCTTTTCCCACTCGGGGGCCAGGTCGTCAGCCTCTACCAGCCTTGCGCCAACGGCATCAGCTATGGTCTGGGCGGTTTTAGGCGAATATTGCGGCTCAATGAAGATCACTTTTACTCCCTGCTGCCGCGCACGCTTTATGAATTCATCGAGATCTCTTGCCTTTGGCTCCTTTCCTTCAACTTCCACAGGGACCTGTGTGAGTCCGTATGCGTCTGCAAAATAGCCCCATGCGGGGTGGAACACCATGAAGGATCGTGGTTTTGAACTTGCCCCAAACAGGCGGGAAAGGTAAAGGTCCAACCCGACCAGGTCTGAAACGAATTGCCTGTAATTGGTCTCGTAAGATGCGAGGTTGTTCGGGTCGACGGAGGCAAGGGCTTCAAAGATCGCTCGCGCCTGGACAATTACCAGAGGGGGCGAAAGCCACGTGTGAGGGTCATGGCCGCATTCTTCCTGGGAGCTTGCGTTCTGCGGCTTTTCTCCCTCGCCGGGACGCCGCTCGATAGCTCTTTTTCGGATACTCTTGTCGGTGTGTATCACCAGGATGTTCGGATTTGTAGAAATCATCCTCGGGAGCCATGTGGTTTCGAAGGGAACTCCACAGGCAAAATAAATCCTTGCCCGGCTCAGAGCAGACATCTGCCCGGGCCTGGGTTCGTAAGTTTCCATCTCTGCTCCTGGAGGGATCATCACTTCAACTTTGACTAATTGTCCTCCGATCTTCTCCACAAAATACCGCTGGGGAAGAATGCTGACGGCAACAGGAATGGGCGCCGCATCCCGAGCCGCAACCAGGCACGGCTGAATAAATATCGGAGCAAAAACAAAAAGGATTTTCAAAATTGCATTCGACATTATGAATGCCTTTCATGAAGGCGGGCGAAGCCTCAGTAATCCTGCAAAATGTATATGATATGAGATTTTGCTCTCGAGCGCCATAGGCTAATTCAATTAATTACTCATTGATTTTAGGTAAACTACAAACATTGGAAAATTACCCGCGCAAATAAGGTTCGCGGGGATATCTGTTCTTATTCCATCAAGGCGAATGCCCGCTCTCATCTTCTTTCTATTTGCAACGAAAACTGCCGCATTTGCAGGCGCAGATGTGGTATTATTTACCTCTGTTTCCACGCCCCGACGCGTTTAAAACATAAGGAGCCTGTGATGGAAAAGCTGCTTGTCGCATACGATGGTTCCAAACAATCTGAGAAAGCTTACAGGCAAGCCCTGGAAATAGCATCAAGGTTTTCCGCCGGGATAGTCGTGCTTGCGGTAGCGCGGCCCCCCGAGCCTCCCGTGGCCGTGGAAATGGAGGCGGTGCTTGATAGTGCTGTAGAACATTACGAGGCGCGCTTCAGAAATTTAAAAGAGTTGGCTGAATCTTTCGGTGTGGACGTGAGGTTCGAAGTGAGGGCGGGACATCCCGCCGAACAAATCGTGGTCATGGCTAATGACGAAAAAGCGAGTGCGATCGTCATGGGACATCGCGGCGAGAGTTTTTTCCAGAGATGGCTCCTGGGTTCAGTTGCCAAACGTGTCTTGAGTTATGCCCATTGCACCGTAATTGTGGTCCGCTAAGGAATTCGTTCAAAAACCAAAGTTCTGGTGATAGTCGCTGTCTATTTTCAGTCCTTCTATGTCCGTAGTCTTTTCGCCCCGTGAGGACTTGATCTTGTCGATATTCCTCTTCACTATGGCGCGTCTGGTTCCATAAGCCAAAGCGGTCTGTTCCGTGATCTTTCCCTGCTGATACAGGCGCGAGATACTGGCGTCGAATGTGGTCCATCCAAAAGGTTCGGCCTGCTCCATCATCTCATAGAAGGTTTTCCCCTCTGCTTCGCCGTTAATTATGGCTTCCTGAACTCTAAGGCTGTTGCCCATTATCTCCAGGGCGGCGACTCGCCCTCCGCCGACCTTGGGGAGCAGCCTCTGCGAAATTATCCATTTCATGGCATCGGCCAGGCGGATTCGGACGAGACGCTCCTCTTCCAGTTCGAACATGCCGATGATGCGGTTTACACTCTGGCCCGCATCCGTCGTGTGCAACGTACTCAAAACAAGGTGGCCGGTCTCGGCGGCGCTCAACCCGATTTCCACAGTCTCACGGTCGCGCATTTCGCCGACCAGTATCACTTTTGGCGCCTGACGCAACGACGCCCGCAGCCCATTTGCAAACGAATCGAAATCGAGGCCCAGTTCCCGCTGATTGAAGGTGGCATTTAGCTGCGGATGGACGAATTCGACCGGGTCCTCAAGGGTCACCACGTGATAGGGGTGGCGAGCGTTGATTTCGTTCAAAATCGTAGCCAGCGTCGTCGATTTCCCACTGCCGGTAGCACCCGTTATAAAGGCCATTCCGAACTTTTCATCGGCTATCCGCTTGAGGACCGCAGGAAGTCCCATTTCATCTATTGTCGGGATTTTGGTGGGAAGCTGCCTCATGGCGATCGAATAGGTGCCGCGCTGAGAGAAAATGTTTACGCGGAATCGCGCCCGGCCTGGGAGATGATATGATATGTCGCATGACCCCATATTAAGCAGATGTTGGATCCCGCGGCGGTCGTTGGCGACAAGGTTCAGGGCTATTGTTTCGGTGTGGAAGGGTGTTAGCGTCCGGATGCCGTAATCCATGCCGGCCGGCTTTAATAATCCGTCGACTTCGACCTGCGGGGGTTTGCCCACAGTGAAATTGATGTCTGAAGCGGTGGGATTTTCGTCCAGAATTCTGTGAAGAAATGAATCCAGCTCTGCTCGTCTCATAATCTGGTTACACCTCGGTAAAGTCCGGGGGAGGCTCGGTCAGGTAGGCGCGGAATTTCTCTTTGTCCACGCACTTCATGTAGGCCTCAGTCGGCCCGATTCGACCCGCCTTGAGGTGAGTGGCTATCGCGTCATCCAGGGTCTGCATTCCGTATTTCTTTCCCGTTTGAAGAGCCGATGCGATCTGATGGGTCTTGGATTCGCGAATCATTGCCCGCACCGCGTGAGTCGCTATAAGTATCTCCAGAACAGCTATGCGCCCCTTTACGTCGATACGTTTGAACAGGGCTTGTGAAATAACAGCCCGAATGCCGTCAGCCAGCGTTGAGCGAATTTGCGCCTGCTCGCCTACCGGGAATACCTCGATTATGCGGTCGATCGTTTTAGCCGCGCTTTGGGTATGCAGAGTAGAGAAAACGAGATGTCCGGTGGCGGCAGCCTCCATGGCCAGTCGCATTGTTTCCAGGTCGCGCATTTCACCAACCAGAATTATGTCCGGGTCTTCCCGCAAAGAGGCCCTCAGCGCGGCTGAAAAAGTCCGCGTATGAGTGCCGATCTCCCGGTGATTTATCAGGCAGTTCTTGCTCGTATGTACAAACTCTATCGGGTCTTCAATGGTGATTATATGGTCTCTTCTCTTTCGGTTTGCCTCGTCGATTATTGCCGCTAGAGTTGTGGACTTGCCGCTGCCCGTAGGGCCGGTCACGATGACGATTCCCCGAGGCAGAAGGGCCAGCCTGCTTACGACTGGAGGGAGGCCAAGCTGCTCGACCGAAAGGATTTCGCTCGGAATCTCCCGAAACACAGCCCCGATTCCATTTTTTTGGATGAAGAAATTCGCCCTGTAGCGGGCAAGCCCTGGAATTTCATATGAAAAGTCTAAGTCTCCAGTTTCTTCGAATACTTTGATTTTATCCTCGGGGGTGATCTCATAGAGCATCGAGCGCAGTTCGTTGTCATCCAGGACTTTATATTTTACACGCTCCAAGTCGCCTCGAATCCTCAAGACCGGCTGCTGGCCCGAAACAAGATGCACGTCTGAGGCTTTTTGTTCATTCATCAGTTTGAAAAAAGCATCTATCTTAGCCATGGACTCTTCGCCTTCGGGTCTCGGGTTTGCCTCACTCCGTTCGGGGTATGCAGGTCCGGGGTCTCTTTCCACTGCTTTTGACCCGCGACTGGTGACTCGCACTCCCCGAAGGGGGTCGCCCCGCAACCAGTCTTTTAAGCAACAATTATGCCTGGATCGCCGCACAACGCCTGTGCCGGTCGTCCAGGCGTGTCAGGCCGGCGTTTGAGGCAGCGTCCAGCGCATGCCTGAATTCCGCAGAAGTAATTCTGCGGTTGATGGCCTTGTTCTCAAGCGACCTGCCGCAGGGATGGTACTGGTCCATTATGTTTACATAGGTCTGAGCCGAGATCCGTGTGGCTATGAAATTGACAATTTCAGCCGTCCCGGCCAAGCCGTCCGGCATGACGAGATGCCGTACAAGCAATCCTCGTCGTGCCATCCCACTTCTATCGAAAACCAGGTCCCCAGTCTGCCTGTGCATTTCCATAAGGGCCTGCCGCGCCCGCTCGGGGTAGTCCGACGCGTTGCAAAGGCGCAGGGCCGTTCCAGGGTCCCAAAATTTGAAATCCGGCATATAAATATCGACGATTCCATCCAAAAGCTTTAACGCTGAAATCCGTTCATACCCACCGCAATTATAGACAAGCGGGATGCTCAAACCTTTTTCGACGGCCATGGGAAGCGCATCCAGAATAGGCTGAATTACGTGTGACGGAGTGACAAAATTTATATTATGGCATCCTTTTTTCTGAAGACTGAGCATGATTTCGGCCAGCTCTTCCGGCCCAACCGGCATGCCCTCTCCGCCCTGGCTTATGTCGTAGTTCTGGCAGAATTCACAATGGAGATTACAATGCGAGAAAAAAACAGTCCCCGAACCACCCCTGCCGACAAGGGGCTGCTCCTCTCCATAGTGGGGCCCATAGCTCGCCACCGAGGCAAGTTTACCCGTCCTGCAAAATCCTGTCTCGCCGGCCATTCTGTCGACCCTGCACATGCGCGGGCATAAGGTGCACTTTTTCATCCATGCGGACGCGCGCCTCAGTGATTCTTTTAGCCTGCCGGTCCGGTACGCTTCAATGTACGCCACACTCATCTTGTCAGGTCCCCCCGAAGAGTTGAATCAAGTTTCGGATGAGCATAGCATTTCAGCACAATGGAGCAAAACTGTTTGGTTCTGCCCTGACTTGTTGACATCATGTCGGGAAGTTGCTCCAGAGCACAACAACAACCAGCTCTAACCTATGGAAATTTAACACAATACCTTTACTTCCCCCTCGTTTCTCTTAGATTAGAGTAGTATCCATCCGAAAACCCCGGATGGAAACTAGGGGAGCGGGAAGCCGGGGATGTAGCGAGCCGGCCTTCCGCAGATTAACTTAGGTCAAATCCTCGCGCTTCAGGTATGAGTACAATTATACTGATACTGCGAGTCCGAAGTTCCGGCACCAGTCTCCGGCTCTTTCAGCCCATTACGGGATAGTGCATGCTGGAACGGCGAGTCCATTAGCGCCGGCGAAGGACATCGGCTCTTTCAGTCTTAACCTGTTTCCCGTTGGAATTGAGCTGGTTGGTCTTAAAAAATAAGAGGAAAAGCCAAATTTGAACAGCAAACGGTTCATAAAGGCTACGGGGGTTTTCAAAACCCCCGTTTTCTATCAATTCGGCAATAGTTGCTTACCCCTTCAGGAAAACACGATTTTGAAATTCAGATATTGAATCCGAATTTTTTGGTTTTTCGAAAAATCCTCCACTTGCCGTCTTCCGTTTTGCCAGCCGTTGTAAATATCTTCGGTTGTGTTATAGTTGCCTCCCGCAATAAAGCAAAAATCAAAACTTACCAGAAGCACCGAGGCCTGCTTTATTCCAGGCAAAGGGGTGAAACGGCTTTCGAGTAGAGGAGTATCCATGAGACTGCGAAAAATACTCATGTCGCCCGCCGTGGTTTTCATTTCGGTCGTTTTTGCATTTGGTTGCTTTGCCCAGCAAGAAGAGGGCCAGGTAAACGACAAAGTCCGGGAACTCCAGGACCAATACCGCCGCCTGTTGAAAGACGAATACAATCCTTCGACCATTCAGCCGAAAACCGAGGGCAAGCCTTCTTTCGGTTCCGAGTCGGGTTGGATGAAGAGTTCGCAAAAGAAGGGCAGGAAATCTGCGCTGCGAAAAACCGGGAAAGGGAAGACCGGGAAACGTCTTGCGTCCAGGAAGGGCAAAAAGCTCGCCAAGGCCCGCCGGTCGCA
>Ga0326728_10025100_pt1 | contig 10710 bp, 13 predicted proteins | sample MB3enrmetagenome_FD_207602 | JGI IMG/M metagenome (GOLD analysis project Ga0326728, IMG submission 207602) | Lab enriched peat soil microbial communities from McLean, Ithaca, NY, United States - MB31MN | ecosystem: Environmental > Terrestrial > Soil > Wetlands > Peat | place: USA: New York...
AAAAATAGGACGCGGATCTTATTCTTTTTTCCCGCGAGGATTCAGGTGCATGTTTCCTCATATCCGTTCAGGGCAGCCCGTGGAATTTTTCTGTGGCTTTCTTATATTCGGTCAGCACTGCCGTTGCGTACTCGTCAGCGAGCGCCGGAGGGACATAGTTGTTCTCTGTTACCCGGCGCATCAGCTCGGTGCGGATCTCTGCATCGCCGGAAAGCCCGCGTGCCTGTACGGCTGCAAATGCTCTGTCAAGCCCGGTGATCCCGACCTGTTTTCCCGCTATGGTCAGCTGCCGGGTGCCAAAAAGGGCCGATGCAGCGCACGGCGAGAGCTGGCCGTACTTGTCCATGCCGTACCTACCTCCGCGCCCATGCAGCCGCGGTATCCACGAACCGCCGGGCAAAGGCGTCGGTGAAATACGCATGGGTGTATGCCCCGATGGTCGCGTGCTCAAAAAGGCCGTCGTTCCCATCATTGATCCCTTTTCCCGCAGAAAGCCGGATTGCCCACCGGGCATCATCATCGCATTTGACCCGGGAATAGTGGAACTCGTGGCCACGGATCGCTAACTTTCCCGGCCAGAGATTGGCTGGACCGGAGAATGTGCCTTTGACATACCCGAGCGCCGCAAGACGCCGGGTCATGACGGCACGGCCGGGCAGGACGCCGGCCATCCCGTACTCCTTTCCGTCTGTTTCAAGCGAGCTGCAGAGGTACATGAGCCCGCCGCACTCCCCATAGACGGGCATGCCATCTTGGGCGAGCGCGCGGATGGCTTTTGTGCTCCGTGATTTTTCGAGCGCCGCCGCATGGAGCTCGGGGTATCCCCCGCCAATGTAGATCGCGTCTGCCTCCGGCAGCTCACCGGCCACCGGAGAGAACGCCCGGATCTCGGCCCCGGCCCGGCTGAGGCGGTCAAGGTTATCCTGGTAATAGAAGCAGAACGCCGGGTCGCGGGCCACACCGATCACAGCCCGGCGGTGCGAGGTATGCGGTTTTTTTGCCGTGCTCCCGGGAACCGCAAGCGGCTGGGCGGCTGCCGCGACCGCGAGGATCCGGTCGAGATCGCAGGACTCCGCTATTACGCGCCCAAACTGTTTTAATGCCGGGGACTCATGCGCCATTACCAGGCCGAGGTGCCGGCTCTGGACCTCACAGTCTTTCTGCCGGGGCACCCAGCCGAGCGCCGGGACATATTCCTCTTCCGCGATCATCAGCCGGTGCCGGTCGCTCCCGATCCGGTTGTAGATTATGCCCGTGATCTTCAGCTTCGGGTCGAAATCCCTGAACCCCTTTATGGTCGCGTGGATGCTGCGCGAAACCGCGTGGGCATCCACGACAAGGATTACGGGAGAACCAAGGATCCGGGCCACATGGGCGGCGCTGGCCCGGTCGGATCCCTCCCTTCCGTCAAAGAGCCCCATGGCCCCTTCGATGACGGCGATATCGGCGCCCCCGGTTGCATCCGCAAAGGTCCGCACCACCCCGGCCTCTCCCATCATGCAGATGTCCAGGTTCCGCGATGCCCTGCCGCAGATAAGCGTATGGTGGGAGGGGTCGATGAAGTCCGGTCCGGTCTTGAAGGGCTGGACCTCAAGGCCGCGGTCAACAAGGGCCGCCATCAGGCCGCTTGCGATCGTGGTCTTTCCGCAGCCGCTGTGCGTGCCCGCGATCACGACCCGGGGGATCTCTGCCAGCATGATGATGGTGTTTGCCGGCTTTACGGGTATAATTTATCATGCGGGCAGGGTTTTATCCCGCACATAAATTACTAAAAAAAAGTGTTCACTGGTTATGCAGTTACGTTTGCAGCCTTACATCCCTCGCCACGGAAGAGCGCCCACTCTTCACACGCGGTCCCGTTGGTGAAGGCACACATGCCGTACTGGCCGGCCGGGCTATCCTTGATCTGCACCGTCCCGCCTACGTTGACGCAGTTAACCGACGCCGGGTTTGCCATGCTGGTCTGGTCTGCCGGTGCGGTTGCGTTGACCGTCTGGTTTTCCGTCACCCCGGCCTTGCAGCTTTCTCCGCGGAAGAGTGCCCACTCCTCACAACTGGTGCCGTTGGTGAAATTGCACATGCCGTACTGGCTCCCATCAGGATTGGTCATGATCACGGACTGACCCCCTACATTCACGCAGTTGACAGAGGCCGGGTTTGCCATGCCCGTCTGGCTGGCGGGGGTACTGCCCGTTCCTGCGGGCGCAGCCGGTGATGTTGCCGGTGTGGCAGGCGTTGTGGTCGTTGACGGTACAGTTGAAGTGGTCTGCTGGGTACAACCGGCGATAACAAGACAGGTACCGATGCAGAGACACAGGGTAAGAATCACAAAAGATTTATGAGCCATAATGATGACCGGAGAGTTCTTTGCCGGCATCGGTTAAAAAATGATTCGGAGTGATATTTTCCTGCCCAATCGGCCCGGGTTTCAGTGTCCTGCCGCTTTTTTCATTTCGGAGACGTACTGACTGAGTTCTGTCTCCATCGCAGCCGGATTGCCCAGATTTTTTTCCACGATATCCACAATCGCGCTCCCGACAATCACGCCATCGGCCCCGGCCAGGTTGCAGGTCGTCACATGTTCGGGAGTGGAGATTCCAAAGCCAATGGCGAGCGGGAGATCGGTATGTTTCCTGACCCGGTGGAGGAGGGCGAGCGCTTCCGGTGCCACGGTCTTCCGGGCACCCGTCACTCCAAGCACCGAGACGAGGTACAGGTACCCGCGGGAATGGCGCACGATCGTGTCCATACGCTTATCGGAAGTGGTCTGGGTGATGAGGAAGATCGGGTCGATCCCATACTTCTCTGCCGTTGCAACAACCTCGTCCGATTCTTCGACTGGCATGTCGGCAACAAGAATCCCGTCGACACCGAAGTCGTGTGCCTCGCGGTAGAACCGGTCAATACCCCGACGATAGATCGTGTTGTAGTACGTTAAAAAGACGATCGGGACTTCGGAATATGCCCGGACGTCCCGGACGATTGCAAAGATTGTATCGGGCGTGGTGCCGGCCGCAAGCGCCCGGTCGTCCGCCCGCTGGATGGTGGGGCCGTCCGCTACCGGGTCGGAGAACGGTACGCCGAATTCGAGGATGTCGGTCCCGCCATCGATAAGCGCCTTTGCGATCCGGATTGATGTCTCCTTATCCGGATCGCCGGCAACGGTAAAACCGATGAACGCGGTCTTTCCTTTTTTGGCAAACACAGATTCAATGCGTCCCATCATGCCGCCCCCGGTGCAATGCCTGCGACATCCTTGTCGCCCCGGCCCGAGAGATTGATGATCACTATATCGCCCTTGTCGAACTGGTCCCGGTTCTGCAGGACATACGCCACCGCGTGGGAGGATTCAAGTGCCGGGATGATCCCCTCCGTCCGCGAGAGGTACCGGAAGGCCTCGAGCACGTCAGGATCTTTTACCGCGTGGTAAGAGACACGGTGCGAGTCTTTCAGCATCGCGTGCTCGGGGCCAACGCCCGGGTAATCTAGGCCGGCCGCCACGCTGTGCGTGGGAAGTATCTGGCCGTTGTCGTCCTGGAGCAGGTACGAGAGCGTCCCGTGCAGTACGCCGGGATCTCCCGCACAAAGCGTTGCAGAGTGTTCTGGGGTATCAAGGCCCTTGCCGGCTGCCTCTACGCCGATGAGTTCCACGTCATCGTTAAGGAAAGGGTGGAAGATCCCGATCGCGTTCGAGCCGCCGCCCACGCAGGCGACAATCGCGTCTGGCATCTTTCCCTCTTTTTTCATGACCTGTTCGCGGGCTTCGCGCCCGATCACGGACTGGAAATCCCGGACAATTGTCGGGAACGGGTGCGGGCCGACCACCGATCCGATCAGGTAGTGCGTGTCGTTCACGTTTGCCACCCAGTCGCGGAGCGCCTCGTTTGTTGCGTCCTTGAGCGTCTTTGTCCCCGAGGTGACCGGGTGGACCGTTGCGCCCATCAGTTCCATGCGGAAGACGTTGAGAGCCTGGCGTTTTGTATCAACCTCTCCCATGAAGACTTCGACCTTAAAGCCGAGCGCTGCCCCGGCCATCGCGGTCGCGACCCCGTGCTGGCCCGCCCCGGTCTCGGCGATCAGCCGTTTCTTTCCCATCCGTTTTGCAAGGAGCGCCTGGCCGAGCGTATTGTTGAGCTTATGCGACCCGCCGTGCACGAGATCTTCGCGCTTCAGGTATACTTTGAAACAGAGGGCGCGTGATATATTTTCGCAGAACGTGAGCGGCGTCGGGCGTCCCGCGTATTCCGACTGGTACGCAGCGAGTTCTTTTTCGAATGCCGGGTCGTGCGTCGCTTTTAAGTACGCGTCTTCGAGTTCGATCAATGCGTTCATCAGGGTTTCCGGGACATACTGCCCGCCGTACTTCCCGAACCGTCCTTTACTCCCCATGGTCTGCCTCACGTGCGGCTGCAATAAACGCCGCGATCTTCTTGTGATCTTTTATTCCCGGCTCTGTCTCGACGCCGCTTGCGACATCGACCGCGTAAGGCCGACACTCCCGGATCGCCTCCCCAACATTTTCGGGTGTGAGTCCCCCGGCAAGGATGACCGGCACCGCTGATATTTGTACAACTTCGCGGGCAAACGCCCGGTCAAAATGCCGGCCTGCTCCCCTGCTTTCGTCCACGATCACCGCGTTGCAGTCCGCGGGTACTGTATCGCCGCGCCCGATCACCCGGAGCACCCGGGCGCCCGGGTCTGATTCAAAGATAAATGGGTATGAGATCTGGATCGCATCCGGACGGAGCGCAAGGATGCGTTTGAGATCCTCGTCTGAATGCGTGTGCGTCACGATGACCCGGGTCACAAACGGCCCGATGCTGTTAAAAATTTCCCGGGCCCTCGCTTCCGGTACCGAACGGTGCGAGTTCGGTGAGTACATCACGACCCCGACCGCATCCGCCCCGGCGCCTTCCGCGAACAGAGCGTCCTCAACCCGGGTGATCCCGCAGATCTTCACGCGCATACGAACTCCTCCAGTTTTTTGTCGGACCGGCGGTCGGCCATGATTGACGATCCGATCAAAAAGGCATCGCAGTACGGCCGCAGTTCCCGAACGTCGTCAGCCGATCGCATCCCGCTTTCCGAGATCACCAGCCGGCCGGCACTCCGTACTTTCTCCGAGAGGTTCCGGGTGGTGGAGCGGTCGATGGTCATGGTGGAAAGATCCCGGTTGTTGATCCCGATCATCTGCGTTTTTGTTGTCAGTGCCAGTTTGATCTCTCCTGCATTATGGGTTTCCACGAGCGGTTCGAGGCCGGCATCATACACAGCGTCGACAAAGGCCGGGAGCCGGTCCTTGAGCACCGCGGCAATCAGGAGCACTGCATCTGCCCCGAGCGCTGTTGTCTCAGGGATCTGGCGCAAGTCGATGACAAAATCCTTGCGGAGCACCGGCACCCGGGCCGCGTTCTTGACCCGGGCGATATCAGCTCCCGAACCCCCGAAGAAGTACGGTTCGGTGAGGACTGAGATCCCGACACAGCCGCTATCCGCGAGGACACCGGCCATCATTCCCATGTCCACGCTCCTGCGGATGATCCCGCCGGAGGGCGAGACGCACTTGATCTCAGCGATCACCGGGTTCTTCTGCTGGGCGGAACGGATGGCAGATTCAAGGCTGGCATGGCAAAAGCCCTCCGGTTGGGGGAATGAAGCCGGCAGCCGCTCCACCCGCCGTTTTGTCCGCGCGATGATCTCGTCAAGGATCATGATGCGCTCCGTGTTGCGCGGACGAGTGCATCCAGCTTCTCTTTGGCCTTTCCCGAGTCTATGGATGTGGCTGCGAGCCGGATCCCTTCGGCAAGCGTTGCGGCATGCCCGCCCACATAGATAGCCGCTCCGGCATTCATGAGCACGATATCACGGGCCGGTCCCATTTTACCTGCAAGGACCGAATGGATGATGCGTGCATTCTCCTCCGGACCACCCCCGGCAAGATCGGCCGCCTCTGCCCGGGCAAGACCAAACATCTCGGGAACCACGGTGTATTCCCGGATTTTGCCGTCATCGATCTCCGCGACATCCGTCTCCCCGGTGATCGTGATCTCGTCAAGGCCGCTGCCGTGTACCACCATCGCCCGAAAGACCCCGAGAAGGCGCAGCACCTCTGCCACGGGCCGGGTGAGATCTTTTCTGTACACCCCGAGTACCTGCGCATCGGCGCCGGCCGGGTTTGCAAGCGGCCCGAGCAGGTTAAAGACCGTCCGGCAGCCGAGGTCCTGCCGTGTGGCCATCACATGCTTCATGGCCGGGTGGTGGCTGGGGGCAAAGAGGAAGACGATTCCTGTCTCCTGTACTATCGCTGCCTGCCGGCCCGGGTCCACGCCGATATCCACACCAAGGGCCGTAAGGACATCCGCAGAACCGCACCGGCTGCTCACACCCCGGTTGCCGTGCTTGACCACGATGATGCCGGCTCCTGCGGCAACAAAAGCGGCGGCCGTGCTGATGTTGAAGGTCTGCGCCCCGTCTCCCCCGGTACCACAGGTGTCCACAAGCGTCCCGGATACTCCCGGCTTTACGTGGACTGCATGCTCCCGCATGACCCGGGCAAACGCCGCGATCTCTTCCGGGGTCTCGCCTTTAGCGCGGAGTGCGGTTAAGAATCCCCCGATCTGGGCCGGTGTTGCCTGCCCCTCCATCATCACGTTCATGACAGCTTCCGCCTGGGTAGGGGCAAGATTTCGCCCTTCCACTACGGTGGCAATCGCATCTTTCATGGTCATGCATTCACCTGCGGCCCGAACAGGAAATTTTTCATGAGCGCGTCGCCATCGTGCGAGAGGATACTCTCCGGGTGGAACTGCACACCTTCGATAGGATATTCTGTGTGCCGCACACCCATCACAAAACCATCGTCAAGGCTCTCGGCCACGACCGGCAATTCCGGTGGCAGCGTGTCCCTTTGAGCCACAAGCGAATGGTAGCGGGTGGCCGTAAACGGTGAAGGCAGGCCTTTGTAGATTCCGTTGCCGTCACTCAGGATTTCCGAGGTCTTGCCATGCATGAGGTGGCCGGAGCGAACGACCCGGCCTCCAAACGCAGTGCAGATGGCCTGGTGGCCAAGGCAGACACCCAGTGTCGGGATCGTCCTGCTCATCGTATCAAGAACCTCAAGGCAGACGCCTGATTCTTCTGGCGTGCCGGGTCCGGGTGAGAGGATAATCCGGTCACAGGCAGTTTTCTCGAGCCGGGAAAGCGGGGTGTCGCAGGTCGCAACAACAGGCCGGGCGCCGAGCTTCCCCACCTGCTGGTACAGGTTGAAGGTGAAACTGTCGTAACAGTCTATGATAAGGACGGTCGGAGCGCTCATGGTATCATCCCCGCCCGTTCGATTGCACGCATCATCGCTGCGGCCTTGTTCTCGGTCTCGGTCCATTCGTTTTCGGGTACTGAATCCGCGACAATACCTGCACCCACCTGAATGCCCGCCCTGCCTTTCTTTACGTTCACAGTGCGGATTGCAATAGCAAATTCGAGGTTCCGGTCGAAACCGATGTAGCCTACAGCGCCAGCATAGAGCCCCCGGGCATCCGGTTCGGTCTCGCTGATGATCTGCATCGCCCGGATCTTCGGGGCGCCCGAGACCGTCCCGGCCGGGAAGCAGGACTTGAGTGCATCGTAGCAGTCAAGATGGTCCATGAGCGTGCCGGTGACGATCGAGACCATGTGCTGGACGTGGGAGAACTTCTCGATGCCCATGAACTCGGTGACATCGACTGACCCGAACTTACAGACCCTTCCGATGTCGTTTCGTGCGAGATCGACCAGCATCGTGTGCTCTGCCCGCTCTTTTTTATCGAGCAGGAGTTCCTGTGCGAGCCGTTTGTCCTCGCTCCTGTCCTGGCCACGGGGCCGGGTGCCTGCGATCGGTACGGTGGTCACGCGTCGCTTCTCCACCCGCACGAGCATCTCGGGACTTGCCCCGATTATTTGCTCGTCCCCGAAATCGAGGAAGTACATGTACGGGCTCGGGTTGATCGCCCGCAGTGCAGCGTAGATCGGGGACGGGTCAGCGCCCACATCACATTCCATTCTCCGGGAGAGCACGGCCTGGAAGATATCCCCGGCCACGATATGCTCTTTAATCTCTTCGACCGCGTGCAAGAACGCTTCCTTGCCGGTGTTGTCCGTAATCCCCGGCAGCTCTCCTGGGCTCATTACCGGGGAGATGGGTGATGCCGGTGGTTTTTCTGCGATCGCTTCAATCTGCTGCCTGAGTGCCGCAATGTGCGCGGAACAGCGCCGGTATTCGGCTACCGGGTCCGATTCGTAGGTCAGGAACGGGCTTGAGAAGATGAAGAGCTTCCGGTCCCGGTGATCGAAGACGATGCAGTCTTTTGCAAGCATGAAACGTGCATCGGGAGTCTCACCACCAGTACCGTTCCTGTTGTTATCCATCTGGCAAAAGAGCGAGTGGACGATATCATAGGCAAAGTATCCGACCATTCCCCCGAAAAACCGCGGGGCCCTGAGGTTTAGGTAATTGAACCGTGAAAGGATGGAACGGATCCTGTCGACCGGGTTCTCCCCTTCAGGTTCACGTGCGATGGCGACAAAGGCGTCGCTGCCGGTCACGTGCACGTTTCCCCGGCCCAGTGTAATCACGCACACGGGATCGATCCCGACATACGAGTACCGGGCGATCTTCTCGCTTCCTTCCATGGATTCAAGAAGGAACCCGTCTCCTTTACGGGTGTTTAAGAACACGTCCAGCGGCGAACAGCGTGGAAGCGGGAGTTCGGCAGAGAGTGGGATCACCAATGGTTTTGGCTGATTGCTTACTGCAGTAAGAAATTCATCTGGTCCGAGATTCAGGTTCAGTTCTTTTTGAATAATACTCTTCTCCATCCCATTGACATCACCATATCCTGGGTTTCGTGATGTTTCATGGGCAGGAGCAAGGTGCGAACGTCCCTGCCCGTGAGAACAGCATGTAACAGGCATCATGCAAAAATTGGATTCGCTGATAACCCATTAGAATGCTTAGTTTTGGTTGTTATTGTATATATTTATACATTGTCGTTGTTTTATGTATGCCTTTGTACGTATAAATGCAACATTCTCGTGTCTATCCTTGATAAAAGTGGATGCAGTCCTCGAAGAATCCATGATAATAAAAAAAATCTTGAGAAGAATCAAGGCGTTGAAAATCGTACTAAATTTAGCTGTGAACCGGGTTTGCCTGGTAGATTCCTGCGTCCCGTTCACTCCACTTTTATGCCCTTGTTGCGGAGTGATTCAGTCTTCTTCTTCGAACACTTCTCGCACCGGAACTCGGGGGCAGTATCCTCACTTTTTGTCATAGTCCCCGGACCGGACGAGCCGGCACTCCCGTGCGACTTTTCCGCAGTCCACGCGGGCGATGTTCTCTCTGACTTCCCACTGCTCAGCAAGCGATTGTGAGGTGAAGATGAACTGGTCAGCCCAGAAAAAGATCAGTCCGCCGATCAGGTTTGCAACAACCGCTGCGACGATCTGTCCCATTGCGGCAAGGGGGATAACGACCCCGGCGAGGATTGGTATGCTGGCCTGCCACCGAAGCAGGTAGAGTGCATACCGTTTGAAATTGATCTGGATTCAGGGCTCTTCGGATCGGTGAGGTAAAAGGGATGGTGCCGTGACCCGTGCACTGCACGAGGACTATATACCCCGCAGGACAAGTACTATGAAGTACACGTGACGTGAGGATCTATGTGGCCGAACAAGCAGCACTCGCTCGGGTGGATATTTGTCACGCGGATGATCGGGATCATCAGTTTCCTGATTGTGGTCGTGCTGGCAAATATCCTTGAGTTTTATGTCACGAGCCCGCTCTATCTCTCGGGTGTCGATTTCCTGAACCTGAATTTCTGGCTGCTGCTCCTCATTTGCATCATCATCTTTGTCGCTGACATGTTCGGGGCATTTCCCTTTCCCTTGAACCTGCCGGCACCCATTATAAAGGCGATAGGCAGCGTCTTTATCATCGCATTCGTGCTCCGGGTTTTCGACTGGGTCGATACAGCTACCGGCAACAACATCTACCATTACTTCTGGTTGCTCTCCTTTGTGATCGTGCCGGTTGTCTTTATCATCGTGCTTTTGGCCGGGTACTATGAGATCATCTGCGACGTGTGGGCGAAGGCAAAGATCCGTGAGGAAGCTGATGTGGCCGTCGCCGGTTCTGCACCAAGGCCTCCTGCGACTTCTTCCCCCAAATCCTGGGAGGATGTCAGCGCCGAGTTACGGATGATGCTCTACGAGATTATCCACCGGTTCCGCGAAGAGATCAGAAAACGTTAGCCCTTGCGGAGGGCATTCATTCAGGTTTTAAGAGCGTGGGCTGCAAAAGTCGGATATAACATTTTCCGGATAACCACTTACCATTCCGGATTCTCATCACGGAATTTTTTTTCTTTTGCCGAAAGCTCTTCGCATGTAAGATGGGCCGGCATGCAGATACAGCGGTGTTCGGTGAAGGCACCGGCCTTGAAACTACCCAGAGGTTCACCCGTGCGGCAGGCGCCATAGGTGTCAGTGTCGCAGTCATGGTAGACCTGGGGAAGATTCTTCTCTTTAGCGTACGCGAGTGCCTCATGCCATGATGCTGCCATGATCGCAGTATTGCTGCGGAACAGGTAATATAACTGGTGTGCGGAGAGCCGCCGCTACCAGAAGACCATCACAAAAAGAAAAAAATAAACAGGATTAATGTAATTAGAACCG
>Ga0326728_10025101_pt1 | contig 10710 bp, 8 predicted proteins | sample MB3enrmetagenome_FD_207602 | JGI IMG/M metagenome (GOLD analysis project Ga0326728, IMG submission 207602) | Lab enriched peat soil microbial communities from McLean, Ithaca, NY, United States - MB31MN | ecosystem: Environmental > Terrestrial > Soil > Wetlands > Peat | place: USA: New York...
TCCGTGCTGGCCTATGGCGACACCGCCTATGACCCGACGCAGTTCGTGCCCTGCGTCTCCCAGGGCCTGGCTGCCGGCGCCACCAAGCTGAGCTTCGCCCTCAGCGGCAACTTTTGGCCGGGCGCCGGCGGCTTCTGGATCGGCCCGGGCGCGGCGGGCGAAGCCTGGGAGTACTGCACCTACACGGGCATCACGAGCGACGGCGGCGGCACCTATACCCTGACGGGCCTGGGCCGCGAGATCGTCAATGGTGAGCAGACGGGCGTGCATTCCTCGGGAGCGCGGCTGGTCTTCTGGTGGCCCATCGCCTGCGACGACGGCCAGCTGACCCTCACCGAGACGCTCGATCAGGACCTGTGCGCCGTGGGCTGGAGCGCCCAGCTTTCGGGCGCCGCCTTTCCCGAGCCCGTGCTGCGCAACGGCCACCTGTGCCTCGTCCAGACGCGCAGCGCCGGCGACGCGCTCGCGCTGGCTAACCCGGGCTTCGAGGCGGGCGCCCTGAGCGGGTGGAGCGAGACCGCAGCCGATGGCAGCGTCTCGGTGACGTCGCTGCTGGCCGCGTCGGGCACCTACTCCGTCGAGCTGACCGCCGGCGCGTCGGCCGGCACGCTGATCTACCAGACGGTGACCGTGACGCCCGGGATGTCGTACCTCTGGTACTTCTGGACCTACGCTGCCAACGGCGCGCCCGGCTTCTGGGGCGTCTCCGGCTGCACCGCGGGCCTGACTGCCCCGGCGACGGGCGGCTGGCAGAATGTGCGAGTGCCCTTCACCGTGCCGGCCGGGGTGACCTCGGTGGAGCTGATCCTGCAGTGCCCTGCCACCCCCGGCGCGACCGTCTATTACGACGACGCGGCCTTGCAGACCGCCTCCTTCGGCCCCTGGAGCGTCTTCCTCGCCGGCTGGCTCAAGAACCCGTCCGAGAAGAGCGACGCGACGCAGGCGCAAGAGTGGTCCACGGACATCGTGGGGCTCGACGGCATGCTGGCGGATATCGAGGTGCTGGGCGTGCACGCCGGCCCCATCGACCTGGCCCGCGCCGCATCGGCCGAATCCTCGCCCCAGCTGGCCCTGGCCTGCGAGATGGCGCCCAACATGCTGCCGGCCGGCCAGGCCGAGTATACCGCCGCGCAGCCCGACCTGTCGGCCGCCTCGGCCTGCGACGGCGACCCCACGACGCTCTACATCAGCGATCGCTTCGTATCGACGACCGCCAACTGGCCAACCATCAACAGCGGCCAGATGGGCTTCGATCTGGATCAGGTTCACGTTGCGCCCTATGTCGGCCAGGCCGTGGGCCATCGCTGGATTCAGCTCTCGCAGTCGGCGGCGACGAGCACCGATCCCTCGTGGGCGCAGGGCTTCAAGCTGATCGGCCCGACGAACCACTTTCCCGGCCATGAAGCCGGTGGGGGGCTGCAACAGGGCTTCATATTCGGCGGCATGCCCTACCCCAACGGCAAGCTGATCCTGTGCGAGAATGCCGACCTTTTCAATGCCGACTATCCCACCCAGGACCCTACCACGACGATCATCGAGATCAGCCAGTACGCGATCTCCCAGGGCGGCGCGATGCTGTACGGTCCCTTGAACTTCTATTTCGACGGCCCTACGGGGCCGGTCCAGGACACTGGTGCCTCGGGGCAGTGGGGCAGCACCAATCCGCGCGGCCTGGCCGGGCAGTGGTGGGACGACCTTTCGGCCGCGGCGGGTGCCCTTTGCTGTAGCGTATTCACAGGCCAGGTCTGGAACACGACGCCGCAGCTGGTGCTGTGGGGCAGCATCACCGCCGCGGAGCTGGCGGCCAACGGTGCGCAAGGGTGGCAAAACGACTGGAGCGGCGCCAACCTGCCCGCGCCGGCGCCGGGGCAAACCATGCGGCGCAACTGGGCCGGCTACCCGATGACCACGGCAGGCGGCCCCATGAATGAGGCCGTGGCCTGGTACGTGGACTTCGTCTCGACGCCCGGTTACTTCATCGACGGCTCGCGCATCGTGTGGCTGCAGCTGCACCTGCCGCCGCTCGGCCTGACCTCGCGCGACGCCATCACCGCCGCGGCGCCGGGCATGGGCGCCGAGCTCTACATCGTCTCGGCCGGCGGCGCGGCCACCTGCGACGGGCTGCCCTCCGCTGGTGCCTTGCAGATCGGCGCCGAGCAGATCACCTATTCCGCCAAGACGGCGGCCAACGACGGCGTCGTCGTGACGGCACGCGGCGCCAACGGTACAGCCGCGGCCGCCCACCTGGCCGGTGACGTGGTTTACAACGTGGTCGGCGGCGTGGCACTCGACCTGCAGCCGGCGGCGGCCATCGCGATCAAGCGGCCCGTGGGGCTGCCGCTGCCCTCGACCATCAAGCTGTGGGGGTCCAGCCATGACATGCCGGGCACGGAGGACAGCAACGCCGGCGCCTACGAGTACGACTACCAGGGCAGCGCGGGGCAGCCAGGGGTCGCGCTGGACGTGGAAACGGCCGCGGCCTACCAGCCGGACGGCGCCGGGCTGAATGACGTCTTCACCTTCACGCTGGCCGAAGCGCAGTACCTGGCCACGCTGCTGCTTGAGTGCACCGGCATGGCCCAGGCCAGCCCGGTCACCTACCGCTTGGCCCTCAACACCCTGCAGGTGCTGGCCGACGCCACGGCCTACTCGCCGGCGCGCAACATGGCCGCCGGCACCACGGCACGACTGCTGGCGGACCAGCTGCTGATCAACGCCGGCGTGCCGAGCGGAGCCGTGCCGACCGCGGGCGCTGACATGACGCCCCCGCTGACCGACGTCGATACGAGCCGTGAGCAAGCGTGGAACGTGCTGACCTCGCTGGCCAGCATGGCCGGCATACGCATCTCCGTGGGGCGCGACTCGAAGGTCGCCATCGCCGCCGACCCGTGGTGGGCCATCAGCGGCACGCCCGCGCCGGCCAGCACCCTGACGCGCCTCGAGCTCAGCGCCTTCGACCCCGAGTGGAAGAGCGGGCGCGACACCGGGCAGGTCGAGCTGCAGTGGCACACGCCCGACGACGCCACACGCTCGGTCGTCTACTACCCGGAGACGGCGGACCCGGTGGGCAAGCTGCTCCGCGTGGGCCCCTTCGTGTGCGCGAACCTGGCCGCGGCCCAGACGCTGGCCGCTAAGAAGTACTGGCAGGCGCGCTGCCTGTACGGCGCCACCGCCGAATGCGCCGGGGCGCCCATCACGACCCGCGCCGGCGACGCGGCGCAGGTGCAGTGGCCCGTATCGGGCGCGACGTGGCCGGCGCAGGACCCGGCCTACCCGGAGATGCCGCCCGCCGCCGGCGCGACCATGAATCTGCTGAATCGCGTCTACCTGGTGCAATCAGCGCACCATCAGCTCAAAGACGGCGCGTGGCTGTGCGCCTTCAACCTGCTGCAGATCGGCACCACGGATGAACGATGAGCTCAGGCGAACTCACCGCAGAGGGCGCGGAGGGGCACAGAGACGGACTAACCGCGCAGGACGCGGAGGAACGCAGTGACGGACTAACCGCGGAGGACGCACTTGCAGGGCCGCGGGCGGCTCAGGAACGCAGAGGCTTTTTACCTCAGCCGCGAGCGGCCCTGCATGTCTCTCCTCTGTGCTCCTCTGCGTCCTCTGCGGTAAATCTTGGAGCCGGGAGGGATTATGCCGAGTGAGCTTTACCACCTGGCGCGCATGGAGAAGTACGCCGCGGCCATGCGGGCGACACGCCTGGCAACGCAGCAGCCGCGCCGGCAGCTGCGCACAGGCGTGGTGACCGGCAACGGCGGCACGATCAGCGTGGACGGCCAGGTGTTCCAGTTTCGCAGCTCGGGCCTTTCGCTGGCCCAGGGCACACACGTCACCGTCGAGAACATCGGCACGCCCGCGGTCGCCGTCTACGCGCTGTCTGCCAACTGGCGGCAACCGCTTTAGGGAAAAGAGGAAGATCATGCAAGCCAATTCGAGTGGAGTCCAGGCCGTCGCCGCCCTGCTGGGCACGGTGCTGACCGGCGCCGGCACCTTCGGCGTGGCCAACTGGCTCTTCGCCTACCTGGCGAGCTGCGGCGTAAGCGTGACGCCCGTGCAGAAGCGCGTGCTGGTGCTGCCCGTCAGCCTGGCCATCGCCGGCGCGGCCTACGGCATCGGCATCGCGCTGGGCATCTACACGTTCACGCCTGACGGCCTGCTGCTCGCCTTCACCGCCGCCTTCACCGCCAGCCAGATGTGGCACTTGCCGGCCCTGGCCGCGGGCAAGGCCACGTGAGGCGGGCCTCTCGCAAGGCGACACCCATTTGGGCGGACTCGCGCCGTAGGGAGAGGCTGCCTTAACAGGATAGACGCGAAGGTCCCCGCATGGGGATGGATATGACGTGATGGACACGAAGGTCCCCGAGCGGGGATGGATCAATCCAAAAAATATCCTGTCTATCCGTCCTATCCTGTCCATCCATCCCCTGTCGGGGACCTTCGTGTCTGAATCAACACGCGGGCACGCGCCAGGCCGCCCTGGAGCACGTTTGCGCCCTGTTTACTCTTCCTTGTTGCCTGACGGAGGGCCAGCGATGCAGCCTGACATCCTCGTGGACACTACGCGGCTCCTGCACGAGTGCAAAGGCGCGCCGCTCGCCATCCTCATCGCCCTCCTCGCCTGCGGCGGGCCGGCCGCGCAGGGCGCCCTGCAGCGCATGACGGGCTACAACGCCGAGACCATGCGCCTGGCGCTGGGCACGCTCGAGGCGCTCGGCTACGCCGCGCCGGCAGGCAAGCTCGGCTGGGTGCCGACCGGCGAGGCGCGCCGGCACCCGCTCTTCCGCGACCTCCGCCCGGGGCCGGCCCTCGCCCCGCCTGCGGCCCTTTCGGCCGGCAACTTGCGGGCAGCCGGTGCGCCCCCTCCTCCGGGGGGCCCTGTGGATAACCAGGCGCTCCCTGTGGATAACCCGGGAGGAGCAGGCGCCGAAGGTGTGGATAACCTGGCCGGAGCCATCGGGTCTCCTGGGGACAACTTGGCCGGCCCGGCCGCGCAGGCTGTGGATAACCCCGTCGCGCGTGAGCCCACCGGGCTTTGCCCGGCGCCGGGCGCGGATTTTCCGCGGCCTCCCTGTAGTGAAAGTAGTGGATCTAGAGATCCGGATCTCTCGATCGATACCGGTCCACTACTACCACCCCTTATGCCGGGCGCGCGCGGATTTTCCGCGCCGGGCCGCGAGCCGGGCCCTCCAGTACCCCAGGCGCCGCCCTGCGCCTCGCGTGGGCCGGCGGATGGGCCCGAGAGCCCGGACGACGAGCTGGTCGACATCCTCGTCACGCGCACGGCCTGCCCTCGCCCGCGTGCCCGCCAGGCGGTGGCAGCCGCGCTCGGCGAGGGATACTTCAGGCCATGGATCGAGCTGCAGATCCTGCGCTGGACGCAGTACGTGCGCGAGCGCGGGGCCAACATCCGCTCTCCCGGCCATTTCGTCTCGAGCAAGCTCGCGGCCGGCGAAGAGGCGCCGCCCTGGATCGACCTGCACGGCGACGACGCCGCGCGCGAGGCCCTCCTCGAGGTGCGCTGGGATCGCCTGGCAGCCGAGGCCGAAGCCTCGTGAGGGGCAGCACGGCGGCCCGCGCCGCGCCTACAGGGGCAGCCTGGCGCGTCCCGGTGAACGGATTCAAACAGGATAGACAGGATAGGACGGGATGAACAGGATCAGACCAAAAAACATCCTGTCTATCCGTCTTATCCTGTAAATCCTGTGACATGCAGGGCCGCGAGCGGCTATGTAGACGGTGCCCGACGACGAGCCTCCGCACGGCACGGAGGTCCGCGGATGGGGATGGGTGAGCCGGAATAGATAGGATACAGGAAAGGTATATAGAGATATCCTGTCCATCCCGTCTTATCCTGTAAATCCTGTGACATGCAGGGCCGCGAGCGGCTACGTATTCGCTGCCCGACGACACGCCTCCGCACGGGACGAAGGTCCCCGAATGGGGATGGATAAGTGCATATGACCAACCTGCTCTCGCAATTCTCGGCCGTCGTGGCCCTGATCGGGATGGTCGCCACGATCATCATCGCCCTATCGGTGCGCCGCAAGAACCTGGCCGACGCCGCCGAGGCGGCGAGCAGCGCCGCCGGCAAGGTCACTGCCGCGGCCACCAGCCTGATCGCGCCGCTCGAGGCCCGCATCGCCGAGCAAGAGCGCCGCCTGCACGAGCAGGAGCTGCTCATCGCCGACCTGCGTGCGCAGGTGGCGCTCTTGCAGCGCCGCGAGGAAGCGCACTGCCAGGGCATCAGGGTGCTGACGGAGCAGCTCCTGCGCGCGGACCTCCAGCCTGCCTACCTGATGCATGAAAGGAGCCCCATCCCATGACCACCCAGATCGATGCTTCGTTCGACCGGATCGACCCGCTGAGCCAGGCGCGCGTGCGCGAGGCGTACCAGAACGCCGGGGACGATCCGAACGGCGCCGGCGCGCTGGCGCAGATCGTGGCGCTGGCCGGTGGCGCCGTCGCCCAGGGCGCCGCGGGCACCCAGGCGTGGCCGGTCGGCGACGCCGTGGCCGAAAGCACCCTGGCCGGCATCCTCTCGGCCCTCACCGACGAATCCACCCTTGGCGTCACAGGCGGCGCCGCAGTGGTCTCCGACGCGGATGGCACGCTGCAGCAGTACCTGCGCGGGCTGGTCAAGCTCGCCGCGGCCGCCACCAACGGCGCCGGCCAGTACGCCGTCTACAGCGCGCCAAACCCGCAGCCGCCGGTCGCCTACCGCGCGGCGGTCTCCGCCCCCGACTGCCTGCCCCCGCCGGCGCTGGGCGCGGGGAGCGCCGTCGCCGGCGGCAGCCTGGCGGCCGGCACGACCTATCAGATCAAGGTCGTCGCCGCCAATGCCTACGGCCGCACCACGCCGGCGCAGGGCACGCCGATCACCACCGGCGCCAGCGCGCTCACCGCGCGCCAGCCGATCTCCGCCGTGATCGGCGCGATGGCTTACGACATCTACCTCAGCACCGACGCCGATCCCAAATGGGCCGGGCGCATCAGCGCCGCCCAGCTGGCCGCCGGCGTGGTCATCGACGCCGTCGGCTCGACGGCGAGCGGCGGCGTGGCCAACGCCGTGGATATCCAGGTCGCCGGCACCGGCCAGGGATCGGGCACGACCGCGGCGTGCAACAGCGCCTACACCGTCCCCCTGGCGGCCTCGACGACGGTGAACGCCACGTCGAACGCCGGCCAGGCCGTCCTCGGCGTGGCCTCGACGGCCGGCTTCACGCCCGGCGCGGGGGTCCTGGTCGGCGCCGGCACGGCGCGCTACGAGCTCTGCACCATCGCCTCGATCCAGGCCGGCACGAGCCTGACCCTGGCCGCCGCGTTGCAGCGTGCGCACACGGGCGCTCAGGCCGATCCGGTCGTCCAGCCGGCCATGGCGAACACCGAGGGTTTCCGCTGCGTGGACTTCGACGTGGCCTATGCCAACACAGGCGACAACGGCACGTCGAGCACGCCCGGCGTCACGCTGGCGCCCTTCTACCTGAACGCCCGGCAGGGCAGCTTCTTCCAGGGCCAGGCCATCCAGATGGCCTGCGGCCAGAGCGCCGCCCAGCAGCGGCTGCGCGTCGAGCCCCGCGGCTGCCCCGGCGTGGCGCTGCTGGTCCAGCAGATCGGCTCCGGCGGCAGCGGCGCGACCGTCACCGTCGACTATGCGCTGAGCTGAGGGGCCCATGCGTCAGGCCGCTTGCCGGATGAATTATTAAATGAAGGGCGCCCAATGACACGTTGCACCGTCTGCGATCACCCCGATGTCGACGCCATCGACGAGGGTTTGGTGGGCGGCATGGCCGGCGCCAGGCTGGCATACCGGTCGCCAATGGGCTTCGGCGCACCTCGTGTGCCAGCCGGGTCACTGGCCGCTCGCGGCCCTGCATGTTAGTGCCCGGCGTCGTTACGCAGCGAGTTTGCCGCATGGACCATTAATTAAATGAAGGGCCCCAATGACACGTTGCACCGTCTGCGATCACCCCGATCTCGACGCCATCGACGAGGGTTTGGTGGGCGGGCTTACCTGCGCCGGGCTGGCTCGCCGCTTCGGGCTCTCGCGCTACGCGATCAACCGGCACAAGCTCAGGCACCTGCCGAAGATTCTCGCCGGGGTCGCCCCGCAGGCCGGGCCGCCGCGCCGCGAAGGCATCGCCGCCCTGGCCCGGGCCGAGGAGCAGCGCCGGACCACCCGCGCCGCCGACCTGGTGGCCGAGCTCCAGCGGGTCTTCGAGCGGGCCAACCTGCTGTTCGACGCCTGCGACCGCTGGCTGCGCGATCCCGATGACCCGCAGCGCTACGAGATCGGGCCGCGCGCCGAGGACCTCAGCGTCGTCTACACCGAGCCCGGGCCGCGCGGGGCGCCGGTCCGCAAGAAGGCCAGGCTGTCCTATCTCCTGGCGCAGGTCCAGGGCGCCGAGGAGGAGCGGCGCATCGAGCTCGTGGAGACGAAACACGCCGACCCGCGCGAGCTGATCCTCAAGGCCGCCAACACGCTGCGGGAGCAGCTCGAGCTGCTCGCCAGGCTGCTCGGGGAGCTGCGGGAAGGCGAGGCGGCCGAGGTGAATATCCTGTTGACGCCCGGCTGGCTGCGCGTGCGCGGGGCCATCGTCGAAGCGCTCGACCCATACCCTGAGGCGCGGTACGCCGTGGCGGCGCGGCTCGACGCGCTCGACAGCAGCCGTGAAGGTTGAGGACGCCGCGGCGCGCGACCTGGGCCCAACGCTCGATCCTGCGCTCCTGATGAAGCGCTGCGGCCTCGAGCCGGACCCGTGGCAGATGGAGCTGCTGCGCTCGCGCGCTCAGCGTGCCCTGCTGCTCTGCACCCGGCAGGCGGGCAAGAGCACGGTCACCGCGCTGTATGCCCTGCACGCGGCGCTCTACGAGCCGCCGGCGCTGGTCCTGCTGCTCTCGCCCAGCCTGCGCCAGTCCGGCGAGCTGTTCCAAAAGGTGGCGGCCTTCTACCGGTCGCTGGCCGCAGCTGCGGTCACGGCCGAGCACCAAAGCGCGCTGAGGCTGGAGCTCGTGAACGGATCGCGCATCATCAGCCTCCCCGGCAAGGAGGAGACGATCCGCGGCTACTCCGGCGTGCGGCTGCTGGTGGTCGACGAGGCCGCGCGCGTGCCCGACGAGCTGTATTACTCGATCCGCCCCATGCTGGCGGTCAGCCGCGGCCGCTTGATCGCCCTCTCGACGCCGTTCGGCAAGCGCGGCTGGTTCTTCGAGGCCTGGCACAGCGACCCCGCACATGCAGAGCCTGCCCTGAGCGCAGACATGCAGGGCCGCGCTCGGCTGAAGGGGCCGCCAGCGGCTGGGGGCAACGTCCTCGCAACGGGCAACGGCGGCGGGGCCCAGGGCTCGGCCCCCAGATCTACCGCGGAGGACGCAGAGGACAAAGGGGCAAGGGCCTCGGCGTCCCTCAGCGCCCTCTGCGGTGAGCCCGTCACCCGCCAGCGGCCCTGCATGTGGCAGCGCACGAAAGTCACAGCCTATGAATGCCCGCGCATCTCCAGGGAGTTCCTCGAAGAGGAGCGTGCTTCGATGCCCGCGGGCTGGTTCGCCGCCGAATACCTGTGCGAGTTCAACGACCTGGAGGGCGGGGTCTTCACCTACGAGCAGGTCGAAGGCGCGGTGGCCGAGATCGAGCCGCTCTTCGGGATCGGGAGGCGCAAGTCATGGCTGAGTTCTACGTAGGCCTGGACCTGGGGCAGGCCAGCGACTTCACTGCGGCCATCGTGCTCGAAAAGCTGCGGCCCGAGCGAGAAAATCGCGTAGAGCAGCGATCGCGCAGCATCCCGCAGGGGGAAACGAGGGACGGACCTCGTTCCTCACTCCTCGGTTCTCGTTCCTTCGGCCTCGTGCGTCCGGAATACCGCGTGCGCTTCGCCGAGCGCCGGCGCGGCGCGCCCTACCCGGAGATCGCGGCCGGCGTGCGCGACCTGCTGCGCGAGCCGCCGCTGGCCGGCCGGGCTTCCCTGGTCGTCGACGCCACCGGCGTCGGCGCGCCGGTAATCGACGCGCTGCGCGCCTTCGGGCTGCGCCCGATCGCCATCTCGATCCACGGGGGCGCCGAGGTCCGGCGCGATCTTCCGGGGCGCCCTCTGGGCCTCGCCTTCGGCGTGCCCAAGCGCGACCTGGTGGCGGCCGTGCAGGTGCTGCTCCAGAGCGGCCGGCTGAAGTTTGCCGATGGCCTGCCCGACCTGGCCACGCTGAAGAGGGAGCTGCTGGCCTTCAAGGCCCGGATCGACCCGCAGACGGCGCACGACAGCTACGCCGCCTGGCGCGAGGCCGACCACGACGACCTGGTGTTAGCCGTGGCGTTGGCCTGCTGGTACGCCACGCAAGCCCGCCCCGCGCCCACCGCCCTCGCCCAGGCCGCCGCGCGGGGGTGGTAGGGGGCGCGAAGACGCGTCTGGAGTGCGGAGCGCTCGGATTGCGAGAGGCGCGAAGCGCCCGAAGCGCGAAGACGCGAAGCGCGTCTGGATGGCGAAAACCCAAGACGCGTGGCGCGTCACACGCGCAGCCGTCTGGATCGCGACAGGCGCGAAACGACGCGAAACGTTTGGAACACGAAGGCACGAAGCGGCGCGAAGCGCACGAAGCGCGAAGACGCGAAGCGCGTGGCGCGCGAAATGCTGGTGCATACGCAGGGAACACCTGCAGTGGCGGCATCTGTCATTCTGAGTCCCCTATGTCGCTGCGGCGGCACATGGCATG
>Ga0326728_10025102_pt1 | contig 10709 bp, 8 predicted proteins | sample MB3enrmetagenome_FD_207602 | JGI IMG/M metagenome (GOLD analysis project Ga0326728, IMG submission 207602) | Lab enriched peat soil microbial communities from McLean, Ithaca, NY, United States - MB31MN | ecosystem: Environmental > Terrestrial > Soil > Wetlands > Peat | place: USA: New York...
CAAGTTTCCCGGCGGCCACGATCACCGCGGCATATCCTGCCAGATTGGCCTGGGAACTTAAAACGTCCATTTTCTGCGCGCGGGTGATGCGGGGAATCATTTCAAGACTGAGAGCCGATACGCGCCGATCTCGCAGCGTCTCGACCATTGCTCTTTCACGGAATGGGTCCATCAGATTGATGCAGATCGCGTCGTGCTTGAGGCTGAGAACCTCTTCGCGGGAAGGGCCGCGAATACTCAGCACCAGATCCGCCTTTTCGAGCACTTCTTTCCGGTCTGCGGCCACCGCAGCCCCTGCCATGCTATAGGATTCGTCGGCGATGCCGAGCGAGCGTCCTACGCCGGACTGAACCACCATTGAAGCGCCTGCGTGAGAGAGCCTGGCCACGTGTTCCGGCAAAAGCGCAACACGGCTTTCACCATAGTAGGTTTCTCTTAGGACACCAACAATCATAATTTATGCAAGATAAGACGATTATATTTTTTGACCAGTACCAGATTCAAGACGAAATCCGGCCCAGCACTACCGTTATATCGGCGCCTCCGTGGCGGATGTTCCAGAGCCGTACCCGGCCCGTCCCCATTGCAGCGGCTTCGAGCCGGGATTTCGCCAGAACGGCGTATTTCCATCCTTTGAAGTTGAGTCTGAGGTGCGCGCCGATTTTTTCGTAGAAGCCTACTCCCCCGGCTGCCAGACGCACCCCGTATGGCGGGTTCAGTACGATCAGACCTTTTCTTAGCCCTATTCTTCCAGGGTTGAAATCAAAGAAATCCATCCTTTCCCACCGGATGTCGTTACCTGTTCCGGCGCGCTCCGCATTTTCAGCCGATACCCGCACGGCCTCCGGATCGATATCGATGCCAATTATCGTTTGCGGCGATTCGAGAAGCGAGAGCTTCCGGGCCTTGCCAAGGAAGAATTCCCACGTCTCCATCTGAAATGAGGGCCAGCTCCGGAACAGAAAATTCCGTCCGATTCCCGGAGCGATCCGGCGGCTTATCAGCGCGGCCTCTATCGGAAAGGTGCCGGCGCCGCACATTCCGTCCACGAGCGGCTCATCACCGGTCCAGTCGGATTTTAAGAGGATGGCCGCGGCAAGAGTTTCACGCAGGGGAGCGCCTGTGTCCAGGAGCCGATATCCCCGTTTGTGCAGGTGCTCGCCGGACATGTCCAGGCTTATCATGCAATGGTTCTTTATTAGACTGACGAAGATTCTTTGCCTTTGTCCGACGGCATCGGGCCGCAGGTCGCCGGGGATTGCCGGCCAGGTTCGATCAAGATCCTTACGGGCATCCGGGGCGTGGGTTGAACCTCCTGTACGCAGGCGTTTCACCATGCTGTCGGAGACGATTTGGGCAACCCTCCCTTCGTGGCTTATCCGGGAATATTCCACGCGGGCTTTAATATCGAGTGGAATCTCCGGATTGAGCCAAAGTTCCCATGGAACCTGTGAGGCTTTGAAGAAAAGCTCTTCCGCAACGCCTGCACGGAATGGGGTAAGCCTGATAAGCACTCGGCTTGCCGTCCTGAGGCTCAAGTTGCAAAGGTAGGCGTCTTTCAGCCTGCCGCTAAACTCCAGTCCGGCATCGCTCGGCCTCAGTTCGGAAAGGCGCAGTGAACCGGCCTCATTCAAACATATCCGGGCAAGCTCGGGCGGAACTACGATCGCGAAGCGGTGTAACGGCCCGACAATATGCGTTTTGATCCTGCGCGAGTGTTCCGTTTTCGGCATGGTTTTATCCGCTCGATCCAGGTCTGCTTTGTCCGTGCTTCCCTTATGTCCCGCACGATATGAAAAAACCGGCGATGCGGCACGCTGAATATGTTATGAAAGCGTGACGCAGGGAGCAAGGAGTAATGAGCAGGAATCGTAGAGCCTTTTAAAGGATTTTGCCGTTCAAAGCCAGGAACAACAAACCGGAAACTGAAAACCGTTTTTAAATGAAGAACCGCCCCAAGCTCGTTTATGCCGACGTAAACGGAAATATATTCGACTGGCCCGCTTTGGAAATGGCAGGAGCCTCTGCGAAGGAATTGAAAAGGCCCGGATCGGCCGAGCTGATTCCCCTTCCCGAGGGAAGCGAGCTGTTCCTTCTGCCGGAACGACTGCCCGTCGGCTATAATCCCGCCGAGCACAGGTTCGAACCTCTGACGTCGGACCCGTTCAGCCAGGAGGAAAAACCCGTCCGGGCAGTTGCGGCATTTATTTCACCCGCCTATACGCAACTATACTCAACCGCATATATGACCGGCCCGAATGCGCCTCTTCTCCCCCTGTTCGCCTACACCGCCGTCGGCTGGCTTGACGGGACGTTTGTGGTTCCGGCGATAAGAATCGACAGCGACGAACGGCAGGATTTTCGCAATTTCGACTCGAAACTTATCGAGAGAAACGTCCTCAGACGTTTGAAGGCGGAGCCCGATAACAGACTCTTGCAGCACCTTGGCAGGTGTTCCCTCAATTTTGGCTGCCCCGCGGCGAGAAACCTGTTTATGAACAGATGGGAAGCCCCGCTTCCCGTCTCCCCGGAATGCAACGCCCGGTGCATCGGCTGTATCAGTCGCCAGGACGGAACAGGCCTGAGCGCTACGCAGGACCGCATAGCATTCGTGCCCACGCCCGATGAGATATGCGGCGTTGCAGTTCCGCATCTCGAAAAGGCGTCCCGAGCAGTGGTCAGTTTCGGTCAGGGTTGTGAAGGGGAGCCTCTTTTGCAGGCCGGGACCATCGAAAGTTCCATTCGCATGATGCGCAAAGCCACCGGCCGGGGCACGATAAACCTCAACACAAACGGAAGCCTCCCGGACGCCGTGGAAAAGCTCTGCCAGGCAGGCCTGCAAAGTATCCGCGTCAGCATTAACAGCGCGCGCCCCCAATATTACCTGAAATACTTCCGCCCGAATGGTTTTGGATTCGAGCAGGCACGCCGCGCCATGTCCGTAGTCAAAGCGAACGGCGGGTTTGCGTCGATAAATTACTTCGTCCTGCCCGGATTTACCGATCAGAAAAGCGAATGGCAAGCTCTTAAGAAGCTGATATCCGAAACCCGCCTCGATTTGATCCAGATGCGAAACCTGAACATAGACCCCGAGTGGTACCTGGACGAGATCGGACCCGATCTGAGCGAAAAGAAGATAGGAATTGAGCGCTTGATCTCGCTCATCCGGAACGAATTTCCGGATGTGAGGCTAGGCTATTTCAATCCTCCGCTTGAACAGTGAGACCAAATACGCAGGACGAAATATCCGGTTTGCGCCGTTCGTGAAATGACCTTCGGGATACAATTATTTCATCAACACTTGAGCTTGGCTTAAGAGGTGCTTAATTTGCCACAGATTCAGTTCCTCAATCTACTTGCATGAAGCCAACTTTGAATGGAAGGAGCGAACCATGCTACGCAGAGATTTCCTACGTGCAGGGGCATGCGCCGCAGTTGCGGGGCTGACCGCCTTCCGGCTGCCTGGGGCTGAGTCCGCGCATGGCGTTGAACATGTAGCGCCGCCAGGGGCCGTACCGGTCATCGAGAAGGCGGCTATGAATCAATCAGAGCAACTCGAAAGGAGGAGTACCATGGCTATAACATTGCCCGACCTGCCGTATGCGAAAAACGCACTCGAACCTTATCTCAGCGCAAAAACCCTGGAGTTTCACCACGACAAGCACCACAAGGCCTATGTCGATAATGCGGTCAAGCTCATTGCCGGGACCGATATGGAAAAAGAGGACTCTGAAACGATACTGAAGAAGGTTGTCGGTGACCCGTCCAAGGCCGGGATATTCAACAACGTCGCCCAGGCCTGGAACCATTCCTTCTACTGGACCTGCATGAAACCCAACGGAGGCGGGCGCCCGACGGGCAAGATAGCCCAAAAGATAGACGCCGACTTCGGCAATTTCGATAAATTTGCAGAAGAATTGAAGAACGCAGGAATTACACAGTTCGGAAGCGGCTGGGCATGGCTGGTAATCAAAGACGGTAAACTGGAGATTACAAAAACCGGAAACGCCGACACCCCGATCGCTCACGGGATCAAACCTCTGCTGACCGTCGACGTTTGGGAGCATGCCTACTATCTCGACTATCAGAACAGGAGGCCCGATTATCTCCAGGCCTTTATCGACCATCTGATCAACTGGGATTTCGCAAATTCGCGCCTGTAGCCGACATTTTCGCGCTACAAATCAAGTGAAAAGAATAAAGGCGGCGGGCTGTCGCGCATGTTACGCCAGGCAGCCCGCTTTCCAACCCAGGGATGGCGCAGCCGGCCGGGCCGAGGCAGGTCCTCCACCCGGCGGAAACTACGGCATCACATGCGTATTACATATTTTTCCTTCCTGGGGGCTGCTTTTGGAAGCTCACCCTGCGGGTATCCCAGAATGCATGAACCAACGCCGATATAATCTCCTGAAAGACCCCATTTCCTCATCAAATCGGCCCCTTCTTCGGTTTCAAACATCTGTTTCGAGCGGTGAACCCAACAGGACCCGATATTCAGAGATGCAGCAGCATTGAACATGTTGCCGAGCGCAAGACTTGCATCCTCAACGGGCGTCACCTTGCTTTTATCCGCGAAAACGAGAATGATGGTCGGCGCGCCGTAATAAGGGTCCATATCCTTTCCAAGCACGGCTGCGTTCATGGCTGAAAGTTTTTTTATAGTACCTTTATCCTGAACGACAACAAAAAGAGCCGACTGTTGGTTGGCCCCGCTTGGCGCAAACATTCCCGCATCGAGGATGGCGTTCAGTTCTTCTTCCTTGATTTGCTCAGGCTTGAATTGACGGACGCTTCTCCTTGAGAGAAGAGTCTTTATGGTTTCATTCATATCAATCAGTCTCCTTTCCGGTCCCACCGATTCTCATGTTATCGAATAGACCCTCGAGCCGGTGCTGTCGTCCCGGACGACCTCCCCCTCCTCTTCGAGATACCTCAAATGGGCGATGGCTTCCCCGGTAGCGAACCATTTTTGCGCCACCGGGAAAGACGACCATGAACCCTCGAGGTCCCAGGTCATGCGGGATGCAGCAGCGTAGGCGTTTTGAGGCCCATGCTTCAAAATCGACAGCACTTCTTCGAGCCTTCTATCATGGTGCAGTCGCAGCTCTTCTATCCTGCCCCTGCAATCTCCGACAATGCTTCTGTGCCCGGGCAGAACCAGATCGACCTGCATGCCGTGGATTCTATTGAGGCTGGCCAGATAGAGCTTCAGCGGGTTGGCGTTTTCGCTCCAACAGCCGATGTTGGGTGTTATGTCGATCAGTATGTGATCTCCGGACAACAAAAGCTTTCGGGCCGGTTCGTAAAGGCAGGTATGGCCTATAGTGTGTCCGGGTGTCGCAACGGCTGTGAAATTGTACCCTCCGCAACGGATGAGATCGCCGTCATTTACGGCAATCATCACCGGCACCCGGTCGGAATCGTACTTATATCCCGGATGGTTGCTGATCGCCGACATAAGCTCTTCGCGGGGAAAACCGTTCAACAAGGCAAACTCGGAGATTTGACCCCAGCCGTCCCAACTTTCGATAAAAGCTTTGTCCGGCCCGTTCATGTACACAGTTGTGGTTTCATCGGAGAGCAGCCGGGCAAGGGCGAAGTGGTCGGAATGGAAATGGGTGATATAGAAGTCGGTCTTTTTCAGATCCACTCCTATCCGACTCAAGCCTTCCAGCATGGCTTCGAGGCATTCCCTGCGGTTCAACCCGGTATCGATGACGAGGTTCCTGTTGGGATCCTTTATCACGTACGAGTTGACCCAGCCCAACGGGCTCGCCGGCAGGGGTATTTTTATCCGGTACAGGTCGGGAAAAAGTTCTTCAGTCATGGCACACCGTCACCGCTCGCTTTAGTCCATGGGTACACTTCCCGGGACCTCTTTCCTTAATTGGTCCGCCGCTCCCGCAACCGTAGAACTATGCATGGAAAATGGCCCACCGCGTTTCGCGTGTCAAGCAGAAACCGATCTACCGGTCGGCAGCTCCATACCTGGTCTCGACTATCCGGGCAAGGTTGTCGCGCGTGTTAAGCGCAGGTTCTGCCTGGACCAGATCGAACAATTGATTGAGAATCTCTCCCACCTCCGGACCGGGCGAACACCCCGAAATCCTCATCACCTCATCTCCGCCAAGGGCAAGCTCACGAACACTGAAAGCGGAGATCCGGCCTAGCTGCGTTTTCAGGCGGACTCCAAGCCGCCTCATGTCCTCGATCCCCACTTCCACGCATTCTCCTGAGAGGACTTCCGCTTCGGCCAGCGCGGCGAAATCATCGAGAAGTTCGGGGCCGGCGGCGGTTATGAACCTCCTGATCTCCGCGTCGCTCCAAGAGACGGCCTCCGGCAAAAGCCGGCGCCTCACAAGCGTTGAGACTTCATCCATGTACCTCTTTGACATGTTCCACTTTTTCATGCTGCGAGCGGCGATGCGTGCGCTTTCGATCCTGAAATCCGCCGGCTGCCCGCCGGTTTCCGCCCCCGTAACCGCGGTCGCCATGTTGTGAAGAAGAGCGGCAAGCCTGACGCGTGTCCTCCCCGGGCAATTGACTATACAGGCAAGGGTTTGCTCCAGGACGCTAACGCCCGATCCTTCCCGGGTTTCAATATTTGCGGCTGCATCGAGGCCGGGAAGCAGCCTGCCGAGCGCGTCGCTTCTTTCCAGCAGGTCAAATGCCCGGACAATATTTTCGGCGGAAAGTATTTTGAGTATTTCATCACGTATCCGCTCGCCTGAAACGCCATCGAGCTTTCCGGACTCATGCCGCATGGCGTCGAAAGTCGCCTTGTCCACAGTGAAACCGTAAGTTCCGCAAATCCGGGCTGCGCGCACTATCCTGAGAGGATCCTCGGAGAATCTTTCGACCGGATTTCCAACAGCCCTTAACAGACCCGCCCTCAAATCTTCGCGGCCGCCGTGAGCGTCGATGAGGATCCCATCGGGGTATGAAAGCGCAAGAGAGTTGATCGTAAAATCGCGCCGTCCGAGGTCCTTGAGCAATCCGACCTCACCCGGAGGTTCGTAGCTGGTGATCTCAATGTCTCGTATGCGCGTGTGGACCTGGACGGTGCCGTGACGTATTCCCACCGGGATAACCTTCGGGAAAATAGAGATGATCTTCGCAGTGCTTGCGCTGGTGGCCAGGTCCCAGTCCTTCGGTTCGGTCGCAAGCAATAGATCCCTCAATGCGCCGCCGACGATCCAAACCTCGAATCCTGCCCTTTGGATCGATTCCATCGCTTTGAGAACGTCCTCCGGGACAAAAGAGAGTCCGAATCTTTCGGATAAAACCGCCATAGGAGAAAAACCTTATCGGCAGCCGAAATCGGGAATCAGAGAACCGGGTGGCCGGTCTCCTTGGCATTTCCTGCTTCTCGCCCTTCGCTGCTTTTTTTATTTAAATCAGGTTTGATCTTTTCCCAGGAATAAATATAATTGTGAGATGTCACTTGGGGCAAGCAACAAAAACGTTGATTAAATGCGCCGGTCGGGCCGATTTAATAATCAGGACAGTGTTTTGATGGATACGGAACAGGCGTACGGCAGGATGGAAGAAGCAAATCGCATAATTGAAGATTTTCCCACGGGGAAATATGCGCTTTACACGATTCTTTTTTTCGCGGAGGTTTTGATTTGTTCCGCCGTTGCCGGTTATATTTGGCCTTGACTTGGCTGTTCCCGGAGTGTAGTATCGGTTCCTGGTGAGAAAAAACTTTTTCGGAGATCCATAATGATCACTTCCATGTCCCTGTTGTTACTCGCTCTACTATTGCTTAGTCCGCAGCGCCGGATATGGGGACCTCCAGCCTTTCTCACACTATAGAGCAACTGAGACTGACTGATGCCTAAAGGCCATGGGGTTTTCCCCATGGCCTTTTTAGTTTGTGCGGGACTTTTTCGATTCGATTCTTAAACAAGCCGCCACGAGGAGAACAAGATGAGCAAAAGGATCTACGTTTTTGACACCACGCTGAGAGATGGAGAGCAGGTCCCGGGGGCAAAGCTCAACAGGAAGCAAAAGCTTGAAATTGCCCGGCAGCTTGCAAAACTCAACGTCGACATAATCGAAGCCGGCTTCCCCTGTTCTTCTCCCGGCGACCTGGAGGCTGTCCGGGCGATCTCGCAGCAGGTGAAAGGCCCGGTGATCGCAGCTCTTGCCCGCGCTGTGAAAGAGGATATCGATGTGGCGTGGGAGGCGGTGCGTGAGGCGGAAAAGCCCCGCATCCACGTGTTCCTGGGAACATCCGACGTACACATAGAGAAGAAGCTGCGGAGCGACCGGGACAGCACCCTGGAGAGGGGTGTAGAGGCCGTTAAATATGCGAGAAACCTGTGCCCGGATGTGGAATTTTCCACCGAAGACGGGTCCAGGACGGATTTCGAATTCCTGTGCCGCATAATAGAGGCGGCGATCCAAGCCGGGGCGGGCGTAATAAACGTTCCCGACACCGTTGGATACGCCGTGCCTGAAGAGTGGGGCGACCTGATCCGCAGAGTGCGGGAATCGGTTCCTTCCATAGACCGCATCCGCCTTAGCGTCCACTGCCATAACGACCTCGGGCTTGCGGTCGCAAACACCATGGCCGCCGTTCGAAACGGAGCGGAACAAGTGGAGTGCACGATCAACGGTGTGGGTGAGCGTGCCGGAAACGCTTCTCTCGAAGAAATAGTGATGGTGCTTAAAACGCGGTCTGAAAGTTACCGGGCCGCCACAGGGATCGATATCCGTGAGATTTACCGGACCAGCCGAATGGTGAGCAGGGTGATGAACATTCCGGTGCAGCCGAACAAGGCAATAGTGGGCAGCAACGCTTTTGCGCATTCTTCGGGCGTCCACCAGGATGGAGTCCTCAAAGACAGGGCGACGTACGAAATCATGAGGCCCGAAGACCTGGGAATAATTCAGGATTCCATCGTGCTCACGGCCCGTTCGGGGCGAGCCGCCCTCAGACACTCTCTCGATGAAATCGGTTTCTCACTCGATTCCGAAGTTTTCGAGCGAGTCTACAATCGTTTTATCGACGTGGCCGACCGGAAAAAAGAAATCACTACCTCCGATCTTCAGTCGATCGTCGAGATCGAGGTTTCCAAGGTGCCCGAGAAATATAAGATACAAAGCGTGCAGATCATGAGCGGGAGCAAAATGGTCCCGCTCGCCTCGGTAACCCTGGAAAGAGAGGACGGGGAACTCCAAACGGACGCCGCGACGGGTGACGGTCCCGTTGACGCGTTGTTTAAAGGCATCGAACGCATTACCGGAGTTTCCGGCAAGCTTTGCGATTATGACCTGAAAGCGGTTACAACCGGCCGGGACGCCCTTGGCGAGGCAATGGTGAGGGTGCAGATCGGCGATACGATCTATGCGGGCATAGGAACCAGTCCGGACGTGATCGAAGCCAGTGCTCGCGCATACCTGAACGCTATAAACCGCTACTTTGCAAACGGGGGATCCGGAAACGGCGAACAGTGAGCAGGGAAAACCGAACGGAAAAACATGGCCGGGGACCCGAGGCGCCTAAAAGGATTGAACCGAGACTCAAACAGCAAAGGAGCGGTTCAGTCCTTTTTTATGAAGGTTCCGTTGCGGTATTCTTCGAAGGCTGTCCGCAGTTCATCCTGACTGTTCATTACGATGGGACCGTACCAGGCGACCGGCTCACCCAAGGGTCGGCCCGAGACCAGCAGGAAACGCAGAGGTTCTTCCGAGGCGGTGATGTACACATGGTCCCCGTCCCCATAGAGGATTAAACTCTCACTGTCGCAAACGCATTGGCGGTCGAGGTCGAAGTAGTTGCCGCCGATGACTTCGTGGCCGAAGGAATCGCGCACATCATCGAAATAGCCTCTTCCCCCGACCACATATGCAAAAACATTATGGCCGTCTTCGATGGGATGGGTGAAATTGGAACCGGCGGGCATGCTGACGTCCAGGTATTCCGGATCGATCACGATGTCACGAACCGGCCCCTGAGTTCCTTTTACTTTTCCGCAGATAATTTTTACCTTCACGCCGCCGTCGAGTGTGACTTCCGGGATCTGCTCCCGCCGCACATCGCGGTAGCGTGGCTTCATCATCTTCTGGTAGGCAGGAAGGTTTGCCCAGAGTTGAAATCCCCCCATGCGCCCGGCTTCATCTCCCTTGGGCATCTCCTGATGAATGATGCCGCTGCCGGCTGTCATCCACTGTACGTCCCCCGAGGTGATGTCGCCCTTGTTTCCCAAACTGTCGCCGTGTTCCGCGTGGCCCAGCAGCATATAGGTGATCGTCTCGATTCCGCGGTGCGGATGCCAGGGGAAACCGGGCAGGTACTTTGACGGGTCGTTCGAGCGAAAGTCGTCGAGCATGAGAAACGGATCGAAATGCGGGACCTGGTAATAACCGAAAGCTCTTTTGAGATGAACCCCCGCTCCTTCCACTGTGGGTCTGCTCTTCGACACCGTCTTGATCTTACGGAGTTTGCGCATGGCTTGCCTCCTGAAGTGTTGACTGCGAAGTCCAATGTGACGCCTGTTCTTTAAGACCGGTCCCATTTTTTGTCCAGTCGCAGGCAAGAAAGGATAGCGGTTTAGAGGCTGCGGCGCCGCGGGCTGAAGATGAGATCCGAAGCTGGCTCATCGGCTGCTTGGCGGGTCGTTTTTACGAGAGTGTTGCAGCGGGAGCGTGCGTTTGATAAAATGCCAACAAAATCAGGCTTGCAAAAAGTTTTTGCCGAT
>Ga0326728_10025103_pt1 | contig 10709 bp, 7 predicted proteins | sample MB3enrmetagenome_FD_207602 | JGI IMG/M metagenome (GOLD analysis project Ga0326728, IMG submission 207602) | Lab enriched peat soil microbial communities from McLean, Ithaca, NY, United States - MB31MN | ecosystem: Environmental > Terrestrial > Soil > Wetlands > Peat | place: USA: New York...
CCGCATCATCCACGACACAGGCCAATTGATAGGAGGGAACGTCGTCATTGCGCCAGATTACAAAATCGCCGAAATCTCTTCCGGCCACGAACTTTTGGGGGCCGAAGTTGCCATCCACGAAGGCAATAGTTTGACCGTCGGGAACGCGAAAACGCCAGGCGAATTTGCGATTTGCGATTTCGGATTTGCGATTCTGACGGCAAGTGCCGGGGTAGATCGGTTCGTGATCGTCCTCGGCGTGCGGAGCGCGAGCCGCGGCCTGAATGTCCTTGCGCGAGCAGGTGCAGGGATAGATGAAACCGCCTTCCAGAAGTCTTCGCAGGGCGGCCAGGTAAAAGTCGCGCCGCTCGCTCTGGTTGTAAGGCCCGAATCCCGGCGAATCCGGGCAATCCGGACCTTCCTGCCACTCGAAGCCGAACCACTTCAAGTCCTCGATCATGGCTTCGACGAACTCCAGCTTGAAGCGCGTCGCATCCATGTCTTCGTTACGCAACACGAGAACCCCGCCGTTGGCCCGGGCGCGCTGCTGAGCTATCCAGAATGTCCTCGCGTGGCCCAGGTGCAAATAACCCGTTGGCGATGGCGCAATCCGGCCGCGATACATGATTGGCGATTCGTGATGCGTGATTCGCATATTCCGAGGTTGATGTTCCCAGGGAGCACCGCGGACAGGCTCAGGCCACAGGCTTTTCCCGCGGCGGGAGTTTGCTCTTCGGCAGAAACGGTTTGCGAAAAGCGTCCTCAAAGCCGTAGCCGCCTTCGAAATCGGCCCGGTCGTCCTGCTCGGTTTTCGCCAACAGGCTAACCTCCACCATGTTGAAAACGATCTCGCCAAAGTCGGCGCAATTGTGAACGCCCCATTCTTCGAACACGGTCATGGCCATCGGCCCGAACTGGTCCAAAGCATAGGCGCGGATGCCGGCCAGCAATTCCTGCCCGCTGACATGGCGCAACTGGCCGCGGTTCTCCTTCATGATCGATTTCTGGGTATAGTCCAGCGCTTCGCGGAGGAAAAGATACGCCTCGCGATGATACCGCGCGTCTTTGGCCAGGATTTCATCCAGGCCTTCTTCAAAGGTCGCTTCGTGCATCTATTCTTCGGCGCGCTCGCTTGATGTCACCGGCGGCCGTTCGCTCCGGTTCGACTCCTGGGACACCCTGGACGCAGGCGGGTGCGCGGTTCGATACGCTTTCACGGCCCAGCCGGTCAACAGCAAACCCACCACCAGGCACAGCACCAACTGTTCCCGCTTGGTCAGCCGATTCACGCGTGCCAATATAGCAAAAGCGACAGGGATAACAACCCCGTATCAATTCTCTTCAATCGGAGAAGCAGAATCGTTAAATAATTGAATTGACAGCGAGTTTCCGGGCTTATTAAATCATATCCGGAGAGCAGAAGGCGGGAGTATGTGCGCAAACCAGACAAGGCCCGGCCGCCAGAGATTACTCCTCTGCAACCAGGAGGACCCATGACCCCAAAATCTGATGTCTTCAATTGTCCGCAATCACACTCGGGCGGCCCGCAATATGGCGGCCCGGCTTTTACTCTGATCGAGCTGTTGGTCGTCATTGCGATCCTCGCCGTGCTGACGATGTTGTTGCTCCCGGCGCTGGCTGGAACGAAAGCCGACACCTGGCGGATCCAGTGCCAGGCCAACCTGAGACAATTGGGCACCGGGTTCCGACTTTTCGAGCAGGATCGCGACGAGATGTTTCCACCCGCCGGTTTGGACGTCTCGGGTGGAGGTGGCGGTCAATTGGCGTGGGATACGTACATTCACCGCTACATTGGTGGCAATGCTCCCGATTCCTGGCTCACCGTTGGTTTGCTTCCGATCCAAATGGGCTTAAAAATCGAGTACTGCCCCACGGACGCTCCCGGGAATATCCTGAAAACAGCTTGGATGGGAAACCCACCGTGGAATGCGCTACGGTCCTACGCGATGGTTGCTTGCGGCACTGCTTACGGGGTGCAGGTGATGGTGGACACCTCGAACCCGGCGACATATCTCTTGCCAAGTATTGTTATGGGCGTTGGCATCTTTTGGGCCAATGCACCAACGTGCGACTGGAACGCCAAGAGTTATAAGACGAGTGTCGTGAAGGATCCTTCCGGCTCTATCCTGCTCGTCGAAGAGCCGAACAACTATGATGCCGTCGGTAACATCTGGCCTTGCGTCTCCATTGGCCCGGTAGGAACCGGAAACTGGGGTGTTATGTACCAACTGGATTCCAGTCACCCGGCGCCGAGTGATAGTGCCGGTGCTATCAACGAAGGATGGTTCACCTACCAGGCCCATGGCAACCGATTCAATTATCTCTTTCACGACAACCATGTCGAAGCTCTCAGCATCGAGCAAACGATCGGCACCGGAACGACCAATACGCCCAAAGGAATGTGGACGGTGTACGCGGGCGACTGAGGATATGCGCAGTTAGACTTGAGGTTATGAACACGACTTTCTACAGACTTGAAGAAGACACCCTCCGGGCTTCTTGGGCCCATTGGGACCATGAACCGCTGTGCAGCGGCGGTTGTCGAACCGCCGCTGGTGTTGGCGGCTTTCTGACGAAAGCCGCTACTTTAGCAGCCGCGGCCTGCCTCCTGGTCATCATCGCCCCCCTTGGTTCGGCCGATGCGGCACCGGTGCAACTGCTCTCAATGCGGAACCCATCAGTGCTCCTGCCGGCGGGTGGAAACGGCAATTCCGCCGCCCCGAGCATCAGTCCCGATGGCCGGTTCGTAGTCTTTGCCAGTTCAGCCAATGACCTCGTGCCGGGCGGCAACTCCCGGCCTGTACTGAATGTTTTCCTGCGCGATCGCACCTGGAACACGACGACCCTCGTCAGTGCCAATTCCAACGGCACGGGTGGCGGCGACGATGATTCCATGTTCGGCCAGCTTTCTTCCAGTGGACGGTATGTGGTGTTCCAGAGCGATGCCAGTGACCTGGTGCCGGGTGACACGAACGGCGTCAGCGACATTTTCCTGCGCGATGTGTTGACGGGGACAACCCTGCTCGTGAGCGTGGCGACCGACGGTGGTTTTGGAAATGGCGCTTCGACGGATCCGGTCATGACTCCCGACGGCACGTGCGTGGTGTTCGTGAGCACGGCATCCAATCTGGTGGCTGGAGACACAAATGCCATCCCTGATGTTTTTGTGCGGGATTTGATCACGCAAACGACCCACCTGGTGAGCGTGGGAGCCGTCGCTCCATCGGGCAGCACGAGTGCGGCTATGGCCACCCCCATGATTACACAGGACGGGCGGTTCGTGGCATTCCGGAGCACGGCTGTGGGTTTGGTCCCCGGCTTGCCCAACTCGCCTAACGGAGAGGTTTTCGTTCGCGATCTTCTAGCCGGCACAACCATTTGGGCCAGCACCAATGCCGCGGCACTTCTAAGCGCGGCCTACGGTTATGACGCTCACGATAACGCTTCTTACCATCCTAGAGTGAGCTCGGATGGGCGCTACGTCGTGTTCAAGACAGGCTCGACCAACCCGGTCAATGTCCAGACCTGCCCCACTACGCTCAACCCCGTATTGGTTCTGCAATATGACGCGGCTACGGCAACAACCACCGTGATCAGTACCAATGGTTGGGGAGTCATTAGCGAAGAGGACGACGCTTTTGGCCCGGAGATGACGCCGGACGGGCGCTACGTCGTCTATGCGCAAAGCGAAGGCACCTCCTTCCAGCAGGGTTATCCGAATTATCCTCCCTATTCCAGCGTTCACGTTTGGGATTCCGAGACGGATCAGGACACTCTGGTCAGTCGCGATGCCAACGGCGTCCCGACAAACACATATTCACGCGCACCATTGATAAGTCCGAACGGGCGGTTCGTCGCGTTTTTAAGCAATGCCACTAACCTCGTCGGTAGTGGTGTGTCCAACGGTTTCCACCTTTACCGCAGCGATCTGGTTTCCAACATAACCCAATTGGTGGACGTGGACACCAACGGGATGGGGACCAGCGATGATGAATTGGCCTGTTCGAGTATGAGCGCGAGTGGACGATTTATCGCCTTCAGCAGTCCCGACGGCGGGCTGGTCGATTTGGACAAGAACGATGCCTATGACGTATTTGTCCGGGACATCCAGCAGGGGACAAATGAACTGATTTCCCGGCGGGATCCAACCGTCATTCCGGCAACCGGAGATGCTTCGAGTTCGTTATCGCAGCTCTCGGTCAGCGCCGATGGGCGATGGGTGGCGTTCGCCAGCCTGGCGGATGATCTGGTGCCGAACGACACCAACAACTGTCAGGATGTTTTCGTGTACGATTTGCTCAGGGGGTCGAACACCCTCGTCAGTGTGGCGTCTGACGGGAGGCCGGCTTTGGGAGGTTGGTCGGCCAGCGCGATCATCAGCGCAAATGGCCGGTTCGTGGCGTTTATCAGCACGGCGACCAACCTGGTCGCGGGTCAAGCTACGAATACAGCCAACGTCTTCTTGCGCGATTTACAGGCCAGCATCACAACACTGGTCAGCGTCAGTACCAATGGCGTCAGTCCGGCGAACGCTGATTGTCACGATCCCTCGATCAGCCAGGATGGGAGATATGTGATCTTCTCGAGTACCGCCGGCAACCTGGCTGCTGGAACTCGCGGGGGCGACTGCACGTTCTGGCGTGACGCCATTTCCGGAACGACTGAAGTGTTGACGAACTTTCAGAATAGCTCGCCTTTCGCTTCCTCCATGAGTCGTGACGGTCGTTACGTGGCTTACTATTACTGCCCGTGGACCACAGCGGAGAAGTCCTTGCGGGTGCAGGACACTCAACTGGCAACGGACATTTACACTAACGCATGGATCGTTTCGTCTTTAATGATTGGCTCGGCAAGTCTTAGTCCCGATGGGAAGCACCTGGTGTACCTTAATGCCTACGGCACGTATGCCAATATCCTCTTCGTGGACGATGTGGCCACCGGCACGAACGTGTTCGGTGCGAAGAGCACATCGTCGATCCGGAACTCGGCGGAATGGAGCGGCGATGGCCGGTTCCTTGCTTTTGTGTCCACGACCAATCTGCTCGGAGGCGACGATAATATTAACAAGCTGTTTTTGTGTGATCTGCTCAGCAACAGCATCACCCTGGTCAACGCCAATGTCGGCCCGGCTGGCAGCCTGAGCCCGTGGTTTGACTCGCCGGCGATGAGCGGGGACGGGCGTTTTGTGGCTTATCGCACCCCCACCAACTCGTTCCCGTGGGTCACAAACGCGCCGCCGTATGTTTTCCTCTTCGACAGGCTCACGGTGTCAAACAGTGTGCTCGATGTCGGTCAACCCGGTTCAAGCCCGGTTTCCTGGGTTTCGCGCCCGGCCATCAGTGGCAGCGGCGGAACTATTGCCTTCCTTAGCATGGGGTCCGGATTAGTTTCGGGTGATTTAAACAACGTCCAGGATGCCTTTGCTGCCGCGGTGGATATCGGCACGGTTCTGGACAGTGGTGGAGACGGCATTCCGGACTGGTGGAGGATACTCTATTTTGGACACGCCACCGGAGAAGCAAGTGACTTGTCGCGGGCGACGGACGATGCGGACGGCGACGGCATGAGCAATTGGCAGGAATGGATTGCCGGGACCATTCCGACTGATCCGTCATCCCGTCTGATCCTCGTGACTCCGACCTGGAATGAGACGGGATTGACTTTGAGCTGGGAGAGCGTGAGCGGCGTGACTTACTGCATTCAGCGCAGCAGCGGCGTGAGTGGAGAGTCATTTTCCATCATTGAAAGCAACATTGTCGGCCAGGCTGGCAGCACGTCATTTACGGACACGAATACTGCCGGATCGAGGGCGTTCCTCTACCGAGTCGGAGTACAATGATGCCCCCGAACCGTTGGCGGCCGATAAAAGGCCGACTTTGTCCTATGAATCGAAACCAGTTGCAGCACGGTCAAACTGAGGCTGTCTTCAGGGCTTTTACATTGATCGAACTGCTCGTTGTCGTTGTGATCGTGGCCGTGCTGGCGGCGTTATTGCTTCCGGCGCTGGCCGGGGCGAAAGCGGACACCTGGAGGGCTCAGTGCCAGGGCAATATGAGAATGCTGGGCACGTGCTTCCGCCTGTTTGAACAGGACCATAACGACATGTTTCCGCCCGCAACACTGGCCGGCGGCAGCGTCGGTGTGCAGATGTTAGGAACCGACCCCGTCCTTGAAATTGTGCCAATAGCAGGAACTGCCCCCACCGTCGCTACCCGACCACAATATTCACCAGTTTTCCCGGGAGCACGATGATCTTTTTGATCGTCTTGCCCTCCAGAAACGGCTTCACCTTGTCCGAAGCCCTGGCCGCGCTTTCCAAATCGGCCCGTGAGGCGGTTGCCGGCACGCGGATGACGTCGCGCAGTTTGCCGTTCACCTGCACGGGAATTTCCAGGGTGTCTTCGACCAACAAGGCGGGATCAAACTTCGGCCAGGGCTCATAACTGAGGCTGGGGGCTGCGTGATGCGTGATGCGTGATGCCTGAAGTTTCGCCCAGAGTTCTTCTGCCAAATGGGGCGCAAAAGGGGCGAGCAGTTGCAGAAAGGTTTCCAGGATGGCAACCGGCTTTGTCTCCCATGTCATCGCTTCGTTCACAAAAACCATGAGCGCCGATATCGCGGTGTTGAAGCGCATTCCGTCGAGATCCTCGGTGACTTTCTTGATGCAGGTGTGAAGTGTTTTGAGCTGTGCCGGCGCAGGTTCGGTATCCTGAATTGATGGGCTGAGCTTGATCAGATCCAGGAATTCGTCGCGTTTCTCTGCGTTCTCTGCGGTGGTCTCGAGTTGTTCAAATTCGGTTTCGCTTTTCTCGTCCACGAACAAACGCCAGACCCGGCCGAGGAACCGGTAAACTCCCTCGACGCCCCGGGTGCTCCAGGGTTTCACCATCTCGATCGGGCCCATGAACATTTCGTAGAGCCGGAAGGCGTCCGCGCCGTATTCTTTCAGAATATCATCCGGGTTGACGACGTTGCCGCGGGACTTCGACATTTTCTGGCTGTCTTCGCCGAGGATCAGGCCCTGGTTGACCAGCTTGAAAAAAGGTTCGGGCGTGGAAACATGACCCAGGTCGTAAAGCACCTTGTGCCAGAAGCGGGCGTAAAGCAGGTGCAGCACGGCATGCTCGGTGCCGCCGACGTAGAGGTCGACACCGGGGGTAGGGACGGCTGTCCCAGCCGTCCGCGGCGCGCTTGGGACAGCGCGATCCACCGATCCCATCCAATATGCCTCGGCCTCTTTTCCAACAAAAGCCGAGCCGTTCCGGGCATCGAGATAGCGCAGATAGTACCAGCAACTGCCGGCCCATTGCGGCATGGTGTTGGTTTCGCGCTGCGCGCCGTCGGGCAAATTCACCCAATCCCTGGCGCGGGCGAGCGGCGGCTGTCCGTCCGGCGTGGGTTTGTAATCGTCGAGCGGCGGCAGCAACACGGGCAGGGCGCTTTCAGGCAACATTTCATGATAAAGATTTCCCCTGGCATCCCGTTTCCAGGCGATGGGGAACGGCTCGCCCCAATAACGCTGTCGGCTGAACAGCCAGTCGCGCAGTTTGTAGTTCACCATCGTTCTGCCGAGGCCTTTGGATTCAAGCCAGGCGGTGATTTTTTTCTTGGCCTCCGGCGTGGGCAGACCGGTGATGGAGACTTCAGGGCCGGTGGAATTGACCGAAGTGCCGTCGTCCACGAACCCGCGCCAGTCGGTTTTTGGACCGGGCGGTTGGACGACCTGGACAATCGGGAGGTTGAACTTGGTTGCGAACTCGAAATCGCGCGTGTCATGTGCGGGCACGGCCATGATGGCGCCGGTGCCGTAAGTCGCCAGGACGTAATCTGCCGTCCAGACGGGGATTTTCTCCCTGTTGACGGGATTGATCGCATAAGCGCCGGTAAAGACGCCGGTCTTTTCCCTGGCCAATTCGGTGCGTTCGAGATCCGACCTTGCCGCGGCGTATTGGCGATAAGCGTCAATGGCGGATCGGGGATTGCGACTTGCGGATCGGCTTGGTCCCTTCCACGTTTCCGGCGTGTTGGGAGGCCATTCGGCCGGGACAATGTCACGCACCAACTTGTGCTCGGGCGCCAGCACCATGTACGTGGCGCCAAAGAGCGTATCCGGGCGTGTGGTAAAGACGGTGATTTGAGATTTCAAATTTGAAGTTTGAAATTGAACTTCCGCCCCTTCGCTTCGCCCGATCCAGTTCCGCTGCATTTCCTTGAGCGAATTGCTCCAGTCTATCGTGGCGAGATCCTGCAGCAGGCGTTCCGCGTAAGCGGTAATGCGGAGCATCCATTGGCGCATCGGCTTGCGGACCACGGGATGACCGCCGATTTCGCTCCTGCCGTCGATAACCTCCTCATTGGCCAGGACCGTGCCGAGGGCTTCGCACCACCAGACCGGCGCCTCCGTGACGTAGGCGAGGCGTTTGGAGTCGCGGTAAGAGCGGCGTTTGGATTCCCAGTCCGGAGTGTGTGAGGTTGCTGATGAGCTGTCGCTTGAATCGGCTCGCGAGGACGCTCGCCCCACCGATTCCGGTTCCGGTTCCGATCCCAATTCAGCCGGATATTTCAACGTCTCGATCGGTTCGGCCTGGTTCGTCTCCGGATTGTACCATGAGTTGTAAAGCTTCAGAAAGATCCATTGTGTCCATTTGAAGTACTCCGGGTCGGTGGTATCCACCTCGCGCGACCAGTCGTAGCTGAAGCCGAGGCTCTTGATCTGGCGTTTGAAGGTGGCGATGTTGGCCTCGGTGGTTTTGCGCGGGTGTTGGCCGGTCTTGATGGCGTATTGTTCGGCGGGCAGGCCGAAGGCGTCCCAGCCCATGGGATGCAACACGTGAAAGCCCCGGGCGCGTTTGTAGCGAGCCAGAATGTCGGTGGCGGTGTAGCCTTCCGGATGGCCGACATGCAGCCCGGCGCCGGAGGGGTAGGGGAACATATCCAGGACGTAGAATTTTGGCGGCAGCGGGTTGGCAGCGGCCGGGCCGTTCAAATGGTGCTGGAGGGCAAAAGGATGACCGGCGGGAAGAATTTCCCCGGGGTTGAACGCCCGAAAGGTCTGTTGTGCATCCCAGAATGCCTGCCATTTGGGTTCGATGACATGAAACGGATATTGCCTGCGTCCAGATGACATAAGCGCCGAAATATTGCGTAAAGGGGCGTCGGAGACAATCGCAGAATGCGCCTATCCGGACATCGCCAGCGGAACGCCGGATTCATCCGGTCGCGACGCATGCATGGCGCCCACCTGCCGGATGAATCCGGCGTTCCCTGCCAGCGCGTCATCGTGCCTTGGTGATGACAGGCGCGCGGGGGCCAATGCGAAGCATTGTTTTGACATGGCGGCGCTCGGGGTGTTAGTATGCCCGCGACACATCGGCGGGTGAACCCCTCCGCACGCGATGCTGTTCATGACTGCAACGGCTTTAAGATCGTCGGGCTTCAACACTGTGAGGCGAGAGGAAGGCTTCACGCTGGTTGAGTTGCTGGTGGTCATCGCCGTCATCGCCATTCTCGCGGGCATTCTGCTGCCGACGCTGGCAAAATCCAAGGTCCGCGCCCAGGCGCTCTTTTGTGTGAACAATACCAAGCAACTCACGGTGGCATGGATGATGTACGCCGATGATCATGAAGGTCATCTGGCGTACAACCTCGGAGCCAACGCCACCAACACTTTTGCCATGGCGGGGTCGGGGGTGAAGTCGCCGCCGATGAGTTTGAATTGGGCTGACAACGTTTTGGATTGGAGCACAAACAACCCGGACAACACCAATGCCGCGAAGATGGTGGAAACCGGCCTGGGTCCGTACCTGGGCAAAGCCGGCGACGTGTATCGTTGTCCGTCAGACCATGCCCTCAGCGGCGACCAACGTAAGGCCGCCTGGCAGGCCCGAGTGCGGAGTTACTCCATGAATGCCATGGTCGGCGACGCCGGGATCTTCACCCTGTCCGGCGCGAACGTGAACAATCCCGATTACATTCAGTTTTTCACGATGAGTTCGATTGTGCAACCGGCTGACATTTTTGTTTTTTTGGACGAGCATCCAGACAGCATTGACGACGGCTACTTCATCAACCGGGCTTACACTCTGGAATGGCTTGATTTGCCGGCTTCGTATCACAACGGCGCTGCCGCCTTTTCGTTCGCAGACGGGCATTCCGAATTGCATCGCTGGCGTTCCCCAACCACAACTCCGCCGCCAATGCCCGGTGCGGCCGGCTTGCCGAAAAAGCTTCCGACCAGCGCCCAGGCCGCGGCTGCCGAGCTGGCCGATTTCTATTGGGTGATCTCGCGAATGAGCGTTGAGCCGAAGCAGGGTGACGACGGCTCTCCGGGGTCGGATTAGAGGTTTAGAGGTGTTGGCGGAGGTAATCCCCGTTTCCTTCCGCAACCAGGAGGGAGATTTTCCTGCCGTTGGTGCAACTCGCTGTTGCCGCCCCGTTCAAGCCGGCCGGAACTGCGAAACCCAGGTCTCAAGCGATCTGCCCGGTTGGGTTGCGGTCAGCGCCAACCTCGCGCTGTCAACCAGCCACACGGTGACGAACCTTCCCGCCAGCAGCGCTCCCGGCGATTTCTATCGCGTGCGCGAGATTCCTTGAGATCCCAAAAACCGGAGTGACAAGCCGCACGGTGCGGCATTACGATTGCGCGCTGCTGCATGAGCATGCCATCGCCTTTGCCAACTTTGGTCCTCGCCACGCGCAATCAACACAAG
>Ga0326728_10025105_pt1 | contig 10709 bp, 6 predicted proteins | sample MB3enrmetagenome_FD_207602 | JGI IMG/M metagenome (GOLD analysis project Ga0326728, IMG submission 207602) | Lab enriched peat soil microbial communities from McLean, Ithaca, NY, United States - MB31MN | ecosystem: Environmental > Terrestrial > Soil > Wetlands > Peat | place: USA: New York...
TTGGTGCCGAATTCACGCCTGATGAATGATTGTTCATAAAGGATTAGATTCCCACAATTACGGACGAAAAATGTCGTGCGAGTCACTCCGGTGGAAGCGGGGTCCAGTCTCTTTTGCTTGAATATCAACGGCTTGGGAAAGCCCTGGATTCCGGCCTTCCGCCGGCATGACGTTATTATCACCATTTTGGTTCCTTTTTCCCACCGAAGAGCCCTTTTTCAGAAATGAGTGCGCGGCGTTCTTAAGTTCCCGACCACGCGCTCCATCCTCCCGGAGTATGGCGTATTTCTTGCCCATCGATCGCACTTTGATATAATTGAACTCGAATAACGACTATCTTCTCAGGACATCGATTCAGATTCGCTTTTTGGCCTCTGTTTCGAAAAATTCGTCGCGGCTGATGGGCCTGCCCTGAGCTTGCCGAAGAGCCGTTCATGCAGAGATTACAAACTTTTCGTGGTTTCCGAGTGTCCGAAAGAGACATGAACAACTGTCGATCTGTGAGGGAAGGCGTTTTCCAGCTAATTTATTTTACCGCGGTTTTCCGACACAGATAAGCAAACTCGCGCCGAAACAACATTTCATCAAAAGGATATTTTTAATGAAACCGCGAGGGTCGGTTTTCTTTTTCTCAACGCTTTGCTTGGCTCTCACGATTTGGTCAATCATGGCAGGGTGCGGATCGAACAAACGGGAAAACCCCACCGGATCTGCAAGCGCCGGCGTTTCCGATACTGAGATACTGATCGGTTCGTCATGCCCGCTTTCGGGCCATGCCTCTTTCCTCGGAACTCAGACCGTTCACGGCGTTCAAAGCTACCTCAATTACGTGGACGATCAGGGAGGCATAAACGGACGTATGATTCGCCTCATCACGTACGACGACGCTTACGACCCCGCCCAGTGCATCACCAATACTCAGAAGCTTATCAACGAAGACAGGATATTTGCCCTGACCTCCTATGTCGGGACCCCGACGGCGGTAAAAGTTATTCCGATGGTCCAGGAGGCAAAGGTCCCAATGGTTGGGATCTTCTCAGGGGCCAGGGTCCTGCGAGAACCTTTCCAGCGCTACATCATAAATATTCGGGCTTCATATTTTGAAGAAACAGGCCAACTCATCGATCATTTTGTTCAGCACTTCGGCATAACTCGCGTCGCCATTTTCTACCAGTACGATGACTTCGGGTTCGACGGCCTTTCCGGCACTGAAATCGCACTTCGGAAGCACGGATTGGAGCCGGTGGCTAAAGCTTCCTATGTCAGGGGGAGCATGGACGTGGAGAATGCAGCTGAGCTGATCGGCCGTTCTGACGCTGAAGCGGTCGTTATGATCGGGACCTACGGACCGTGTGCGAAATTCGTCAGGCTTGTGAAGCAGCGCAAAAGCGCGATGATCTTCCACGCGGTATCTTTTGTAGGGGCCGAGGAACTGGTAAAGATACTCGGTCCGGAAGCAGAGGGCATAATAATAACCGAGGTGGTGCCACCCCCGTGGGAGACCGTCCTTCTTCCGGCCGCAGACCAGTACACAAAACTTCTCTCGCGCTATTTCCCCGAAGAACAGCCTTCATTCGTGGGTTTTGAGGGATACCTCAACGCAGTCGTACTCGTAGAAGGCATCAAGCGCACAGGCCGGGACCTTACCAGAGAGGGGTTGATCGGCTCGATTGAAGGGATCCATCAATTTTCACTTGAGATAGCCAATACCCTGGATTACAGCCCAGCCGATCACCAGGGCCTGCGGCACGTGTATTTCACCCGGATAAAGGACGGAAAACCAGCGCTGATTACGAAATGGGAGCAGATGAAGAAAGAGTCCGCCGTCCCGTGAGTTACTGACGCCAAATCGCGTCCGGCTTATCGCCGACGCCGAGCGGACATGTTTTCAGCCGAGGAAGATACGCAACAATGAGACTATTTCAAAGGCTGAGTTTCAAAAGCAAATTGCTGGTTCTGATTCTTGCCATGGTAACCTTCATTGGCGGCACCGTGGGGATACTTATCAGGATAGTGATCTTTCCATATCTGGTAAATGAAAGCGGGCGAAATGCCGCTGAACGACTGGTAGAGGCCGCTCGCACTTCCATCCTGCAGCGGGACAGCATCCGCCTTACGGCAATCCTTTTCGAAGCGAAAGCGATCGACAAAAGCATCGCCAACGTCGCTATCACCGACGAAACCGGGGCGGTCCTTGCCCACACCTTTCTGAACTCTGCATCATCCTCGACGTTCCTGGCCAATAATGGTTCGGGGGCTGTGACGGCGCCGGAAGTTGGATGGTGGACATTTTTCCCGAGACTGCCTGGGCAGAGCCAGGTTACGATGCCCATCCTTGAAGGACAGCACCAGATAGGCGCCATTAGAGTCTGGCTGCATCCGCAGTATATGGACAGGCTCATCTTCGAGCTGAGGATCTGTAATTTGCTGTTTATCGGATTTGTTATGCTTGCAGGGCTCCCCTTCGGCTTATATTTATCCCGAATCATAACCAGGCCAGTCCAGACATTGACCGCTTTTGCCAAAGAAATCAGCCTTGGTAATCTAAACGCACGTCTGGCGCTGGGCAATCGCGCAAAATGCAGCGAGGTGCTGGAGTGCGCCAATTATAGCTGCCCTGCTTACGGCAGCCAGACTCTGCGGTGCTGGTTTATCGACGGTGCTTGCTGCGTGCTCCACGGCCCGTTGAACTTCCCTGAAAAACTTGAAGCCTGCAAACGATGCCCCGTATACATTGAAACGGCGGGAGACGAGATCGTCCAGCTTGCGGACACCTTCAATCATATGGCCAGCCGGCTGAGTGCTTCCGAACAGGAACTGAGAAACTCGGAGAATCGCCATCGCTGGCTCTTCAACAGCGGTCCTCATCCGATTTTCGTAGTTTCCGCCGAAACCTGTCTTATACAGGACGCGAACGACCGTGCGGCAGACATCTACGGATTCGAAAAAGAACGGCTGATCGGTATGAACTTTACGGAACTGATGTTCGACGAGCAGGCGCGGGAAGAAATCCGGGAGGCTTTCCTTATATCCATGAGCACAGGCGCCTGTTCCCTGATTCCGAAGATACGTCGTCAGAATAGTGAAGGCGGCCCTCTTTGGGTCAATATATATTTTTGCCCGGACAATCGTGCCGGGGGATCCGACCTGATTGTGACGACTGCGGATATTTCAGATTTTATCAAAGCGGAAATTCAACTGGTCCAGGCCGGAAAGTTGGCTACTCTTGGCGAAATGGCCACTGGGGTCGCACACGAACTCAACCAACCGCTGAACGCTATAAAACTGGGAAGTGAGTACTTGTTGAAGATGGCGGAAACCGGGCAGCAGGTGGGCAGATTCGAGCTTAGCGAGTTGGCGGGCGATCTCAGCCGGGAAGTGGATCGCGCGGCAGGAATAATAAACCACCTTCGCCAGTTCGGGCGCAAGAGTGACGTAGTCACGGACCGGATAGATATTAACAGGCCCATTCGCGGGGTCTTTACGATCCTGGGGCAGCAACTTAGTGTGCATGGAATCGAGGTTCAACTCGACCTCGACGAAAACCTTCCTCCGATTATGGCTGATGAGAACCGGCTGGAACAGGTTTTTGTCAACCTGGTGAATAACGCTCGCGACGCCATGCTCGATCGAACAGCACATGCCGGACCCAACGTACTCACTATCAAGTCGTTTTTGGAAAACCACCAGGTCACGGTCACGGTGAGCGATACGGGTCCCGGCATACCCGAGTCGATCAGAGGAAGGATTTTCGAACCTTTCTTTACTACGAAAAAACCCCACAAAGGCACCGGGCTGGGACTTTCCATCAGCTACGGGATTGTTCGCGATTACAAGGGCACTATCGATTTCTTAACAGGCGAAGGGACGGGGGCCACTTTCATAGTGAGCTTTCCGGAGGCCCCGCAGGAATGACGGATGAACCAGGCTGAATCGGATAAAAAACTGCTGGTGATTGATGATGAACCGTCCGCGCTAAAGATGTTTGGCCGTTTGCTGGGAGCTTATGGTTATTCCGTTCTAACGGCAGAAAGCGGAGAAGAGGGGCTGGAGATTTTTCGAAAAGAGCGTCCCACGCTGGTAATCACGGATATCAGAATGCCTGGAATGGATGGAATAGAAGTCCTGAAGCATCTCAGGCAACTCAGCCCAGAAGTGGAAACCATCGTGGTCACCGGACATGGGGACATGGAATTGGCTATTCGCTCCCTTCGCAATTCGGCTTCAGACTTCATTAACAAGCCTATTCGAAGGGAGGCGCTCGAAATTGCCCTCGAAAGGGCGGAAGAAAAAATAGAGCTTAAACGAAAAATCAGGGACCACGCTCAAGAGTTGGAGTCCATGGTGCAGAAGGCCACGGCCGCCCTGTCTCAACAGTGCGGCCGCCTCGAAGTGCTGGTCAAAATAGGCAAGCAGGCTGGAGAGATCACGACTTACGAGAAAATGGCCGAATTTCTGCGGGAGAAAATCGAATCCAGCACGGGGTTCAAATGCCTGCGGATTATGGTCCTCAACAACATGGGGAACGGCATTGTCGGGGCCTATTCCCGTTCGAGCCAGGCAAAAGGTCAGGCCATTGCTGCCGATATGATAAAGGGACTTGGGGGCAGTCCTCGCTTCCTGACCGCTCATGAGCTTGAAAAATTCCAATTGCCTGCTTTTGATGTGGAAGGCAGCCGGACAATCGCAATGTTTCCCATAGATACGGAAGGAGGATATCACGTTGGAGCGGCACTTGTGGTTGTTCCAGGCGAAAGCGGGGACGAAGATCTTAAATTTGCCGGACTGCTGCTTTCACTCGTTGCCGGAGCAATGCGCCGCGCGGTAATGCAGGAGGAGGAAATCAGCAACCTGAGGCTGATTGTTGAGAAGGAAAAGTTCGGGAATATGATTGGCAGGCACGAATGCATGCGCCGGCTATTTAACCTCATATCTAACGTAGCCGCGTCGGACGCTTCTGTCCTGATCCTCGGCGAGAGCGGCACCGGCAAGGAATTGGCCGCCAGGCGCATTCATGAGCTTAGCTTGCGAAGCGCCGGTCCCTTCGTTGTGCTCGATTGCGCCGCCTATCCACAGACTCTGCTGGAAGCCGAGATGTTCGGCCATGAGAAGGGCGCCTTCACAGGCGCTACGCACGCCCGCAAGGGCTTATTCGAACTCGCTCAGGGAGGTACCCTGTTTCTGGACGAAGTCGGCGATATCCCGCTGCCATCTCAAGTCAAGCTCCTTCGCGCGCTTCAGTTCAAAGAATTCCACAGGCTGGGCGGCGAGACCCTCACCAGGGTGGACGTTCGCGTTGTTGCGGCTACCGCCCGCAACCTGCGCGAACAGATCGAACAAGGAACTTTTCGTGAAGACCTGTATTATCGACTCCACGTGATCCCAATCATCATGCCCCCTCTTCGTGAAAGGATCTCCGACCTGCCCTTGCTCGTCTCCTTTTTCCTGGAGCGCCTGAGCGGCGGGTCTGGAAAGAAAAAGATTCGCCCTAATGCGATGCAGATTCTTCTCAATCACAATTGGCCTGGAAACGTCCGGGAACTGGAAAACGCGATAGAACACGCCTTCATCCTGTCCGGAACCGAAGATATCAGAATTACCGATTTCCCTGCTTACCTGCGCGGCCACGTAAAACCTTCCAGCCCTGCCTCTCAAGGGCTGGACCAGGTGGAACGCAGCCATGTCATGAAGGTCCTGCAGGAGTGCCGCGGCAACAAAATACTAGCCGCAAGGCGGCTCAAAATCAGTCGAAGCACGCTCTACAGAAAACTGGAACAGTTCGACATAAAATAACAATTCAGGAATTGAGGAATTGAGGAATTAAAAACGAATTCCTCAATTCCTCGGACAGCTGTCCTGTTTTGGGACATGTAACGACCTGAAATTGCAAATTTAAACGAAGACGCCGTCTCCTGTCTCGTCCTGAGACAGTTTCACAGCCCCGGTACAAGCTGGCTTCACTATCGTCCCCAAGCATTTTATTCTGTTAATCCAGCCACTTAATAAATCGTGACCTGACTGGCACAACCATTGCCTTTAACACCAGGCGAAACATGACGCATTTGCCAAAAAACGCCAAACAACAAAGGGGACTGTGATGAGAACGAGAGCTACAACGGCTGAAAGTGTTGCGAGCTTGGTTATCGGAACGGCCCTGGCAATGGTCGGGTTGTTTCTCCTGTCGCTGGGCGTGACGTTTCTGCCCATATTTGGAATTGTCGTCGCTTGCCCGGTTATAGCCCTCTCATTCTTTGTCTTCAGAGAAGCAAAGTGGGAGATAGTGACGAGAGAGCAGCGGAAACCTTTGTAGAACCAACTCGGACATAAGTTATAAAAGCCGAAACCCGCAAAGGAGGGTCTTATGGAACCGCATGATAGAATAGCTGAAAGGGCTCATCCCTTTTATTACCCTCGCATTCTGTTTGTTCAGAAGCGCAAAGTGGTCGATTATCGAGTAGAGCGAAACGGAAACGGAAACCACTGCGGCGGAGACCATCAGGATCTCATGCAACCCCAGGTCAGAATAGCTGAAAGGGTTCATCCCTATTATTACCCTCGCATTCTTTTTCTTCAGGGGCACAAAGTGGTCGGTATTCGACGAGTGAGGAACGGAAACGGAAATGGAAACGGAAACGGTTGCCAATGAGACCGGGGCTGATACGAAGTCGCGCTCAAACAAGTAAGAAAAGATACTGAAAGCCATGGGGTTGGGGGACAATTGCCCTCCACACCCCCTTCGCCGGTACACGGCTCACCGTGCCGCTGCGGCGAACATCAGCCATTCGCCGTCAGCGTCATGCGCTCGGCCTCACGCGTTTGCGCGTGTGGCCGAAATCCTGAGGGGCGCGGGGGAGGAATCATTCCCCCGCGCTTTTTTTATTGCTTTGACAGCGACTTCGTATGAGGAGCTTTGACCGCTTAGAGAGGGTAGATACTGAGGCATCACTGCCGGTTGCCCCAACAGCTCGAGGCACTACCCAAGACGGGCATGATGTCTAGATTATAAAAGTAAAAACCGAATATTGGGAGAAATGCAAGGGAGAATCCTATTGAAATCATATATCAGAATTGCTGAAAGGGCTGCTCTCATGACCATCGGAACAGCCCTTTGTATAATGGCGCTAGTCCTGATCGCGCTTGGTGTGACATGGCTTGCGGTAATCGGAATTCTTCTTTCGCTCCCTGGAATGGGCTTTGCCTTCAATGTTTCAGGTCCCGCGAATGGACGATCGCTTCCGAAGAGACAATCGACTCCCAAAGCCCGGGATCCGATCTGTTGGCGGCATAGGACGCTGGATCAGCCATATTTGCAGACGTTTTCTACGGAATATCTTCTTTTCCCTGGGGCTGATACTCGCAGCACGGCCTGCTCTTTGCCAGCGAGTGGGCAATGGGATACAGATCCAGGAACCATTGGACTTTAGGCCTTTCGTGCTCGGTATCCATCTGTTCCAACGCTTCGGACAACGGGCACGATCTGATTGAGTTTTCGTTGAACCCGAATACAAGGACTTCATTGGAGTTGTTTTTCATCGATTTCAATAGTGTTCGCGCGGCTTCGGCGCCGATCCTGCAAGCAAGTATCCTGTCGAAAGCGGTCGGAAATCCGCCCCGCTGAACATGCCCCAGGACTACACTTCGCACCTCGAATTCATCCTTGCTTTCTTCTTCGAGCAGCCTTCTCAGAAAATCCGTAGTGTAATGACGCGAAGCCTGTTCGTTGAGCATGTATATAACCATACGCTTTCCGCATTCGAAACTGTCTCTGAGTTCTATAACATCCTCGTTCAATTCGGCGAGGCTCATGCCGGTTTCAGGCAGATAAGCCTTCTCGGCGCCCGTGGCCAAAGCGCCCATAAGCGCCAGATAGCCGCATTCCTTCCCCATTACTTCCACAATGAACGCCCGCTTTGTGGCGCCGGCCGTATGGCGGATTTTATCGACCGCTTCGACAATGTTATTGAGAGCGGTATCCGAACCTATGCACACTTCGGTGCATGGAAGATTGCCATCGATTGCGGCAGGTACAAGCATGATGGGGATACCCAACTCGGGAAAGTCGGCCCTCATTTTTGCAAATTGCTCGATATGCTGGTATGTACCCCATCCCCCGATGGCGATTATTCCCTTTATATTGAATTTCCGGACGTTTTCCGCGATCTTTCCGAAGTCCGCTTCGGTTACGTGCGACCGGGCGGTCCCGATGTTCGAACTCGGGTTCCCCACCCAGCCAACGAGCTCGTTCCAGTCGAGATCGATGAACTCCCCATGGATCATGCCATAGAATTCGTCCCTTGCTCCGACCACCTGCACGCCCTGATTGAGGAGGTATCTGGCTGCGATGCTGAGAGCAGAGTTCATGCCCGGCGAGTCGGCCCCGCCGGTCATGATAACGACCCTGCCCAGTTCACTGGATTCCTGGGCAGGACTAATCACCGTCAGAGCATTAACCAACTCGAGCATGCTCTGGAAGCTTTTTCCCCTGAGCCCCACGGCCGACTTGAAATCACCGTTTTCGATTTGCCTTCGAATCTCCTGGCTGTCTTCAACCACTTGGATCAGAGGTGTGGAAATCACCCGGTTCCTCCTGATTCCCACCATGTGGCGGTGTACGATATCCGGTTCATCCATCAGAAGGTCAACAGCCGCGACACCGAGCCGGGTCGAAAGAATGCGGTCAAACGCCGTTGGCGACCCTCCTCGCTGAACGTGGCCAAGCACGGTCAGACGCACTTCTGTCCCCAGCCTTTCGGACAATATCTTTCGTACTTCGTTGGATTCTATGATCAACCCGTCAGGATGCCTGGCGCCTTCGGCAACGACAACCATTTGGTGGGGCCGCCCGATTTTTCGCGCCTTATCCAGGGTTTCGATCATTCTCTGATGCCAGCGCAATTCGAGTTCTTCTTCCGGGATGAGCACCCAGGATGCCCCGGTCGCCATGGTGCCGGCAAGCGCCAGGTATCCGCAATTTCGCCCCATCGTCTCGATTACGAAAGTGCGCTGGTGAGAAGCCGCCGTCGATGAGAGATCGTCTATCGCCCGTACGATGTGATTTAAGGCTGAATCAACCCCTATGGCCATATCGGTGCCGCTCAGGTCGTTATCTATGGAACCGGGAAGTCCGACGACCTGGAGCGCCGGGATTTGCGACGCGGGAGGGTAAAGGTCGGGGCGGGCAGCTACGATTTCTTCTACATGTTCGGGCCATTCGGTGGAAAGAATGTGCGCTCCCATGAGGGAACCGTCGCCGCCGATCACCACCAGGGCCTCGATGCCCTGATCCAGGATGTTCTCGACTGCACGCCTCCTGCCGCCCACCTGCTTGAACTGCTCGGAACGGGCTGTGCCAAGGAAAGTACCCCCGCGCTGTTGAATATCGGCAACGTCCTGCCATTTAAGGCGCTTTATCTGATCGCCGCCTCTGAGAAGCCCTTCGTAGCCGTTAAAAATTCCATACACCCCGAGTCCCCTGTCCAGGGCTCGCCGCACAACGGCGCGCACCGCCGCATTCATGCCGGGAGAATCTCCCCCGCTGGTCATTACCGCCAGAGCTTTAATCATCTTATGAATCCTGTTGGTTAGGGATGAAGTATGTTTTCTCATTGGGGAAGATACACGATTTTTCGCTCGGCTCAAGGGCAAGTATCATTCGAGGATGGAAAATATTTTCTATCAAATATATATTTTTTGCCGCACGAAGATTTTCGAAGTGACATTTTTACTGTGGCCCAGTGCAATGAGCAAGTTTATCCATGGCCTCAATTGACAGGACGGACAGCAATGATTGTGCCGATCATTTTATCCGGAGGTGTGGGATCAAGGCAAAATACCGTTGGAACTCATTGAAGTTCAGTCCGGCAGCTACCTGGGAGAAGACGATATCTCCCGCTTCGACGACAAATACGGACGCTGCTGAAAATTTTCGTTTCTGGTTTTAGTCCCAATGTAGACTCATAAGTCCGTTCCTACGTCATAGCATCCAAAAAGCATTGGGGAACCATGCCCGGATCCGCTAACGGGACATTGCCGACAATGATCCTTGCAGAGAACGGGCTAACCTGTTATTGGTGCTGCGAACTTGAATTGCGTTATGGTTTTTTTTTCGATTCCAAAGAGGAGTAACCAATGAAAACATGGGAATGGTCATTGAAGATTCTCGCGATTGGATTTGCGGTGGTCCTGCTGGGAGGCTGCGCTGAGACGGCTCCCTACGGCCCCGGTCCTAATTACTCCGCTCAGCCGCCCCCTCCTGCGCCCGACGCTGCGCCGCCGGAAAACGGGGGCAATTTCCTGACCGTCGGCCCTGAGGATCACTTCTATATAATACACGTCGAAAACAACACCCCTTTCAGGGCTCAAGGATTGCCTGAAGCTCAGCGTGTCCTTTACGAGAAAGGATATGACCGGGTGAGAAGGGAAAGGGAAGCTGATTTTGCGGTTGACGTTTCGCTCACCACCGCGGCACGGGACAACCCTGATGTAAGGGCCGAGCATCTCCTGGGTGGGGCAATCCTCGGCGCCGCAACCGGCGCGCTGATCGGCGCTGCGGCAGGCCGTCCTGTCCTTGGGTCGGTTGTCGGAGCTGCGGGCGGCGGGTTCCTCGGGCTGGCCGCTCCTGCGGCAACACCAATGGTCAGAATCGATGTCCGGACCCAGAGTTTCCGCGACAGGACTTCTTCTTCTAGATGCGCGGTGGTGGATATGGC
>Ga0326728_10025107_pt1 | contig 10709 bp, 6 predicted proteins | sample MB3enrmetagenome_FD_207602 | JGI IMG/M metagenome (GOLD analysis project Ga0326728, IMG submission 207602) | Lab enriched peat soil microbial communities from McLean, Ithaca, NY, United States - MB31MN | ecosystem: Environmental > Terrestrial > Soil > Wetlands > Peat | place: USA: New York...
CAGAAGGCGATTGATGCCGCAGCCACAGCCGGAGGCGGCACGATTACGTTCCACCCCGGCACTTACCTGACCGGCGCCATTTTCCTGAAATCGCACACCCACCTGCACCTCGACCAGGGGGTGACGCTGATCGGAGTTAACGACCTGAACGGCTATCCTTTCCGGCCTACGCGGGTGGCGGGAATCGAGATGAGCTGGCCTGCCGCTCTGCTGAACGTTTATGAGCAAACCGATGTCACGATCGAAGGCAAAGGCGCCGTCGACGGCGATGGCAGGATCTGGTGGGAAAAGTTTCGCAATACCAAGCCACCCTACGAGAGTCGCGGATTGCGCTGGGCCGCCGATTACGCCGCGACCCGCCCGCGGGTGATCCAGATTTTCAAATCGTCCAAGGTCCGTATCGAAGGCCTTACCTTGCGGCGATCGCCTTTTTGGACCATCCACATCTGCTACTCCGAACATGTGACCGTGTCGGGCGTGACCATTCGCAATAACGACAGTAAGGACGGCAAAGGTTCGAGTACCGATGGCATTGACGTGGACTCCTCCTCTCGCGTCCTGGTCGAAAATGCCGACATCGAAGCCAACGACGATGCCCTCTGCCTGAAGGCCGGCCGTGACGCCGACGGACTGCGCGTGAATCGTCCCACCGAACACGTCGTGATCCGCAATTCGACCATTCGCGCCGCAGCGGCCGGGGTCACCTTTGGCAGCGAAACCTCCGGGGGCTTCCGGGATATCAAGATCTATGGCCTGCATGTTCTGGCGGGAGTTTCCTTCGGCGTCTATATCAAATCGGCGCGCACCCGTGGGGGCTGGGCGCGTCAGATCCGCATTCACGACTTGAACATGGAAGGCGTGCGGGTACCGATCTTCATCACTCTCAACTGGAACCCGAATTACAGCTATCCCCGCCTGCCTGACGGCATCGAGAAGAACCTGCCGCCCGGTCTGGACCATATTCCCGATTTCTGGCGGACGATGACGGCGCCGGTCCCCGCGGAAAAAGGCCTGCCTCACTTCCGCGATGTGCGGATTGCCCGCATCCACGCTACCGGCGCGACCAAGGCCTTCTCGGTTTCCGGTTATCCCGAAGCGCCACTGGAATACTTCCGCATTACCGATGTGGACATCTCTGCGGACTCTGCCGGCACCATCGAGAACGCCAGGCACTGGACATTCCACAACGTTCACGTCCACGCCACCGACGGCAGCAAGGTTGCGTTTAAGGATTCAGCGGACCTTCGGGGACAGCCGGAGTGATTTGGTAATCTGAAATCCTGAAATTTGAAAGTGAAAGGCAGCCTGTGCGGAGATCTCTGGTATCAAATTACAAATTACCAAATTTGAAATTGGAAATTGGTTTCGCGCGACGAATTCGCGCAGGTACTTGGGTATCTCTGCTGTGGATCTTGCTTGCCGGGGCCTTTCCGGCGGCGCAGGCGCAGCTTCATCCCGGCTACAACTATGAGGAGAAGGACGTACACCCTTACACGTTGCCGGACCCGCTGACGCTCGCCAACGGCAAACCGGTCCGCAATCGGACAATGTGGTACAAGCAGAGGCGCCCGGAGATTCTGCAGCTGTTCGAACAAAACGTGTATGGACACACGCCGGCTCACGCTCAGGTGCCGTTGCGATACAAGGTGGAGGAGGCCGGCACCCTCGCGCTGAACGGGACCACCATCCGACGCCAGGTGACGATCTATTTCACCGGGAATGGCGAGGCGGGGCCCAAAATGCACCTGCTGGTTTATCTGCCGGCCACGGCGACAAAACCGGTCCCATTGATTCTCGGGCTGAACTTCCAAGGCAACCAGACCGTCAGTGCCGACCCCGGCATCATCCTCCATGAAATCTGGCTTCGGGATCCCGCGCTGGGTGCTCCCTACGATCCGAAAACGCCGGTGAAACACACGCTCGGAATGCCGGCCGAAAACTCGCGCGGCCGGCAGAGTCAGGAATGGCAGGTGGAGGAAGTCGTGCGGCGAGGCTACGGACTGGCAACTGCGTATTACGGTGACATCGAGCCGGATTTCGCGGAGGGGATGAAGTACGGTGTCCGGCCACTCTTTTTCCGTCAGGGGCAGACGGAACCGGGTCCCGACGAGTGGGGGGCGGTGGGAGCATGGGCGTGGGGTTTGAGCCAGGCGCTTGACTATCTGCTCACAGACAAGCACATTGACGGGCATAAAGTTGCCGTAACCGGACACTCGCGTTTAGGAAAAACGGCGGATTGGGCGGCCGCGCAGGACACGCGCTTCACCGCCTTGCTGTCCACCGAGTCCGGCAAGGGCGGACAGTCCTTGTATCGGCGCAATTTAGGCGAGAATATTGGCCATCTTGTTGATCCTTATGGATATTGGTTCTGCCGCAACTTTCGGCAATGGGTGGGACGCGACAGCGAGATCCCGGTGGATGGGAACCTGCTCCTCTCGCTTATCGCCCCTCGGCCGCTTTACGTAGCCAGTGCGGAGGACGATCGTTGGTCCGACCCGCGCGGCGAGTTCCTCTCGGCCGCAGATGCCGGTCGCGTGTACCAGCTTCTGGGGAAACAGGGACTCGGAACCGATCAAATGCCGGCGGTCGACCACCCGATCATGCACACCATTGCATACCACGTGCGCACGGGGAAGCACGATGTCACGGCTATTGACTGGCAGCACTATCTTGATTTTCTGGATGCGCAGTGGGGCGTCCGGAAATGAAGCGGCAGGCAGGTCTTTTCCGCTCATACCGTCCAGCTTTCCCCAATCCTTGTTAGCACGGCCCTTCCCCTGCTCGCAACCCAACAGGTTGTGTCATTTCTTATAGTTGCGCGAGTGGCGAAACCGAACCCACCACGCGTCTCGCGCCCTGCCCCGTTACCACAGTCACGTTCGGAAGCCCCCCCTAGCTCGCGTGCCCTTCGCTTCTGCCGATGGGAAGAGTAGGTCGTCTTCCCTTCGGGGAATCCGGCCATTCAACAAATGAATCGGGCTCTCGTGTCGCGAGGAATGCTGCTTTTCTCGCGCCATGACTGGAGACTGAAGATGCTTGCATTCAAGACTCTTGGCGCTTTCCTATGTCGGTCGCAAATTCCTCTAGCAGCGTTCTATATTCTTTTACTGCTGCGGCTTTTGGCACTGCCCGTGCTTGCGCAAAGCCAGACGCCGGCGCCGGTGCTCTTCTATAGCGACATCGATTCTGGACCCGCTACTGGCGGTGAAGGTGGAACCGACGGTGCATTCTTATGTGTGTATGGCGAGCACTTCGGCTATCTCGATGGCATCAATCCACCTGGCGGCGCCTCGCTTTCCGTAGGCGGTTATAACCTGGTGAATTTCAAAGTCTGGACCGACCCGGTCGCTCAGGAAACCGCAACGCAGTATCTGCCCGGATACTACGCCAAGGCATGCGGCCAGATCAGCCATCTGACGCCAACCGGAGCCCAAACCATAAAGCTGACGACTCCTCAGGGCTCCAGCAACACCGTACCATTTACGATTCGGCCGGGCGCGATCCATTTTGTGGCAACGGCCGGCAGTGATAACAATCCCGGCACCAGCAGTTCCCCGTGGCAAACGACGGCCAAGTGCAGGAAGGCGTTGCAACCCGGCGACATTTGCTACCTCGAGACCATGACGTTGAGCACCATCGATTCCTACGGCATCCTGTGGCTGAATACTTCGGGAACCGCGGGATACCCTATCGCCATTGCCGCCTATCCGGGAGCGGCGGTTGAACTCAACGGTGACACTGCACCAGCAGTTTCGTTTGCGGTACGGAATTTTCCGGCGGGCGCGGGAAGCTACTGGACCCTGGCGGGCATGACTCTTAACGGCTACATGAGCGCATTCGACCTGACGGGACTGACGCATATCCGCATCATCGATAACGACGTCATGTGCACTGGAGCCGCCTGTGTGGACTTAGCAGCCGGGTTTGTCGCTGGCGGCTCAAGTTCAAAGGCATTCGACCATGCGCAGCTATACGGTAATCGCTTTCACGACATCGGATGCAGCGACCTTGATTCCTCCGCTGACTATCTCAATTATGCCAGCACTCCGAGTCCCCATCCGTGCACCTGGAACAATGGAGGATCGATAACCATTGCTTCTTCCGGAACCCAGATGACCATCAGCGGGACACCCACGGGCTGGAGCGCGCCCGATGTGATCCAGGCCGGTTCGCAACTGCGCAGGCCGGTTTCTGCCGCGGGCGGGAGTTGCACGGAATCGGGGACCAGCGACGGCATGGGATTTCCGAACTGTTGCACCCTTAATTCGTCGAACGGAACTTGGTCCTGCACGCTGGATAGCCCCTTCCAGCCGGACCTGCCCGCGGGAACGCCGTGGCAGTTCCGCCTTTATGCGCCCGCCAAGACTGAGCACAACGTCTACTTTGGCGCCTATGTCTACTATCTGGATTTCGGCTGGAATGAGATCGACGGCAGCAAAGGGAACGCCTGCCGCGGCCTGCAACTCTATCATGACGGAAGCCCGAACAATCATGATATTTTGATTCACGACAACTATATCCACGATACGGTTTGCGATGGAATCAACCTCGCGGACGTCGACCCGACGAACGGGCCGGTGGCGATTTACAACAACATCCTGTACAACGACGGGCGTGGCGTAAGCGACGTCATCGGCGATCTGCCGGGTGGTGGCGCGAATTACGCCTGCCTTTACTTGTCGGGAGCAGGGGAATCCGCAGGGTCTTCGTATGGCGCTCAAGCCGACCAGATATCGGTATTTAACAATACCATGGTCAACTGCGGCACCAATGCGCATCCGCAGTACCCAACTTCCATGGGGAGCATCGCGCATGGCATCGACTTTCACGATGACAATGTGCAGTTGACGCTGACCAATAATATTCTAGTGCAAATGCAAACTCCGGCCCAGCCTTATATCCTGAACTACGATCAAAATGGAATCGTGAACGGATCGCACAACGACTGTTATGACAGCAACAACAATAGCTGCCCCATTGGATTGGATGACAGCTATAGCCTCCAGCCATTTCTGGTCGGCGTTCCGGACTTCCATCTACAGCTTGACAGCCCGCTTGCGTATATCCCCCTGTCGCAGCCGATGTCGGTAACCGATCTCGACGGGCAGCTCCGCAGTTACACCAGCAGCCTGGGCGCATATACCATTTCTCACAACGTTCTTCCGGTGCAATTGACAGTCAGCGGCGGAACCTTCCCGTACAATGGCAACGCACACGCCGCTTCCTGTTCGGCCAGCTCGGGCGGAACTTCGGTGCCGGGCTCATGCACGTACAGTTATGTGCCTGGCGGAACCACCGTTCCCACCGCGGCGGGAACATATACCGTGAACGCCACTTTCACTCCCGCGGATACGATGGACTACACCGGCGCCAGCGGTTCCGCCTCACTCCTAATCACACAGGCCACGCCCGCTTTAGCGCTGATCTGCGCGGTTCCTTACGATGGCAGCCCGCATTCCTGCACCGGCCTGGCGACAGGCATCGGTGGCGCAACGGTGAGCGGCTCGTGGAGTTTCAGCCCGGCCAGCGAGATTCAGATCGGGAGCTACCCGGCGACAGGCACCTTTACCAGCAGCGATCCGAACTATGTCAGCGGCACGGCCAGCGGCACTCTGCAGATCTACGCCGGCGCCCCAGCCTTGACCCTGAACTGCCCGGAAGTTGCCTACGACGGCAACGTACATTCCTGTACGGGTTCGGCGACGAACGGCAACGGAGCGGCCATAAGCGGCTCGTGGAGCCTCAGCCCGGCCAGCGTTACCTCCGCCGGAAACAATCCAGTGCTGGGTGTATTTACCAGCAGCGATCCAAACTATGTCAGCGGAACGGCCAGCGGCGTTCTGAAGATTGATGCCGCCACGCCGGCCCTGGCGCTGAACTGCCCCGAAGTCAACTACGACGGCAACGCGCACTTCTGCACCGGTTCGGCGACGGGTATCGGCGGCGTGACGATCACCGGCTCGTGGAGCTTTAGCCCGGCCAGCGAGACCGCTGCGGGCAGCTATTCGGTGACGGGCTCGTTTATCAGCAGCAATACCAACTACGCGAGTGGCAGAACGGCCACCGGCACGTTGAAGATCGATGGCGTGCCAGTGACGACAGTCCCGACACCGACCATCACCCGCGTTGCGCCGGCGATGACCACGGCAGGTTCTCAAGCGTTTGCTTTCACCGTCTTTGGCGCAAATTTTGCATCCAACGCGGTAATCGAGTGGAACGGCGCCCCCCTCGCCACGACGGCAAACTCCGACGGCTCGCTATCGGCTTCGGTGGGCGCGGTTGAGCTGACAACGGCTGGAACCGCTAATGTAACGGTCTTCAACCCTGCCTCCGGCACAAACGGGACAACCACCTCGCCGGTGTTCGAGATCGCCATCAACAGCAGCGGCAGCACCGGCGGCACGGTTACTACCACCAGCGCGCAGGTGACAGTTCAGCCGGGCAGCAGTACCAACGTACCGGTGATCGTCAGCGGCGCTGCCTCGACCACCGTGACTTCTGCGACCTGCGTCAATCTCCCGGCAGGCGCGAGCTGCACCTACAACAACGGCACGGTTGTCATCACTGCCGGTCCCACAACTCCGGCGGGAACCTACTACATAACGATAATCGTAACGACTACGCAGATGGTTTCATCCCTCTTCCATCCCGGGGCCCTGTATGCGGCCTGGAGCGGAATCATGGGGCTGCCGCTGGGACTGTTGTGGATGGGAAGCACCCGAAAGAAGACCTTGCGTCGCTTGTTGCTCGCACTCCCCGGGTTGCTGCTGCTCTTCTCACTGGCGGGATGCGGAGGGGCAGTCAACAAGGCTCAGCCGGCGGCCAATTCAACTGCTGCCGCGCAATCCTCGATAGCCGTAACCCTGACCATCGGCCAGTGATAACGCTGCACCAGTTCTATGAAAAAGGGCCCGGCTAACCAGCCGGGCCTTTTGGGGTGGTACGTCGAAATTGGAAGAGATCAGAACGGAGAACCCCCTCTCGGACCTGCGAGAGCGAGGACAGCCGTGATCTTGCTCGCCGTCGTCTGGCGTGCTACCGTAATCGCAAGTCAAGGAGCAGAAACCACATGGGCGTATTCGCGCAGATCAGGCGGGACTTGCGATTTTACCGCGAGCTGCGAAAGCGAAGTACTTTAAACATTCTGTTGTTGGATCGCTTCTTTCAGGTCTGCGCCAATTACCGTTTCGGACATTGGGCCTGTCATCAGGTCAAGACGCCCGTACTCGGCACACTGGTGCGTATGCTCTACCGGTGCACCAATGCGCTGGTGTCCACGCGCAACGGAACCGACATCCGCCCCGGGGCCATCATAGGAGAACGCCTCGAGGTACACACCACCTTCGGCCTGGTGGTCGACAATAATGTTGTCATCGGTGACGACTGCATACTGAATGGGGGAGTCGTGATTGGAAACAAGGCCAACGGGCGAGGGGAGGGGGTACCCCGGATCGGCAACAACGTTACTTTATGCGTGGGCTGCAAGGCGGTGGGCGATATTTCAATTGGCGATCACGCCATCTTGGGGGCGAACTCCGTAGTCAGCCATGACGTGCCCCCATACCATATTGCTATAGGCATCCCTGCCCAGAACAAGCCGCTGCGCACCGTCCAGTCCACTACGGCCAAAGTTCAGCCTGCCCCTGCAAACCCGCAGGCATTCCCCGAGCGAACTCCACACCAATCTTAGAGACAGTTTCGAGCAGAACTCTGCTACCGAGGGCTATCGCGCTCCGTACGTATAATCCCTTTCCGATCGATTCGCGCCATTCCACACTACCCCAAGCATCTTCTTGGGATCCACTTGCTCCAACGCACTTTCCAGCGCTTGCCGACGCGCACTGAGCGCCCGAACCACCATCAGAACACCGTCGCAACCTGCTTCGATCAGGTCGTAATCCGTCACAGTACCCACCGGCAGAGAATCCATAAGCACCAGCTTAAAGGATGCCGTCGCCCATTCCATAAACTGCAGCCACTTGTCGGCCGAAAACAATTCCGTTGGTGGCGTGTCACTTTTACCGGCGCCCATGACATATAAATTCGGCATATCGGTCTTGGAAATAGCCTCTTCGCGGGAAGCTGTGCCACTCAACACGTTCGCCAATCCAACGGCCGGAAGATTCCCGATCAAAGCCGTCAAGCCTCGCGTGCGTAAATCCGCATCAATCAACAAAACCGGAGTGTTCTCTAGTTGAGCGCAGCAGCATGCCAGATTCAACGTGGTAAGGGTCTTGCCTTCGGAAGGCGCGGCACTCGTGACCGCCACCGAACGGATGCCGCGACTGGCTTGAGCCCGCATCACACGAGTGCGCAAGCTCTTATAAGCTTCGATCGCTGGAGCCATGAAATCTCCGCCAGCCACCACAATCGGTTGGCCACCGTTCTTGGGCAATTTGATTCCGGTGCCATGGGCAAGCCGGATCTGAGCCACTTCACTTGCCACTGGGTCAAAACCTTTCGCATCGAATTCGTGGTCGCGCATAACTTCCTTGACGGTGAGTTCCCGGTCCGTAACAAGACTGGCGCGTTCCGCCGTTCTGGCGGAACGCATACGAGCATTGCTGCTTTTTTCAAAAAAATTGGTCATAGAGATACCTAGAGGTTTATATCATAGATTGTGAATAAATGTCAAATTACTAATGCCGATTTTTGGTACTACACAGGCCGGCTAACCCCTCTGTAGGCTAACCCATTTTGGTCGCTTCCAGCGCCAGGGTTTCCAGGCGATTGTTAAATTCCCCAATGATTCTGCCGTGAGATTCCAAGCCGCGCAGCACGGGATCGTCGCTTTGCCCCGCTTCATAGCGCACGACTTTCCCAAACCCACAATCCTGCAGTTCCCGCGACAGCGTCTCTTCATCATAGATATATCGGTGGCCCCATCCGCGAAACCCCTGATTCATCACCGACACGGAACAAACAGGGAGGTCCGGGCAAAAGGTCTTCACCGACCAGGCTATGTATTCCCTCTCCACCGGACCAGTTTCGTTTTGATATAAGCGCAGGAGGAACGCGAGGTCCGGCGTCGCGATGCGTAATTTTCCGCCGTCGCGGAGAATCCGATGAATCTCGCGCAGCAACTGGCGGCCCTGCACAAAGGCCAAATGTTCAATCATGTGTTCGGAAAACACATACTCGAAATGCCCGTCGGGAAAAGGCAGGCGCTTCGTCGCATCGACAAAGAGAACATCGCGACCCCGTTTAAGATCGGTATTAAGCCACCCATCCAGCACGTTGAAGCCGGCTCCCAGCTGTAACTTCGTCCAATGCTGGCGACGGATCGCCGCATGCCGGGAAAGATAACTGGCGCGCTGCCCGAGGCGGACCAGGGCGGGAATCAACCTCCGCACGTAGCCCCAGATCCATCCGATGGGCGGGATTCTTTTGACTGCCCTCCACACTCGAATGGGCAGACTACCGCGCCCGGCCGGACATGCAGAATTGTTCACGACTGAGTTCATCATTCCTGTCCCGATAAGATCAACTCACGCAAATTCTAGCCGTTCGGGAGATCACTAACGTCATCTCTTGCGGCAACATTGCTCGAGGCCGCCGCGGCCGGCGTCCCCTCCACGTTCGGAGGCGTGCCTCGCGGATAACCACATCCCAGGCTTAGTAAGGCTCTCGCCCGCGCCAGTCCGTAAACGACATGCAACGTAGTAAGCGGCAGCAAAGTAAACCAGAAGCTCCTGCCGCGAACGGCGTATAACTTGCGAACGCTCAAGGCCAGAGAAGCCGCCATCATGATGGCGGAAGCGGCCGCCAGGAGGACGAATCTTCCGGAAACGAACACCAACCCGAGGCCGCTCAGAAGCGCAACGCTGCCGGCCAGCATGAAGCAGGCAAACGCCACCGCCCGGAAATTAGCCCTTGCCTTGATGTTTCCTAGGAACATTCTGGATGCGTGCATACCATGCCAACGCTCCCGGCGATAAAACTCCCTCAAGGTCTGTGGAGTGCGCAGGTGCACCACGGCCATCTTGGCCACCGCCCGAACCGGCAGTCCTGCCGCATGCGCCCGCAAGCACAAATCATCGTCTTCGCTGGTCTGCAAAGACTTGTCGAACCCGCCCATCCTCAAGAAAGGGGCGCGGCGCATGAGCATATTGCCCGAGGGAACGTAGGTGACCTCGCCGTCCTTGGGGGCGTAGCCTACGCCATACCAGGTTCTCGCCACCCAGCGGGACTCCTCCGGGATCGCAATGTTGCCGCCTATGATGCCCTCCGAATCGGTGCGCAGATTCTGGTCCGCGTTTTCCAGCCAGTCCGCCGGCACCAGGCAATCGGCATCGAGGAACGCCAGAATTTCACCCTTTGCGGCGCCTGCTCCCAGATTGCGAAGAGCGGAGATGTTTACCCCCGGTTCTTGTAAGACAGTTATTCTGAGCTGCCGGGAATAAGATTGGGCGATCTCCACGGTACGGTCGGTGGAACCGTTATCCACCACAATTACCTCGAACGCGTTCCGGGGAAAGTTGGAGCCCGCAAGGCAGTCCAGACACTGGCCAATCATCTCCGCTTCGTTCAGCGCCGGAATAATCACCGAGATGCGGATTGGGCTGGCATCTGCGGGAATCGCGCTATTGCTGGCCAGATCTTGGTTGACAGGATCCCGGCCTGATACAGCTTCCACCGGAATGCTCCCTTCCGGGCTCGGATTTGCCATCGCTGAAGTTTTCATCTCGCCACTACCGCCTGGTACAACT
>Ga0326728_10025108_pt1 | contig 10709 bp, 10 predicted proteins | sample MB3enrmetagenome_FD_207602 | JGI IMG/M metagenome (GOLD analysis project Ga0326728, IMG submission 207602) | Lab enriched peat soil microbial communities from McLean, Ithaca, NY, United States - MB31MN | ecosystem: Environmental > Terrestrial > Soil > Wetlands > Peat | place: USA: New York...
CCTGCTGCGGGAATTGTTCCTCACGTCGCCACCGCCGCCCCAAGCCGCCATTCTGTTTGCCGGCGCCGGCACCGGGCAGATGTTCGATTACCTCGATGCCGGGTTTCTCCGCCCTTACCGAACCACCTTCACCGATATCAATCCCGCCTGGCTCGCGCGTCTCGCCGCCCGCCTGGAATCCCGCGGCATCGCCTTCGAGACCCTGGTCGACGATGCCGAGCGCCCCTCGGTCCCCGGCCCGTTCCATCTCGTGGTCGCTGTCCTGCTCCTGGAGCACGTCGATTGGCGATCCGCCGTAGCCGGCCTCTGCCGCCTCTCCGCCGCCCGCGTCTTCACCGTGATTCAGGAGAACCCTCCCCTTCTTGCGCCCTTGCTCCCGCCCGTCGGCACCATGGGCGTGTTTCGCCAAATCGCGCCGCGCTTCATCCCCCGCGGCGAGTTGGTGGCCGCCTTTGAAGACCACGGCTTCCGCCCGCGCGCTCTTTCCAGCCGCGACGTTGCCGACTCGAAAAAGATGCTGGCGCTGGAGTTCGTGCGGTGAATCCAATCTCACAGAGGCCGTAATTGCCTCCGCCTGCGAGGTTGTAAGGTCCTGGGCAACGGATTTCTGGAGAGGGTCTATGAACGGGCCCCGATCCGGGAGCTTGCGGTTCGTGGTGTCAGCGCCAAGGCTCAGGTTTCATTTCCGGTTTGTTACAAGGGGCAGTACGTGGGCGAATATGTGGCCGATCTCGTAGTCCAGGAAAAAGTGATCGTGGAATTGAAGTGCGTGGACCCCTTTGCCAACGAGCGTCTGCGTGTGGCTCGGCTCATCAATTTTCAAAAACCCAGGGTCGAATGGAAGCGGGTCCTCCTGGATCAGTAGCTTAACGAGGAAAATCCTAATAGCCACGGATTCACACGGATGCACACGGATAACTCCTTGGTTTTTCAATTCGTGTTCATCCGTGTCCATCCGTGGCTGTAAATTCTTGCTCTCGTTCTGAAAGCTGAGCGCGCCCGCACTTGGCGAACTCGCGCGCCGGGTGCTAAACTCCTTTCATCTGATCGCCAGGAGGTCTGATTGCGCCGGCATCAGTTTAATACCCGAAAATCCGAAAACAACTGTCTGCCCAAGTGCCCGACCGGTATCCGCGGCCTCGATGAGATCACTTTCGGCGGGCTCCCCCGCGGACGGCCGACGCTCGTGTGCGGCGCCGCCGGCTGCGGCAAGACGCTGCTCGGCATGGAATTCCTGGTGCGCGGCGCCAAGGAATTCGACGAGCCCGGCGTCTGCCTCTCCTTTGAGGAAACCGCCGAGGAACTCGCCGCCAATGTCGCCTCCCTGGGGTTCGACGTCGCCTCCCTGGTCGCCGCGAACAAACTGGCCATCGATCACGTCTACCTGGAACGCAGCCTCATCGAGGAGGCCGGTGAATACGACCTGGAGGCCCTCTTCGTGCGCCTGGGTCATGCCGTCGATTCCATCGGCGCCAAAAGGGTGCTGCTCGACAGCATCGAGGCCCTCTTTGCCGGGCTCGAAAACGAAGCGGTTCTCCGTTCCGAGCTCCGCCGCCTGTTCCGCTTTCTCAAGGAAAGAGGGCTCACCGCCATGGTCACCGGCGAACGCGGCCAGAACGGCCTGACCCGTCACGGCCTGGAAGAGTACATTTCCGACTGCGTCATTGTGCTCGACCACCGCGTCACCGAAACGGTTCTGACGCGGCGTCTGCGCGTGGTCAAGTACCGCGGCTCCACTCACGGCACCAACGAGTACCCGTTCCTCATCGAGGATCACGGCATTTCGGTGCTGCCCGTGACCTCGGTGGACCTGAAGCACAGCGCCTCCCTCGATCGCGTGTCCACCGGAGTCCCGGCTCTGGACGAAATGTTGGGAGGCAAGGGCTACTTCCGCGGCAGCAGCGTTCTTGTGTCGGGAACGGCCGGCACCGGGAAAACCAGCTTGTCCGCGCACTTCGTGGACGCGGCCTGCGCGCGCGGGCAGCGATGCGTGTTCTTCTCCTTCGAAGAATCGGCGGACCAGATCGTCCGCAATCTGCGCTCCATCGGCATCGACCTGCGGCGTTGGGTGGATAAGGGTCTGCTCCAGTTTCACGCCGCCCGCCCCACCACCTTCGGCCTCGAGATGCATCTCGTCAAAATCCATCGCATCGTCAGCGAGTTTGCACCTTCAATCGCGGTCCTCGACCCGGTTACCGGGTTGCTCCATGCCGGCACCGCGCTCGAAACCAACAGCATGCTCCTGCGGCTGATCGACTCCCTGAAGGAAAAGCAAATCACCGCCTTGATGACCACCTTGACCGGCAGCTCCGAGGCTGCGGAACAGTCTCACGTCGACATTTCTTCCATGGTGGATGCCTGGCTGCTGTTGCGCGACATCGAGAGCGGCGGCGAGCGCAACCGCGGTATCTACATCCTCAAGGCTCGCGGGATCGCGCATTCCAACCAGATTCGTGAATTCCTTCTGACCAGTCGCGGCGTCGAGCTTCGCGACGTCTACCTGGGCGAAGCGGGCTTGCTCACCGGCTCCGCCCGCGTCACCCAGGAGGCCAGGGATCGATCCGCGGCGCTCGCCGCCAGGCAGGAAGCGGAAAGCAAGCACCTCGTGATCGAGCACAAGCGGAAAGTGCTGGAGGCTCAGATCGCCGCGCTCCAGCTTGACCTGGCGACGGCGGAGCAGGAAGCGCGAAACCTCATCGCCCAGGACGAACTGAGTCTCAGGAAACAGGAGCAGGACCGCAGCGAAATGGCCAGAAGCCGCTCGGCGAGCACCGGTCCGCCGGAAGCCGGCGCGAAGAGCGCCAAAGCGCGTGGAGGCCGCCAATGAAAAGATTCGGGGGCGGCGAAGCCGATCCTCCCGCCGCGAAATGGGATTTGAAGTTGTACGTGGCCGGGCAGACCGCCAAGTCTCTGCAGGCGTTCGCCAATCTGAAACGGATCTGCGAGGAACACCTGGCGGGCGAGTATCGGATTGAAGTCATCGACCTGCTGAAGAATCCGCAACTGGCCAAGGGGGACCAAATCCTGGCGTTGCCCACGCTGGTGCGCAAGCTGCCGGAGCCGGTCCGGAAAATCATCGGCGATCTCTCCAATACCGAGCGCGTGTTGGTGGGGCTCGACCTGAAGGCTCGGACATCCAAGGCGGGTTCATGAAACCATCCAAGACGCAGGGCCACATAGACGACACCAAGGCTTTCGAGGACGCCCTGGCCGCCAAACCCGAGGGGCCGCACTACCTGCTGAGGCTGTTCGTCAGCGGAAGCACTCCGCGCTCCGCCCGCGCCATCCGCAACATCCGGGCCTTGTGCGAAGAGAGGCTGCACGGCCGATACGAACTGGAAGTGATCGACATTTATCAGCATCCCGAGCAGATCAAGCTGGAGCAGGTTGTCGTCACCCCCACCCTGGTCAAGAAACTGCCGCTGCCGTTCCGCAAAATCATCGGGGACCTCTCCGACCAGGAGCGGGTGCTAGTCGGGTTGGATATCGTTCCGCGCGACAATCCAGGCGGGCCGCCGGGGGAAGAGCATGGAGCCTGAAAGCCGCGAAGACCTCCTGCGCCGCATTCGCGACCTGGAAGAGCGTCTCGGCGAATCCGCAGAAACGCTGCGCGCTTTGCGCGGCGGGGAAGTGGATGCCGTGGTCGTCTCGGGACCGGCCGGGGATTCCGTCTACACGCTCAAGGGAGCCGATGAGGCCTACCGCATCATGGTCGAAAACATGGCGGAGGGCGCCCTCACTCTGGCGCGTGACGGCCTGATTCTCTTCGCCAACCAGCAGTTCGCCTCGATCCTCGGCATGCCCCTCGAGCGCGTGATCGGCTCGCCTGTCCGCGAATTCGTCGCGCCGCAGGACGCCCCCGCGATCTCCGATCTGATAGCCGTTAGGGCGGCGATGAAGTCCGAAATCCGCTTCAGGACGGCGTTTGGGCCGCTGCTGCCGGCTTTGGTCTCCGCCAATCCGCTGGCCTTCGATGGAACCGAGTGCGTCTCCCTGATCGTCACCGATTTGACCGAGCAGAAACGCATTCAGGAACTGCAGCGCTCCCAGGAACTGCTGCGCGAGAGCGAGGCTCGATTGCGCAGCCTGGGCGACAATCTGCCGGAAGGAGCCATCTACCGCTACTGCCAGGATGCCGGCGGCAAACAATGGTTCGAGTTCGTCAGCGCCGGCATCGAGCGGCTCACCGGCTTGCCCGCAGCCGAGATCCTGCGTGACGCCGCCATCCTGGAGCGGTCCATGCCGCCGGAGGATTGCGCGCGCTTGAAGAACGCCCTCGCTCAGTCGCGCGAGCACATGGCACCCTTCGAAATCGAGGTCCGCCACACCCATCGCGCCACCGGCGATCTGCGCTGGTCTCTCCTGCGCGCCACCCCCTCGCCGCGCCCGGATGGCTCCGTCGTGTGGGAGGGCATCCAGCTCGATATCACCGGCCGCAAACGGGCCGACGAAGAACTGCGGCTCAGGGAAGATCAGTTGCGGCGCGCGCAGAAAATGGAGAGTATCGGGGTTCTGGCCGCCGGCATCGCGCACGATTTCAATAATCTGCTCACCGGAGTGATCGGCAACGCCAGCCTGGTGCTGGAAACCATGCCGGACTGGGACCCCAATCGCGCCGCCATGGAAGAGGTGATGCTGTGCGCCGACCGCGCGGCCGATCTCACCAGGCAGTTGCTGGCTTATTCCGGCAAGGGGCGCTTCATCGTCCAGCCGGTCAATCTCTCCCGCATGGTGCGCGAAATGGCGGCATTGCTGCGCGGTTCCGTTCCCTCCACCATAGCTCTCGATCTCGATCTTCAGGAAGAGATTCCTCCCGTGGAAGCGGACGCCGGCCAGATGCAGCAGATCGTCATGAACCTGGTGCTGAACGCCTCGGAGGCCATTGGCAACCAGCCCGGCCGGATCACCCTCCAGACAAATGCCAGGAACGTGGATGCGGCCATGATCGGCCAGTCCGGTTTGGAAATTTCCCCCGGAAACTATGTTTGTCTGGAGGTGAACGATACCGGATCGGGCATGGATGAGGCCACCAGGTCCCGCATCTTCGAGCCGTTCTTCACCACCAAGTTCGCCGGCCGCGGCCTTGGTCTGGCGGCCGTCCATGGGATCGTTCGCTCCCACAAAGGCGCGGTGCTGGTATACAGCAACCCGGGATCCGGGTCGCGATTTACGGTGCTGCTGCCGGCCGCCGGTGGTCTCGCCACGCAGAAGCCGGAGACGGCCGCGAAGATGCAGGATCTCCACGGCCATGGGCCGATCCTGGTGGTGGACGACGAAGAGGCTGTCCGCCAGGTGGTCAAGGTTACCCTGGAACGCTTCGGATACCAGGTGTTGTTGGCCGCCAATGGAATCGAGGCCCTGGAAATCTTCGCCCAAACATCCGATCGAATCAAGGTCGTTTTGCTGGACCTTACCATGCCCCTCATGAGCGGCGAAGAAACCTTGCAGCGCTTGCGGGCTATTCGCGCGGATGTTCCCGTCCTCCTCTCCAGCGGCTACAACCAGGTCGAGGTAGTCAAACGCTTCGCCGGCCAGTCGCTCGCGGGCTTTGTCGGCAAGCCTTACACCGCCACCGCGCTGCTCGCGAAAGTGAAGGCGGTTTGTCCAGGCTAGGCCAACTTTGCCGCCGCTCCACTATCCGCCCCCACGCCCGCATCCGGCCGTTAGGGAGCCGCATCCTGTAAGGAGGCCCCTCTGGTATGCGCTTCCCGATTTTTCCCGTCCCCGGCTCCCCGGCCATCCCCGTGGTCCTCACTCGCCCCTATTCCGGCGCGTGCCGAAATATGGGCACAAGGGCCCTCCAGCCAAACCCTGCCGAGGAGCGTAACTGATGCCAAAAGAACAAGTTGTCGCAAACCCACCGTTTGGTTCCCCGCCTGCCGATACCGGCCAGAAGGTCCAACCGCCTATGCCCAACGTGATGGAAGACGTGTCGCAGCCCGAAACTACGGTCTCTGCCCCGGAGCCTCGCAAACTGCCGCGCGGGAAGATTGTTGCCGTCCTGGTGCTCCTCATCGCCATCGGCGCCGGTATTGCCGTCTACCTGCATTTCCAGGATCGCGTCTCCTCCGATGACGCCAACGTCGCCGGCCACATCACTTCCATCGCCCCGCGCATTTCGGGCACCGTGGATCAGGTCCTGGTCCTGGACAACCAGCCCGTCAAGGCCGGGCAACTCCTCGTCCACATCGATCCGCGCGATCTCCAGGCCAGGGTCGATCAGGCCAAGGCCGCGCTGCTCCAGGCCCAGAGTCAGTTGCGTTCCGCCCAGGTGGTGGTCCCCTGGATCAATGAAACCACCCAATCCGGCACTACCGCCGCGGATGCCCAGGTGGTCGACGCCGGCGCCGAGCTCGACCGCGCCCGCATCGCCTACGAGCAGGCCTCCGGCGCGGACCTCGCCTATGCCGAGGCCAACGTCCGCTCCATGCAGGCCAATGACGACCGCGCCCGCGCGGACCTGGCGCGCATGCAGCCCCTGGTCGACAAGGCCGAGATTTCCCGCTTGCAGTTCGACTCCTACGTGGCCGCCGCCCGCTTCGCCGAGAGCCAGTTGCAGGCCGCCCGCGAGAAGCTGGCGTCCGCGCAGAAAGAGGCCGCCATCCGCCAGGCGTCTCTGGCTGCCGCTCAATCCCGCGTCAGCCAGGCCAAGGCCCAGCTCCAGACCTCCACCGCCAATCGCCGCCAAGTCGATATCCGCACCGCCGATGCCGGCACCGCTTCGGCAGCCGTCAAATCCGCCCAAGCCAACCTGGAGGCCGCCGAGTTGCAGCTCAGCTATACCAACATCGTCGCTCCCATCGATGGCGTCGTGACCAAGAAGAGCGTCGAGACCGGGCAGATCGTCGCCCCCGGCCAGGGCCTCATGACCATCATTCCGCTGAACGATGTCTGGGTCGTTGCTAATTTCAAGGAGACTCAACTGGCGCACGTGGTTCCCGGCCAGAGGGCCGAAATCCACGTGGATATGTACGGCCGCAGCGTGACCGGCCACGTCGATTCCATCGCCGGCGCCACCGGCTCCGAAATGAGCCTGCTGCCCCCCGAGAACGCCACCGGCAACTTCGTCAAGGTGGTGCAGCGCATCCCGGTCAAGATCCTGGTGGATGGCGCCGATGCCCGCAACGACGGCCTGATCCTCCGCCCCGGAATGAACGTGGACGTGACAATCTTCACGCGCTGACGTATCCCATGTCCCCTCGGGCTCGTCCAACATAGTGATGCGTCTCTGGTTGCTGCTCGCTTGCTCCGTCGCCGCGTTGCCGGCCGCTGACGACCAGCGTCTCACGCTGTCGCTCCAGGCCCAGTCGCGCTTCGAGCGCGTGGAACGCTCGCCCGCTCCGGATCTGGGCGACACCATCGCCTGCACCCAGGCACAAGCCGCGTTGTTCCCGGTCGCTCTGCCCGAGGATCTCGCCCTCATCCATTACCGCAAGGGTGTCTGCGCTCTGGCCGGCGCGGGAATCACCCGCGACACCGCCCAATTCGCCGATGCCGCCGCCGAGTTCGACAAAGCCGTCGAAGCCTGGCCCGCGCGCTCCCGCGCCCCGGGCAAAAAGGCGCCTCCCGAACCGCTCCCCTCCGGTCTGCGCGTGCTGGCGGCCATCGCCCGCCTGGAAACCGGCGCGCACCCCACCCTGTCGCTGGATCCCCCCGTCTGCTCGTCGTCCCTCATGTCGCCTGGATTCTGTACCGCCCTCACCGAAACCGCCCGCCAGTGGCTCGGCTGGCTCGCCCTGGACCGCAACGACCTGGCCGGGGCCGCGCGCGATTTCTCCGGCTCCGCCGGAACCGGCTGGGCCGAGTGGGTGGCCGGCCGCCAGGCGTTTCAGGCCGGCCAATACCAGGAAGCCGCGCGGCAATTTCGCCAGGCGGTCGACTTGGCCCGGCAGGGACCTTCTGCTTCCCCGCTCGGCCGCGTCTCGCCGCGCCCTGACGTGGCGTCGGAGTGGATCGAACTGGGCGGCGCCCAGTTGCTCGCGGGCGACGGCCGCGCGGCCATCGCCTCTCTCGACGAGGCCGTCAAGGCCGCGCCCCAAAGCGCGCGCGCCCTCTTCCTCCGCGCCCGCGCCCGGGAAACCGCCGGCCAGGGCGAGGCGGCCCTCGCCGACTACAATCTGGCCAGCCGCACCGCCTTCGCCAATGCCGCCAATCTGGAATCCGGAGAAGCCCACCTGTACCGCGGCATTCTGCTCTATCGCCGCAAGGATTTCACCCACGCCGAAGACGAATTCGCGAGCGCCTTGAACTTCGAGATCCCCGGCGGATTGCGCGCCGATGCCGTCGCCTGGCGCCACTTGGCCGCCGTCGCGTCCGGCTCCTGCGACGCCTCCCGCGAGTACCTCGAGCGCTCGCTCGATGCCGCCTCGCCCTATTTTCCCAAGGCCGAAGCCCGGCGCCTGATGGGCGCCTGCCCCACGTCCGCCAGTCTCGCGGCGCGTGGGTTGTGATACAGTTCAGGATAAGATGGCAAACCGAAGTGTCAACAAAGTCATATTGCTCGGACATTTGGGCAAAGATGCCGAGACCAAATTCACGCCCAGCGGCATCTCCGTATCGAAGTTCTCGTTAGCCACCAACCGGCGCACCAAAGACCAGCAGACCGGCGACTGGAAAGATGTCACCGATTGGCACAACATCGTCATGTGGCGCACTGAGAACGTCGCCAACTACCTCCTGAAAGGCAAGCAGATCTACCTCGAAGGGCGCATCGAGAGCCGCAGTTACGAAGACAAGGAAGGGCAGAAGCGCTATATCACCGAGATCGTCTGCGAAGGCGGCAACGTGATCCTGCTCGGCGGCGGCGCCGGCCGTACGGGCGACGCGCCCCCCGATTTCGCCGGCGATTCCGAGCGCCTGCAATCCGCTCCGCGCTCCGCCCAGCAGCAGCGGCCGCAGCCCGCCGCTCAGTCCGCGCCTCCCGACGACTTCGGCCAGCACGGCGTCACCGAAGACGACGTGCCGTTTTAGCCTTGGCCCGGCGCAAGTAACTTATCCACCAGCGCTCCCGGCCGGGCGCGTCGAAGACGGTCGTCCAGTGCTTGCGGAATTCCCGCGCTTTTTGCCCGGCGCGCGCCGCGAGCAGTTCCCTCACTTGCGTCCGCCGCGGGGATGAGTGCATGGCCTTCGCCACCAGCTTTCCGGCCGCCACCCGGTCGTTGATGTTGCCCAACAGTTGTTGCATCTTGCGCAGTTCCGCGATCCGTATCTCCAGTCCGCGGCCATAGCAGGGGCGGAACAGTTCCAGCGTGTAGCGCAGCCGCTTGGTAGCCAGCCGCAGCCGGTGCAGTTTCTCGGGCGTTGGATTCTTTGCCAGAAAACCGCGGACCTCCGCGAAGTACTCCCTCACCAGCGTGGGAAGCTTTTGGCGCGCGTTCGCCTCGGCGCTCGCGCGCTCGTCCCACTCGATGTCAGGCATCAGTGTTCCGTTCTCAATTCTTCCACCACCCGGCCACCGTGCCGGCGGGCATCTTGCTCAGGATGAACTGGGCCATCTCCTTCAGCCGTTCGGCCGCGTTCTCCGGGCCGCTGTAACAGTGGCCCTTCATCGCTCCGTACACGAAGTAGCCTTCGTAATGCGGATCCTTGGTGGTCTTCATCCAGTCCTCGAGCAGGTGGACGCCGTTGTTCAGGAAAAAGTTGTCGGCGTCCCCCACGAAGATATGCAAGCGGTCCACCAGTTTCGGACCGAGCGTGCTCCAGTTCTGCTCCAGGTGGTAACGCAGGTCATAGTGTTCCTTCCAGTACTGCGCCACCTCCGGGTTCATAACGCCGGTCCGCTTGTCGAACAGCGGCTCGAAGTACCCGTCTTTGCCCAGCGGACCGAACACCGCCGACCAGATGTCGAGCTGCTCGCCGCTCCGCCCGCGCGTGCCGTTGACCAGCTCGAAGTGGTTGCGCTGCTCCGATGTGGAGCGCACCTGGCCGTTGACTTCGCGGCTGTTGATGGTGGGCTCGCGGCGCCAGTCGATCTCCTTGTAAAAGGCGTTCTTATCCTTATAAATATCGATGCCCTCGACGTCCGAGAAGTCCACCGAATCGGGACAATACGCCCAGGTGCCGCCGTAGAAATCAGGATGGAAAACCTGTAGCGCCAGCGCTTCCCAACCGCCCGTCGAACCGCCCGAGACCAGCCGCGCCCAGGGCTGCCGGATGATGCGAAAGCGCTTCTCGATCTCCGGGATCAACTCCTGGTGAATGGCGTCGCCGTAGGGTCCCACGTTCACCGAGTTCACCGCGTACGAATCGTCGAAGTACGGGTTGGGATGCTGCAGCGTGACCACGATCATCCGCGGGAAGTCGTCCTTGATCCACTCCCGGTAAAGCTCCTGCCCGCGTCCTCCGCGCCCGCCGCCCTCCGGCGCAAAGCCCAGCGGCGCCGCCAGGCTGAAATGCCCCTGCTCGTAAAGCACCGGGTAGGCGAGGGTGGTCTGGTCGTAATCGCGCGGCAGCAGCACCGTGGCGCCGAGATACATGGGCCGGCCCCAGAACCGCGTGAGCGTCGGACTCTCGATCTTGAAGCGCTTGACCCATTGGGTATCGGGCGTCGCCTCCACGGGCGGGATGACCTGGTCGCACACCAACGGGATGGTGTAGCCCTGGGAAGCGTCCAGCGTGACCCGCTTCACGGCGCTCGAGAGATTGCCCGGCGAGCGCACCCAGCGCTGCCCTTCCCACTGGTCGTCGTGCATCCACACGACGTGCCCGTC
>Ga0326728_10025109_pt1 | contig 10709 bp, 7 predicted proteins | sample MB3enrmetagenome_FD_207602 | JGI IMG/M metagenome (GOLD analysis project Ga0326728, IMG submission 207602) | Lab enriched peat soil microbial communities from McLean, Ithaca, NY, United States - MB31MN | ecosystem: Environmental > Terrestrial > Soil > Wetlands > Peat | place: USA: New York...
AGCGAGCCGGGACTTTGGCTCGTGGACGTCGAGGTCCCGAAGATTGGGATCAACGACGTGCTGATCCGTGTGCACCGCACGGGTATCTGCGGAACGGACCTGCACATCTACCAATGGGACGACTGGGCGCAAAAAACCATTCACGTGCCGCTGGTGATCGGACACGAATTCGTGGGCGAAATCGTCGAGGTGGGCTCGAACGTCGCGGATTTCTATCCCGGCGACACGGTGAGCGGCGAAGGACATGTGGTTTGCGGACGCTGTCGGAATTGCCTCGCCGGCCGTCGCCACCTCTGCGCTCACACCCAGGGCGTAGGCGTCAACCGGGCGGGGGCGTTTGCGGAATACATCGCGCTGCCCATGACCAACATCTGGCGCCATCACCCGTCCATTGACCAGGACATTGCGGCCATCTTCGATCCCTTCGGGAACGCCGTCCACACCGCGCTGTCCTTCCCGGTCCTGGGGGAGGACGTGCTCATCACCGGCGCCGGTCCTATCGGCCTTATGGCCGCGGCCGTCGTCCGGCACGCGGGCGCTCGCTTCGTGGTGATCACCGACGTCAACCCTTTTCGGCTGAACCTGGCCAGAAAAATGGGTGTGACTGTTGCCTTAGATGTTCGTACCGGCCGTCTGCCCGACGTGCAGAAGCAGCTCGGGATGCTCGAAGGATTCGACGTGGGACTTGAAATGTCCGGAAACAGCGATGCCTTCCGCACCATGCTCGCCAACATGAGCCACGGAGCCAAGATCGCCCTGCTGGGCATTCCCAAAGGCGAAATGTGCGTGGACTGGAACACCGTGATCTTCAACATGCTTACGATCAAGGGCATCTACGGCCGCGAGATGTATGAGACCTGGTACATGATGACGGTCATGCTGCAATCCGGGCTGGACATCTGTCCGGTCATCACCCATCGCTTTCACTACGAAGACTTCCTCAAAGGCTTCGAAGTCATGGCCACCGGCGACGCCGCCAAGGTCATCCTCAGTTGGACCTGAGCCCGATGTGTGCATGAATCCTGCTCGTAATCTGGATCACCGTTGCTGTTGGTGCCGCCCGCGCCATCCCGCAGGTGCCGGTTGGAATGGGATCCTCTTCGAAACACTGGTCATTCCCGCGCAAGCCGGAATCCGGTCGGTCGGCGGCGCATTTCCAATGGCTGGCGGAGTGGATTCCCGCTTCCGCGGGAATGACGGCAACTAGGTGCGGCCGGCGTCAAAGGTTCGGCGGAAGAGCCCGGCACAGGGAGAAAACCATGAAACTCGATGCGCTCGCGCAGCGACTCGAATGCCAGATGGAGGGCCCGGCGGATTTGGAAATCACCGGCGTGGCTGGAATGGATGAGGCAACGGAGGGCGAGATCACCTTCCTGGCCAATCCCAAGTATCTTGCCAAGCTGCGGACCACGCGCGCCGCGGCCATCATTGCCGGGCAGGACGTGGATACGCTGGGGAAGCCGGTTCTGCGGTCGACGGATCCCTACCTGACTTTTGCCCGGGCCCTCGAGGTGTTTTACCCTCCCCAGCGGCCAGCATTGGGGATTCATCCCACTGCTGTCATCGCACCCGACGCGAAGCTGGGCCGCAATCCCTCGATCGGACCCTACGTGGTCATCGAGGAGGGCGCGAAGCTGGGCGATGATTGTGTGCTCAAGAGCTTCGTCGTGATCTACCGGGGAGCGAAGATTGGCGATCGGTTTCTGGCGCATTCGCACGCAGTCGTCCGTGAAAACGTGCGCATCGGTAACGACGTGGTCCTGCAAAATGGCGTGGTAATTGGGGGCGACGGATTTGGATTCGTGCCGCTTGCGGATGGGACATACTACAAGATCACCCAGGCGGGCACAGTCGTGATCGAAGACGGGGTTGAAATTCAGGCCAACAGTTGCATCGATCGCGCGGCGGTGGGCGAAACCCGCCTGCACCGGGGTGTCAAAGTCGACAACCTCGTGCAAGTGGCGCATGGTTGCGACATCGGTGAGAATACGCTGCTCTGCAGCCAGGTCGGAATCGCGGGCAGCGCCAAGATCGGGCGCCAGGTGATCCTGACCGGCCAAGTCGGTGTGTCCGGCCACCTGACCATCGGTGACCACGTGATCGCCACACCTCAGACCGGCGTGCCGAACGACGTCCGGCCCCACACAACGATTTCAGGCACCCCCGCGGTCGAGCACGAACTGTGGCTGAAATCCTCTGCCGTGTATAGGCGTCTGCCCGAGATGTTCGCAGCCTACCGCAAGATACGCGCCTTCCTCGAAAAGGCGGAAGAGAAATCCTCGCCGTAGCGCCACGACGCTCACACCGCCGGGTCCGGAGAGCAGACCGGCCTCAGGTGAGCCGCGGGGCATCCGAATCGGCTACCGAGTCCGGCTTTTCGTTGCAAAATCCCATCGGCCATTCCTCCGGTTCGAGACCTCGCAGGAGGGCCTGCCGCGTCAGCTCGCTCAACGCCTGTCGGTCATTCATGCTGAGGTGTGCGGTCGGGATGGGATCTTGAATCGTGATGCGGATTCGCCCTGGCCGGATCCCGAACTGGCCTTTCGGCATGATCTTGCTGGCTCCTGAAACCGAGATGGGGACAATGGGCGCACCGGCCTTGATGGCCATCACGAATACGCCCCTCTTCAAGGGTTGCAGGCGGCCGTCGGGGCTGCGCGTGCCTTCCGGAAAGGCCAACAAGGAGTGTCCCGCCTGCAAGGCGGCCACGGCCCGCTCCACTGCGACGATGGCCCGCTCCCGATTCTTGCGATCAACCGGAATGAACCCGCGCAGGCGCATGGCGCGCCCTAAGACCGGCACCCGGAAGAACTCCTGCTTGGCCATCACCAGCACAGGGGGAAGGGCACTGATAATCGCGGGCGGATCGCAATTACTCTGATGGTTCGGCATGAAGATGACCGCGCGGTCTCGGGGTATTTTCTCAAGTCCATGGACGTCCATGCGAATGCCCGACATCCAGAGCGCCATCTTCGCTCCTCTAATACCGATCCGGTAGAGCGTGTCGCTCCTGCCGGTGAGCCACGAGTAGATGAGAAAGGGCGAGCCCACGATCAGGATGTAGGCAAAAGTTGCGAGCGTAACTAACAAGGCGCGGATCATGGCTTTCTGTGGCCGGCGGCGGGGATCGTTTCGCCTTTCAGCCATCCGTCCCGCACCCGCAACTGGTCCGGCTGTGCCCGGGCATCTTCCTCGACTCGATAGGAAACCTGATGGGTCACTCCGATATTGAGCTTGAGGATCTGGGTTTGCCCTTCGCGTGCCAACTGGAGTGACACCACCTGGCCGGGCCGCCAGCGCGGCAGGACGGCCTCGGCGCCGGAGGCCAGCGGCTCACCGTCGACCCCCAGAAGAACGTCGCCAGCCTGCAAACCGGCGCGTTGGGCGGAGCTTTCCTCCTCAACCGAGTCCACCTGCGCGAGCCCCGCTGCGTTCCGCGACAACGTAAATCCCGGGGCGGGAATTTCCGCGACTGTGGTCGCGAGGCGCAATCCGCAGTAGCCTAAATAGGTTGTGTAGTCAAGCTCCCGAGTTCCCTGCACGTAGTCGGTCAGGAACCGATCCATCCCAAATGAGGGCGCCAGCGCCGCCACGATCGCCCGGATGTCCGCTAGCGTGTAGAAGCGTCCCTGCTGCGCAAAGTCTCGATTGAGACCACGCATGAGATCGTCCAAGCCCGCTTGATTGTGACTCGCATTTCGCATGCCCAGGTCGAGCAGGAACCCGAGCAGTTCGCCCTTATTGTAGTAAGAGATGCTTCGCTCGGGCCGGCCATAATCCGGATATTTCTCAAACCACGCTTCCCGGCCGGAAGCCTCCACGCTCTGAAAGCGGCGGGCGGCCCGCTCCTCGAACCCTTGAATGGCCGCGGCGAGGCGGGCGTAGAATCTGTCCCGGTTGATCAGCCCTGCCCGCAGCAGTACGAGTTCCGCGTAAGCGCTGGTGACGCCCTCGCAGAACCACAAATCCCGCGTGTCATTGCCCCGGATGTAGTCAATCGGCTCGAGCGCCTGGGGACGAATGCGCTTGACGTTCCACGCATGGAAAAACTCGTGGGCGACAACATCCTCGAGATAGGTATCCCGGTCCCGCAGCACGGAAGCCGGAACAGTGATCGCGGTTCCATCCCGATGTTCCATGCCGCCGCTCGGTGCTGCTTCCCGGGGAAAATGCAGGATGAACGTATAGCGCTCAAAGGGCAGATCCTGCATCAGGGCGGTCTCCGTGGCCGTGATCTTCTGGAGGGACTCGAGCAAACGCTCGCGAGAATAATCAGCGGGTTCGGCGTGCACAATGACGCGGAAAGTCGCCCGCTTCGCGGCGGAGCCCGGCGCGGAGAGCGGGGAGTGGAATTCCTGGGTGTAGGTGTACTCGTCAAAATGGCCTGCCTCGACCGGGCTATCCACCAGAGCGTCGTAGTTAGGAGCCGAGAACTCATCGCCTTCGGCCGCGAGAAGAGTTACGAACTTCCACCCCTGGGGAAGAACCATTCTGACTCGAGCAGGTCGTTCGCGTTCCTGGGGCAGGTAGAAAAGCAGCATAGCAAAATTCAAAAAGGCATGCTCGGAATCGAGTATGCTCGAAAACGGTCCGGCTTCCCGCGCATAAACAGCGTAGTGGAATTCGAGATGCCCACAGGGGCAATCGGGGCCGCGCCACGTGTTCAAATCCACACGCCCCCATTCGACAGGCCGGCCGTCGCAACGGGCGTCGAGGCCTTGAACGTTTCTCGCAAAATCGCGAATCTGATAGAGATTGTTCCAGGCGGGGATTTGAACCTCCGTGCCCGGCATCGCCCCCGGAATGTCCATGATGATTTGTACGAGGTGCGACTCGGGCCCCCGCAAATCAACCTCATAATGAATGGGCTGCGTGCCTTGCGCTATGCACCGCAGCGAAGTAAGGAGAATAAAGAGAAGCGAGCCCCATGGTGCGCGGCGCAAGCATTGGAGCAGCCGTGCTACCGGGAAGCCCGTCTCCCCCACCTGGGGCGGCCCAGGCGCGAATACCAAGGCAGAAGAATCAGGCCGGAAGGCTAAACGGTTGGTTTCATGAATTCGGTCAGCAATCGCCATAGCCCCACACGCGGTCCCGTTCGACAGAACGGAGCTGCTATTCCGTGACGGGCCCTGATTGGGGGCCGCGCCGGAATTTCCAAAAATACAATCCTGCGCCCAGCAGGATGGTCAGCAGCCCGAGCGCGGACTCCCTGGGCCGCAAGACTGCCGTGTAGCAGAGCATCCAAGCGCTCGCGCTTATGAATAAGGCGGGCGCCAGCGGGTAGCCCCAACCGACCGCTGCGAGCTTCTTCCACCTGCTGCGACGGCGCAAGCGGATCAAGCCTGCCGTCGCCAGGGCAGCAAAAAAGATCAGGGCGAATCCAATATAGTAGATCAGGCTCTCAAACGTGCCGGTCAGAATCATGACGGCAGTGGCCAGCGACTGGTAGATGATGGCCTGGACGGGCGTGCCCCAGCGCGGGTGGACTCGCGCCGCGCCCCGGAAAAAGCAGCCGTCGTTCGCCATCGCGTAATAGACGCGGGGACCCACCAGCACCATGGCGCTCACGCAGGAGAGCAACCCCACCGCCATCACTGCACTAAAGATATCTCCGCCCAGGGTTCCGAAAAGCGCGCCCGCCGAGGCGGCGCCTACGCGCACCACCCCCTTCATCGATTCGAGCGGCAGGGCGTAGATGAAAGCCGCATTCAGGGCCACATAGAGAGCGGCGACGGTGAGGGTCCCCGTCACCAACGCGACCGGCAGGGTGCGCTCTGGAGTCTTCATTTCTCCCGCGACGTAGGTAGCGGCGTTCCAACCGCTGTAAGCAAACATCACGAAGATCAGGGACACGGCGAACTGCGCCCCGAGGCTGTGCGTGGAGGTTCTGACCGCAACTTGTGAGAAATGGCCCACGCTGCCATGGCCCACCACTAAGGTAAGGCCCAGAAAGAACAGCAGGACTCCCAGCTTGATGCCGGTGAGGAAGTTCTGAAATCGAGCCGCGAGCCTTAACCCTCGAATATTAATCACCGCGAACAGCGCCACAACCCCCACCGCCAGCATTTGCCCACGACCGGGGTGAAAGGACGCCAGCAGGCTGCCGGCCCGCTCGGGCGATGCGCTCACCGCCAAGGAGGGAAAGAAGTAAGCGAGATATTCTGAGAACGCCAGCGCGCCGGCGGCAATCGGCGCTGAAAACCCCGCGAAGAAAGAAATCCATCCACTCAAGAAACCCCACGCCGGGCCCCAGGCCTCACGCAGATAGATGTATTCGCCTCCGGACTTCGGAAAATTGACTCCCAACTCGGAGTAACAAAGGCAACCGGCCAGGGCGATGAATGCCCCGGCTACCCACACCCCCAGCACCAGCGCCGGACGGCCCAGATCGCCCGCCAGAAATCCCGTGGTCGTGAAGATGCCTGTCCCGATCATGTTGGCAATCACGATGGCGGTCGCGTGACTGAAGCGCAGTTCGCGTCGTAAAGAAGGTTGGGTCAAGCGACGAGTTCTCCGATGTTCAAGGTTGTCAAGGCAGGGCGGGCCCGCTGCTGCACCCTGTCCCAGGCCACACGATGCTTAGACGCACTACACTAAGTTGGAATGCCATGCAGCGCAAGAGGCTTTCCGTGGGTTCGCGATATGGAAGGCTGCGGAAAGACTCGTCGGCGCTGTCATGCTGAAGGCGTTCGCTGTCATCCTGAGCGCACCGAAGGATCCTTTTCTTTTTACTTAGAATCTACTCCCGAACCCCTCGCATTGGTAAATGAAAAAGACCCTTCGTCCAAAGAACGAACTTAGGGTGACAGCACGGACGGACGCTGCGCACCCACTTTTCGTTCCGGCCTCGACAAGCTTGTCACGGACCGGTAGAATTCAATCCATGCCTACAAAACCTCAGCGAATCATTTCCCTCTGTTTCTCCGTCGTAGTGTTGATGTTCATTGGCGCTTTGCATTTCTCCGTCTGGGGTCCGGCGTATCATGCGCAAACGGTGTCGTCATTCGGACAGGGGCCGAAGGACAGCTATCTGGAACGCATTGTCCCCTTCGTGCCAACCCCCCAAGATGTCGTCGAGAAGATGCTGGAGTTGGCCAAAGTGAAGCCCGACGATGTGGTGTATGATCTGGGGTCTGGAGACGGCCGGATTGTCATCACCGCGGCCCAGAAGTTCGGCGCTCGCGCGGTGGGTGTGGAACTTAATCCCGACCTTTACACCCAGTCTACGGCTCGCATCAAGGAAATGCGGCTGGAAGGCCGGGCGCAGATTCTGCATGAGAACATGTTCAACGTGACCTACCGCCGGGCAACCGTGGTCACGCTCTACCTCTTAACTGCGGTGAACGAAAAGCTGCGCCCCCTGCTGGAAAGGCAATTGCGTCCCGGCGCGCGGATCGTCTCGCACGATTTTCAGATTCCCGGCTGGGATCCGGAACAAACCGTCGAGGTGATTTCCAAAAACGGAATCTCCCACAAGCTTTATCTCTACGTTCGCCCGTAAGGTTCCGCCGGGGCGCCCACCTGTGAGCTTGGCTCACCTTGCCGAGAAGGCGTAGCCCGACCCGATTTTCTGCCTGCCACGGGCAGCCGCAAGGCTGTCAATCCTCAGGATGAGAGCGGCGCGAGGCTTTTTCAGCGGGCTGAACAGTACTTCCCCTTCATGACTCGTTCCGCCGGACCCGTCAGAGCAACCTCGCAATCCTGGGGCCAGGCGACTTCCACCGCACCGGCCTCGGTCCAAACCTGAACCTCGCGATCCGTAAGTCCGTTCAGGATGGCAGCAACCGTTGCGGCGCAGGAGCCCGTTCCCGAAGACATCGTGTGTCCAACCCCCCGTTCCCAAAATCTGACCTCGATTTCCTTCTGGGAGACGAGACGCACGAACTCCACGTTGGTGCGGTTCGGGAAATGTTGATCATGCTCGATTTCCTGACCGAGCCGCAGCCAGTCGGCGCCTTCGAAATCTGGCACGAATACGCTGCAATGTGGGTTCCCCATCGAAGTGACGGTAACGGGCACGTCGCCGCGATGTGTTCCGAGGCGAAACCCGAGTATGGGCGATGCCACCTCGGCTGCCCTAAAGGGGATCCTGGCAGCTTCCAGAATCGGCGCTCCCATGCCCACCCGGAAGACCCACTTCCCTTCCCTCCCCTTCAGTGGCTCGAGGGTTCGCAGGCCGGCGACGGTTTCAATTTTCATGCGGCGCTTCTGGCCTTTCCGCTCGAGCAGAAATGCTCCCGCGCAACGGGTGCCGTTCCCCGACATTTCCGCCTCGCTTCCATCCACGTTAAAGAAACGAATACGGGCGTCGTGAGCCTTGTTCTCAGGTTTCATGATAACGATAAAGCCATCGCCGCCAACCCCGGTATGACGATCAAGAATTCTCCGTGCGAAATCCGGGAGGCCGCGCGGAACGTCGCTTTCCCAGGCTACGAGAAAGTCGTTCCCCAGTCCGTGGTATTTTGCGAACGGAATCTCAAGAGTTTTGGCCATATCGCATTCGCGGGACGGGCCGGATGAGGCCGTCGAGATCAGGGCCCCCGCCGTCTATAGATCCTGAAACCTCTTTCGCCTGGAAATTCTCCCTGCTCCACAATTTCAAAGCCCTTGAAAGCCGCGGGGTAAGTCCGCATCAGATCATCGACGCTGTCGTCACTGCCTCGAATGATCCATTCCACCAATTTCTCCGGCTCTGTGCGCATCCTGATCCAGTATTCGCGGTTTGTCTCTGAAAGGGCGTTGCGGAAGTGAATGCCGACCGCGGGCATCACACAAGGCCACTTCCCCGCAGCAACAAGCACCCGTTGCCCGTCATAGCCACCGCGGAGGAACTTGATAATAGCTTTTTGTCGCTCAAACCGGCAAGGCGTATTCAGTATCCCTTCCTTCACGACTGCCAGTTCGTCGGGGCCAGCAGAGACCGAGACCTGGAACTGCCGTCCCAACAGAAAGAGGAAAACCACCAGCAATCCTATGCGAAGCCTCTTTCCCAAACGAGGGGACAACACGAAGGACGGGAAGAGAGCGACAGCCGGAAGCATTTCCAACCCGTAGCGCAGGTTGTAATAGGTATTGGGGAAGAGGGTGGGCACGTAGAGCGGGATTGCCGCATACGCCAGGGCCTGGACATAGAACGGCAGGGGAATAACAAAAAGGAACGCAACGGTGCCGCGCCTGAACTCACGAGAACTGGCACACCAGGCCACCAAGCCCAGGACAGCTAGCTCCAAAGCCCAGGCCCCGAGGACGAGTTTAAGGTCCTCAAAATAGTAGCGTGCCGAAAGCAGCAGGCTCCCGGCAGTTGGATAGGGGAAAGCCGTCGTAGCCAACTGGTGGGCGTAGATCGCCTGGGCCGAATAAGGTCCATTGTAAAACTCCAGGGGATTGTGGAAGCGATAGGCGTTATGAAGAACCCATAGGAGAGGCCCTGCGCCGGCGACTCCGGCGAAGAGCGCTGCGCGCCAGAAGCGTTTCTCCCAGGGCTCCCGGCGAATCCAGAACACAAATAGCGTTGCAAAGGGGAGAATATACCAGGCCTCGTAACGTGTGAGCGTACCCAGAAACGCGGCGGCTCCCGCCCCCCCGAGCGTTCTCCAGGAACCCGATTGTGAGTAACGGAACAGCGCATACACGACCAGCACCGACCACAACAGCGCAAGGGGTTCAGTGAGCGGCGTGCTGGCCAGGCACAAAAGATTCGGACACAGCAAGGCACCGGCGAGAGCCACGAATCCCGCAGCCACGTTACGATTGATTTCCGCGCCGAGCCGAAACAGAAAGTAACTCATCACCGCAAACGCTGCAGAGGAAACCAGGCTGCCGGCCAGGCCTGTGCGCCAAAGGAATTCATTCCGGGCCAAGGGCGCACAAATCACGTGGAAGAGGGGCAACCAAACGGTGCCGATCTCGGCGTAACCAGGGGTGAGGGAATCAAAGATGCGGCGCGCGCCTTCCATATGCGCCAGGGCGTCCCCGTAAATGTTCGTAAGGCCTCGGGTATAGAAAAAACAGAGGGAACTGCATGCAACGCCAAGGATTAAGGTCGCGGCGGCGCCGTGCGCTGCGGCCGGCACACGCCAGGGTTCAAGGAGGGTTTCCTTAACATCACTTGTAGAATCATGCATCAAAATGCGTCAGGCTTTTGATTTCGCGATAGCGCGCCTCAATTTCACCCGCCGTCAAGCGCAGGAGACGCCGCAAGGCGAATTCTTCCACCGCAAAGCTCCCCATCACCGACCCATACACCACGGCGCGGCGCAGGTTGGCATCAGACAGGTCGCCGGTCCGCGCCAGATGGCCCATGAAGCCACCCGCGAACGTGTCCCCCGCGCCGGTCGGGTCATGCACTTCGTCAAGCGGATAGGCCGGCGCGGTGAAGATGGATTCCGGGCTGAAGAGCGTCGCGCCATGCTCGCCGCGCTTGATCACTACAAGGCTCGGGCCCAATTTCCGGATACTTTCGGCCGCCTTCTTAAGGTTGTTGTGTCCGGAAAGCATCCTGGCTTCGCCTTCGTTGATGATCACAATCTCCACGCTGGCCAGCACCTTCGCCAATTCCTCGGGCATACCCTTGATCCAATAGTTCATGGTATCCATAGCGCTGGCGCGAAGCTTGAGAAGGGCGCGGCGAACATTGAGCTGCAGCACCGGATCGATATTGCCAAGGAACAGGAACTCTGTTTCAAGATAAGACGCGGGGATCTTGGGCA
>Ga0326728_10025110_pt1 | contig 10709 bp, 9 predicted proteins | sample MB3enrmetagenome_FD_207602 | JGI IMG/M metagenome (GOLD analysis project Ga0326728, IMG submission 207602) | Lab enriched peat soil microbial communities from McLean, Ithaca, NY, United States - MB31MN | ecosystem: Environmental > Terrestrial > Soil > Wetlands > Peat | place: USA: New York...
TCAAACAACTATTTTATTCTGAATATTCACACCACAGCGAATAAACCGTGCGTTGTCTCCGTGCTGCATGAGCATGAGCTTTGGTTGCGGCTAGGCGGGTGACGGTTCGGAGCACCCTGGAAATTGCCTTCGGTGAATTCGGCTCCTCACCCCGGCCCTCTCCTCGTTGGGCGAGGAGAGGGAGAAGCGCTGCGTATTTCGCGTGGTTCTCTAAAACCCGTGTGTTTCACCTTTTCAAAACTGCCAGGCCGGCATCCACCCAAACTATTTTGCAAAAAACCGTTAGCCGCTAACAACAATCGTCCAAAATCGTTAGCCGCTAACAAACACCTTTTCCCTAAACCTGCTACGCTCGCCCCATGACTGCCACAAAGCAGCAGGGTCGGGACGGAACCGGACACGGTGGTGAAGATTGCCAGACCTCCGTAGCCGCGGCGGCGAAGGAGGATGCTCGTCCCCTGCCAATTCATTGGAAAATTACGCTAATTAACAGTAATTAACGCTATTTAACAAATTTTTTTGAAGAAGGATTATGTGTGCTATTGGACACTCGCAGCCATTCGTCCCATCAGTCCCATCAGTCCCGTTTGTCCCATCGGCCCTCAAAAACCCAATGAAATCGCAAAAATCCAACCCAATCACACCCAATCGTGATTGGTTCTTCATTTCTGCCATGCGTTCCACCCCAATCGCACCTAATCGCGACAAAAAATAACGGGCGCAAACGACGCACGCTTCTTTTTTGGAGGGTTTCATCCCGAACCCCCTCACCCTAACCCGCTCCACCGGCGGCCTTTTTGAAAGAATTGGTTTGAGCATTCCACGGGAATTTTGTATCTAATATCCAGCAACGAGTCCCGCAGAATTAACGCCGTCGAATGAGCGCGAGGAAATCACTGCCCTACGGAGTCGAGCCGCACGAAATCGGATTTCTGATTTTGCTGGGCGCGGCTTTTTATTTCTCGGGCGCGGAGTTTTGGACCAGGCCCTGGCCCATTTACATTTTCAGCGCGGCGGTGGCGGCGGCGGTGGCGGTGCTCATCTGGCGTTGCCGCGAGGAGTGGCGGCAGTTGCCCAACCGGGGTTTCTTTCTCCTGCTGGCCTCGGCCTGGGTGTTGTTGTTCGCTGTTCTGGGCAACACCACCTTTGATTATGCCGATTCGCCGTCGCTGCTGGCGTGGCTGTACAACATCTACACCTCGCCGAAGGTGGACGAAGGGCACGGCCTGCTCATCCCCTTTGTGGTGCTCGCCCTTTATTGGTGGCGGCGAAAAGACCTCGTGGCCCGGCCGGCAGGATTGTGGTGGCCGGCTGTCGGAATCATTGCCTTCGCCCTGCTGCTGCATTTCATTGGCTTCGTTTCCGAACAACAGCGCCTGTCGGTCATCGCCTTTTTCCTGGGTCTGTATGCCCTCACCGGCCTGGCCTGGGGCTGGTACTGGCTTAAAACGAGTTTCTTCCCCTTTTTCCTCCTGGTCTTTTGCGTTCCGGTGGCCGAATTTGCCGACACCCTCACCATGCCGCTGCGGTTGCTGGTGTCCAGGATTGTGGAAATCATCGCCCACCTGGGTCTCGCGCCCGAACTGATCCGGCAAGGCACGGAGCTTTTCGATGCGCAGCACACCTTTTCCTACGAAGTGGCCGCCGCCTGCAGCGGCATTCACAGCCTGGTGGCATTGCTGGCCCTGACCACCATCTACGGCTTTGTCGCCTTTAAGTCGCCATGGAAGCGCGCCGTCATGATGCTCATTGCCCTCCCGCTCGCCATCCTCGGCAATGTCGTCCGGTTGTGCTTCACCATCGCCGTGGCCGAAACCTTCGGGCAGGGCGCCGGCAAGGCGGTCGAAACCAAGTTTGGTTTTCTCACCTTCGCCGTGGCCATGGCCTGCGCCTTTCTCATCGCCCGCTGGCTGGAAAACAAGGAGGCCGCCGCCGCCTCAGGCGAACCCGCCACGCCATGAACCGTTCCAAAGCAATCGCGTTTTTCGCCGTGCTGGCGATGATGGGAGCCAGCGCCGCCGCGCTGGCTCATGCCAAGAGCAACCAAAGACTGGGCCTGCCCGGCGTCAAAACCTCCCCCCTGCCCGGGAGCCAAAACCTCGAGGTATTGCTGCCGGACGATGTTCCCGGCTACCAGTCACAGACGCTGCCGCAGTCGGCCACCGTCACCAACACCCTGCCGCTGGACACCAGCTATGGCCAGCGCCTTTATGCGGGCAATGACGGGTTCCAGTGCCTTGCCAATGTTGTGTTAATGGGCAGTTCGCGCGCCAGCATCCATAAGCCCCAGATCTGTTTGACCGCCCAAGGCTGGGTCATCAGCGACGCCGCCTCGCGCGAGGATGTGGTGCCCATCGCCCGTCCCAGCCCCTACAACCTGCGCGTCATGCACCTGGTGGCCACCCGCGAAGCCCGGTACAATGGCCAGGATATCACCCAGAAAGGCGTGTATGTGTACTGGTTTGTGGACCAGGACCGTCTCACCGCCTCGCACGCCGAGCGGTTTATGTGGATGGCCCGCGACGTCGTCCTGCGCGGTGTCCTGGACCGCTGGGCTTATGTGGCTTTTTTCGCCCAATGTGCCCCCGGTCAGGAAGACGCCACCTTTGAACACATGAAAAAGCTCATCGCCGCCACCGTCCCGGAATTTCAGCTTGTGCCGCGAGGTTAAATAAAATTGAACTGCCCCGGCCCGGAGGCCTCTGCTTCAGGCCGGAACATTCGTTGATTCACGATGCTGCAAAGAGACCGCCAAATTCGCACCCAGGTGCATCAGCTGACCGACGCCTGCCTGTTTGCGGCAAGCTTTTGGCTGGCTTATGCCGTGCGCGGAAATGCCGGGTTCACTGACTGGCTCAATCTCTTCCTGCCCTCGGGCCTCCAGTTGGAGGTCATCCCCCCGCAGATGTTCGACAACGTCTGGTGGCTCTACTTTGCGCTGGTGCCGGCCGCGCCGCTGGTCCTCGAGTCCCAGGGTTTTTACAACCGTCCGGCGCTCTATTCGCGGGGCATTCTTATCGGGCCGCTGCTGCGCGGGTCGCTTATCGTCACACTGGGCATCGTCGTGCTGCTGTTCTTCTTCAAGGAACCCGCGCCCCGTGGCGTCGCCTTCATCTTCATTCTGTTTAGCTGCGTCCTGGTTTGGGCCAAGGAGGAGATTTTAAGGATGGCCTTGTTGAGCCCCATGGCCCGGGCCCAATACAAGCGCCGCGTCATTGTGGCCGGCACCGCCGCCGAAAACCATCGCCTCAAACAAATGCTCAAACTCCGCGCCGGCGATGAAATGGACATCGTCGCCGAATTTAATCTGACCGACGCGCCCATGCCGCAGCTCATCGAACTGCTTCACGAGCACGCCGCCAGCAGCGTGTTGATCAGCTCCAAACACACCAACTTCGAGCGCGTCGAAAACATCATCCGGCTCTGCGAGACCGAGGGCATCGAGGCCTGGCTGATGGCTGATTTCTTCGCCACGCAGATCGCCCGCGCCAGCTTCGATGACATGTTCGGCCATCCCCTGATGGTGTTCCGGTCCACCCCCGAAACCTCCTGGCAGATGCTTGCCAAGCAAATGCTGGATTTCACCGGCGCGCTGGCCTTGCTGGTCGTGGCCGCCCTTCCCATGGCCGGGATCGCCCTGTTGATCAAATGCACCTCGAAAGGCCCCGTGTTCTTCCGCCAGCAACGCTCCGGCCTCAACGGCGCGCCCTTTTCCATTTTCAAATTTCGCACCATGGCCACCAATGCCGAACAGCTCAAGCACGAGCTGGCCGCCATGAACGAAATGACCGGGCCCGTGTTCAAGGTCACCAACGATCCCCGCATCACGCCCCTGGGCAAATGGCTCCGCAAATTCAGCCTGGACGAGCTGCCCCAGCTCTTCAATGTGCTGCACGGCGAGATGAGCCTGGTCGGGCCGCGCCCGCTGCCCGTGGATGAAGTCCGGCGTTTCAATGACCTGGCCCATCGCCGCCGCCTCAGCGTCAAGCCCGGCCTCACCTGCCTCTGGCAAATCAGCGGTCGCAACCAGATTACCGATTTCAAGGACTGGGTGCGCCTCGATTTGCAATACATAGACAACTGGTCCATCTGGCTGGACTTGAGCATCCTGCTCCGGACCATCCCCGCCGTGCTGCTCGGCAGCGGCGCCAAGTAGGGCCCCGGTGCTCACTCACCAGAGTTCCGGGACCGATTGACTGCCTTACGGCTGTTTATACTTCCTTCGGGAAGTATCTTTTGACAAACAGCAGATAGGCCAGGAGAGGCAGACCCGAAAGTTCCATGAGCCAGTTCAGGCGATTGCCCGAGAACACACCCGTTTTCTGTATTTGGTCAATCTGCGCCTGCGGATAGCCCATCAGTTGATACATTTCCAGCATATCATGATGTTGAAAGGTGAGCCAGGCGGACGCCATCCAGACGATCATGGCCGCCAAAATTAACCACCAACCCTGCGGCTTGAGACGATATATCAGCCATGCGGCATAACCCCACAGGCAGGTCATTCCCAAGCACAGCAGCGTTCCCCACAAGCCCGTAAGAAATGTCCCGAAGAACGGCATCACGCCAAGACCCATCAGCGGCATCAGCATCATTATCATCGCCGAAAACAGCAGCCAGACGCACAGGCCCAACACCGGCAGCGGACAGGCATCTGTCCAGCAGGTGGCCGGATGCCGCGATTCGCAGGTGGCTTTCACATGCCGTCCCTTGTAGAAAAATATCCAGACCGCCGGGGCCGCAATGAAAAAAATTCCGAAGAACAGGAACATGAAGACCATGACGGCGGCAATTGCTCCCGACGGCAAAGGCGGCGGGCTGGCTGTGCCTGTGGCAGGTGCCGGGATGTTCGCCAAAACCTTCGGCATGATGAACGCCATTCCAATCAAGCCGATAACCCCCACAAACATCCAGCTCCATGAGAAAATAAGGAGAAGCGCCCTCGCCCAGCGTTGGGCTTGAATGGAGCCGATTCCCAGCCATATCAGCGCCACCGCCAGGATGCCATAGACCATCAACCCGGGCAAAATGGCCGAAAAGCTGGCCGGAACCTGGGCGGATGTCCGGGCCGCCCCCGCGGCCGCAATCTGGCCAAACAGCATCAAAAGAATGAACAAGCCGCACAGGCAGCCCAGAACACAGGTCAGAATTCCGAAAATCATCAGCCCGTTGGAACGGTCCTTGTAAGCCGGAACAGAAGGTTCGACAGGCGCAATTGGAGGAATGGAATCATTCATAAGCACAATTCGGGTTTATTGGTTATAAAATTCAGATTGCGCAAATGATGGACCCGTCTCCGCCCCGTGTCCAGAATTAGATTGCTTCAATCAAAACGTCCGGCCATAAAGCCGGCCAAGGCTGGCTTTCCCCGGGCCATTTGCTTTTTCCCCGAATCAGGCATATTAATGTCATGTTACCATGAATGGCCATGAAAGCCGTTCATGGAAGAAAGGAAGTTTATCATGAGCGCACTGTTCCTGCTTATCCTGACCCTTGCGGCATTGCTGCGACCGTCACCGGCAAAATAGCCGGCGGCCGGGGATGAACGGTTTTGCGGAGGTTCAACGCCTTCAGGCGTTCGGGCCTGCTCTATGGAACAGTCCAAGGGCGGCAGTTTCTCCGGCGGCCCCGGTGTTCTACGGCGCGTTTGTCTGCAAGGCCGGCCCGGTAACCGGCCCGGCGCCGGGCGGCGCGTTGGTGCCGAAGAGTGGCTTGTGGAATGGCCGCCGGACCATTTCATCGAACTGCGCCCTTTGTTCGGGCGTCAGGACTTCGCGGATTTCCAGCCGCGCGTCCTGCACCACCTTGCGCATGGAGTTTTGGCCCTCACTGATGATCTTTTGAACGGCGTCATGCTGCTCTTTATCCAGTTGCAAATCCACTGTCAGCCGCTGGAGAAAGTCCTTGGTCAGGATTTCAGGCTGTCTTCCACGGGGGGCGGTCGCGGTGGTGACGGAGTTTGAGGCGGCAGGGTTCTGGCCGGTCCGGCGGGCCGCCTGCCGGGGATGGACCTGCTTTACATAGTCCACCAGCATCCCGCCGGTGAAGACACCCGCGCCGAAAATCAGGACGGTTGCAAAAGCAATCGTCGGAATAATCTTCCAGTCATTCACGGGGTGGCATCTGGCTGGTCCACCGAGGCGAGCAGGGTGTTCTCAAAGTCCTGGGACAAATCATTGCTGTTGTCCGCCGCCGCCGGCATGAAAAAGGACACCGCGCCGAAAACCGCCGCCAACGCCACGCACGAAATCGCCGCCCTCCATAATCCCCTCGCCCACACGAGCTTGCCTGAAATGGCCGCCCGCCCGGCCAGCAGCGCCGTGATGCGTTTTTCAAAGGCATAGGGCACCCGTTCATCGGGAGCGCGCCGACGGGCCGCGTTGGTCAGTTTCTTTTGCAGTTCAACGAGATTCATACACTTCAATGTCTTTGACGCGCAATTCTTGCGCACGGTTACAAATACTTCTCCGTGGCCATGCGGGCCACTATTTTCCGCATTTCCCCCCGGGCCCGGAAGGCCCGCACCTTTACCAGCGGCACCGACCACCCGGTCAGATCGGCGATTTCCTTGACCGACCGGTCCTCAATTTCCAGCAACTGAATCACCAGCCGCGCCTCGGGCGAAAGCTTTTCCAGGACGCGGTCCACCAGCGCCCGGGCCGCGTCGGCGTCGTCCGCGGCGGTGCCCGGATCGGCCACAAAGCGGTCCAGCCAGTCCTCTTCCGGCTCGGAGATTTCGCTGAAGGAGGATTCGCGGTTGCGCTGATGGGCGCGCAGAAAGTCGTAACAGGTCCGCACCGTCATGCGCATGAGCCAGTGTTCAAAGGGCGCTTCGCCGCGGAAGCTCCCGAGCTTGTCAAAGGCCTTCAGCCAGACCTCCTGCACAATGTCCTCCACCTCGCTCTCTCGCCGGGCGTATCGGCGGGCCGTGGCAAACACCCGCGGGGAATGTTTGGCCACCAGCGGCTCAAAACTGGCGCTGTCGCCCTTGAGGACTGCGGCGATCAGTTCGGCTTCGGACCGTTCCATTGAGAAAAGCCCGGCTACTCGCGTTTCAGACCCAGCACTGTCTCGAATTCACGCGAAAATTCCGCGATGGCTTCCGCCGCCTTGTGCGGCTGTTCCAGCAGCAGTTTCATGCGCTCCGCCGCCGTCTCCGGGCGCAGCCGCATCAGCTCCGTCGCGGCCACGATGTTGGCCAGCCTGCCGTTGACGTCGTGGCGCATCGCGCGCAGCTTCTCGTGCAACGCCACAATTTCCGTTTCGCTGAGGGAGACGGGTCCGCTCGGTTTGTATCGGCCTGACATGGAAGCATCATCGCCGAAGCGCCTGCGAAAGCAAGCGCATGATTTGGTTGGAATGATGAAGCAAGAAGCAGGAATGAAAGAAACTGTCTCGTTGGAAAGTTCATAAAAAATGAGCGCGATCAGGTGTGATTGGGTTGGAGGGCATGGAAGAACGGGACGAAAGGAACCCTCCTTCGCCGCTGGGCTATCACCGGCTCGGCCTGAATGGGCAATATGGGCAATATGGACGGAAGGGACGAAAGGGCCGACGCTGGCTGGAAGCTGGCGCTCCCGGTGGTTTTGACCGCATCACGTTTTCTGGATTCGCGTCGCGGAGAAGGGCTGGCTGAAATGCTGGAAAACTATAATACCAGGAACCGATCCGTTTTAGTTTTCACCGTGATGACCTGACTGATGAGCCAGGCAGGCCGGCTAAACCAACCGCAGGCTCTCAAGCCATTCTTCGATGACCGGGCGGGGCAGCAACCGGTGTTTTTGCACAAACGAATTGAACTTGTCCGAGGGACACGGTACTGCGGGAAACACTCGCACGGCCCAAAGCGCACTGTGCCAGTCGCGCAGTGAAATGACGAAGCGCCGGCCCGTGGCCGGATAGATGACGGCCAGTTTCCGGTGTTTGTACAGTTGTTCAAATGTGGGATGTCGCTTCATTCAAACATTACGGGTGGCAATGAGTTGACCAGCTTTTGCGTTTCCAAACTTACCGAAACCACCTGCCCGATCAAGCGCACAATATATTCCTCGTCATCCATCCGGTTCGGGTCGCTGGCGATTTTGCCTTGTTCATCGCGGGTCACACGATATTGGTCAATCACCCACTCCAGCGCGCTGCGGTTGCCGAGTTTGTAGCCGAACACTTCTGGCGGGATGCCGCTCAACGTCAGGAAATCATTGTAAATGATGGCGGACTTGTCTTTCGTAAGCTTCATCGCTTCCACGCGCCAATCGAGTTTGGCCTCTTTGTTTTCTATGCGCTGCAATTTGAATTCCCTGGCGGATTCATAATTAACATGCAAGTCGGCGAGCTTTTTTCCAGTTTCGGCAAATTCGTGAAACAATTTGGCGCTGGCTTCCGGCTTATGGCAGGGCTTGTTATTGCCCTGCATCGTCTCGACGGCGGCGAGGGGGAAAAAGCTGGGAAGTTTCTCGCCTACGGCGATGCCGACGAAGGGGATGCGCGGAAGGTCGCGTTTCAGGTTCTCTGCGAAACGGGTGCGGTAGGCGGGATGATGCAGCACGGCATAGACGTAATGAAAGATGTCCGCCGCCGTGATGCCGTCGTCATCGTAAAAAATCTGGAACAACGTCCGCGCTTTGCGGGTAATGTTGTCTCGCCGCTCCCCGCCATCTTCGGAATAAGCGAAAAGAGGAAAACATTGCGCCGCATCTATGGAAACAAACGCCAAGTTGGGAATCACATTTGATGAAAGACTCCAAAAAGGCGAACGTGCCCCGTTGGCGGGAACGATGAGCGCACGATTTTCTTTTTCACACGATGGTTGCGGGAAAATATATTGCTGCTGGTAGCGACGCTGATTCAACAGATGATCAAAATACAGACTTTGCTTCGAGTATGGCCGGTATAGGGAATTGCGGACGTGAGTTTTGACATATTTTAGTTCCTGCCCATCGCGCAAAGCCTCTTTCAATCTATCCGTCCATTTAACAAAATTTTTGTCATTATTAACAAAGCCATCTATGTCCTTGGGACACTTTGCAGATTTGTAACGGAATACTTCCGCGTTGTAGTTAGCAATCATCCGCTGAATTTTAGCGGTGACTTCCTTGGGACTGAAACCATAAGCCCATTCATCTCGATTCGTGGCAACACCGAGCGAATAAAGCTTGAAGATTGCCACATCGGTCCCGCCTTTTGCTTTCGCTTCCTTGCTACCAATCGGAAGGAAGGATTCAAACTCCTCATCTGTGTCGTTGGTAATCCAGTTGCCGCGGTCATCCGGTTTGAGCTGTTTCCACTTTACGCCGCTGACGTGGCCCTTTAGGTCGAGGAAATTATATTTCTCCTCTTTCCGCCAATCCCGACCAACCGCCTGGTAATGAATCGCACAGCGACGGCTCTTGGTGTAGTCCGAATTGCCCCGCCGGACGAAGAGATTGATGCTCACGCCAACCTGAATTCCAAAAACGTTGTGCGTGGTGCCGGAAAGTTTTGGGTTCTTCCGCACGTTGCCGCCGAGGTCGAGGACGTAAATCTCATCGAAATCCTTCGCCAGTTCCTTGCGCATGCCGTCAAACGTCTTCTCGGTGACAAAGCTGTTGTTGTTGACGAAACAAACAATGCCACCGCCCACCAATCTGTCCGTTGCGTAACGGATCGCCTTTACATAAGGATCAGCCAGCTTTCGCAACAATGTGGCATCCGAGGCTTCGCCGTAAGTGGCGCTGACGCGCCGTTCCAGTTCGGGATACTTGCGGTTTTTGTTGTTGTCATTTTCATCCGCCTGACCGGCATTGTAAGGTGGATTGGCAATGATCACGCGAATGGGTGAATCTTTTTGCCGTTTGATGCGCTTGGTGTTTTCAGGATTAAAGCCGATGGCCATTTCTTCCTGTTCGTGCTTCTCGTTAAAACCATAGTACGACATTTTACCGTTTATCGTCTGAAACGTGTCCACGAGGCAGATGCCTTCAAACGGCTCATACTTTCCGATGGCCTCGTAGTAAGCGTGTTCGATGTTCATGGAGGCGACGTAATACGGCAGCAGCATGATTTCATTGCAGTGCAGTTCGCGCGCGTATTTGTGCGGCAGGGCAGTCTTGGGAATGTGCCGCATCAGGTTGACGATGAAATTGCCGGTGCCAGTGAACGGGTCGAGGATATGGACATCCTTGTCCGCGAGCGTTTTTCCAAATTCCGCCTGCAAGATCTTCTCGACACTGGCGACCATGAAGTTGACGAGCGGCTGCGGTGTATAAACGATGCCGTGCGTGTCGGCCACCTTCACGCAAAAGCCCTGGAAGAAACGCTCATAGACGGTGTTGAGGAAGTTCTGCTTTTCGTGGAAATCGGTGATGGTGGCGGCGGCGTTTTCAATCGCGCCATAAAAATGCTCCAGGCTCTTGCTGAAATCGTCGCGGCTGAATGATCGGGAATTGAGCGCGGCGATGACCTTTTCAATTTCCTGCGCGATGACGTTGCGCTGCATGAAATCCGCCACGTCAAAAATCTTGCGGAAAATGCGCTCGGTCAAGATATGCTGGATGATCATTTCCTCGACGGCCTCAATGGAAATGTTCGGATTCAGGGAGCCTCGGCAGAGCGCGCAAAAATCTTCAAACGCGGCGATGAATTTTTGATTGGTCTGGCGCTCGGTTTCAATGAGCACCTTCAGGCTCGCGCCAATCTCGGGCACCCGGTTTTTAAATTCCTCGACGGCCTTT
>Ga0326728_10025111_pt1 | contig 10708 bp, 9 predicted proteins | sample MB3enrmetagenome_FD_207602 | JGI IMG/M metagenome (GOLD analysis project Ga0326728, IMG submission 207602) | Lab enriched peat soil microbial communities from McLean, Ithaca, NY, United States - MB31MN | ecosystem: Environmental > Terrestrial > Soil > Wetlands > Peat | place: USA: New York...
GCCGACTCAAGGGCCGGAATGGCCGGGGCGGCTTCGGCCGCCCCAACAAAATCAGACCCGCCGCTCCCTAACTTATTGCGGGCGAAAAATGGTCTTGACAAAGGGGGCCACTTCACTTCTTCCGCTGGCGGATCGTCTCGTCGCAGAGGATCGCGCCACTAATGGACTGCTCGAGACCGGGCGTGGCCACAATCAACTCTCGGTACGCGCGCCGGGTCTCCTCGGTTTGGGGAATCCCTAACTTTGCAAATCGTTTGTTGCAGGTGGGGGTGCTTTCATCCATCGCCAGCAGGCCCTTGTCGCCGGCGACCATGATCGTCGCGGTGTCTATAAGCTGTTGCGCGTTCATTTGGGGTTGCTCCATTTCCAGTTGCGAATCTCCGGCAGGTCCTCGCCGTTCTTGGCTATGTATTGCTTGTGCTCGATCAGCTTGTCCTTGAGCTGCTGCTTCAGGTAGATGCCCGGGTCGCCGGTCTGCGGCAGGCGGTCGATGGCGTCCATGACGAGGTGGAAGCGGTCCAGATCGTTCAGCACCGCCATGTCGAAGGGCGTGGTGATGGTGCCCTCCTCCTTGTAGCCGCGGACGTGAATGTTGTCGTGATTGGCGCGGCGGTAGGTCAGCCGGTGGATCAGCCACGGGTAGGCATGGAAGGCGAAGATGACCGGTTTGTCCTTGGTGAAGAGTTCGTCGAAATCCATGTCGCGCAACCCGTGCGGGTGCTCGGTCTGAGGCTCCAGTTTCATGAGGTCCACAACGTTGACCACCCGGATTTTCAGGCTGGGCAGATGCTCGCGCAGGATGGAAACGGCGGCGAGCGTCTCGAGGGTGGGCACGTCGCCGCAGCAGGCCATGACCACGTCGGGGGCGACGCCCTGGTCGTTGCTGGCCCACTGCCAGATGCCGATGCCCTCGGTGCAGTGCTTGACGGCGGCGTCCATGTTCAGCCACTGCGGCGCCGGGTGTTTGCCGGCGATCACGACGTTGACGTAGTGGCGGCTGCGCAGGCAGTGGTCCATGACCGACAGCAGGCAGTTCGCATCCGGCGGAAGGTAAACACGCACGATTTCGGCCTTCTTGTTCACAACGTGGTCGATGAAACCGGGATCCTGGTGTGTGAAGCCGTTATGATCCTGGCGCCACACGTGCGAAGCCAGCAGGTAGTTCAACGAAGCGATCTTCCGCCGCCACGGCAGTTGCGAGGTGACCTTCAGCCATTTGGCGTGCTGGTTGAACATCGAATCGACGATGTGGATAAACGCCTCATAGCAGTTGAAGAGTCCATGCCGCCCGGTGAGCAGGTAGCCCTCGATCCAGCCCTCGCATTGGTGCTCGCTGAGCATTTCCATGACGCGCCCGGCGGGCGCGAGGAATTCGTCGTTCGGCACGGTCGCGGCGTCCCATTGGCGATTGGTCGCTTGAAAAACGGCCTCCAGGCCGTTGGAGAGCGTCTCGTCGGGGCCAAAGACCCGGAAGTTTCGCTGCTGACTGTTCAGCGCCGCGACATCGCGCAGGAAACGCCCGAGCACATGCGTGTCGCCGATGCCGCGCACCCCCGGCGAGGGCACGTCCTCCGCGTAGTCGCGGAAATCCGGCATGCGCAGGTCGCGGAGCAGAATGCCGCCGTTGGCGTGGGGATTGGCGCCCATCCGCCGTTCACCCTGGGGAGCGAGTTCGGCCAGCTCCGGTTTCAGGCGGCCCTGCTCATCGAAGAGTTCCTCGGGCCGGTAGCTCTTCAGCCAGTCTTCGAGCAGCTTGAGGTGTTCGGGATGAGCGGCCGGGTCGGAGAGCGGCACCTGGTGTGAACGGAAGGTGCCTTCCACTTGCAGGCCATCCACCATCTTGGGCCCCGTCCAGCCCTTCGGTGAATTGAGAACGATCATCGGCCAGCGCGGACGCGCGAGGTCGCCGTGGACGCGGGCGTTCTGCTGGATTCTCCGGATCTCCTCCACCGCCGTGTCGAGCGCCGCGGCCATGGCCTCGTGCATCGGCTCGGGGTCGTGACCCTCTACGAAGTAGGGCGTCCAGCCGTAGCCGCGGAGTAACTGCTCCAATTCCTCGTGGGTGATGCGGGCGAGGACGGTCGGGTTGGAAATCTTGTAACCGTTCAGATGCAGGATCGGCAGCACTGCGCCGTCGGTGGCCGGATTGAGAAACTTGTTGGAATGCCAGGCCGTGGCCAGCGGACCGGTCTCGGCTTCGCCATCGCCGACGACGCAGGCGACGACGAGATCGGGATTGTCGAACACGGCCCCAAACGAATGGCTAAGCGAGTAACCCAGCTCGCCGCCTTCGTGGATGGAGCCCGGGCACTCCGGCGATGCGTGGCTGGGGATTCCTCCAGGAAACGAGAACTGAAGGAAGAGCTTCCGAAGTCCGGCCTCGTCCTGACTGATGTTGGGATAGATCTCGCTGTAAGTGCCCTCCAGGTATGTGTTGCCCACGACGGCGGGGCCGCCATGGCCGGGGCCGGAGACGTAAATCATGTCCAGGTCGTACTTCTTGACGACCCGGTTCAAGTGCACGTAGATGAAGTTCTGCCCGGGGGTGGTGCCCCAGTGTCCCAGCAGCATGTGCTTCACATCCGCCAAGGTCAGCGGCCGCTTCAGTAACGGATTGTCGTAAAGGTAAATCTGGCCGACCGACAGATAGTTGGCGGCGCGCCAATAGGCATCCATCTTGTGGAGCGATTCCGGGGAAAGAGTGTTTGTCTGCATGGTTCAATTCTCCTATGAAACAAGGCTGAGAACGCGGCAAACCGTCTTGGCAATCATCAGTTCTTCGTCCGTGCGAATGACGCGGACCACAACCCGGCTGGCCGCCGCCGAGATCACGCCTTCACCGGCCGCGTTCCGCTTCTCTTCGAGTTCGATCCCAAGAAATCCGAGCCCATCGCAAATCCGGGCGCGGACCGCAGGCGCATTCTCGCCGATGCCACCGGCGAAGACCAGCGTGTCGAGTCCGCCCAGCGCCGCCGCGAATGCGCCGAGCCATTTCTTGACCTGGTAGCAGAACAACGCCCCCGCCTCGGCGGCCCGTACGTCCAACGTTTCACGGCCGAGCAAGTCACGCATGTCGGAACTGGTCTCCGAGACACCGAGCAGCCCGGACTGGAAACTGGCCATCTCGTTGAACCCCTTGGCGTCGAGCCCCTCGGTGCGCGCCAGATACCAAACCAGCCCGGGATCGAGATCGCCCGAGCGGGTGCTCATCGGCAGCCCCGCCGTCGGGGTGAAACTCATGCTGGTGTCCACGGACTGGCCATCACGAACTGCCGCCAGACTCGCGCCGCTGCCGAGGTGGGCGAGGATGACCCGGCCCTTTGCCGCTTCCGCTCCGGCCAGGCGGGCCAGTTCTCGCATTAGAAACTCATACGACAACCCATGGAAACCGTAGCGCCGCACCCCCTGCGCTTCGTAACGGCGCGGGATCGCTAACATCCGGGCCACGCGCGGCAGGTCGTGGTGGAAAGCCGTGTCGAAGCACGCCACCTGGGGTAAATCGGGAAACCGGCGATGAAACGCCCCGGTCAGCAGGATCTCCTCCGGCAAGTGCTCGGGATCGAAAGCACTGAGCTGGTGCAATTCCTCGACCATTTCCGCGGTGATTCGCTGCGGTTGGCTGTAGTTCGGCCCGCCATGCACCACGCGATGCCCTACCGCGGTCAATCCATCGCTCCCGACGCGTTCCTCGATCCAATCCATCAGAGCGCCCACCGCTGCGGTGTGATCTGGCGCCGTCACCAGCCGCGAGAAGTTATCCGCGGGGTCCAGGCCTTTCACCCGCAGCGTGGCCTCCGGCAGTCCAATCCGATCAATGCTGCCTTCCAGAATCCGCCGGAGGGAGTCGCCGGCCTCGAACACCGCGAACTTGATGCTCGACGAACCGCCATTGATCGTCAAAATGCGTGGGTTAGTCATTCCGCAGTCCGAACGAAGCTAGTTTCGCGCAGGTGGACCTGTAATCCGTGTGAAGAATGCTTCGAATCCCCAGTCCTTCCGCGACCTGGACGAACATTGGGGTGTTTTCGATGTACACTACCTGCCGGGCTGGCACGTCGGCGATGTCCAGCGCGAGCCGGAAGATGTCCGCGTCGGGCTTGCGGACGTGGACGAAGCAGGAGGACATAAAAGAATCCACAAACCTGTCCAGCTTGAACTTTCTAATCCGATAGGCATTCAGTTCCCGCGCTTCGTTGCTGACCACGGCGATCTTCAACCCATGCCGGACCTTGAGCCGAACGAACAGGTCGATCATCTCGGGGTAAGGTCCCGATTGGGCGCGCATGAAGCGCCAGAACTGAGCCCGGGTGAACGGCCGCTTTTGGTAAAAGACCACCCGCCCCAAGTATTCTTGCAGCGTGAGCTTTCCCGACTCGTAAGTGTCGGAGGTCAGATGATGACGATCCTCCATCTCGGCCAAGTCCAGCTTGAACTTCTTAGCCGCCCGTTTGCGGGCCAGGTGATCCCATCCGTTGGTGAGCAGGACGCCTCCGATATCTAGAAACAGGCAGGTGATTGCGGGCGCGTTCTTCATGGTCCTTTCTTTCATCGATCGAATCAGCGCTGCCACAGGATCCGTGCATTTTCCAGTGGGACGGCGACGCCATCGCAGTGCGGGATTACTCGCGCCGTATAGTCCTCCGGTGGGCGGGCCGCGGACACAGCCGCGCTGTAGAGGTAGCCGCCCGGCGCGCCGGCCAGTTGCCGAACGCGCTCCATCTCCTGCCGCACCGGAGCGCCGCCCATGAAGCCGTCGGCGTAAAGCTCTACCCGCACGGCCTTGGGATCGAGGTCGTTGAGATGAACCTGAATCTCAAATACGTGCTGCTCGCCACGAGTCTCGGCTTTCACTTCGCCGAAGTGCACCGTGGCCCATTTCTGTTCCAGACTGTGCTGCCAATCGACCATTCGTTTGCCCACGGCGCCCTTGTCGGCGATGCGGACACGGTAGGCGGCAGCGGCGGGGAGGTAGTGTTGCTCGGTGTATTCGCGCACCGTCCGGCTGGCGGAGAAGCGTGGCGTCAACTCCGCCATGCTGGTCCGCATCCGCTTGATCCACGCGGTGGGAATGCCGCTCTCGTCCCGGCGATAGAACTCCGGGATCACCTCCCGTTCGAGCAGGTCGTAGAGCGCGCCGGCCTCGGCGGCGTCCCACGCGGGATCGTCGCCATGTTCCCGTCCGTCCCCCAACGCCCACCCCACTTCAGGCGTGTAGGCCTCAGCCCACCAGCCGTCCAACTCCGACAGATTGATGCCTCCATTGACCAGCACCTTCATGCCGCTGGTCCCGCAAGCTTCCCAAGGCCGCCGTGGCGTGTTGATCCAGACGTCTACTCCTTGCACGAGGCGCTCGGTCAGAAGCATGTCGTAGTCACTGAGAAACATCGCATGCTGGCGCGTTTCGGGCCGCCGGATGAAATGGATCCACTCCCGAATCAGGTCCTGTCCGGCCCGGTCCGCCGGGTGCGCCTTGCCGGCGATGATGAGTTGTACCGGGCGCTGAGGATCGGTCAACAGACGAAGCAGTCGCGCCTGGTCGTGCAGGAGCAGATTCGGCCGCTTGTAGGTCGCGAAGCGGCGCGCAAAGCCGAGCGTCAGGACGTTGGGATCAAAGAGATGCTTCGCCCCGTCAATCGCCTCGGGCGACGCGCCCGAGGAGGTGAGTTGCCGCGACAATCGTTCGCGGGCGTACTCTACAAGAGACTTGCTGGCGGCAATCCGAAACTGCCATAGCCTGACGTCGGAGACCCGGCGAATGTCCTGTTCCATGGTCTCCGTCGTCCCCAGCCAGCGGTCTTTTCCGCAGTTCTCCGTCCAAAGATCGTCGGCAGGAGCCGAGTCCCAGGTCGGCATGTGGACTCCGTTGGTCACGTGTCCGACGGGCACTTCGTCCGCTGGCCAGTGGGGAAAAAGAGGCTCAAAGAGATGCCGGCTCACCTTCCCGTGCAAGCGGCTCACCCCATTGACGGCCCCGCTTCCCCGCATTGCCAGATACGCCATGTTGAGAGGCTCCGACGAGTCGTTCGGGTTCTGGCGGCCCAGGGCCAGCAGATCGTGGAGTGTTATGCCGAGCTTCTTTTCGGCATACCCTCCAAGGTATTGCTCGATGAGGGCAGGAGCAAAACGGTCAAAACCGGCGCCCACCGCGGTGTGGGTTGTGAAAAGGTTCCCCGCTCGCGTGGCCGCCAGCGCGACCTCGAAGGGCTGCCCGGTCTCTTCCATGAAGTTGCGGGCGCGTTCCAGGACGGCGAACGCCGCGTGCCCTTCATTCAGGTGGCAGACCTCCGGCTGGATCCCGAGCGCGCAGAGCAGCCGCCATCCGCCGATCCCGAGCAGCATTTCCTGTTTGAGGCGCAACTCCGGGCCGCCCCCATAGAGTTCGCTGGTAATCCCCCGGTGAACCGGGAAGTTTGCCGCGTCATTGCTGTCCAGCAGGTAAAGCTTCACCCTGCCGACCTGGACCTGCCAGGCGCGCAGCCAGACCGAGTATCCGGGCAACGCGATCTCCAAGCGCAACCACTCTCCGTTTGGCTGGCGCAACGGCGCGATCGGCAACTGTCCGGGGTCGTTATACGGGTAGAGGGCCTGTTGCTCTCCGTCTTTGTCGATTACCTGGCGGAAATAGCCCTGCTGGTAGAGCAGTCCCACGCCCGCCACCGGCACACCCAGATCGCTGGCGGCTTTGAGTTGATCGCCGGCCACATTACCAAGCCCGCCCGAATAGACGGGCAACGCTTCGCTAAGCATGAACTCCATGCTGAAATAGGCGGCGCAGGTCAAGGGAGCCTGGGAATGATGCCGCTGAAACCAGGCGGGCGCTTCCGCCGCCTCCCGGCTGGCTTCAACCAGGCCATCTACGTTCTTTCGGAAAGCGGGATGGGCCAACACGCGCTCGATCCGATCGCGCGAGACCGTCTGCAAAACGACCCAGGGGTTATGCGTGATCTCCCACAGGTCGGGATCAAGATGCCTCCACACTCCGTCGGTGGCATGATTCCACGACCAATTCATATCCAAGGCGAGCTCCGCCAGGGAATCGAAGCCCTCGATTCCCGTGGGCAGGAGGTTGTAGATGGGGTGGCTGGCACGGGCGTGTTCGCACATGATTTGTGGTTCCGATCGGTCTTGCCGTCAGACCCCTTGCGTCAAATGCCGGTGTGACCTTTGTGCCAAGATCTCCATCAGCTTGTCGAACGGCTTGTTGAATTTCTCGACTCCCTCGTCCTCAAGCTGCCGCGTCACATCGTCGATGCCGATGCCCAGCCCCGGCAGCCCCTCCAACCCCCGGCGGGCTTCCCGGACATCCTCTTCGAGCCGGGCTTTCGGCGCTCCATGGTCGCGGTAGGCATCCAGGGTTTCCATTGGTAGCGTGTCGACCGTTTCCGGTCCGATGAGGGCCTCGACGTATTTCACGTCGGAGTATTCCGGGTTCTTGGCGCCGGTGCTGGCCCAGAGCAGCCGCTGAGTACGGGCGCCCTGGGCAGCCAACTTCCTAAACCGATCGCCTCCGAAGATCTCTTTGTAGATCTGATAGGCCACCTTCGCGCTGGAGACGGCGACTTGCCCGCGCGCCTTTTTGGCGCGGTCTGCCTCCTGGCCGCCTTGCCCCATGAGTTTCTCCAGCAGCGGATCCACCAGCGCATCGATGCGGCTTACAAAGAAGCTGGCCACCGAAGCCACATGCTTCACCGGCTTCCCTTGGGCGGCTCGCGCTTCGATGCCGGCGATGTAAGCTTCCGCCACTTGCCGATAACGAGGCAATCCAAAAAGCAGCGTCACGTTGACGCTGATTCCTTCGCCGATGAGTTGCTGGATGGCGGGCAGCCCATCGGCGGTTGCCGGGACCTTGATCAACACATTGGGCCGGTTCAGCACGGTCCACAACCGGCGGGCTTCCGCCACCGTCTCGTCGGTGTCGTGGGCCAGATGGGGATTGACCTCCAGGCTGACATAACCATCTTTGCCGTCAGTGCTGTCGTAGAGAGGCCGGAACTCGTCGGCGGCGCTCTCGACGTCGCGCTGGCTGAGGGTTTCGTAGATCGCCTCCACGCTTTGTCCTTGAAGCGCCATGGCCCGAATGTCCTCGTCGTAATCGTGGCTTTCCGCAATCGCCTTTTCGAAGATGGCGGGATTCGAGGTCATCCCCCGCAGCCCATCCTCCGCGATCAATTGCCGCAGCCTGCCGCCGGCGATCAGGTCGCGCCGAATGTAGTCCAGCCAGATGGATTGACCCAGCGTTCCCAACTGTTTCAAAGGATTGCCGTTCACGATTCTGCCCCCCCATTTTCCAGTTTAGCGGTTTTAGCCAGACGCCGGCGGTGACGTTCGGCGCCGCTGAATCGCGCTTGGAGGAATGTCGCGACCAACTCCCAAGCCAGCGTGTTCGAGACCACGCGGCCCCCGAGGCAGATCACGTTCATGTCGTCGTCCTCGACCCCCTGGCGCGCCGAGAAACTCTCATGGATCAGGCACGCCCGCACGCCCGGCACCTTGTTAGCCGCGATGCACGCCCCCACGCCGCTGCCGCAGATGGCGACGCCGCGATCCACCTCGCCGCGGGCAACTGCGCGGGCCAGGGGCACAACGTAATCCGGATAGTCGTCGTCCGGCCTCGGCTGGCTGTCGCCGAAGTCGAGGACTTCGTAGCCGGTTTCGCGCAACATCCCGGCCAGATACTGCTTGGCCTCAAATCCTCCATGATCGGCGGCGACACCGATACGCCTGGGCGTCTTTGTGACTGCGATTTGCGAATCGGGCATTGTTGTTCCGGCAGACGTCTCAGCGGCAAACCCGCATTCGCGCACGACCACCGGTGTGGACGCGGAGGCGCCGAAGTGGTCCCAGGCCGGCCACGCCGCCAAGCTCGCGGACGTAGCGGCGCCACCCCTGCGCAGCCCGGCTTCTACCTCGAGCCGCGCTCGGACGGAGGTAAAAACACTCGGCGTCGAGGTTCCTCCGCGCCACACCGGAGAGAGGGCCGCCCCCAAGTTGGAGCCGCCGGCGCTTTCGCAATGCCGCCGCTCGCAAAAGGGGCTCTCAGCGGCGGCCCGCCGATTTCAAGGGCGTGCGGAGTACTCGCCAAGTTCCTGCAGCAGTCTCTGTGCCGCCTCGGGAACCGCAACTCCGCCGTGCAGGATATCCCGGCGGGTGACATTGGCGCCGTACATGGCTCTGTCTCCGCTCTTGTCGGCCTGCACGACGGCGCCATCCACGCTGACCCCGGCAAAAAGCCCTTTGCTGCGCGAATAGCTCAGGATCTCCGCATTGAGCTTAATGTCCGTGTCCGCGGTTGCCTGTCTCCCCACCGGCCCGGCCGCCACGCTTGCGTCGGCGCCGATCTTGAGTTTATCGCTCATCAGGCTTTGTAGGGCATGGTCGTTCATGAACAGCAGCACCCCGTCGGTGAAAGAGCCGCCGATCTGCCAGCCCACGCTGCCTCGGCCGACCGCCAGGAACATCGGAGCGCTCCAGCCGTTGGCCGTGCGGCAGGTCACCAGTCCCTTGCCGTAGTTGCCGCCGAATATGAAGGCGAGCTTCTCCTCTCCTGGAATGATGGCCACGCATCTCGCCCTCTCCAGGAGGCCCCGGGGAATGCCTTTGTCGGGCGTACTCATGATTTCCTGGAAGACCTGGGTCGCTTTTCGAATACGCCCCATGTCGTCTTCGCGATCCGACGCCGATAAAGCGGGCAAAACCAAACCCAGGCCCGCAACCGAAACGATCAACAACTTTTTCGTCACGCCATTTCTCCTTTAACGGTTTCGCTGTTTTCAGGGCCGGTGAAAGCCCCGGCTACAAAGTTTCTACGGCCTGAAGCCGCAGTGGCTTCATCCGCCGAAAACAAAACTACCAACCACCGGCGGTTTGGCCGCGTTCCGCCGCGTGCACTGCAACCTCCACTGGGTGCGTTGTCTGCATGATGTTTCTAGCCCTGGCCACTTCGTCCGCTGTGCCATGGGCTAGAAGGAGAAACTTGTCGGACTTGAGCGCCGCCTCGTATTTCACGACGCTGTCTTTGGGGATGCCAATGCTAAACAGCCCCGCTCCGAGCGCGCTCAATCCTCCCACCACAAGGGCGCCTTCAAGCGCCCCGACGATCCAGGCGACCAACGGACCGGCTACCAACACCGGCCCGATGCCCGGAATGGCGAAGAACGCGGCTCCGGAGAACAATCCCCAGATGCCACCCCAGAACGCGCCCAGCTTGCCCCAGTACTGCATGCGGTCGCCGGTGTTATAGTATCCGACGACGTGCTCCTCGGTGTGGTAATCCTTGCCGACGATGGACATTTTCTTCATGTCAAACCCAGACCGTTGCAGTTCCTTCACCGCTTCCTCCGCTTGGGAGTGGGTTTCGTAAATGGCTACCACTGAGCTCGTTTCAGTCATGACCTACATTCCTTCCTTTGCGACTGCTTTGCCAGTGTCCTGTCTCTGAAGTCCGCGTAATAAGTGGTGGTGGCTGTGCGTCTCTTGTACAAAGGAGTATGAGAGATGCGCACTGGCCGCCCCATTCCACCGCTGAGTTTGACCGAGGAGAAACGGCAGACGTTGCAGGGTTGGGCGCGGCGTCCCAAGTCCGCTCAAGCCTTGGCATTGCGAGCGCGCATGATTCTCTTGTGCGGGGAGGGCAACACCAATACGCGCGTCGCACAGCAGATCCATGTCAGGATCCAGACCGTGTGCAAATGGCGGCAACGGTTTGTCG
>Ga0326728_10025112_pt1 | contig 10708 bp, 2 predicted proteins | sample MB3enrmetagenome_FD_207602 | JGI IMG/M metagenome (GOLD analysis project Ga0326728, IMG submission 207602) | Lab enriched peat soil microbial communities from McLean, Ithaca, NY, United States - MB31MN | ecosystem: Environmental > Terrestrial > Soil > Wetlands > Peat | place: USA: New York...
GCTTCAACCCGCCAATGAAGTCTTCGACCGCGGCGAAGAACGACGACCAGGCCGGAGCGGCGTAGCCGGCGCTTCGCGCCAGCAATTCGCGGCGCTCGGGAGAGCCGTCGGCGGCGAAGGCGCAGATCGCCTCGCGCCATTTCGGTCCGTCGGTCGGATCGATCGCCAGCAGCCGACCGCCGCCGATCTCGCGGAACGTCGCGATGTCGGAGGCGATCACCGGCGTCCCCGCGGCGAGCGCCTCGACGACCGGCAAGCCATAGCCCTCGGCGAACGACGGCATCAGCAGCGCGCGCGCGCCCGACAGCAACCGCCTGACGCTCGGGGTCGGCAATCCGGAGGCCTCGATGACATGTTCGCGCAAGCTCGGGCACCGCTCCAGCAGATCGATGACGTGCTCGTTCTCCCAGCCGCGCACTCCGACCACCACTAATATCGGCGCCGCCTCGCCCAAACGGGCGACAATGTCGCGCCAAACCTGCAGCAGCAGCAGGTGATTCTTGCGCGGCTCGATCGTGCCGCAGATGAGGAAGTAGGGGCGCCGGCCGACCGCCGCCTCGAGCGCCGGCTTCTGCGAGAAGATCGGATCGGCCGGAAGCGGCGCGACCAGCATCGGCATGTCGGGTCGGCCGAGATCGGCGAGACGCCGCCTCAACGCTTCGCGAACGACATGCGTCGAGACGATCGCCGCCCGTCCTCGGCGCGCCAGCGTCACCAGGCGGCTCTGGTGCCGCGGTCGTTCGGCCGGGCGAAAATACTCTGGAGTTTCAAGCGGCAGCAGGTCGTGGATGAAAAAGACGGGGTCGACGCCCAGGCGGGCCTGCCAGCGGAAGCAGACATCGAACTGAAGGGGAAACTGACTGACGTTCAAATAGGTTCCGCCGACGCCGAGCCGGGCCCAGGGCGACGCGCCAAGAGAAAAGCCGCGCCGCTTCAGCCAAGCGAGCGCTTGCGCGTACTGGCCCGTGCGGGCCTTCGCCACACGCCTGGCGGCGGTCGGCGCGCCGTCGATGGCGGCCGCGACTTCGCGGAGATGCGCGTCCGAATCCGGATCCTCGTCTTCGCCCCAGTGCCGGCGAATGTTGTCGATCGCCTCGCGCGCCGCCGCGGCGTCGAGAACCCGCGGGCCGAATGGCGTGAGCAAAGCGCCCAATCGGTCGCTCCGCGCGGGATCGATGAAGTGATTCGCCAGGGCGAAATCGACCCGATCGATGCCGTTCGGAGTCCGATTGAAGACGCGCAGGACCAGCCGCGTGATGTCGTAGACGAGCGGTCCCATCGTCGCGCTCAATCCGCCGAAGACTCGAGGCCGTTGGCCGGCGCCGAATCGGCCTCCATCCGCTGCGGAGCGGCGATCAGCGGCGCAATCTTGCGCAAGTCCGTCTCGTCGAAATGCCGTTGGGCGAAATCCTCGGCGATCGTCGGCGCGCGTTCGTCTCCCAGCTGGCTCGCCAGGAGATTGTCGGCGAGATCCCAAACGCTGAACGCGCCGGCCGAACTGCCGAGGGGCGCGTCGAGCGCGAAGCGCGACTCGATGCTCATCATCAGCTCGACCGCCATCAAGGAGTCGAGGCCGATTTCGGAGAGCGGCTTCGTCCAGCTGACTTCCTCGCGCGGCAGCCGCAGAACGCGGCTGATCTTGTCGACCAGAATGTCGGCGACGGCCCGGCGCGCCTGCTCGGGCCCGAGCCGGGCGACGAACTCGCGCAAATCGACCGCCACCGCCGACGGGACCTCGCGCGCGACTTCGTCGCTCGCCTGCCAGCCGTAAGTCGGCGAGGCCAGGACGGGCAGGCGCCGGCGCGCCGCAGGCCAATCCATATCGGCGATCATCAGGGTCGCGTCGTCGCCGACCCCGGAGTCTGAGGAGAACGCCGCCGCCATCAGATCGAGCGCCGAGCGGGCCTTCAGTCCCCTGACGCCGGCGCGATAGGCAAGGGCGTCGCGAAGGGCGCTGTTGCGCGCGAGGAAGCCGACGTCGGCGATCGCTCCCCACGCGACGGCCAGCGCCGGCAGGCCGGCCGCGCGCCGCTCGCGCGCCAGTCCCTCGAGAAAGGCGTTGGCGGCGACGTAGGCGGCCTGCCCCGACTGGCCGATGGCTGTCGCCGCCGAAGAGAACAAGACGAAGTAATCGAGCGCGAGCCCACGCGTCAGATCGTCGAGAATCTCGGCGCCGGCGACTTTCGGCTTCAAGACCTTGAGCAGCCGCGCTTCGTCGAGATTGGCGACGATCGCGTCCTCGATCGTCGCCGCTGCGTGCATCACGCCGGCCAGCGGCGGCGCCGTGCGGGCGAGATCAGCGAAAAACGCTTCGGCGGCGCTTCGATCCGTCACGTCGAGCGAGGCGACGCGCACCTGCGCGCCGCGGCCGCGCAGCGCGGCGACGGCTCGGCGAGCCGCCTCGGTCGAAGCGCCGGAGCGCCCGACCAGCGCCAGATGGCCAGCGCCGCGGTCGACCAGCCACTCGGCCGCGGCGAGGCCAAACCCGCCGAGGCCGCCGGTGACGAGATGGGTGCGCGCCGGGTCGACTACGAAGGCGCGCCCGGTCCGCGGCGCCGCTGGCGCGCGCTGCGCCCGCGGCGGACGGATGAGGATCTTGCCGGTGTGTCCCGACTGCTGCATCAGCCGCATCGCCTCGACCGCCTGGTCGTGGCGGAAGGCGGCGTAGGGCAGCGGCGTCAGATGGCCGGACTCGAACAGCTCCTCGATCTCGTCGAACATCCGCCGCGAAATGTCGGGGCGCGCCAACAGCAACTGATCCAGGTCGACGCCGAAGTAGCTGAGATTGCGGCGAAACGGCCTCAGCCCGATCGGCGTGTTGGCGAGATAGTCGCGCTTGCCGAGCTCCACGAAACGGCCGAACGACGCCAGCAAGCCGAGGCTCGCCTCCATCGCTTCGCCGGCGAGCGAGTTCAGCACGACCGAAACGCCGCGATCCCCGGTCGCCTGCTTGACCGCGTCGACGAAGGCGCCGCTGCGCGAATCGAAGGCGTATTCCGCGCCGAGGGCGAGCGCCAGCGCCCGCTTTTCCGGCGACCCGGCGGTCACGATCGCGCGCGCGCCGAGCCATTGCGCGATTTGCAGCGCCGCCAGCCCGACCCCGCCGGCGCCGCCGTGGATGAGGACCCATTCGCCCCGCTTCAGGCGGGCGCAGTCGACCAAGCTATAATAGGCGGTCAGAAAAGCGACCGGCAAGGTGGCGGCCGCTTCGTACGGCAAGTCCGGCGGCAGCAAAGCCACGTGGTCGGCGTCGACCGAGACATGGGTCGCGAACGCGCCGCCGCACAGGCCGGCGACTCGATCGCCGATCTTGAAACGGTCGATCGCTTGTCCCACTCGCGTAACCCGGCCGGCGAACTCCAGTCCGAGCGTCGGCCCAGCGAGTCCATCCTCGAGCATCTCATCGGGAAGGATCGACAGCGCCCACATGACGTCTCGGAAGTTCAGGCCCGAGGCGACGATCTCGACCTCGATCTCATCTTCCTTTGGAGCGGAACGCGCGCTCGTCTTCCACACCAGTCGATCGAGCCGGCCCTCCGGGCTCTTCTCGAGCCGGCTCGCCAGGCCCTCGCCCGCCGCCGCCGGGTCCGCCCCGCCTTCGAGCGGGGCGAAGCGCAAGACCCGCACGCCTTCGTCGTCGATGACGATATCGGTTTCGGCGGAGCTCGACGCGATGAGCGTCGCCAGCCTCTCCGCCGCGCGCGGCGACGGTTGGGCGATCTCGATCCGTCGGACGTCGAGGAGCGGAAACTCGTTGGCGACCGTCCGCGCAAAACCGAACGTCGCCTCGGCGACGGGCCGATCGGCGGACGGCGCGACGACGAACACTTTCGTCTTCGCGTCGCTCTGGCTGAGCGCGAGCGCGAGATCGCGCAACGCCAGGCAGCGCGCGGCGACCCGCGCCGCGCCCTCGCCGTCCGTCCGGCCCGCCAGCCAGACGAACTTCCGCGCGCGCTCGGCCGCCGGCAGCGCCGTTCCCGCGACGAAACGGCACGTCCCGCCGTTCCGCTCGATCGCGCCGCGCAGCGCCGTCGCGAACGCGTCGGCGCTTTCGCTCATCAGCGCGACATTCTCAGGCGGGCCGTCGAGGCGCGCGTCGGCCGGCGCTTCGGCCGTCAGCGCGACCATCTGGTCGGCGCCTGCGCCAAAGAGGCGCGCTTCGACCCGGACCAAGCCGACGCGCGAGCATTCCTCCGCCCAAGCCGGCGCGTCGAGGCAAAGCTCGCGATCGCGGCCGTCTTGGCCCTTGACGAGCCCCAGGGCGAGCTCGCGGAACAACGAGGGCGCCGGCTCGACGGCGATGAGCGTCGCTCCGCCCGCGCATTTCTCGGTCAGGCGAGCTAGGCCGCCCGGTTGCGCCGCCAACCGCGAAAGCCCGCCGGCGCTGACGACGAGGTCGAAGCCGGAGTCGGCAAGAGCGTCGAGATCGCCGCAAAACGACGCCTCCCGCCGCTCGCGCTGGCCAAGGCGGGCGCGTTCGAGACGCCGCGCGTCGCTTTCGAAGATCGTGACGCGCGCGCCGCGCGCCGCTGCGAACCGCAGTGTTTCCGCCTCGGCCGGCCCGACGCCGATCTGCAGGACCCGCAAGGCGAAGCCGTCGCCGTCGCTGCAGGCGACCGCGTCGAGGCGGGCGGCGACGATCCGCGCGGCGGCCAGCGCCGCGGCCGAACGCAATTCGTAGGCCTCGACCGCGCCGTCCGAAGGCGCGATCAACTCGCCTTCTCCCGCCGCGAAGCTGTCCAGCGTCGCGCCGAAGCCGGCCGTCAGCAATAGTTCGGGCGCGCATTCGGGATGCTGCGCGGCAAGCTCTGCGAACACCGTCTTCGGTCGCGGCAGGTTCTTTTCGACGAGGCGCCGCTTCGAGCCGGCGGGGAGCAGCAGCCCGGCTTGCTCGAGGCCCGCAAACACAGTCCGCGCCCAGCGCGCCTGAGCTTCGGACAGCTGTCCGTCCGCGACAAGCGCGTCGACGTCGACGACGCCGTCCTTGGCCAGTCGGCGCGCGAAACGAAATGCGGCGGCCAGCGCCCAACCTTCCGTCAGCATCCCCGACGAGGTCTGAGCGGTCGCTTCGCACGGCGCGTCGGCGAGCGCCCGGCGCAGATCGCCGCGCGGCGCGCGGCCAGCGACATCGCGCGTCGCGGCGACCCAGCGTCGCCTCAGGCCGAGCCGCTCCAGGCCGTCTTCGCCGCGCGATCGCGCCGCCTGAAAACGGGCGCCGCGCAGGGTCGCCGCCAGACCGCCGTAGCGGTCAAAGACGTCGAAATCGGCGACGATGGCGCGATCGTCGCGCTTGCGAACGCGGATCGAAGCCCGCGCCAGATCCGCGCCAGGCCGCAGGAGCCGAACCTCGCCGAAGCGGACCGGCAGGTAGGCGCCATCCTCGTCGCGTCGCCTGGCGAAGAGAAGAACGAGGCCTTGAAAACAGGAATCGAGGCGCGCCGGATCGAGCCCGTATCGCGCGTCCCCATTGGAAGCGGTCAGCTCGACCTCGACGCCGGAATCGGCCGCCTTCGCGCGGTCGAGCTGGCGAAACGCCGACCCGTAGTCGAGGCCTGACGCCGAGGCTTGACGATAGATTTCGTCGGCGCCGACGCCGTCCGGCAGCGCCGCGGGGGGCGCGGCCTGCGGCGCCGGCCCCGCCTTCTGGACGATCTTGCCGCGCGCGTGCGTCGCGTAACCCGTCTTGCTGAGGCGCTGGCGGCTCATGATCTCGACGCCGCCGGTCGAGGAGGAGACCCGGCACAGAATTTCGCGCGACGCGCCGGGGGCAAAAATCAGCGGCTGCAGGATCTCGAAACCGCGCAAGGCCGCTTCGTCCCCGGCCCACTCGCGGGCGACCGCGAGCCCCATTTCGATGAACGCGGCGCCCGGCAGAATCGTCTGGCCGCGCACCTGATGGTCGGCGAGCGCCGGCTCGAGCTCGGCGTCGAGCACGCCCCGCCACTCGAGCGTCGCGTCGTTGTCGCGCCCGCCGATCAGCGGATGGCGGGACCGCAGGCTCAACCGCCCGGTCGCTTCGCTCGTTTCGGCGAATCGGTAGGGCGTCCGCCGCCAGGGATAGGCCGGCAAATCGACGCCGGCGCCGGGATCGGGACCGAACGCCCAGTTCGCGCCGACTTCGGCGCCGCCCGCGAGAAGTCGCGTCGCCGCGGCTTCGAAGGGATCCGCGCCGCCCTCGGCCGGCCGTTCTTCGAGAACGCAGTCGACCAGGGCCGGCGCGTCGAGACGCTCCGCCACGTCGCGCGCGTGAATCTTGAGCGTCGGGCGCGGGCCGATCTCGAGAAAGACTCGCTTGCCCGAGCGGATCGCCGCTTCGACGCCCTCCTCGAACAGCACCGGCTCCCGCACGTTGCGCCACCAATAGGCGGCGTCGGCCGCCGCGCCGGGAAGCACGCCGCCGGCGACCGTCGACAGGAAGGGAACGGCGCCGGCCGACGGCGCGAGACCGGCGAGGCTTTCCAGCAGCGGCTCTTTCACCGGGTCCATCAGCGGACTGTGGAACGGGTAGACCAGATCGAGCCGGCGGGCGCGCAGCTTGTAGGCTGGGGCGCCCTTGGCGAGCTGGCTCAAGGCGTCGAAGGGGCCGGCGACGACGACGCAATGGTCGGAGTTGTGGGCGGCGATCGCCAGATCGGGAATCTTGGCGACGAGTTCGACCGCCGCCTGGCGCGGACCGAAAATCACCGCCATTCCGCCAGCGTTCTCCATCGCCTCCTGGAGGCGGCTGCGGTGGTAAATGACGCGCGCCGCGTCCGGCAGCGAGAGAACGCCGGCGGCCTCGGCCGCGGCGACCTCGCCGACGCTGTGGCCGATCGTCAGCGACGGGCGAACCCCGACCGCGGCGAGCGCGCGGACGCTCGCCGCCTGGATGGCGAAGACCAACGGCTGAGCGACGCGCGCGAAGGCGAGATCGTCGGCGAGGCTCGGCGCGGCCAGCTCTTCGATCAACGACCAGCCGGCGAGCGGCGCGAAATGCGAGTCGACCTCGGCGAACGCTTCGCGGAAGACGGCGTTCGTCCGGTAGACGGCGCGCCCCATGCCCGGCCATTGCGCGCCGTTGCCGGAGAAAACGAACACAATCGCGCCGTCGCCCTCGACGGTCGTCGCCCGGATCGACTCGGCGTCCGCCTGGCCGGTCTGCGCGAAGCGAGTCAGCGCTGTCGCGAGATCGCGCGGCGCCCCTCCCGGCGCGACCAAGCGCTCGCGCATGCGCTCGCGGCGATGGCCGGTCGCCGCGACGATCCGCAGCGCCTCGTCCGGCGCGGCCGCGGCGAGCCGGCGCGCGTAGTCGTCGGCCAGCGCTCGCAGGGCGTCCTCGCTCTGGGCGGACAGCATCATTAGACGCGGCGCCGCCTCGGCCTTCCGGAGCTCGACGGACGGCGGATCGGCGATCACGACATGCGCGTTGGTTCCGCCAAAACCGAACGAGCTCACGCCCGCGAAACGCGGTCCGTCGCCGCGCGGCAGAGGCGTGGGCTTCCTCGCGACGACGAGGTTCAGCGCTTCGAAATCAATGCTCGGGTTGAGATTGTCGCAATGGAGCGAGCGCGGCGCCAAGTCGCGCTCAAGCGCCAGCATCGCCTTCAGCAGGCCCGCGAGGCCGGCGGCAGGCTCGGTGTGGCCGATGTTGCTCTTAATCGAACCGATCGGCAGCGGACGCGATCGCGCCCGTCCGAGAACCTGGCCGAGCGCCGCCGCTTCGACCGGATCCCCGGCCCGCGTGCCCGTCCCGTGCGCCTCGACATAGGCGACCGAATCCGGCGCGATCGTCCCTTCGCCGTAGACGGATCTCAGCAACTCGGTCTGATATCTCTCGGACGGCAGCGAGATGCCGCTGGTGCGCCCATCGGAATTGACCGCGCTGTCGCAGATCACGGCGTGGATGCGGTCGCCGTCATCCCACGCTTTCCTCAGCGTCTTCAGGATGAGGACGACGCCGCCTTCGGCGCGCACGTAGCCGTCGGCCTCAGCGGCGAAGGCGCGGCACAGGCCGGTGGGAGACAGCATCGCCGCCTGGGAAAAGCCGATGAACCCGTACGGCGAGGCGAGAATGTTGACGCCGCCGACCAGCGCGCAATCAGCCTCGCCGCGGATGAGCGCATGGCGCGCTTCGTGCAGCGCGACCAGCGAGGACGAGCAGGCGGTGTCGACGGCGAGGCTCGGCCCATGCAGATCGAAGATGTAAGAAAGCCGGTTGGCGATGATCGACTGGGCGTTGCCGGTGACATAGTAGGCGTCCGCGGTCGCTGGGTCGTGAATCCCGATGTTGAAGTAATCGAGCGCCGAAGCGCCAACGTAGACGCCAGTTTGCGTCCCAGCCAGCCTCGAAGGGGCGAACCCCGCCTCCTCGCAGGCCTCGAAGACGAGCTCGAGCAGCAGCCGTTGTTGCGGATCGATCTGCTGCGCCTCGCGCGGCGCGATGCGGAAGACGCCGGGATCGAAGCCCCAGACGTCGGGCAGCACGCCGGCCGACCAAGTGTAGCTGCGGCCGGGCTCCTTGAGGCGCGGGTGGTGGTGACGGGCGAGCGGCCAGCGATCGGCGGGAATGGTCGACACCGCGCAACGCCCGGCCTCAAGCAGCCGCCACAACGCTTCGACATCGGGGGCGCCGGGGAGCCGGCACGACCGGCCGACGATTGCAATCAGCGCGTCATCACCGATGCGAAGCCGTTTCGACGCCCCCACCGACATCCGCCCCCAATGATTGCAATCATTGCACGCGCCCACCCCCTGTTGCCTGAAGGGCGCGGCGTCATCATTTGTTCGTAATCGTTGACCCTTGGGTCAAGGGAGCGCGAAAGTCAATGAGACAACCGCCATCGTAATGGCGGAAGTCCCTCTTCGTCGCATTCAAGACATCGTGAGAAATCGACGCTGGCGTTATCCATACTATAGATGGATATAACGGCGACGGATTAAAGTTTAAACATGCAATTATCATAGTATGTCGTAATTGATCGCTCGGCGCAGGAGTCCATGAGGTCGCAGGAGCGCGCATTCGAGTTTTTCGGCCAACGCGGTCGCCGTAGCCGCGGCGCGTCGCAGGCTCGAAAAGATTGAATATAAACCCTCCATTTACGGAAAGAGACGAATCTATATTTCCCGACTGATGACTTGTGGTAATTTCGCAACGCACGTATTTATTTGGCGGCCCGTGGTAGATAAATGGGGCGCCGGTTGGTACAAGGTCGCGCACGGGGGGCGATCGATCGCAATGTCGAGACCGCGCGGGTCAATCTTGTTCGGTTCGGTTGGCGCGCTGGCCCTCGTGGCGCTTGCAGGGTGCTCGTCGCTACCCGACTCCGGACCGAGCGCGTCGGAGGTGGCGGAGCAGCAGACTGATTCTGCGCAAAGTCAGCGGTATATGGTCGTCGATATCACGGCGGCGACGATCGACGCGCTGCGCAGCCGCAGCTCGGGAAGCTTTTCTACGAAGTTTGGCGACGGCCGGATCTCGCGGGAGCCGGTCATCGGCATCGGCGACTCGGTCGCGGTGACGATCTGGGAGGCGTCCGCCGGCGGACTGTTTTCGGCGCCCTTGATCGGCGACAAGATCAGCGCCGGCTCGAACAGCGCGACCATACCGGAGCAAATCGTCGGTCGCGACGGCGGGATAACGGTTCCGTACGCCGGCCGCGTCCACGTCGCCGGCCAAACGACGCGGGCGGTTCAGGAGACGATCGAAAGGGCGTTGACCGGCAAGGCGATCCAGCCGCAGGCGCTGGTCAATGTCACGCGTTCTGTCTCCAATAGCGTCAGCGTCGGCGGCGAGGTCGCGGCGGGCGCGCGCATCCCGCTGTCGGTGAAGGGCGACCGCCTGCTCGACGTGCTGGCCGCCGCCGGCGGCGTTCGCGCTCCGGTCAACGAGACCTTCGTCGAGCTGTCGCGCGGCGCGACGACATCGCGCGCGCCGCTGTCGCGAATCATCGATAACCCGCGCGAAAACATCTATTTGCGCCCGAACGACGTGCTCACTCTGGTTCGCGACCCGCAGACTTTCATCGCCTACGGGGCGACCGGCCGCAACGCGGAAATCCCGTTCGACGCCGACGGCATCAACCTAGCGCAAGCGCTCGCCAAGGCTGGCGGCCTGCTCGATTACCGCTCGGATCCGCGCGGGGTGTTCGTGTTCCGCTACGAACTCGAATCGGTGGCGCGTCGGCTCGACCCGAACGACCCGCTCGTCCAGCCTGGCCGTCTGACGCCGGTCGTCTACCGGCTCGACCTCGGCGACGCCAACAGCCTGTTCCTGGAGCAGAGCTTCGCGATCGCCAATCGCGACCTCCTCTACGTGTCGAACTCGCCGTCGACCGCAGTCCAGAAGGTGTTCGAAATCCTCAATGGCGGCATGTCGACCGTTGGAACGGCGGCCAGCGTGGCCACGGCGGCGTCGACGGTGAAGTGAATGGGGCGAAGCGGACCGGCGCGCGGCGTCGGCGCTGCTTTCGTAGGCGCGCCGGCGTCAATAGCGCCGCGAGCGCGGCCTTTCCGCGAGATGTCCGGCCCATTTCGCCATCGCGAGATTTGCGGTCAGGCCGGGCGACTCGATCCCGCACAGGTTTTGATGAGCCTCGGCACGCCATGGTCTTTTTCGTCCTGAATGACGAAATCGACGGTCGATCCGCCAGCGGAGGGCGACAGCAGCGCCTTCGTCGCGACAAGGGCGGGCTCGAGCGCGCGCGCCTCGTCGCCGCTCAGTCAGACGAGA
>Ga0326728_10025113_pt1 | contig 10707 bp, 7 predicted proteins | sample MB3enrmetagenome_FD_207602 | JGI IMG/M metagenome (GOLD analysis project Ga0326728, IMG submission 207602) | Lab enriched peat soil microbial communities from McLean, Ithaca, NY, United States - MB31MN | ecosystem: Environmental > Terrestrial > Soil > Wetlands > Peat | place: USA: New York...
AGATTTTGCGGAGAATTTCTCCGCAAAGTATTGATTCCACTCGATAGGGGGAGGGGAGGGGTGCAGGAGACGGTTCAATCTAGTCTGCGCAAATCATGTGTGGAATCTTCGGCATTCTAAGTCAACGCGGCGTTTCACAGGATCTCCTCGATAGCGCCGCTCGGTCCCTTGCTCACCGTGGCCCCGACGATTCCGGTACAACGGTCATCGCCACCGACCGGGGGCAACTCGGCCTCGCCCACACGCGCCTCTCCATCATCGATCTCTCGCCACTCGGCCACCAGCCCATGCGCGACCCCGCCACGGGGAATTGGATCGTCTTCAACGGGGAGATCTATAGCTTTCGCGAATTGCGCGCCGAACTCGAATCCAACGGATTTCATTTTCAAAGCCATTCCGATACCGAGGTCATTCTCGCCGCTTATAGCGCGTGGGGCGAAGCCGCCTTTTCGCGCTTGCGCGGGATGTTCGCTCTCGCCATCTGGGATGCCGCCGGCCAACATTTGTTGCTCGCCCGCGACCCGATGGGCATCAAGCCGCTCTACTACTTTCACTCGGACAACATTTTCCTCTTTGCCTCGGAAGTCCGAACCCTGCTCCAAACCGGGCTCGTTCCTAAAAAACTCGACTCCGATGGGCTTTTCAGTTTTCTCGCTTTCGGGTCCATCTACGAACCGCGTTCCATTGTCGAAGGAATCTCGGCGGTGCCCGCAGGCAGCGTAATCAAGCTCGACAAGAACGGCATTCAACAACGCCAGTTCTGGACGCCGTTGTCGGCAGCTTCGAAAGGATCCACGGAAGGCTACGCGTCCGATAATTCAGACGAGCAAGGCGCGCAGGCCACGATTGATTCGCTGCCTAAGCTCCTGCGCGATGCTGTCGTTTCTCATCTGGTGAGTGATGTGCCGATCGGGGTCTTTCTTTCCGGTGGCATCGATTCCTCCAGCCTCGTGGCCCTGATGAGCCAGGCGGGGATTCGCGCCAGCACTTTCTCGCTGGTGTTTCGCGAGGAGGAATTTAACGAGGCTCAGCACTCGCGCGCGGTCGCCAGCCTTTTTTCCACGGACCACCACGAGATCATGGTTTCGGAGCAAGACGCGTTCGACAGCCTTCCCGTGGCCCTGCGCGCCATGGATCAGCCCACCATCGACGGCATCAACACCTGGCTGGTTTCCGCCAAGACGCGCGCCGAAGGAGTTAAGGTCGCTTTGACAGGCCTAGGAGCGGATGAACTGTTCGCGGGGTATTCCAATTTCCGCCGCGTTCCGCGCATGGAGCGCGCCGCCGCGCGCTTCGCCATGGTGCCCTCCGCCATCCGCAAACCGATGGCGGCATCGGTCGGCCTGCTGGCCGGAAAAGGCGACCGAGGCCGCAAGCTCTCTTTGCTCGCTGCGGGCGGTGAAGCGATTCATCCCTATTTTTTGCTGCGTTCACTTTTCACAGTTGCAGAGCGCGAAAAGCTGTATTCAGGCAAGCGCGAACGCGAGGAGCACCAACTGCAAAACCTGGAGCAGGCCTCGCTCGCCGCCTGCCAGTCTCTCGATCCCGTCAATCGCGTGTCCTATCTGGAATCGACTTGCTACATGCGCAATACACTGCTGCGCGATTCCGACTTCATGAGCATGGCTCACGCGCTCGAACTCCGTGTCCCTTTCCTCGATCCCGCGCTTGTGAAGGCATGCTTCCGCATTCCGGGAAAAGAAAAGCTCAGCTCCACTTCACCCAAGACGCTGCTGCTGCAAAGTCTCGGCGTCGAACTCCCGCGCGATATTGTGCATCGCCCCAAGCGGGGATTCACTCTCCCCTTCGAGCGTTGGATGCGCGGAGAGTTGCGTTCGACGATCGAACAGACTCTGCGGGAAGATAGCGCGCTCGACTCCTGCCTGAATCCTCGCGCCGTTGCCGATGTTTGGAGACGCTTCCTGGCGGGTGAAACCTCGTGGTCGCGTCCGTGGTCGCTGTTCGTGCTACGACAGTGGTGCCGGCAAAACCTGTGATTGGGGTCTTACTTCGATTGATTGTGGGCGTGCAGCCACGCTTCCGCCTGCTGGCGGATGGCGACGATCTGTTCCCGAGTCAGTTGCGTGGCCAGACCCTCGAGCAGCGGCTCGCTGTTTTGGTCTCCCTCGGCAAGCGCGAGTTCGTAGAAGAAGTAAGCCTGCGCGTAATCCTGGTGCACGCCGCGTCCTGCCCAGTACGAAGACCCGAGCGCCGAAAGCGCGAGCGGATATCCCTGATCCGCGGACCGGTGGAACCACTCGACTGCCTTTTGGTCGTCCTGGCGAACGCCATCTCCGTTCCGGTAGAGCGTCCCCAGCATGAATTGAGCCTCGGCATCGCCCTTCTCAGCACGTGCATGCAAGTCCGGAGGACCAGTGTCCCGGTGTTGGTCCGGCTGGTTCGGGTGAGCGGAGACGGGTTGCGACAGGGAGAGCGGGGCTGCGCTCAATCGTTTCTCGATTACTGGCGCCAGCAGATATCCCAGCGCGAAAGCCACCACTGCAACCGACGCGAAGATAAGCGCAATTTGAAAAGCCCGTGACCGCAAACTCGTCGTGCGTGTTGCACCCAGCATCTCCGGGCTTTCTGTCGGGCGGCCTGCCGCTGTCTCTTGCTCAAGAGCAGGCGCGCGGTCCCAGAGCGCGGCCCGCAAGTCGTCCAAGCTCGTGTTTCCCTCCTCCATACGCTGTTCGGTCAAGGCAACAGGAGCTTCCGCGCCCTTGTCCGCCGCCCGGTCTGTGCCCATCTCCTCAATCCCGTGCGTCGCATCAGCTACCGCGTCTGTCGATCTGACTTCTGGGTCCTCTATGAGATTTTGATGGTTTGGAACATCCCCCCCGGTCTTTGTAAGCTCGGCATTCCTATCGGCTTCTTCCCAAGGGATAAGTTCCGCCAGGCGCGCCAGTGTTTCTTCATCTTCTTTCGTAACGCGTCCCGGCGCTGGAGAAAAAGTTTCAATGAGTCCGATCGTCCGGGCCGCGCGCACAATTGGGAACGCAAGGAAAGAACCGATGCCGAGCACGCGGCAAAGCGCCGCGTCGACCCGCGCGTCGGCTTGCGTGTCCGCGCAAACAGCAGCCCGACCCGTACGGACGCACTCGCCGGAAATTCCTTCTTGAACGTTTACGACCGAACCCAGCAGCGGTGCAGGCTCACCAGCGCGTCCGCGGCAAACCATTTGTCCATTGTGGATGAGAGCGAGAGCCGATCCCGTTGCCCCGGTGAGCGTCGCCGCCCTTTCCGCAAGCAGTTGGACAATCGCGTCCGTGTGATCCTGACCGGTCGCACCATCTGTTTGCAGTTCCCGAACCTCACGGCGCACCTGGTCGAGCACTGAGAGCAATTGCCCGCGTTCCGGGGCGGTGTTCCCTGTCGGGAAGGAAAGCACGTCTGCCGTTGTTCCCGCTTTTGACTGCGTTTCCTCTCGATACCGGGCCAGCTGTTCGGAGCGAACTGCGTAATTCGAGCATGCAACGAGAAGATTGACGAAGAGCCATTCCTTGAGTGCAGCCGTTCCGTGGTCGGTGAGAAAAGAGAAGCGTATGCCAACGCGGCCGTCGTCGGCGCGCCAGATAACCACCCCGCTCCCGTGCACGTAGTTTTTTGTTTCCGGAAGGTCGAGACAGAGCCTAACGAGATCGTTCACCTGGAAATTGCTCTTCTTCACGCCCGCGATCGGATCGGTGCTTGGAGGTGCGGTCTGGACACAAAAGCCGTCCTCACTTAGGTCATACAATTCGCTCAGGTCCACTACCGCGGCAGATTCCGAGCTATTGAAAGTGGCATAGACGGGAGTGTAGAGCTTGTGGCGAAGGAGGCGCCTTCGGTCGTCTCGCGATGCAGACGAGGTTGTTCCCGGCACTCTGGCGGCGCTGCGCTCCATGTCTTCAACATATTAACTCAGCATTGGGAGGATTGGAGCGGAAAGTGCCGACGGGGGCTTACAGGTTGGCGGCCAAAGGGCCTACTTCATTGGCCGTAGCCACTATAGGCGCCGGCGTCGCGCGCACCCGATCCAAAGCGTTGGCCAACGCTTGTGGGAACTCCGAAGTGAGCAGGTTCACATCCAGCTGGAGGTCGCGGGTTCCGTAGGTGCGGAACACCACCAGCGAGCCCCGAGGCTGATTCCCGGTCGTGACCAGGTCGAGAGTCAATTTCCAGGAAGGCGCCGTTGCAATCGCCGCCATGTGAGGAAACTTGCTCCAGTAAACCCGCCGGTCGCCTTCGCCGGACTGGCCGTGTTCGCCCGACAGTGTCTCCCGCAACTCGAAGCCGTCAAAATCGTTACCGTCGAAAGCCGCTATCAAAACACTGCGCACCTGATTGAAATCATTGGCAACTTTCAGTTCCTCGACAGCGCGCCGTACCGAAAGATTGTTGATGAAAATCTGGCGCTGCTCGATGGTCCTTTGGGCTACCCTCCGCAGCTCGCCGAACTCCAGGTAGTTAAGGTGCTGCACGCCCAGCCAGATGCCGGTGCCTACCACTGCCAGCACCAGCCCCAGCGTGCTCCCCGTGGGCCAGAGCAGGAACAGGCTCAACATCGCAAACAGCGCCGAAACTGCATAGAGCACAATCACCACTTGCCGATGCGACATACCCATCTCCAGCAGCTTGTGATGGATGTGCTCACGGTCGGCGGTAAAGATCGGACGGCCGCTGATCAGCCGCCGCAGGATGGAAAGCGAAGTTTCCAGAATCGGAAGGCCAAAGGAAACCACGGGAATGGCGACGGCCACAAACGTGGGCGCTTTCTGCGCGCCCGCCAGCGCCAGTGCGCTCAATATGAACCCGATAAACAGGCTCCCGGAATCTCCCAGGAAAACGGTGGCCGGGTTGAAGTTGAAGCGCAGAAATCCCAGGATGGAGCCGGCCAGCGTCACGCTGATCAGCGCGCCTAGCCAGGAATGGTCGACCAGCGCGACCACAAAAAACACGATGGTGGAAAATAGCGCTGATCCAGCGGCAAGACCGTCCAGGCCATCGATGAGGTTGAACGCATTCGTGACCGCCACCACCCAGAGTACCGTTACCGGGAAATCAATGAACCAGGGGAGCGCATGCTGACCGAAGATCAAGGGCACATTGAGGACGCGCATGCCCCCGAGAAACAGCAGTCCTGCGGCAATCACTTGCACGGCAAACTTTACGTACGGGCCGGCTCCGTGCAGGTCGTCGTAAATACCCAGACAGAAAACGAGGCAGGCCGGGACATAAATCCGCAGCAGCGTGCCCGGGTCTATTCCCGCGGAGAGATTCGGAAATCGCAGCGACAGGGCCAGCCACAGGCCCAAGGCAACGGAAAAGGTAATAAAAATCGCTACGCCGCCCAAGCGGGGCAAAGGGGTTTCGTGCACATGGCGGCCGGGCTGTGGCAAGTAGACCCACCCACGGCGGGTGGCTCGGTCCCTGACTTCGCGCGTGGCGACAAATGAGAGGGCCAGCGAAAACGCAAATATGCCGAAGAACAAAAACGTCAAAAGCGATTTTCCCTTCTGACTGAGGTATCTGACATCTCAGGCCAGATTCCAAGGCGAGCCTTGGACCGTCTTCTGTCGTAACCTTCCATTCCCTGGAAAAAAGAGAGTTTGTTTTTCGCAATATACAACTGCGCCCTGAGGAAGGGCAAGGTCCGGAATGCACAATCAAGTATTAATCGTTGCGCTAACACCTCGCGGTCGAACGATCTCTGGCCTTTTCGCAGGTGTGTTAGACTCTAGCCACATTGCTACTTATCCGGGAGCACGGGGTTATGGTGGAGTGGAGGCGGAGTTTTGGTGTGTGGACGAGCGTGTTGATCGGGCTTGTTTTTTGTGCGCTCGGCGTGCAGGCCCAGGCGCCCACTCCGATTGCAGCCCCGCCCTCGACAACGGATTCCCAGGCTGCTGCTTCGGCGTCAGGGCACTTGAAGGCGAACTCCAGCGTCAAGTTGGCCGCTGGCGACCTGATCGAACTCAGTGTCTTCGCAGTGCCGGAACTTGCCACCAAGACGCGTATTAGTAGCTCCGGCGATATTTACCTTCCGCTTATTGACTATGTTCACGTCGCCGACTTGACCGTCGACGAAGCTCAGGAACTGATCCAGAAACGCCTTGAAGATGGTGGCTTCGTTCGCGGTCCCCACGTCACAATCTTTGTTGACGAGTCTGCCTCGCAGGCGATTACGGTTGTGGGCGAGGTTGCCCATCCGGGACTTGTTTCTGCCATTGGCGAACGCCGTCTCTACGACATACTCTCAGCGGCTGGGGGGTTAACGGATAAAGCGGGTCGTGCTGTGACGATCGAACATCGCAACGATCCTGAGCATAAAGAGGTCGTCCAGGTATCAAGTAATCTCGCTGATAATATGGAAAGCAACGTGCCGGTTCTGCCGGGAGATACGATCATCGTCTCGCGCGCTGGCATTATCTATGTCGTCGGAGATGTGGCCCGCCCGAGTGGCTTCATTATTGAAGACAACTCGCTCACGGTTCTCAAGGCACTCGCTCTCGCCGGTGGGGGCACCAAGACTTCGAGCCTGAACAAGACGAAAATTCTGCGCCAGTCGCCGGCTGGAATCCAGGAGATTCCCGTCGAGTTGAAAAAGATCCTATACGCCAAAGCTCCGGACGTCCCGTTGACGAAAGGCGATGTCTTGTTTATTCCAGGGAGCGCGGCGAAGGGTGCTGCTTATCGATCGGCAGACGTGATCGTCTCCCTATCGAGTGGGCTGGCTTTACTGGCGGCAACGCACCCCTAGCGGCTGCTTATCTCAGAGGCCGCTTCATTTTTTCGCTTTCGAACGCTGCGTAGCAACTCTTCCAACACCTCCACATAATCGCGAGCGGTGCGTTCCCGCGAAAGCCTTTCCACAATGTACCGCCGGCCGTTCGATCCCATTTGAACTCTGCGCGCCGAGTCACCGGCCAACTCGCGGATGGTTCCAGCCAGCGCCAAGCTGTTCTCCGGTTCCACGAAAACTCCTGCGCCTGCTTCCTCTACAATCGATCGCGATTGCCCATCCACTCCGACCACCACCGTCCGCGCGCAGGCCATATACTCCAAAAGTTTAGTAGGAATTACTGTCTTGAAAAGATCCGTCCGCTTCAGCAGGACCAGGCACAAGTCAGCCGCAGAAACGAAGGCTGGAATGCTTTCCCGCGGCTGCTGATCGAGAAACTGGATGTTATCCAGATGGCGTTTTGCGGCCAGTTGTTGGATGTGCGCTTTCTCCGCGCCCTCGCCAATCAGCACAAAGCGGGCTTCCGGCATTGCCGTCTGCAGTTCCTCCGCTGCCGCAATCAGTGTTTCCAGACCGTGCGCCATACCCATCGTCCCGATGTAGCAGATCACGAAGCATTCTTCGAGCCCCAATTGCCGGCGAATTTCTTCAGCCGCCTTCGCGTCGGGCCGGAACAGTTCTGTCTCCACACCGTTTTGGACGATCTCTATCTTCTCCGCCGCTACGCCCCTGTGCGTGACCAGATGTTCTTTGAACGCCGGCGTAACTACCACGATCCGCTCTGCCCGCTGGTACAGGAAATCCGCAATCGCGCCCAGGGTGCGATGCAGTAGCGTCCCTTCTCCTCCCGCGCCCACGGCTGCGAGCGATTCCGGCCACAGGTCGCGCACTTCAAATACGAACGGCACGCGCTTCCACCACGCAATCCACCATCCTGCGAGGGCGCATAGCAATTGCGGCGAGGTTGCGATCACTACATCCGGCGTCGGCAAATCGAGCCCGCTGAATCCGGCCGACAGGCAAAACGAAACGTAATTCCGGATTCGCTCGTGCGCCTTGCGATTCGGTAGCGGCCACAACCACGTGCGCTCCACGCGCACGCCATCGGTGACTTCCGAATACCGCAGTTGCCGCAGCCGGTCGCCCCACTCCGGCGGAACCACGCCCGTTGGATGGTTCGGAAAGCCGGTGAGCACGGTGACGCTATGTCCCATGCGCGCCCAATGGCGGGACAACTCTGCTGCGCGCGCCGCTGGCGCTCCCATCTCTGGCGAAAAATATTGCGAAACGTAGAGGATCTTCACGGTCAGTAATGCACCAGCTTGAATATGCCCTTTTCGACGAGTGCTCGTGTCCGTTTCAGGCGATGGTGTGTGTATCCCTCCCAGCGCTCCGCATACTCTCCGAATTTCCCTTCGGCCGTTAGCTGCGCCATCACGCGCAACTGCACGATGTGAAGCCGGTGGTAAAAAGGGCTGGCCAGCATCCTGAGCCGCGTTCCCGACTGCTCATACAGCGACCAGTATCCGGTATCGTAGCGCGATAGATTCTTAGTCAGAGTTTCCACGCCCCTGTCGAAAACGGCCCGCGCCGATGCGTCGGAGCGCGCCACCCAGTAGTCAAACACGCCCCACAGAGCCCATAGGAACCCGTTGAGGATGTGCGTCGGCGGATCAACAAGATATTCCTCGATCCACAGGTTCTTCGATTCGTCTTCAAACAGCACTCCTCCCTGGTTGATGGGCGTCTTCAGCGCGATGAATGCGCGGCTGGCGGCTTCCATATATTTTTCATCACGCGATTCGGCATAGGCGCGCAATAGAAGTGAAACTCCCTGACCCTGTGCCAGCCCCGAGTACCACGGAGCCCTGAGCGTGTCGCGATACTCCCAGTCGAAGTGATGGTTCCAAACCCAAATCCCGTGCCGATTTTGCTCCAGGTTCCGAGCCAGCCAGTCGGCAGCTTGCAGCATTTTTTGCTTTCTCGAATCGTTGTGCGTGTCAAAGAAAAGGTTGCCGTTCCCCAGACCCCACTGCGCCACCGCAATCGGGTTATATTGCAGGCCGATCGCGCCGCGATAATCCAGCATCGGAATGCCGGCGGCGTCATACGGGCCAGCGTAATCCGCCTTCTCGCGAAACGACATGTAGTAGTGGCCGAACTGTTCATGGAGCGCCCGCGGATGAATGGCAGGCGTTTCGTGCCAGAACGTGAGCTGGCTGCGCCCCGAACCGAGATACGCAGGAATGATGCGGCGATAATAGCGAAATCGCGCGCCCACGCTCATGGGTCCGGTCTCTCGACTTTCCACAAGCTGGTCACCAGGTCGGAGCCTTTCACCGCGATCGTCGTTAGGGCGAGGAAGTTGGTATTGTTCTCGCCGTCGGGCAGAATCGCGTTGCCGTACTGAAAATAGCGCATGGGCAGCGCATCCTTCCGCCACCGCGCCAGAACCCGCCAGCTACTTCCATCGGCGGAGCCAGCTAGTTGCACTTCCTGAGTTGCATTGACCGCGCTGGGCTCAACCATGGTGGTGAAGAAGAGTCGGTCTGCGACGCGGCAGCCGAAAATGGACGAACTGGCCAGTTCCGCTGCGCGCTCGACGCGCCCGTCGCGTTCCAACCGCAAAACGTAATTCTGCTCAAAAGGAGTATCGGTAGCGAGGTAGATCGCATCCTCCCGCGGAATGGCGGCAACTGCGCGCGCCTGCTGGTTGCCGGAGAGAACTGGTTCGACGGTCCGCAAATCGCACGATGCCCGCAGCACCCTGCACTCCGCGCCCTCGTCGCCGGTCAGGATCCAAAGACAATCGCCCCAGCGGTCATACACGATGTTGTGCACGTGCCGGATCGCGCCTGCTGGAAACGTGTAGGCAACGTTCCAGGTCTGTCCGCGATCCGAAGACCCATAGAGGTGCACCTCGCTGCGGTTGCGATTGTCAAAATATTCGCCCCAATAGATCTTTCCTCCGGGAACAGCGGTGATGTGCAAAGGCCGCGTGCCGCGCAGAACCTTATGCGTTACACGGAAGTATTCGCTCGGCGCCGTTCGCGTCACAATGGCTCCGGGCACGGCGGCGATCATAGTCTTGTCGTCAAGAACGGCGAGGGCATGAAACCCATCGCGCACGAGCCGGTAGGTCAGCGAAGACTGCGAGGTTAGATTCCTCCACCACACAGGGTGAAAATCCGCTACCGGTTTCCAGACCGCTTTGCCCCGCAACTGAAGCTCGGCAGCGGAGAGCGCCGCCAGTGTGTATCCACTGCATCCATAGAGAACATCTCCATTCCACGCCAGTACGCGAATACCGCGCGACGCGGCTACTCTCCGAAGCCTCAAGCCGGTAGTTCCCGGCGCGGGTGCGGCTCCTTGGATGCGCTCTTCCATCAGTGATCGGTCTTGCGTGCCAGAAATGGGCCAATTGCGATGGCATCCATCTTCGTGCGCTGGAAGCAGTCAATGGCTTCCTCGGGCGTGCACACGATCGGCTCATTCTCGTTGAAGCTGGTATTGAGAATGACCGGAATGCCGGTTTTCTCGCCGAATCTTTTGATCAAGTCGTAGTACAGCGGGTTTTCCTCCCGCGTCACTGTCTGCAGCCGTCCGGTGTCGTCCACGTGGTTCACCGCGCACAGACTCGCGCGCTTGTCAGGCCGAATCTTATACACGTGCAGCATATACGGCGAAGGATGATCGTGCTCGAAATAGTCGTGCTGCGCCTCGGCCAGGATCGCGGGCGCGAACGGCCGGAACCACTCGCGATGCTTGATGCGCGCGTTGAGCACATCCTTCATGTTCGGCAAACCGGGGTGCGTCACGATCGACCGGTTGCCAAGCGCTCGCGGACCCCATTCCATGCGGCCTTGAAACCATCCCACGACATTGCCGGCGACCATCTCGTTGGCGACCGCGTCGATCAGTGGCTCGCGCTCCAGCCGCTGGTATTTGACATGAACGTTCTTGAGCGCCGCTTCGATCTTGGCGTC
>Ga0326728_10025114_pt1 | contig 10707 bp, 4 predicted proteins | sample MB3enrmetagenome_FD_207602 | JGI IMG/M metagenome (GOLD analysis project Ga0326728, IMG submission 207602) | Lab enriched peat soil microbial communities from McLean, Ithaca, NY, United States - MB31MN | ecosystem: Environmental > Terrestrial > Soil > Wetlands > Peat | place: USA: New York...
CCGGCTCTGGTCGGAGTTTTGGCGGGGGCCATGGCGGCGGCGTTTGTGGTGCGCTACCTCCGGAGCCAACTCTTTGAGGTCAGCGCTTTCGACCCCATGACGTTTCTCTCGGCCAGCTTGGTATTGCTCGCTGCCGCACTGCTCGCCTGCTCCGTCCCGGCCCGGCGGGCAACAAAGGTCGATCCCATGGTGGCGCTGAGGTATGAGTAAGGCAGTGGACAGTGAACAGTGGTCAGTGGCTGGTAGCGGGCAGCAGCCACTGCTCTGTTCACTGGGCCGAAGGACCAGGGCTAGCAGCACAATTCCCCTCCTTAGTTAAGGAGGGGCGCCCGAAGGGCGGGGTGGTTGGAGCACTAGCTGAAAGCTGAACGCTGATAGCTGATGGCTCAACACTGAGGATACGAATGAGCACATTATTCCAAGACCTAAAGTTCGGCCTGCGGATGTTGGCGAAGAACCCTGGCTTCACGGCCGTGGCCGTACTGACACTCGCGCTGGGCATTGGCGCCAACACGGCGATTTTCAGCGTCGTGAGCGCTGTATTGCTCCGCCCACTTCCTTACCGCGACGCCGATCGATTGGTGATTGTTTGGGAACAGAACCTTTCACGGGGCTGGACCACGAATGTTGTTTCCACGGCGAACTTCGATGACTGGCGCCAGCAGAATACGGTTTTCAGCGACATGGCCGCGGTTAACCCCACTTCCTTCAATTTGACCGGCGTCGGTGAGCCCGTGGAGATCGACGGCGAGAACGTCACTGCCAATCTCTTCACGCTGTTGGGCGTTCCGCCCATGCGCGGCCGGGGATTCGTCCCTGCCGACGACGAAGCGTCCAGCCCTCCGGTGGCCATCATCAGCTATGGCTTATGGCAGCGCTACTACGGCGGCGACCCCAAAGTGCTTGGCCGCCAGATTTCCCTTGATGGGCACAGCCACACCGTGGTGGGAATCACGCCGCCAGACTTCACCGATGCCTACACCACTTTCTTCAATGTGCATGGCCAGGTGTGGGTGCCTGGGCTGGATATGCGGCCACGAGGGCGCACCTGGCACGACTTCCTGGCACTGGCGCGGCTTAAGCCGGGCGTCACATTGAAGCAGGCGCAAGCGGAGATGGATACCATCGCCAGCCGCATCGAGCGTCAGGATCCGGAGAACAAAGGTTGGAGCGTTGCCGTGGTCGGCATGCACGACCAGATTGTGGGTGAGGCCAGACCGGTGTTGCTGGTGCTGGTCGCTGCGGTGGCCTTCGTGCTGCTGATCGCCTGCGTCAATCTCGCCAACCTGCTGCTGGCGCGCGCGGCCAGCCGCGAAAGAGAAATCGCCGTGCGTTCGGCCCTAGGCGCCAGTTCCTCGCGGATGCTTCGGCAGCTTTTTACGGAGAGCGTTTTGCTCGCCCTCTTGGGCGGAGGCTTGGGAGTTTTGATCGCGGCCGGGGGCACAAAGGCTCTCGTGGCGCTGTCTCCCTCGACCCTGTTCCTGGTCGCGCCTGGCCTCGACGCCGCCGCGCTCAACAGTGGCGTGCTGGGCTTTGCGTTGCTGCTCACGATCGCCACCGGGTTTCTTTTCGGGCTGGCTCCGGCCTTGGGAATGTCCAGGCCGAACTTGACAGCTTCGCTTAAGGGGAGCGGTCGAGGCTCTTCGGAAAGTGGACGCGGCCGTCGGTTGCGAGGGATTCTGGTCACGGCGGAATTTGCCCTGGCGTTCGTGCTGGTCATCGGCGCGGGACTGATGATCAAGACGCTGGTGCGGATTACGCATTTCAACTTGGGGTTCAATCCGCATAACGTGCTGACCTTGCGCATTCCACTGCGCGGGCCTCGGTACCAGGAGCAGCGCAGCAAGGCGAGGTTCTTTGAACAACTCCTGGGCCGCGTGGAGGCGTTGCCAGGGGTCGTGTGCGCCAGCGTTGCGAGCGGCCTGCCGATCGAAAACCAAGCTGGCATGGGTTTCGTCATCGAGGAGAACCCCAACCCCCGCCCGGAAGATATGCCGGATGCCAACTACCTGATAGTCGCGCCCAACTATTTCCGGACGATGGGCATCCCTCTGCGGCAGGGACGGGCCTTCAGCGAAGCTGATACTCAAGACTCGCAGCGGGTGGTGATTGTGAATGAGGAACTTGTGCGCCAGTATTGGCCGGGACAGGATCCTCTCGGGAAGCGTCTGAAAACCGGAACGGATCCCAAGCTGCCGTGGCGTACGGTGGTGGGTGTTGCCGCGAACGTGCGGACGGAGGGCCCGGACGTGGGGTTTGAGCCGGAACTGTACATCCCCTACAAGCAATACCCTTGGCTGCTTGATCCGCGGCTTTTGGTGGTGCGCACCGCGGGAGAGCCGCTGGCCGTAGCGCAAGCTGTCCGCCACGAGGTTATGGCGCTCGATTCGGCGGTCCCGATCGCGGACGTTCGCCCCCTCGATCAAATCGCCGGAGAGCCGGCGGCGCCCCGGCAGTTCCTGATGACGCTGCTCGCCGTCTTTGCCGGGCTGGCGCTGGTTCTGGCGGGGGTAGGAATTTACGGTGTGATGGCCTACGCGGTAGCGCAGCGGACCCACGAGTTCGGCATCCGAATGGCTTTGGGGGCTCAGCGTAAGGACGTCTTGCGGTCAGTCGTGGCGCAGGGACTCCTCCGGGCGGGCATCGGGCTGGCGATCGGCGGCGTCGCGGCCTTGGGATTGGCGCATTTCATGAGCAGCCTGCTTTTCCAGGTTCAACCGACCGACCCAGCAACATTCACGGCGGTGGCGTTAGGGTTATTCGGCCTCGCACTCCTGGCCTGTTACATCCCCGCGCGGCGGGCAACGAAGGTCGATCCCATGGTGGCGCTGAGGTATGAGTGAAGTAATCGGGTGATCCGGTGATCGGGTGATCGGGTGAACACGATGGAAACTCGAAAATCGAAACTGGAAAATCGAAACTCGAAAAAGCAACTTGCGAGCGGCTCGTCGACTTTCGTGTTTCGAGTTTGCAATTTCGGGTTTCGAATTTCGGTTTTCGATCTCCCGATTACCCGATCACCGGATCACCCGATCACCCGATTTGAGGTAAACGATGAGCACTTTGATTCAAGACCTAAAGTTCGGCCTGCGCATGTTGGCCAAGAATCGCGGCCTCACGGCGGTGGCGGTGGTGGCGCTGGCGCTCGGCATCGGCGTCAACACCTCCATCTTCACCACTGTGAACGCAATGTTGCTTCAGCCGTTCCCTTTTGAGCATTTTGAGCGGCTGGCGGCCGTCTGGGAAACGGCTCCCAAGCAGAACGAAGACCACATCGCCCCGGCTCCGGCGAATTTCCGCGACTGGAGGGAGCAGAGCCATTCGTTCCAGGAGTTAGCGGCCGGACACGGCTGGGAAGTGAACCTCACGGGCACGGGCGCGGCCGAGCGCTTGGATGGTTACCAGGTCACGCCTACTTTCTTCCCGCTGCTGGGAATGCAGGCGCAGCTTGGGCGCACGCTTAGCGCGCAGGATTTTGAGCCCGGGCGCGCCTCCGTGGTGGTGGTCAGTAATGGTTTCTGGCAGCAGCGACTGGGCGGGAACCCCGGCGTGATCGGCTCCCGTGTGCGCCTGAACAGCCAGGAGTTCACGATTATCGGCGTGATGACCACGGACTTTGAATACCCCAGTGGCGTCGAGGTCTGGGGGCCGCTCGATCTGCGCGCCGCCGGCCAAGTCGACCGTACGGACCACTATTTACAGGTAATTGGGCGGCTCAAGCCCGGGGTTTCGATTTCGCACGCGCAGGCGGATCTCCAGGCGATTGCCGACCGCCTGGCGGTGCAATTTCCGCAGACCAATGCCGGCCACAGCGCCCGGTTGGTGAAGCTGGACAATGAGCTCATGGGTGATGCGCAACAATTCATTTTGGTGCTCATGGGCGCGGCGGGATTTGTTCTGCTGTTGGCCTGCGCCAACGTCGCTAACCTGCAATTGGCGCAGGGCACCGCTCGGCAGAAGGAAATCGCCGTGCGCCTGGCGCTCGGCGCCAGCCGCGGGCGGATCGCCCGGCAGGTGCTCATTGAAAGCGTGCTCCAGTCGCTGCTCGGCGCGGCAGCGGGGCTGATTTTGGCCTCTTGGGATATGAAATGGCGGCTCGCGACCGTTCCGGCGTCCATTTTGCACTACGGCCCCCCGGGCATCAAGCATATGCGCATTGACGGAGATGCTCTGGCGTTCACGACGGTCGTGGCGGTGGCGGCGGGAATCCTGGCCGGGTTGGCCTTTGCGTGGCACGCTTCGCGGGTCGATTTGAACGAAACGCTTAAGGAATCTTCGCGCGGCGGCGGCGCCAGTTCGTCCTCGCACCGGTTGCGCGGGCTGCTGGTGGTGACGGAAGTTGCTCTGGCGCTGGTGCTGCTGACGGGTGCCGGCCTGATGGTCAAGGGCTTCCGCCACCTGATGAGTACCAACCCGGGGTACGACCGGCGGAACGTGCTGACGTTCCATATCGCGCTGCCGGAATCGAAGTATCGCGACGAGAGCCAGGTGCGGGAGTTTTACGACCAACTGGTGGAGCGCCTGGGCGCGCTGCCCGGCGTGGAAGCGGCCGCAGCAGCCTCGAACCTGCCGGGCCAATGGAACTGGACCCGTACCGAGTACGGGGCGGAAGGCCAGCCGCCCGCGGCTCCCGGCGAATTGCGCCTGGCGATGGAGGAAGCTGTCACGCCGGAGACGTTCCGAGCGTTGCGCATCCTGGTGGTCAAGGGTCGTGCTCTCACCGCCCAGGATGGCCCGGACTCGACACGCGCGGTGGTGTTGAACGCCAGCTTCGCCCGACGGCTCTGGCCGGGCGAGGATCCCCTGGGCAAGCGCGTACACTTTGGATCAAATGAAGGCGTTGCCCCCTGGTGCACGGTGGTGGGTGTGGTGGGCGACATCGAGCCCACGCCCTTTGATCATACGTCTCCGCCGATAGCGTTTTTTCCTCTTGACCAGTTGACGCAGCGTTCCCTTTCTATCGCCGTGCGCACTCTGGGTGATCCCACGGCGCTCGCCGCCGCCGCGCGCGCCCAGGTGCAGGCCTTGGACCAGGAACAACCGGTGTTCGACATGCGTACTTTAGAGAAGGTGATCGACGATGACCTGAGTGGCGTGAAGGTCTCTGCCGACATGATGATGGTCTACGCGCTCATTGCGCTCGTCCTCTCTGCCTCGGGGATTTTCGGGATCATGGCCTACTCGGTCTCACAGCGCACGCACGAAATCGGCGTGCGCATGGCCCTGGGGGCGCAGCATCGAGACGTCCTCCGAATGGTGGTAGGCCGCGCGCTCACGCTGGCTCTGATCGGGCTTGCCATCGGCGTTCCTGCCGCGTTGGCGCTGACGCGCGCGCTTTCCAGCGTGCTCTTGGGGGTCATCACAGTCGATACCCCGGTTTTCGTGGGATTCGCCCTTTTGCTGGCCTTGGTTGCCGCCCTCGCCGCTTACATTCCGGCGCGCCGGGCGATGAAGATCGAGCCCATGGAGGCGCTGAGATACGAGTAAAGCAGTGGATAGCGGTTAGTGGATAGTGGTCAATGGACAGTGGCGGGCAGCAGTCCCCGCCCCGTTCCTGGACCGAAGAACCTGGGCAGGCAGCACAACTCCCGTCCTTAGTGAAGGAGGGGAGCCCGCAGGGCGGGGTGGTTTGGGGCAGTAGCTGAAAGCTGAACGCTGATAGCTGAGAGCTGATAGCTCAACACTGAGGAAACGAATGAATGCTTTGTTGCAAGACCTAAAGTACGGCCTGCGCATGTTGGCAAAGAATCCTGGCTTCACGGCGGTCGCGGTGCTCACGCTGGCGCTCGGCATCGGGGCCAACACCTCTATTTTCACCACCGTCAATGCCTTGTTATTGCATCCCTTTCCCTTTGAGCATCTTGACCGGCTGGTGGCCATCTGGGAAACGGCTCCCAAGCAGAATGAAAACCACGCCGCAGTGGCTCCGGCAAACTTCCGCGACTGGCGGGAGCAAAGCCATTCTTTCCAGGACTTAGCGGCGGGGCACGGCTGGGAAGCGAACCTTACGGGCACGGGCGCAGCCGAGCGCGTGGATGGCTATCGGGTGACCCCGAGGTTTTTCCCGTTGTTCGGAATGCCGGCGCAGCTTGGGCGCACGCTCAGCGCGCAGGATTTTGAGCCTGGGCGCAGTTCGGTGGTGGTAGTCGGTTACGGCTTTTGGCAGCGGCGACTGGGGGCGAACCCCGCCGTGATCGGCTCCCGCGTGCGCCTGAACAACGAGGAATTCACCATCATCGGGGTCATGCCCGTGGGCTTTGAGTATCCCGTCGGCATCGAGGTCTGGGGACCCTTTGATTTGCGGGATGCCGAGCAGACCGACCGCGCCAATCATTACGTGCGGGTGATCGGGCGGCTCAAGCCCGGGGTTTCGATGGCGCAGGCGCAGGCGGATTTACAGGCCATTGCGGGCCGTCTGGCGCAGCAGTTTCCGCCCACCAATGCCGGCCACAGCGTACGGTTGGTAAACCTGGTGGACGAACTCCTGAGTGGGTCACGTGAGTTCGTTCTGGTTTTAATGGGTGCGGCGGGATTTGTTTTGCTGCTGGCCTGCGCGAACGTGGCGAATCTCCAATTGGCGCGGGGCAGCGCGCGCCAGAAGGAGATTGCCGTGCGCGTGGCGCTGGGCGCCAGCCGCGGGGGGATCGCGCGGCAGTTGCTCATCGAGAGTGTGCTGCAATCGATGCTGGGTGGGCTGGCGGGGCTGGTCCTGGCGAGTTGGGAGTTGGGTTGGATGCGCCAGAGTGTTCCCGCGTTCATCATGCAGCACATCCCGGGATTCGCGCATCTGCGGGTCGATGGTTATGTTCTGGCGTTCACCGCGGGGGTGGCGGTGGCGGCTGGAATCCTGGCGGGCCTGGCCTTTGCCTGGCACGCTTCCCGGACCGATTTGAACGAAACCCTGAAGGAATCCTCGCGCGGCGCGGGCTCCAGTTCGTCCTCGCATCGGTTGCGCGGCCTGCTGGTGGTGACGGAAATTGCTCTGGCACTCGTGCTCCTGACCGGCGCCGGCTTGATGGTCGAGGGTTTTCGCCACCTCGCCAAAACCGAACTGGGCTTCGACCGGCACAATGTGCTGACGTTCCAAATCGCGCTGCCGGAATCGAAGTACCACGAGCCCAACCAAGTCCGCGAGTTTTACGACCGGCTTGTCGAACGCCTGGACGCGCTGCCCGGCGTGGAAGCGGCCGGCGCGGCGTCGAGCCTGCCGGGTCAATGGGATTGGAACCGCACTCAGTACGCCGCGGAAAACCAGCCCCCGGCGTCTCCCGGCGAGATGCGCTTGACGTTCATGGAAGCCGTCACGCCGGAGATCTTCCGCGCGCTCCGCATTTCGCTGGTCGCCGGTCGTGCCCTCAGCGCCCAGGACGGCCCGGACCAACGCCGGGTGGTGGTGTTGAATAGCAGTTTCGCCCGGCAGCTCTGGCCGGGTGAGAATCCCCTGGGCAAACGCCTGCACCTTGGATCGATGGAAAGCGTCGCGCCTTGGTGCACGGTGGTGGGCGTGGTGGGCGACATCAAGCCCTCGCCTTGGGATGACCAGGCCCCGCCCATGGCCTATCTTCCTCTCACCCAGGTGACCTATAACTCGCTTTCGATGGCCATCCGCACCCCTGGTGATCCTATGGCGCTCGTGGCCGCCGCGCGCGCCCAGGTGCAGGCCCTGGACCCGGAGCAACCGGTATTCGAAGTCCGCACGCTCGAGAAAATCCTCGATGACGACCTGAGTGGCGTCCGGGCTTCCGCCAGCATGATGATGGTCTACGGCCTGATCGCCCTGGTCCTCTCCGCCTCCGGAGTTTTTGGCCTGATGGCTTACTCGGTTTCCCAGCGCACGCACGAAATCGGTGTGCGTATGGCGCTGGGGGCGCAGCACCAGAACATACTCCGCATGGTGGTAGGTCAGGCGCTCAAGCTGGCCCTCTTCGGCCTGGCCATCGGCGTTCCTGCCGCGCTGGCGCTGACGCGCGCGCTTTCCAGCCTGCTCTTTGGAGTTGTCCATATTGACGCTCCGGTTTTCGTGGGGTTCACCCTTTTGCTGGCCCTGGTGGCCGCCATCCCCGCTTACCTTCCGGCGCGGCGAGCGACCAAGGTCGATCCCATGGTGGCGTTGAGGTATGAGTAAGGCAGTGGATAGTGAACAATGGTTAGTGGCCAGCAGCGCTCAGCACCACCCGTGAGTCCCCTCCTTGCTAAAGAGGGGAGCCCGCAGGGCGGGTTGGTTGGGGCAGTGGCTGAAAGCTGAACGCTGATAGCTGATAGCTTAACACCGAGGGTGGAAATGGATACGTTGTTCCAAGACCTAAAGTTCGGCCTGCGCATGTTGGCGAAGAACCCCGGCTTCACAGCGGTGGCGGTGTTGACGCTGGCGCTGGGAATAGGAGCTAACTCCACAGTCTTCAGCATCGTCGACCAGCTATTCCTGCGGCCCTGGCCCGTGAAGGACCCGGCGCGCCTGGCCGTCGTCCTTACGGACTGGCCTAAGGAGCCTGATTTTCGCGGCTCGTCGTATCCCGATTATCTTGACATTCGCCACGAAGTCAGCGCTTTCTCCGACGTCGTGGCCTATGGCGGGCGTGGGGGATTTATAAGCGGCGAAGGCCAGGGTGCGGAAGTGGGTGTCGAAGTGGTTTCGCAAAACTACTTCGCAGCACTGGGCGTGAAGACTGCGCTGGGTCGGGCCTTTTCGCCGCAGCCGAGTCAAGCCGCTGCCGAAGGCCACTCCGTGGTGGTGAGCCACACTTTCTGGCAGCGCTACTTCGGCGGCGATCCCTCTCTGCCCGGCAAGACCACCCTGCTCGACGGAAAAGAATTCTCCGTGATTGGCGTCACTCCCCAGGAATTTCACGGGCTAACCCAGGGCTGGTCCCCCGACATTTGGGTGACCACGGAGGGCTGGGACACCATGGTTCCCGGTGAAAAAGCATCCTATGCTGAGCGTGACGACCGCTGGTTCGATTTGGCCGGCCGTCTTCGGCCCGGCGCGCAACTTCCTGAAGCCCGCGCGCAACTCCAGACGCTCGCCAAACGCCTTGCGCTCGCCTTTCCCGCCACGAACAAGGACGTCAACTTTCCTGTTTACCCCGCTTCCAAGGTGCGCCACGAAGGAATCGAGCTGGGGTATTACCTGATGGCCATGGTGGGTCTGGTTCTCCTGATCTCCTGCGCCAATGTGGCCAATCTGCTGTTGGCGCAAGCGGAACGGAGGCAGCGAGAAATTGCCATGCGCCTGGCGTTGGGCGCCGGCCGGCGCCGGTTGTTCGGCCAACTTCTCACGGAAGGACTTCTCCTTGCCCTGGCGGGTGGCGGCCTCGGTGTGTTGTTAGCGTCGGGGCTTATGAAGGTGGTGCCCTCGCTGGTTTCCCTCCCGTTCACAACTGATCTTACTCTCGATAGCCGGGTGCTTCTGTTTAGCGTGGCCGTGTCACTGCTGACGGCTCTGATCTTTGGATTGGCGCCGGGACTGCGCGCTACCAAGTGTGACTTGGTGCGAGTCCTTAAGGGTGAGGATCCTTATTGGGGACGGGCCACGGGCCGCCTCCCGCTGCGCAGCTTGCTGGTGTCCGGAGAAATCGCGCTCTGCGTGGTACTGCTGGTGGGTTCGGGGTTGTTGGTCCGCAGTTTGTTATACAGCCAGCGGATCAATCCCGGATTTGACACGAAGAGAAATGTACTCATGCTCTCGGTGGCGCCACCCACACTCTACGGTTACAACGTGAGCCAGGCGGCCGTGCTCTATCCTGCCTTGGCGGCGCGCGCGGAATCCGTACCCGGTGTAGTGCGCGCCAGCTATGCCCGGCGGCCTCCCTTGACACATAACGAAGGAGGGGAAACCCAGGCGGTGATCGTCCCCGGAGTCGAGCCGCCCCCGGGAACCGATCATTTCAAGATCAACTACAACATTGTTGCGCCGAAGTTCTTCCAAACGATCGGCGCCCACATCCTTAAAGGGCGAGAATTCAATGCGTTCGACACCCCATCGAACGTGCCCGTCGTCATCGTCAATGACGCCATGGCACGCAGGTTCTGGCCGGATCAGGACCCGGTGGGAAGATCCATTCAAGTTGGCAAGAAGAATTGTCAGATTGTGGGCGTAGTGGAGGCGGGAAGGTACGTGGACCTTCATGAAACGGCCCAGCCCTACCTGTTCCTGCCTTTCACGCAGAACTTCTCGTTCGAGTACATGCTCTTGGTGGAAACGGCCGGTGATCCTCGCGCCTTTGTCCGCACTATTCTGAAAGAAACGGCTGCCGTAGATAAACACCTTCCAATCGTAAGTGCCGTGACCTTGAGGGACTATATGCGAAGCGTTCTGGACGTGGAGCGTTCGATGGCTGGGTTGCTCGCCAGCCTGAGCATCCTCGGAATGTTTCTGGCGGCGGTGGGCCTTTACGCGGCGGTGGCTTACCTTGTTAATCGGCGCACGCATGAGATCGGCGTTCGCATGGCGCTGGGGGCACGGCGGGCCGACGTTTTGAGGCTGGTTATTGCCCAGGGGCTGCGCTTGAGTGCAGCGGGTGCAGGCATCGGCCTGGCAGGAGCCATGGCTGCTTCCCATCTGGTGTCGGGTTTTATTTACGGTGTGAGGCCTACTGACCCGCTGAGTTACGTGGCGAGCATCCTTGTCGCCGTCGGAGTGGCATTGCTGGCGTCGTATTTCCCCGCGCGGCGGGCGACGAAGGTCGATCCCATGGTGGCGCTGAGGTA
>Ga0326728_10025116_pt1 | contig 10706 bp, 9 predicted proteins | sample MB3enrmetagenome_FD_207602 | JGI IMG/M metagenome (GOLD analysis project Ga0326728, IMG submission 207602) | Lab enriched peat soil microbial communities from McLean, Ithaca, NY, United States - MB31MN | ecosystem: Environmental > Terrestrial > Soil > Wetlands > Peat | place: USA: New York...
CCTCCGCTACGCTCCGGCCTCCCTCCGTCCGCCGCCCTGCGCCCCAACAAAGAACAGAGACAGTCAAGAAAGGGACATTCTCTCCTGAGTTAAAGAGGGGACATTTCTAAAGAGTTTTGACAGGCGCACCCTGCGCCCTGAGCGCCCAGATTCAAGACCGACGCCCCGTCCCCTGCCACCTTGGCCAAAAGTCTCCGGAACACTTCCTCCACCGCGTCCACTCTGTCCACTCCGTCCACGGCGTCCACTCCGTCCAACCGGGAATACCGGGCAAACCCATAGCCGACCATTGCTGTTGTCCTCATCCCGTTACCGTGACCAAAACAGCACCCTCAACTGCCAGGGTTTGCATTAATTCTCCCCCGGCAATTTTGATCGGCTACAGGCCATGTGTATGCAGGCTGCCCGGTCGGTTACGTGCGCTGCAATTGGCGCTCCGCTTCGAACCAATGCTTCTGGTCACAGCCCGGTTGCTGTCCTTGAGCGAGCCAGATCTGGTAAGCCTTTTGGGCTATCGTCGTGTGCGCAAGGGCTTTTTGCGGCTTTGCTGGATTGGCCGGAGAAACGCCGGCAGTCGCAACCGGCGCTGATGTCCTGGCGCCCCGGGCGTTTGAATTGGGAGACGTGTTTTGTCCTGGGTTTGTCGTCATAATTTTATGCTTTCTGGATCTGTTTCTTGTTTACTTGGAGCCACTGTTGCGGCTTCTCGGCTTCGCAGTGCAGGGAATAGAAGGAAGGGACTGCCGATTCCAATGGCAGTGGTACGCCTGGTAAACTGAGCTCTGTTAGCACACACAGCTTGCGCCTTAAACCAGGCCAGGCAAGATAAATCGGCATAAATCGCTTGCCGGCGGGCAAATGTCTTAATGGATGCCGTAAACCGTTGCGGCACAAGGCTTACAGTGGGATGTTCTGTGCGGCGGGCAAGGAATTGCGCCTGAGATGGTGATTGGCGCGGCGACAGCCGCACATGCCGTTGAACCCGCCGCTATGGCACGTTAATAAAAGTTCGAGGCTGTCCCGTCTGGGTTGCTGGCGGCTCCTTGAGCATGGCCCAAGGCCCAAAGAGATCCAGCGACCACGCCGACCGCCGCGCCGGCCACGCTTGCGTCTGCGGTCACCGCCAGCGGCGTCAATGCGAATTGCGCGGCCGTTTCCCGTCGATCCTTGAACACCGGCAAATTGCACGGGCCTAATACTTCCTGGCCGCGGCAATAAAGCGAAAACGTGCGAAAACTGGAACAATAGACGCCATACAACTCAGGCTCTGTTTCACCGACGGCGGGACGTGGCAGGACCGGAATGACCATTTGCGGGCCGGCCTTGGCGGCATCGACGAAGACCGGTTTTTGTCCCTTCGCCACCCGTTCAAAGTTGGACTCGACGTAATAAGCAAAACGCCGCTGTTTGCCGTCGCGTTCGTAGGACGCGTCATATTGCGCCAAAATGCCATGCGGAGTTTGGGAAAGGGCGAATTTGGGGTCTGGAGACGGCACCACATAATCCGTGTCATGCCAAAGCCGTGCGGTGAAGCTGACATCCCGGACTGATTCGCATCCGCACCAGCAGAAGCAAGCGACGACCGCCAACAAATTCAAAAGCTGCGTTTTCACCAACAGCCCGGGTTCTTTCTGATATGGCAAATAATGGCCGATTGCACATGCGGCGTCAATAAAAAAAGGGATTACTAAAACCTGTCGTCGTGTAATCCAACATACGGTGGGGCGAGACTCCGTCGAGCCGTGCCCTTTGAACCCAGCCCCGCCAGCGTCAGCGCTTCCAATCTGTCAACTCTCAATTCTCCATTATCCATTGCCCCCTTTGCACCCATCCCCGCCAGCCCCTTTGCGTTCCGTGTGATCCTTGTGGTCAAGACAGCAGTGGAGCAGGAAGACGAACGAAACGAGGAGCTAATAGTGCAAAAGTACGGTTTGACACCTTTGACGGCCTTCAAGCACATGCGTCTCAGGCTCATGGGAGTTCCTTTGCTGCCGCAGCCCGAGTAGTCACCACCTGACTGCCTACCACATCGCCAAATCCACTTCGCCCCGAGTTTTAAGGGCGGCATCGAACAGTTTTGTTTGCGTAAACGTCGGACGTGAATGTTTTTCCAACCGCAGCCGCTTTTCTGGGAAGCTCGTTTCGAGTGCCTCAATTGTTGATTCAAGTGTGAATGCGCGGGCGGCCGTGCGAACCCAGACTACGCCGTTGCGCAACAAAAGTGTTTTGGATTTTGTGAAAACTGTGCGAAGCATTTGGACGTATTCCAGTCTATTCTCGAATTTGCGTTTACATTCTCCACCTGGACTGCGCGGTTGCGGTGGACCGCCAAGCAACCAGAGTCGAAGCCATTGGTCGTAGAAATAGTTCGTGACGCCGTGATAAGGCGGCGACGTGAACAAGAGTTTTGCACGGCGGCCAGATTGCTTTGCGATCACGTTCAATCGCTCGCGGCTATCGCCGAGATAAACGCGACTTTCGTTTGTTTTCATCCGCCCTTTCGCGTAACGCCACGCGACCTTTTTTAGCATGAATTCGACTGGATCATGTGACAGTGGCTTCATATCTCGCTCGCTCCACCATTCGATTGAATACTGGGGTGACATCGCTTTGGTTTGTCGCATCTGGTTTGACAAGGCGCTTTGAAGCTTGCCATGTAGGTCCACAAGTAGCAGCGCCATCGTTGTCCAATCTGTTTTTCTGCGACGCCAATCCAATAAGTCACGCGCTGCAACCAAAAATTCCCGGACGGATTTGCAATAACACCAACGGAAAAACTCCGGCAGGGCAGCCGCCTGCGCGCGGTATTTAGGCGCTTTGGTTCCGAGCCAGCGAAGGCGGCTTTCAACAGCGTTTCGGCTCGCCGTTTGGAGTTTCGCTTTTCCATACACCCAGCCGACGGGGTTAATTTCAACGCCGAGACCAAGCCGGTCTGAGGATGCCGCCGCATACAGCGAAGTCGCGCGACCTGCAAATGGGTCCAGAATCATATCGCCTTCCTCCGTGTATTCCTTGACGACGCGCATCGCGAAATCAGCCGGGAACATCGCGTAATATGGGCCAACGCCGGCCCACCGGCTGGTTGCCGTCGAATACTTTCCATGTTCAAGACGCGGTTTCATCGTTCGCGGTCTCGCATGAGAGCTTGTGCGAGTTGTTTCAAAACTTTTTGGCCAAGGTGAAGAGGAATCGCTGCTTGTGCGTGTGCGCTCACGAGCGGCGCGAGTGCGTTCGCGTAGCGCGAGGTAACAAGTTTGTCCAGCAATGCGCAGACAGTTCCGAATTGCGGAAACGCCACCGGTTCATCGGTGTCCAGCGTGTCTTGTTCTGCCGTGAGAAACGGCAGGTTCGCAATGATTCGCGCCCCGCTCCGCGCCTTGTAAAGGAATTTTCGGCCAAAATATGTGTCTGCTCCGTATCGTTTGGTGCTATCGGAATAAATAATCCGCTGTTTGATGTAGGCGTCTGTCGGCAGGAAGTAAGTTCCCGGCGCGAAATGCTGGCCGCCATCTTCACGCTTATCAATTTCCTCGAAGTGCGTAACGAAATTCCCAGACTTTTCGATCCCAATGAGCACCATGTCGCTCCCGGTTTTCTCGCGCACTGTCACATTCAGCCGTTTCAATTCTCTACTTATGGCGGCGCTCAACCATGCGGGCGGGCCAAAAACGGCAAGCGAACCATCAACGAAAAAAGCCACATCACTCAATCTATCCAGCCAATTCCGCTGCTCGAAACACCGCAACAGGTGAATCAGCAGCAACCGTTCCCAAACCTGCATAACATAACCAAACGCCTCGCCGTTTGTGCCGGACTCGTCATTGAATCTCTCGTGTATTCGCATTGCGTCCGTAGGGAGCAGCGGCTTGTGATGCTCGCAAGGACAGGTTTCGACGCCCGGACCAATGCTAACTTCACGCTCGCAACCCAGACTCGTATAAGGGCACTGGATGGTGTCCGTCGGTTTGTAGGCGAGAAGAGCTTGATATGTCGCGAGTAAACGCGCGTTGTCCTCCTCGTCAACAACTGCATCATGGAGCAAGTCGAAAAGCGCTTCGCGGAATGAATCACGCGCGGAAACATGGTCGCGCGTGATGACGTTGCAACCCGGCAGCGCCGTGGCGTCAGAGGACGGGGCTTCCGTTTTGCGGAAGTCAATTGGGTTGACGGGCCGCGAATTATCCAACCGTTCCACTTCGGCCAGATTCATAATCACGGAGGCGACCGAGCAATAACCTACTTTCGCGCCTGGATAACCGTTTCGCACGTCCACCTCAGCGGAGCTTCCGTCAATGGCAAGAACCAGTGACGGCATCGGCGTTGCCGGTTGTGGTGGCGGTTTCGGCGTGATTTGTTGGGTTAAAACCGAGCGGTCAATCACACGTGAGCGCCGAAGTAAATGTTGAACGCGCTCGGATTCAACAATCCGTTTCAGCGGCTGATAATGCGCATATTCGCCGTCGTAGGGCATAGCTCAAATCGGCTGAATGCTGAACCGTTCAACCTGAATAGGAACAACGTATGGATTTGACAAGGTTTTCATTCGGATGAAGCCGCGATCCTGCGCCCGGAGGATGCTGCTCTCAAAATCGGCGAAGTCGTAAAACTTCCGCAGTTCCTTTGTTTCGTCGGTGTTGTTCAAATGACCGATGAACCAATTGGCGGTGTTGCGCAATATGTTTTTCTGGATCGAGGAAACTTCCTGCGTTGCATATACGAGGCCGATGTTGTATTTCGCGCCCTCTTTAGCCGTCCGCACCCAAATGTCGCTCAGATCATCTTCCTTTGATGACGGCAAAACATTGTGAGCTTCCTCAACATAAGCAAGGATGTGCGGCGGCCGCTGACCTTGCCGGAACAAATCTTTATTTCGGTCGAAAATCTTTTGAATGACGCGATCCGCTGCGGCCTTGTTGATTTCCGCGTCCCCGCTCGATTGGTCAACAATGACAAGACGCCCGTTACGCAAATGCTCGTAAATGTCGTCTGCGTAGTCTGACGTCGTGTTCGGCGTGTGGCGGTCTTTCACGCGCCCAAGTTGGCGCGAACCGTTGGGGTAGGCAAACATTTCCAGAATCTTGCGAAGGTCATCGTCAGCCCATGAACCGCTGCTGCTGTTTTGGATATAATTCGAGTCAAATTGCGCAAAACCAGAGGTGTCATCCTTGATGAAATCACGGAGGATTTGGCCGCACTGCGTGATTTCACCCCACGTGGGATTCGTTTTGCTCAACATTGTTGCGCAATTAGAGTAAGCAACGGCGTCTTTGCCTTGGCCGTTTCGCATGGCCGCCAACAGCTCTGCCCGAAACAACCCGTGCGTTTGCAGGCGCAAGCCTGACGGAGGGGCGTAACCGGCTTTGAACAACAATGCTCGATAAAAAAGCACTCGACGGTTGAAACGTGTGGTTGCCGACCTGTCATTTGGGTCAGGCGTTTCATAAACCACATCGCGGAAGTTCGAAATGAATTTCGTCGTATCGTTTGCGAGAAAACTGTCAATGATTTCCTTTCCAGTCTGGAGATTTTCGTCCAAATAAAAATTCAAGAGCATCAGTATCCGGCCCGGATCGTTCGGGTGCGTCGAGACGCCGTAGGTGACAACATCTCCGCGCAATTCGGTTTGCTGATTGGCGGGCGCGCCGCGCCATACATTCTTTATCGCGTTTGGGTTGTCGCTGCCCGTTGTCGCATCTTGCACATTCTCGTTCGCGTATTCGCCGTTTGGATCGAACACCAATTGCCCAATCCTTTGCGGATCAGTTGCCGCCCAACGAAGCGCAAAAATCGCTTTCAACACAATCTTCGTCGTGTTGGATTTGCCCGTACGCGTCATGCCGAAAAGCGCCGTCTTTTGGCCAAGCAAATCAGTCGGTGTTACGCGCACAGTGACACTCGCGACCTGCTGGAAGCGGCGGTTTGTGGACGCATAACGAACCTGTCCGATTTGAACCATTGGAATCTGTGTCGTGGCAAAAATTATCGGGTCGCGAAAATTCACGATACGCTCCAGGACGGACCCGCGCGGCTTGTAAACTTTCAGGCCGCGATTGGGATAGTAATTGCTTATGTCCGAACCGAAACAAAGTTTCCAATCGGGCGCAGTGTCAATACTCAATTCGGACATGTAAAACGTGCCGATAACGCGGCATCGAACTCCCGCGTAACTGAGCAGATGGTGGGTTGTGGCATCCATCACCGCGCGATCATCCCAGTTCACAGCAATTTCGCCGCTCACGCGCTGTGCGTTTTCAACACGAACACGTCGCGCTTCTTCGGCGTTCGGCAAATCCGCATGGTCAATTACGCGCAAGAGGATGACGGAAGAATCTTCCTCTCGCGGATCAGAGACAGCCTGTGGACCGACGCGCGTTCCAATCAGGAAGCACAACGCCGGAATCCCACCCACTCGCTGGCGATGATGGTCGTGAATTTGGACAATGGCTTCGCTATAACCTAGCGCAACTACTTCGCCAACATATGCGTCCGCTTCAACGAGATTGCGCAACGAATCGCCAGCGGCTTGAAGCGCTGGATCGAGTGTTGGTTGCGGAAGTTGCGTCGCGATTTGAGAAAGGACGTTTGGCATATATGATTTCCCATCTGGAGTCTTGCCCACGACCAGCATGGGCATTTTGTTGACTTTGTTCCTTTTCCACGGATTTGCAAGCCCTTTCGCAATGCCAACCGATTTCCCCGTACGATGCAAGATCGTCTGGAATTGACCCCGATCCGCCAAGCTCAAATGGCGCGGCACCAGTCCACGCTCTCCCCTCCAACATCCGCAGTATCGCCCGTTACAGGGCTCAGGGGGCATGTTTGGACGGGTTCCCAGCCCTTCAGGTTGGGCATTCACATTGCGGGCCTTCGGCCCATGTTTTCCAAATGGTTCAGCATTCAGCATTTAGCATTCCGCCTTCCGCCCTTCAGCATTTAGCATTTAGAATTTAGCATTCAGCATTGAGCATTTAGCCTTCCCCCTTCCCCCTTCAGCATTTAGCCTTTAGCCTTTAGCATTTCGCCTTCTTCCCCTACACTTGCGGTTATGAATTCGCGCCTCTTTTCAACCCCGGCCCTCCTGGCCCTCGCTTTGGCCGCTTCCAGCCACGGCCTGTTCGCGGCCGGCATGACCGCTTTCGATCTGGTCAAGGAAGGCGACAAAGTCGTGCCCCTGGAAGCCAAAGGCAAAATCACCCAAATCCGCTCCGAAAAATCGGCCGGCAGCCTGATGCCGGAGGTTTGGCATGTTGACTACTACGATCCCACCGCCGCCTTCAAGGCGATGGAAGTCACCTTCATCGCCGGCAAAGTCACGGAAATCACCCGGCCCAAGCATTTCCTCGACGCCTTCAGCGGCAACAAACAAATGGAGCATCGCAAGCTCAAAACCAATTCCGACCGCGCCCTGGCCATCGCCCTCAAGGAACCGGCGCTCAAAGGCCTCCACTTGCGCGCCGCCCAATTCCTGCTCGAACGGTCGGGAACAGGCCCGCTCTGGACCCTCCAATTCTGGGCGGCCCGCAAGGGCGACCCCGCACAAACCATCCCCGTCGGCGACCTGACCATCTCCTGCCTGACCGGCCAGATCATCAAAACCCGCCTCCACACCCAAAACGCCGAATAATGCCAGGTCTAATCGCCATCGTCGGACGCCCCAACGTCGGAAAATCCGCGCTCTTCAACCGCATCGCCGGAAAACGCATCGCCATTGTCCACGACGAGCCGGGCGTCACCCGCGACCGCGTCACCGCCGAAGCCGAATGGGGCGGGCGCGTCTTTACCCTCGCCGACACCGGCGGCATTGGACTGGCCCGCCGTGAAAAGGCGCAGAGCCTCATCGCCCAGGCCGCCATCGAGCAGGTGCAACTGGCCATTGACGCCGCCGCCGTCATCATCCTCGTCGTCAACGTCCGCGAAGGCGTCGTGCCGCTCGACCGCGAAGTGGCCCAACGCCTCCGCCGCTCCGGCAAGCCGGTGCTGGTGGCCGTCAACAAGGCCGACAACGACCGCGACGAAGCCGCCGCCGATGAATTCGCCGAGCTGGGTTTCCCCGGAATTTTCCCCGTCAGCGCCATCCACGACCGCGGCATCGCGGCCTTGGCCGACGCCGCGGTCGCGCTCCTGCCGCCCGACGCTGCCGGCCCGGAGCAAAAATCCGCCGATGCCGGGCCCGTCCTCAAGCTGGCCGTCGTCGGCCGCCCCAACGTCGGCAAATCCTCCCTCATCAACGCCCTCACCCATTCCCAGCGCGTCATCGTCACCCCCATCCCCGGCACCACCCGCGACGCGGTGGACGTTCCCTTCGAGGTCGAGTCGGAGGGCGGGCGCCAGAAATATATTTTGATTGACACAGCCGGCGTCCGCCAGGAACGCCGCGGCAGCGATTCCGTCGAATTCTTCAGCGTCAAACGCACCGAGGACGCCATCGCCCGCAGCGACATCGTCATTTTTGTCATGGACGCCGAAGCCGGCCTGACCAGCCACGACAAAAAAGTGGCCGGCAAGATCGTCGAGGAGCGCAAGGCCTGCATCCTCGTTGTCAACAAATGGGACCTCCTGGCGCCGGACGTGGACGCCGCGCGCAGGCAATTGCGCCGCCGGCCGGACGGCAAACGGCGCGAAGGCCAGGAGCGCCCCCTGTCCAACCTCTCGGAGTTCGCCCAATGGCTGCAAGAAAACCTCTTCTTTCTCGATTATGCGCCCGTGCTTTTCACCTCGGCCAAATCCGGTTTCCACCTCGACCGCCTCCTCGAATCCATCCGCTATGTCGCCGCCCAATTGCGGCAAAAGGTGCCCACCGCCATCCTCAATCGCACCTTGCGCGACGCCATCGAACGGCGCCAGCCCCCCAGCTCCTCCGGCAGCCGCCTGAAGTTCTTCTACGCCACGCAAGTCAGGCAGGCCCCGCCCACCTTCCTCCTCTTCGTCAACCGCGAGGATTTGTTCTCAGACCAGTACAAAAGGTACTTGGAAGCCGAAATGCGGCGCGCTTTCGGTTTCGAAGGCTGTCCCCTCGTCCTGGTGGGCCGGGCGCGCGTCAGGACCATCGAACCCATCCGAAAAAGCACCCGGAACCGACGCCCGCGCACAGCATAATTGCCGCCAACCGCCCCAAAATTATTCACAATCGCGCCCCAAACTTTTTCACAAATCGTGAAAAAAGCGCGATTTTATCTCATATATTGCGGCTTTCGTCTGTGAAAAACCCCGCGCATAACTTTTTTTGCAGATTTCTCTTGCCGCCACTATATGTGGTGTTAGAGTGCGATTTACTCCCTACTGAATGGGGCTGGCGGTCTGAAAATGACCGCCTTTTTTCCGAGAGTAGGGCGTGGAATTTGAATTTTGTGAAGTTTTTTGTGAATTTTTCACCAAGTCGCGAAATGAGACGCGAAAGGAAGGCTTTCCTATGATTGAGGTTCGTGAACATGCTCGTTCCGCCGCTTCGACGCATGGTCGGCGGCGTTCAAAAACAACTCCTGTTGCTGCGGTTCGTGGCCGCCTGCTTGGCGCGGCCCCGGCCAAAACCCTGATCGTCGAACGGATTTTCAGCCAAGCCAACGTCAAACCATTTGACCAGGTCGAATGGGAGAACCGCACGGCGGAAATCACCGATGACGCCGGAAAGATCATCTTCAAACAAGAGAACGTGGAAGTGCCCAAATCCTGGTCCTTCCTGGCGACCAAGGTGGTCGTTTCCAAGTATTTTTACGGCGAACTGCACACGGCGGAACGGGAGACGTCCGTGCGCCAACTGATCCATCGCGTGTGCCGGACGATTGCCGATTGGGGCGTGCAGGACGGCTACTTCGACAAGGCCAATGGCGAGGTTTTCTACGATGAATTGTCCTGGCTCTGCCTCAACCAGTATGGCGCGTTTAATTCCCCGGTTTGGTTCAACGTCGGGCTTTACCACCAATATGGCGTCGGGCGCGCCTCCTCGCGCGGCAATTGGTTCTACAATCGCCAGACCCACACCGCCGAGCGGGCCGGCACCCAGTACGAGTATCCCCAAGGCAGCGCCTGTTTCATTCAGTCCGTCCAGGACAACATGGAAAGCATCATGCACCTGGCCCATAGCGAGGCCATGCTTTTCAAATACGGCTCCGGCACTGGCAGCGATCTATCCCCCATCCGTTCCAGCCGCGAAAAACTCAGCGGCGGCGGCCGTCCCAGCGGCCCGCTTTCCTTCCTCAAGGTCTATGACCAGGTGGCCAACGTGGTCAAATCCGGCGGCAAGACGCGCCGGGCCGCCAAGATGAACACCTTGCGTGATTGGCACGGCGACATCGAGGAATTCATCGACGCCAAACAGAAGGAGGAGAAGAAGGCCTGGGCCTTGATCGAGCAGGGCTACGACGGCTCCTACAACGGCGACGCCTACGGCAGCGTCATGTACCAGAACGAGAATCTTTCCGTGCGGGCCAGCGACGATTTCATGCACGCCGCCCTGGCCGGCAAAGAGTGGTTCACCCGCACCGTGACCGGAGCGCCCCTGGAAAAGAAGGACGCCGCCACCCTGCTCCATAAGATCGCGGCCGGGACCTGGACGTGCGGCGACCCTGGATTGCAATACGATGGCGCCATCCAGAAGTGGCACACTTGCAAGGGCACCGAGCCGATTCATTCCACCAATCCCTGCTCCGAGTACGTCTTTTTAAACAACACCGCCTGCAACCTGGCTTCGCTCAATTTGATGAAGTTCA
>Ga0326728_10025117_pt1 | contig 10706 bp, 9 predicted proteins | sample MB3enrmetagenome_FD_207602 | JGI IMG/M metagenome (GOLD analysis project Ga0326728, IMG submission 207602) | Lab enriched peat soil microbial communities from McLean, Ithaca, NY, United States - MB31MN | ecosystem: Environmental > Terrestrial > Soil > Wetlands > Peat | place: USA: New York...
GCCCCCTGATCGCGGCGGTCTTCGAGAACCGCCTGCGCATCGGCATGAAGCTCGATTGCGATCCCACCACGATCTACGCCGCTCTGCTGGACGACCGGTATCGCGGCGCGATTTACCGCTCGGACCTCGCGAGCGGCAATCCCTACAACACCTATCGCCACGCCGGCCTCCCTCCCGGCCCCATCGCCAATCCCGGCCTGGCTTCCATCCGCGCGGTGCTGCACCCCGCCGATACCAGCGCCCTCTATTTCGTGGCGCGCCCCGATGCTTCCGGCGGCCACACGTTCTCCAGCAATATCGCCGCGCACGAAGCCGCCACCGCCAGGTACCGCCGCCGTGGACGCCGCCCGTAAGCCGGTCAAACGCCGCCTGCGCGAGTATCTCGAAACCGAGCGCCCGGCCGCCATCAGCGAAGAGATCTGGAAGGACCTTCTGGCGCGCCTGGCTCCGGTCTCCGAAAGCTACCTCCGCGATCTCGTGCGCGCCACCGGCCTCACCTTCGAGCAGCCCTGGGCGGGTGTGAACCAGCACAGCTTCGAGGATCTCGAGCGATCCCTGCGCGAGCTCGGGCAGGTTTACGCGCAAGCAGCGGCCGCCAACGACCGCCTGCGGGCCCGCTACATCCGCCGCCTGGTTATCGGCGCCAAGGAGCGCGCCAAGTTCGCGGCGCGCAATCCGCGCACCCCGCCGGAGAAGAAAGATCGCAAGGAAGAGATGGCCGCCTGGATGCTTGTGTGGCTGGAGAACCCGGAGGTCTTCCCCGTTTGGGTGGAAGCTCGCAAACGTATCCTGAACGAGCCGCGGTCCGGCGGTTGAAATTCAGGGGCCCGTGATATCTTGAATCCAATGTCCACTCAGAACCCCTTCCAGGACCCGCTCCGCTTCGAACGGCGCGTGCCGGAATGCACGGTTGTAATCTTCGGCGCCAACGGGGATCTGACGCGCCGCAAGCTCATGCCCGCGCTCTACCGGCTGGCCTACGATCGCCGCCTGCCGCCGGGCTTCGCGGTGCTGGGAATCTCGCGCACGCCCCTCGGCGACGAGAAGTTCCGCGGGAAGATGCGCGAAGCGGTCGAACAATTCTCCGAAGATACTAAGTTCGATGCGCAAGTGTGGGCCTCTTTCGCCGGCGGCTTGTCCTATATCGCGGGCGATATAGCCGATCCAAAGCTCTACCCGTGCCTGGCCGGCAAGCTGGAGGAGATCGCTAAGACACGGCCCGTCGGCGGCAACGTCCTCTTCTATTTGTCTACTCAGCCCAGCCAGTACGCAGAGATTTCCCAGGGCCTGGGCGCCGCGGGTCTGGGCAAAGGGCCGGGGTGGCGCAGGCTGGTTGTGGAGAAGCCCTTCGGCCACGACCTGGCGAGCGCCCGCGATCTCAGCAACCGCCTGCACGAAGTCTTCGACGAATCCGAAATCTATCGCATCGATCATTACCTGGGCAAGGAAACCGTGCAGAACATCCTGGCGTTCCGGTTCGGCAACGGCACCTTCGAGCCGCTGTGGAACCGCCGGTATGTCGATCACGTGCAGATCACCGCGGCGGAATCGATCGGCGTCGAGGGCCGCGGCGCCTATTACCAGGAAACCGGCGCGCTCGCCGACATGATCCAGAATCACCTGCTGCAAGTGATGGCCACTATCGCGATGGAGCCGAGCGCCAGCTTCGAAGCGCGCTCCGTGCGCGACGAGCGCTCCAAACTCCTGCGCTCGATCCGCCGCATGACGCCGGATGAAATCCGCCTCGACACCACGCCCGGCCAGTACGGCCCCGCGCGCATCGGCGGCCAGGAGGTGCCGGGCTTCCGGCAGGAACCGGGCGTCGATCCGCAATCGCCAACTGATACCTATGCGGCCGCCGCCTTTCTGGTGGAGAACTGGCGCTGGGCAGGCGTGCCGTTCTACCTGCGCACCGGCAAGCGGCTGCCGAAGCGTGTTACCGAGATCGCCATCCAGTACAAACCGGCGCCGCTCGAAATCTTCGGGGATCAAGACGGCGCGGGCAGCGCGTCCAATCTGCTGATCGTGCGCATTCAGCCCGAAGAGGGCATCTCGCTGAAGTTTCTCTCCAAGCGGCCCGGCGTGGGCATGCAGTTGCGGCCCGTCTCCATGGATTTCGATTACGGCTCCAGTTTCGGCGAACGCTCGCCCTCGGCTTACGAAACCCTGCTGCTGGACGCCATGACCGGGGACGCTACGCTCTACACGCGGCAGGATATGGTGGAGGCAAGCTGGGCCGTGGTGGAACCGATTCAGAACGTTTGGCGCGAGACCCGCTTCGAGTTCCCAAACTATCCGGCGGGGACCTGGGGACCGCCCGAGGCCGATGCGATTCTGGCGCGGCGGGGACACGCCTGGAGGCGGCCGTAATGGCTGGCACGCTAGTCCCCGATAAGATTTTGAATGAACTGAACGAGCTGTGGGTCTCGCTGGGCCGCGAAGCGCAAGCCGAAGGCGGCGACGGCGTGCTGCGCTCCTGCACGATGACGCTGGTGGTGCTGGCCGAGGCCGGTGAAGACGCTCAGGCGCTCGGCGAAACCCTGGCGGCGCTGATGCCCGAGCACCCCGCGCGCGCCATCTCGATCCGGCTGCGCGGCGCCGTCCCGAGCGCTCTCTCGGAGCGCGTCTATTCGCAGTGCTGGAAGCCGTTCGGACAACGCCGCCAGATCTGCTGCGAGCAGATCGAGATCACCGCCGCCGATGCGGACCTGGCGGACCTTCGTCCCGTGTTGCTGGCCCTGGCCGCGCCGGACCTTCCGCTGGTCCTATGGTGCCGCAGCCCCCGCCTGGCGGCGATGCCGGAGTTCGGAGAGATGGCGGCCCTGGCTCGCAAGGTAGTGGTGGACACTGTCGCGTTTCCGGACTCCAAAGCGGCGCTCCGTTTAATCGCGGAGGCGTCTGCCCGTGGAATTCCCTTAGGCGACCTGGCCTGGACCCGCCTGACGCGCTGGCGCTCCATGCTCTCGCAGGTCTTCGAAAACCGCGACTGCTTGGAGCAACTGCCCGGCATCCGAACGATCGCGGTCACTTGGGGTGGCGCCTACGAAACCCTGGCGTGGTACATGGCCGCCTGGCTCCGCGATGCGCTCGCCGATGCGGGCGTGCGGCCGGCGGTGAGCGTGAGGGCGGAAGGCAGCCAAAGCCTCATCCGCGTGGAACTCGCCGGCGAGGGCTTCCGGCTGCAGCTTCACCGCGAAGGCGACCGCCTGTTGGTCGCGGTGAACGGCCTCGAGTCCTGCGCCAACCTGACCGAGCCCAGCGATTACCTGATGATGCGCGAGGAACTCGGAATCGTGCGCCGCGACGCGGTCTTCGAGCGCGCGCTGACGTCCGCCGCGCGGCTCGCGTATGCTGGAGACCAATGAGCGCCCGCTGGAACATCGCCGAGGATCCGCCCGCCGCCGCCGAGGTTGCGGCGCAGCACATCATCGCGATTCTGGAAGAGACGCTGGCGGAGCTGGCGTTCGCCACCCTGGCGATTTCGGGCGGCTCCACGCCCCGGCTGCTCTTCGAACGTCTGGCCGCTTCCCGTTTCCCCTGGAACCGCGTTCACCTCTACTGGGTGGACGAACGCATGGTTCCACCGGACGACCCCGCCAGCAACTACAAGCTGGCCTATGACCACCTGATAAAGCCCGCGCACATCCCGGAGCGCCAGGTGCATCGCATAATCGGCGAATTGCCGCCCAAGATTGCCGCCGCGAAATATAGCCACGAGATCCGCGATGCTTTCGGCCTGGACACAGGCGAACTGCCGCGCTTCGACGTGGTGCATCGCGGCATGGGGCCCGATGCGCACACCGCCAGCCTGTTTCCGGACGAACCGCTGATCGACGACCGGGAGGGAATCGCCGCCGCCGTCTACGCGCCGCAGTTCAACCAGTGGCGGGTGACGCTGCTGCCCGGCCCGCTATTGGCGGCCCGGCACACGGTCTTCCTGGTGTGCGGCGCCGACAAAGTGGAAGCCGTGCGCGCGGTCTTCCACGAACCGTACGACCCCAAGAAATACCCTGCACAGATCTCCACGCATCAGGGCCGCGGAGTAGTATGGTTCCTCGACCAGGCCGCGGGGGAGCCGCTGGAGTGAGAGGAAGCGATCGCGCGGCCAAGTGATTCATCACAATCCCTATAGAATCGATTGACAAAGGATGGAAGGTGAAGTATCCTTTGGTTTCATGTCACTCGGGATGCCATCGCCCACCGTTCTGCTCCCGGACTTGATGTGTGCGATTACCACCTGTAGTCTTCCCACGCACTGCTCCTGTCGATAGCCGTCCCCACGGTCTCTGCTGAGTTTCATTGAGGCCTTGAGGCACGGCGCAAGACCAAGCGAGTTGCGAGTCTTCAAAAATCGACGAGAAGGGTGAGGAAAAATCAATGCGTAGCACTGTAACGACGTTCAATTTTCACTGGAGGACCGGCGGCATCCTCTTAATCGCGGGAGTGGCTTGGCTCGTGAGTTCGGTCGCTCCGGCCACGGCGCAGAGTCTGAACTGGGAAGGGCAAACCGGCGTTTTCATCACGCCATTGGCCTACACCGCCGCTTCCCCGAAGACAAACCTCGGAATACCCATTCTGGGTTTCCACTTCCTGAATGCGGGGGATGTTCTAGGCAGCTTCTATACGACATCCGCAACTGTGGGGCTTTTAGGCCGGGCCGAGTTCGGCTATACGCGGGTCTTTCATCAAGATGGCTCCACTCCCAGCCTCAGCAGTCTGTGGAACGGAGGCTTCAACATCGTTCATGGAAAAGTCAACGTGCTGCCTGAGAACTTGGGAAAGCACAACTGGGTGCCGGCTCTTTCGGCTGGCTTCGTGGCCCGCAGCCAGGTTCCTTACGTCGCCGGTGTCCTGGCCAATGGCACCAACACCAACGCCGACTTTTACCTGGTGGCCACGAAAACGGTGACGCAGACGAAGCACGTACCCCTGGTTCTGAACCTGGGTTATAAGGCAACCAACGCTTCGGTTTTCGGGCTGGCCGGGAACGCTCCGGCGTACCGGGGACGCCTCTTCGGCGCGGCGGCATTCGTTGTTAAAGCGCCCGGGAAAGGCCAGCTCATCTTCGGCTCGGAGTTCGCACAGCAACCGAGGGACGTGAAAGACCTTCCGGGCGCCATTGTCCCGACCACGATCACCTACGCGGCCAGATTCGTTCCCTCGGAACACACTAAGTTCAATATTGATTTCGGCGTGGCCCAGGCTGCGGGTGAGATTCTGCCGGGAGTCGATTTGCACGCACGGCATCAGTTCGCTTTAGGCATCTCATACGGCTTGTAGTTAGTTCAAATCAAGAGGAGATCATGGGAAATACACAAAAAAAACCGGGCCTCGGCACGTTGGCCCTCCATGCGGGACAGGCACCCGATCCCGCCACGACGGCGCGCGCCGTCCCTATCTACGCGACGTCGAGTTACGTCTTCAAGGACGCCCAAAATGCGGCGGATCTGTTCGGCTTACGGGAATTCGGAAACATCTACTCGCGGCTGATGAACCCCACCAACGATGTCCTGGAGAAGCGTCTGGCCGCGCTCGATGGCGGAATCGGAGCGCTCGCCTTCGCCTCGGGACAGGCGGCCATCACCGCGGCCATTCTAACCATCACACATGCCGGCCAGAACTTCATCTCCGCCACGAGCTTATACGGCGGGACCTGGACTCTGTTCACGCAGACGCTCAAGAAACTCGGGATCGAGGTGCGCTTCTTCGATCCCGATCATCCCGAACAGATCGAAAAGCTCACGGACGAGAACACCCGGCTGGTCTATCTTGAATCTGTCGGCAATCCGAAAAACGACGTCCCGGATTTCCGCCGCATTGCCGATATTGCGCATAAGCACGGCCTGCCGGTGATCGTGGATAACACCGTGCTCACGCCCGCTCTCTTCCGTCCCTTCGAACACGGAATCGATATCGCCGTTTACTCAGCCACCAAGTTCCTGGGCGGCCACGGAGTGCATATTGGCGGCGCCACTGTCGATAGCGGCAATTTTCAATGGGCGGAGAACCCCTCCAAGTGGCCCGAGTTCACGGCTCCGGACGATGCGTATCACGGTGTCGTGTTCACGGAAGCGCTGAAGCCGCTCGGCAATCTGGCTTACATCATCCACATACGCACGCACTGGCTGCGCGACACCGGAGCATCGATGAGTCCGTTCGCGGCCTTCCTGTTCCTGCTCGGAATCGAGACCCTGCACGTGCGGTTGGAGCGCCACGTCGCCAATGCGCAGGCGCTCGCGGAGTGGCTGCAGAATCACCCGGCCGTCGAATGGGTGAACTATCCCGGCCTCCCGAACCACCCCCATTACCAGGCCGCCAGGAAATACCTGCCCGACGGAGCCGGCGCCATTCTCGGATTCGGCATTCGAGGAGGCAAGCGGGCGGGCGTCAAGTTCATCGACAGCGTGAAGTTGGCCAGTCATCTGGCTAACGTTGGCGATGCCAAGACGCTAGTGATTCACCCGGCATCCACCACGCACTCTCAGTTGACCGAAAAGGAACAGAGCGAAACCGGCGTTTCTCCCGAGTACGTGCGCGTTTCGGTCGGCATCGAAGCGATTGACGACATCGAAGCCGATTTCGACCAGGCCCTTCGGGCATCGCAGGAGGCTCACGCAGCCACGGTTTGAAGGCGCGAAATCCGCCCGGAAAGGTGAACAAGATGAGATTCGACGACAACTCGCTCAGCATCGGGCGCACACCGCTTGTCAAGCTGACCCGTGTAGTGGGAAGCTCCGGAGCCCCGGTCTGGGCCAAGATCGAAGGAAGAAATCCAGCGTACTCCGTGAAGTGCCGGATTGGAGCCGCGATGGTCTGGGATGCGGAGAAGCGCGGCGTACTGAAGTCCGGCAAGGAACTAATCGAACCCACCAGCGGCAACACCGGCATCGCATTGGCGTTTGTCGCGGCGGCGCGCGGCTATCCGATCACGCTCACCATGCCGGAGACCATGTCTCTGGAGCGGCGGAAGGTCCTCGCCGCGTTCGGCGCCAAACTGATTCTCACGGAGGGCGGCCTTGGAATGAAAGGCGCGATCGCGAGGGCCGAAGCGATCTATTGTTCGGACCCGGGCCACTATGTGCTGCTCCAACAATTCAGGAACCCGGCCAATCCGGATATTCACTTCAGGACCACCGGGCCCGAGATCTGGGAAGACACCGAAGGTGGTGTGGACATCTTTGTCTCGGGGATCGGGACGGGAGGCACCATTACGGGTGTCTCCCGCTACATTAAGCAAGACCGCGGCAAGCCTATTCTCTCGGTCGGCGTGGAGCCCGCCGCGAGCCCCGTGATCTCTCAGACGCTGCGTGGCGAGACGGTGAAGCCCGGCCCGCACAAGATCCAGGGGATTGGAGCCGGGATCATTCCCGAAACGCTCGATCTGGCTGTTGTGGACCGGGTCGAGACAGTCTCGAACGAGGAGTCGATTGAAATGGCCCGCCGGCTCGCCCGCGAGGAGGGGATACTCTCGGGAATCTCGAGTGGCGCGGCCGTTGCCGTGGCGGCGAGGCTCGCGAAGCAAGCGGAATTCCAGGGCAAGACAATTGTCGTGGTGCTGCCCGACTCCGGCGAGCGCTACCTGAGTTCCGTCCTCTTCGAGGGGATCGTCTAGCTGGGTTCCATGGGGCGGGAGCAAGCCCGCCCTTCTTACTTCTTCATCAGCGCTTTAATTTCCTCGGGCGCTTCGAATTTGTCCTTGGGGATCTCGGCGTTGAACTTCACGCTTTCCACGGTGAAGGAGATCTGCTGCGAAGCCGCCTTCTGCACGAGCTTGTGCGCCACCAGCAATCCGCCCTCCTTGCGGTAATCGCTCTCGGCGGATTCCACCGGAATGTCGCCCATGGGGCTCCTCACCGTCATGGCGCTCTTCACCAGCAGGCCCGATTGCTTTTCGAAATAGCGGGTCACGGGGTTGCCGTCGGCTGGGGTCAGAACCACCTTGTAGCAATCCTGCCCATCCACGCTTTCCAGGCCCGCGGTTTCGGCCTGTTTGTACAGGTCACGCCAATGCAGCTGTGCGTTGAAGCGGGCTTCGCGCAGAGCCATGGATTTCTCTTCGCCCTCCTTCAGGTGCGGTCCCTGCATCGCCGAAAGCGACCAGGCCACCGTGCCGTTGGTCCCTTCCAGGATCTTACCGATGCCTTCGATCTCGACTTCCGTGAGACTTTGGTTCGGTTCGGCCGAGTAGAGGGAGACCTTTCCGTGTATGCCCATCCCGATGATTTCCATCGACCCGGTGGCAATCTCGCTGTGGGTCTCTTCGTAGGCGGCGCGCCCGCCAGTGGCCTCGATGAAGTGTTCGAGAATGGTTTCGGCCTTGGGCAGATCATCGGCGGCCCTCAGCCGCGCCCCGCCCGCCGCCAGCGCCGCGGCCAGCGCGATCCGCGTCGCGACAAAACGGCATTGCATCCTTCGCCTCAATTCTTCCCCTGTTCAATCCAGCTTACCGCCGCTTCCAGGGCGGCATCCCGCCCTTCCAGGAGATCGCGGCGCAGCAGGGCGATCTCCTCATCGGGGATCACGCCGGCCCCTTCGAGCGATTTGCCGCCGGCGGAGACGTAGTTGGCGATCGCATATTGGAAGCCATCGCCATTCGGCAGCCTCTCGAAAACCGAAGGGAGGGCGGCGCCGGCCGTGCGGGTCCCGAAGATGCGCGCCCGCCCGAGGTCCTTCATCCCTTGCGCGAGAATTTCGGAGGTGGAAGCCGAGCAAGCGTCCACCAGGATCGCCAGCGGCCCGCGGAATGGTTCGGAGCGCGGGAAGACCGCGAAATTCAGCCGGGTGTCGCGCGTCTGCATGGCGCCTAATTGTTTGCCCGGCTGGTCGATGAACCAACCCGCCACGCCCGTGGCCAAGCCGCCGATTCCGCCGGGGTTGCCGCGCAGATCGATCACCAGGCCGCGGCACGCGCCGCATCCTGTCACCATCTCCCGAAAGGCCCCGATGAGCGTTTCCGGCTCGAAGAAGAGGTTGAACTGGATATAGCCGATCTGCGGACGCACGCGGCGCGATTCCACCCAAAAATACAGGGCCGGCAGATTTCCCAGCTGGGCGGGCGTTCCGCGCGGCCGGGAACGGTCCAATTCCAGATCCCGGCTCCGCCCCGAGCCGTCCTGGAAACTCACGCGCACCGGCGCGCCAATCCGGCCGGAGAGCCGCGCCGTCACGCTGCGCGCCTGGAGCAGTTCGATCATCGTGGACCCCGCCATGCTCTCCCGGATGGCGCTCGCCGCCGGGCCGATCTCTTTTCCCTCTACGCCGGCAATATCCCACCCCGGTCTGACGCCACGAGCCGCGGCCGAAGATTGCGGGGCCACCGCAAAAACCAGGGCGCGGCCGTCCACCATGCGAACGTCAATTCCAGGACTTCCCTGCCCCTCCTCGCCGCCTCCATCCAACTCCTCATACGACTGCGCCGGGATGATGGCGAAGTGCGACTCTTTGAGGCGCGCCAGCATCAAAGAAAGGACCTCGCGCACCTGTTCCATGGTAGCGGCGGCTTCCACCTGGGGGCGCAGTTCTTGGCGCGCGGCCTGCCAGTCGAGCCCGCCCAGTTGGGGATCCCAGTGCTTATCGCGCACCGTGGTCCAGACGTGATCGAACGAATCGAGGTTCAACTGGCGCTGGGCGGGAGTGAGCGAATGATGGTCGGCCGCCGGGGCCGCGCACGCCAGGGCGAGGAGGACGATGCCGAGGCGCGCAGCCATGCTCAGACTATAGCATTGGCGGCCAGGCATGCCGCGCGGTCCGTCACGATGAAATGAAGATCGTGGTGCTCCCGTGCGTGCGCCCGCCCGCGCGATTCGGTAGCATAGGTAACATGTAGTGGATCGGGCATTGGCCCCAGAAAGGTGAAAGTTAACATGGATCGACGCGGATTTCTCAAGGCCGCAGGACTCGCGGCCGCGGTCAGCCTGGAGGCACAAGGTCAGGCAGCTCAGGTAGCCCAGACCTCCCAGTCCGATATCACCACTTCGGTGGTACTGGACATGCTAGGAGGCACCATCGACCGGGAGATTGAAATTGCGGCTGGCGGCGGCTGCCAGACGATGATGATGCTGAACCAGTTTGGCGCCTGGTCGGACACGGAACTCAACCGCGTCGACAAGCTCTGCCAATCGAACCACCTCACCATGCACGGGCTGCTGGCGCAGAGGGACTGGAAAAAGCGTCCCGTCTCGATCGTCGATCCGGCGCACCGCGAGCCATTTCTGGCCGACATGAAATACGCCATCGGAATCTCCCAGAAGCTCGGGATTACGCAGCTCGTCGTCACCAGCGGCCTCCAGGCCGCCGGCAAGAGCTACGACGAGCAGTGGGCCAGCCTGACCGAGGGCGTCAAGCGGGCGGGCGACCTGGCGGGGGAGGCCAACTTCACCCTGCTGGTCGAGCCGCTGAATTCGCTGGTCGATCATCCCGGCTGCTACCTGACGAGCTGCGTGGAGGGCCTCAAGCTGGTGAAGGAGGTCAACCATCCGCACGTGAAGCTGCTGTTCGACATTTACCACGAGCAGATCATGCGCGGGAATGTCATTCGAACGCTGACCGAAGCCATGCCTCAGGTGGCGCTCATCCACGTAGCCGACAACCCCGGCCGCAACGATCCGGGCAGCGGCGAACTCAATTTCGCCAATATATACAAGGCCATCCGGAAGACCGGGTACAAGGGGCGCATCGCCATGGAGTACCGGCCGCTGGGCGACCCG
>Ga0326728_10025118_pt1 | contig 10704 bp, 7 predicted proteins | sample MB3enrmetagenome_FD_207602 | JGI IMG/M metagenome (GOLD analysis project Ga0326728, IMG submission 207602) | Lab enriched peat soil microbial communities from McLean, Ithaca, NY, United States - MB31MN | ecosystem: Environmental > Terrestrial > Soil > Wetlands > Peat | place: USA: New York...
CCTGTCGCAGAGTGTAAATCGAGTAACCAGTTTCGTAAAAAAAGATGTCAGGAAAAGACCAAAGGTCTAAGTTATGTGGAATATGGAACTGGCGGGGATCGGGTTCGTTGTTTTTTCTTGCAACCAGTTGCTTTAGCAGTTGGCTCCGTCGAGGTATGCGGATTACCGTCGGTGATTGCGATGGCTGACGTTTATAGTGCCTCGAATAGCGAGAATTGTGCGTTGGGCAGCTCGGTCCGCCTTTCGCGACGCCGCCTTGGCAACGGTATGGGTGGTTTTGAACCGAACTGGAAGGCGCTGATAAATGATGGGACTTCGATGGTCTGGGTTAAAGGTGGCGGAGCTGGCAGGATATCTTCACGGTTGGTCGTCGGCTCGGGCAGGACCGGCTTCGGTGGCAGTAGGGCGTTTTGCTCTGCCCGCACCTGCTGCCATACCGCATTAGCCGATTCACCGATTCCTCTTTCCGTCACGAGTTCCCGTGCCATCGCAGTAAGAATGTCGTCCCCATCGTCCAGGGCCTGTAGCCCTTCGCCAGAGAACTTCCCCTCCATCGCGAGTGAAACCAGCAGTTTCTTCCCCATGAGGCGCAGACAAGCCGACTGCATGGTGTCGGCGTAGTACAGGTAATAGACGCGGACCGGCTGGCGCTGCCCAATCCGCCATGAGCGTCGGCTGGCTTGGCGTAGCGTGTGCAGGGAGTAGCCCGACTCATAAAAGATCATGGAGGGATGGCTGAGCAGATCGAGCCCGGTTTCGATGATTTTGGGATGGCAGATCGTCACCTCTATCCCCTGTTGTAACTTCGTTTCGAACCAAGCTTCGCGCTTCTCAGTAGGCACGTCAGAGGTGAGGACAGCCACGCGGATACCTTCCTTTACCAGGATGTTCTCCAGGCGGCGAGTCACGTCGCGTTTCCGCGTATAGACCGCATAGACGTGGCAGCGCCGGCCCTTCTGCAACTCCGCCTGAACGATCTCGATCAAGCGGCGCTCTTTCGCCTGAAGCCCTTCCCGATCCAGATCCTCAGGTTGGGCAATCAAGAAGCGTTCCCGTCGCTGGGTTTCGGGATTGAACTCCCAACCCCACAATTCGCCGATGTCATAGGGCCGGTCGGGGTACATTAATAGCGCATTGAGGCCCACGCTCATCACGGAGTTGTTGCCGCGGTGTTCCTTGAGAGCACGTTTGACATCCTCCTCCAATCGGCTGTACGCGGCACACAGAGGTGGGTCCATTTCGACGCCGACCACCTCCTCCGTGTAGGCCGGCAGCTCACATGAGATGTCCTCCAGGAACATGAATGCTCCCAGCTCCATCAGAAACCGTCCAAACAGCAGCGGAGAAGCTCCCGGACGACGCTTGACTTGTGTCGTCACCCGCGCCTTGGAGCAGGCATTGTCGGCCGGCTGGATTGTGGTGATTTTTTCCAGCACCCCAAACGTCTCCGCGAAGGACCGCACGCCCGCTTCGCTCCACTCATAGCCGAGCCCTACCATCTTCACGGGATTCAAGCGAAACAAGAGGTGATAGAGGTCATCGGCGTACCCGCTTGACAGCGTGCCGGTCAACACCACCAATCGGTGGGTACATGCTGCGAGTGTTCCCAGGGCATTGCCCTGAGCGGTGTCTCCTGCGGTGAGTTGGTGGACTTCGTCCCCGATGCCGTAATCAAACCAGTCCGGAAGATAACGGCCGATAAACTCCATGGGAGCAACGCGGCGAATCCTCTTTCCATCTGCCTGCCACAACGGGCTGTACCGGATCTTTCGTGACTTGATGCGGCCACGGTTTTCCTGCTCTCTGTCCTCGCCGAGGGTTTCGCTATGACGGACCTTCTGGAAGTCGCAAGCGAGCAGCCGTTCATCGCCCAGATAGACGGGGCACCCAGTATCAGGATTGACGACGCTCCCTTGATAGCGGCCACAGCGCGCGACCTCGAAAGCGTGTCGCCAGAACCAGCCCAATTTGGCGCGATCGCGTCCAATGATGAAGACTGCCGGCCCGGAGCAGAATGACCGGTGCCAACGTTCGCGGGTGGTTCGGTAATGTTTGCGCAGGCGCAGATCGGTCAGGGTGGTATGCAGGCCCTCCCGCACAATGTGGCCATGGCGCAGTTTCACCTCATTGACCCCACACGGACTCTTATCCCGCACCCCGTCGCGCAGAGCATCAATGAAGAAGACCCTTACCCCCGGCAAGGTTCGGAACGCCTCACGGGCTGTCTTGGCCACCAGATGCCCTGGCACCATGGCCAGCGCTGTGTAGGGCTTCCCCGCTGAGTGACAGTGAATAGCCGCTAGAGCCACGAGCGTTTTGCCTGTTCCACACTCGCCGATCACCGCGGCCGCGCGTGCCTCCTGCCAGTGCTTCACGACCCCCATGGCCGCCAGTTCCTGAGCGGGGTAAGGTCTCCGGAGCAAAGTTTTCATCCTGGGAGAAACCGGATCACCCGGTTTGTGCAGGGCCGGAAACGTTTGCAAAATCCGATCACCCAGTTCAGGGGCGAACGCGCGTAAATAATTTTCGATCGTTTGTGGGCACGGCATTGAATGTTCCTCGTATCAGCACTACCGGCATTAGGGCATTAGGACGGGTGCTTCGTAAGCTTTGTGTTTTGTGAACCGCGAATGTGATGTGGAAAAGAAATTCGGCTGTCCAATTCTGTTCGCTTACGTCTAAGCCGGGAAGGGCTAAACGAACGGATCGGGGCGAAATGACCGAGGTGATGTGGGAGCGTTATCCGCGGCTGGCAGAGTCCGATCTGGGGCGCCGATGGCTTACCATGCAGGCGAACCTGGGACTTGCTCCAAACACCATTGACGCCTATGGTCGCGCCCTGGAGGACTATCTGAACTTCAGCCAGCGTCAAGCGGCCAACGTGGTGGGGGCGACCCGGGATCACATCGCGGCCTATGTCCGCGACCTGGCATCGCGTCCCAACCGCCGGGGAGCCAATGTCGTCGTGCTCGATTCCGGGGCGGGTCTTGCGAATGCCACGTTGCAACAACGGCTGACTGCGGCCCGTCTCTTTTACGACTATTTGATCGAAGAAGGCCTTCGCCCAAACAATCCCGTTGGCCGCGGCCGTTACACCCCGGGCAAGGGCTTTGGCGGCACACGGGAGCGGGGATTAATTCCCCGATTCACCAGATTGCCATGGATTCCTAACGATGAGCAGTGGCGCGCGCTGCTCGAGGCAACACGCCATGAACCTCTGCGGAACCGTTTCATGCTGGCCTTATCCTACGACGCAGCGTTGCGGAGAGAGGAACTTTGCACCTTGGACACCAGTGATTTCGATCCCGCCCATTCCATTATCACGATCCGGGCCGAGAACACCAAGTTTCGCCGGGGGCGAGTCGTGCCCTATTCCGCCGCTACTAGCGAGCTGTTCACTGCTTACCTGGCCCGGCGCCGCGATCTGACCCGGAACCGCGGACCGCTGTTTGTATCCGAGTCTCGCCGCAATCGAAGCCAGCCGATTTCGCTCTGGATGTGGTCAAAGGTAGTTAAGAACATCGCGAAGCGCAGTGGCGTTCTGGAATTCGCGACCCACACTGCGCGGCACTTATGCCTGACAGATCTTGCGCGGGCGAACTGGGATATTCACGAGATCGCCACATTCGCCGGGCACCGGAGTGTTCAAACAACACTCCTCTATATCCACTTGAGCGGCCGGGAATTGGCGGTGAAGCTGGCTCAAGGCATGGCGGAGATCCACGCCTGGCGCACTCGCATGCTCAAGGAGATACTCTTTGCGTAAGTTCTACACCGGCTCGGCCGAGACAGTTCCATCGAGCCAGGTTGAGGAATGGTCGTGGCCGATTGATCCGTCACGATATGACCGCACCTCCCGTCTTCGGAAGAATGAGGTGTCGGCGCTTTTCTATCTGGCAGCTCGCACGCGTGTCTTCGGGCACTTCCCGGAGCATGTGAGTGAGGCGCTCCAGCGTCTCCTCAATCCCGTGGACGATGTGATGGACATCGTCCGGCCGCCGCGACAAACCCGCGCCGGAACTATGACCGTTCTGATCCTGGAGATGCACCGCCGGCAAATATCGTTTTGGGGTTGGACGCATGATGACTGGTGCGAGGTCTTGTGCTCGTCGAAGAAGACCTTTGAGCAGCATTACCCCACGACCAACGGCCACAACCGCCAGATGCTTTTCCTCACCGGCTATTTGCTTCGGCTTTTCGACGATTTCAGAAGCCTGGGAGTAATCGACCGGATGGCGATGACGAGCCGGATTTTCGGCCGCCCACGCGTTCAAGCCGCGATTAAGCAAGTCGTCGACTTGCTGCTCTCCTGGGGATACGGGAGGTTGCGGGCGCACGATATTCAGTGGGCACTCTGCCAGGTTCTGCTCGCCAACAAGAGCCCCCGCTTGCAGCACATCACCGTCGATATCCTTGAGGCCGAGAGGAAGCAGACAACGCGCCATGGCCGATCCAGTTTCCTCGTTCTCTCAAGAGCTTTGGCGGGACTCGGGATTATTCCTCGCCCTCTCGAACATCCATCGAAGAGGCTTCGTGACCGCCCTCAGGGCGACGCGCGCATTGGGGTTTCCCCGGAGTGGGTCACATGGGTCGAGCGCTGGCGTGCCACCTGCACGTTCCAACCGAGTAGCCGGCAACGCATTTATCTGATGTTGTTAAAGGCAGGCCGCTGGGTGACTGCGACCCATCCGGATTGTGTCTCGCCTGCCCGTTGGACGCGCCAACTGGCCGCAGAATGGGTAGCCACCGTCTGCCGCATGACCATTGGGGAGTGGACGCAAAGAGCCGAAACGAACCCTAAGCGGCTTGGTAAGCCGCTGTCGGCGAAGGCCCGCGCTCATCACCTCTCGTCGCTGAGCACCTTTTTCCGTGACCTCCAGGAGTGGGAGTGGATTCCTCGCCATTTCGATCCGCGCCGCTGCTTCGGAGCCCCGCGGAGCCTTCGTGCCCTTATTTCGCCCAACCCTCGGATACTCGCCGACGACGTCTGGGCCAAGCTCCTGTGGGCAGGACTGAATCTGACGGATGCGGACCTTCCCAGGTCGTTCAGCGCCAGGAAACATTATTACCCGCTTGCGATGGTCAAAGCCCTGGCCATGGTCTGGCTCTTTGGAGGACTGCGGGTGGACGAAATCTGGCGTCTGCGGGTTGGCTGCACGCGGGACCAATGGAACAAGCCTGCCGGGGCCGGGGAAGGAGTCTGCAATCTTGATGTGCCGGTGAATAAGACCAGCCGGGCCTTTACAAAGCCAGTGGATCAGATCGTCGGAGAGGCCGTGCGCGCCTGGGAGGCGGAGCGACCTGATCAACCCCCGGCCCTGGATCAGAAGACTGGAGAGTCGGCTCAATTTCTCTTCATGTTTCGAAGCACCCGCATTGCCCCGGACTATCTCAACCGGACCCTGATCCCGAGCTTGTGCCGGAAAGCAGGTCTCCCGACCGCCGATGCACGGGGGACCATCACCAGCCATCGGGCGCGATCAACGATCGCCTCGCAACTCTTCAATGCCAAGGAGCCCATGTCGCTCTTTGAGCTCCAGAAGTGGCTGGGCCACAAATGGGCGAACTCGACGCAATACTATCTCGATATCAGCCCCACGAAATTGGCGAACTCTTATCGCGACGCCGGTTACTTCGCGCGAAACGTGCGTGCGATCGAAGTCTTAATTGATCGAGAAGTCGTCAAAAATGGAGTCGCCGCGCGAGAACCGTGGATGTACTACGACCTCGGGCACGGATACTGCACATTTGATTTCTTCGAACAGTGCAAGTTCCGGATGGTGTGCGCCAAGTGCTCATTCTATCGGCCCAAAACCTCTACGGAGGCTCAACTGCTGGAGGGGAAGAGCAACCTCATGCGGTTGCGACAAGGGATTCCGCTGACTGAACCAGAACGGGCGGCGGTGGATGACGGAGTGGACGCCATAGAGAGACTGCTAAAACAACTGGCCGATGTGCCGACACCTGCGGGGCCCACTCCCCGTCAGCTTCACCCTTCGGGGCTCGTTCAACTGAATGTCACACCGACCAAGGTCATTTCCAGGGACGGAGCGGATCATGGCATGGGTTGATTTCAAAGCGTTGAAACAGACGGTTTCAATGGAAATGGCAGTTGCCTGTTATGGCGTGATGCTGCGGCGAGTCAATGGTAGCTATTTGCGCGGACGCTGCCCTCTGCCCACCCACCGCTCGAAGAGTAGCCACCAAACTTTCATTGTGAATACCGACAAGAATGCGTGGGCGTGCCATTCTAATTCATGTGCCGGAGCACGCGGCGGGCGCATTGGAGGGAACGTCCTGGACTTCGTTGCCGCAATGGAGAATTGCTCGATCCGGCAAGCGGCGCTGGGACTTCAGGAGTGGTTTATTGTTTCGACTGCACCCAAGGCGGGGAAGCCACCGCACCCCCAGGACATTTCACAGTCTGCCGAAACATCCTGCGCGGAGGAGCCATTAATCGGAGAAACTTCTAACGGGGCGCTTCCATTCACGCTCAGAGGCATCGACTACACACACCCTTACTTGAACGAAAGAGGGATAACGGAAGAAACGGCAAAACACTTTGGCGTTGGCTTCTTTCCGGGCAAAGGGTGCATGCAGGGCCGGATCGTCATCCCGATTCACAATGAAGAAGGAATTCTGGTCGCTTACGCCGGCAGATCGCTGACTCAACTTGAGCCGAAGTACAAGTTCCCCGCACTATTTCGAAAGTCGTTTGTGCTCTTCAACCTTCACCGGGCTATCACGCATGGCAAGACTGTCATTGTTGTGGAAGGCTTTTTCGATTGCCTCAAGGTCCATCAAGCAGGCCTAGCCTGCGTGGTCGCGTTGATGGGATGCTCGTTGTCTCGGCATCAGGAACAGTTCCTCCGAAGATACTTTCATGAAGTCATCCTGCTGCTGGATGGCGACCAGCCTGGTCGAACCGCTGCTCCGCCAATCGCTGGGCGTCTTGTTCCCACCCTCTCGACCAGGATCGTTGAGATTCCAGCCGGTCGCCAGCCCGACCAACTGGGGGTTGACCAGATTCGCTGTCTTTGCATTCCAGGTTATTTTTGATATTAGATTTTCCCGACTAATCATTCTCCGAACACGATCACTCGCTCAGAAACATCAAAACGCGGTCCGACGTCCATGTGGCCACACCGCACCCGAAGAAATCTGTATCCTCCGTCCAGATTGGGCATCCCAGTGCCAACGCAGAGGCCAGTATCGGCCAGTCCTCTGGATCACGCGTCGCCAACCGCCGGCGAGCTTCAGCCTCGAGCTCGCCGTAAACATCGTTTCCTATCGGCACGACCAAGTTTCGCAGGGAGCGCAAGAAAGACATCGCCTTCTCCGGGTCCCCGCCGTGCTTGATGACGAGCGCCGCCACGTGTTCTTCAGCCTCGGCATAGGCAGCTTCTGGGACAAAAAACGAGACCCTTTCCGCATGTGCCTCAATCACCGCCCGCACACGCTTCCCTAGCACTGCCCGCACGAGAATGTTGGCGTCGACGACCAAACCTCTACTGGGCATTCCTCTTCCTCGCACGGGTAGCTCGGCGGATTTCTTTATACTCGCTCATCAACTCGTCTTCAGTGGCGCCCCAGGACGCGATCATTTCGTCCAAGTCCTTCGCCGCGGCACGCATAGCTTCGAGTTCGGCTTTGCGGCTCCGCTTCTGGGCAGGAATGTAGAAGCCGAGTGTCTCGCCGTGCCGCATGATCGCCAAGGGCGTACCTGATTCGAGATACCCTGAGAGGTTCTCCCGGAATTCACGTATCCCGATCTTGACCGTCTCCATATTGTGTACTCCTTGTACACAAGATACCATACTTCCGGGTTCGATAGCCAGCCGTATCCCTCAGATCCTGCCGTCCAGACCCCAACTGGTTCCAAAAAGGAACACCATTGCCCGGCTTCATATTCCACATAATCGAGTCCCGTCTGAACCAACCGCGGGTGCGCAATCACCACCTGGACGCCCGCCCGCATTTGCCTTTCGTACCAGGACTCTCGCAGTTCCGGGGCTACTTCCGTGGTCAGAACGGCCACTCGAATCCCTTCTTTCGCCAGGATGCTCTCCAGCCGGCGCGTCACGTCCCGTTTCTGTGTGTAGACCGCGTAGATCTGCACCTTCCTCCCCCGGTCAAGCGAGGCTTTCACTTCGTCCAGCAGCCGCCGTTCCTTGGCGTAGACAAGGTTCTGATCGAGGTCGCGAGTCGCAGCGATCAAGAATGGTTCGCGACGTTGGGTTTCGGGGTTGAACTCTCGCCCTATCAAATCCCCGAAACCGAAGGGCCGGTCAGGGTAAGCGAGGAGAGCATTCAAGGCCACGCTGATCACCGACTGGTTGCCTCGATGCTCGCGGAGTGCCTTCTTGATGTCCTCTTCCAGATCCTCGTACGCTTTCTTCAGCGGCTGATCCATCTCGATGCTGACCACTTCTTCCCTGTAGGGAGGAAGAGCGTCGGAGATATCTTCCAGGGACACGAAGGCGCCCAGACTCATCAGGAAGCGGCCAAACAGAAGCGGTGATGCGCCTGGCCGGTGGCGGAACCGGGTTGTGACCCGAGCCTCGGAGCAAGCGTTGTCTGCCGGCTCGATCACCGTGATCTTCTCCAGCAGGCCGTACGCTTCGGTGAAGGCCCGAACGCCAGCTTCCCCATGTTCGAATCCCTCTTCCAGCATCTTGCGTGGTTCCAGACGAAACAGGATGTTGAACAAGTCGAGCGCGTAGCCGCCAAGCAGTGTGCCGGTGAGCACTGCGATGTGGCGGGCGCAGGAGGCGAGCGTCCCAAGCGCATTACCTTGTGCTGTATCTCCTCCCTTCAGCTCGTGCACCTCATCGGCTATCGCATAGTCGAAGAAGCTGTCCATGTAGCGGCCGATGAAGTCGATGGGTGCAAAGCGTCGAATCTTCTTCCCATCCGCCTGCCAAAGGGCACTGTAGAGTGGCCGGCGAGCATGGTTTGTTCCATCACCCTGGCCCAGCACTTCGCTGAGCTTCACCTTCTTGAAGTCCATTGCCAGCAGGCGCTCGCCCTCTGTGCCGAGGTAGGCCGGAGCCCCGGTGTCAGGATTGACCACGCTGCCCTGATAACGCCCGCTGTGAGCGACTTGATAAGCATGACGCCAGAAGTACCCGAGCTTGGCTCTGTCCCTTCCGACCACGAATATTGCAGGTGAATCACACAGCGAATCCCAACGTTTACGCGCAGAGGAATATGACTTGCGTAACCGCAATTCACTCAGGCTGGTCTTCAATCCCTCGCGCACGATGCGTCCGCTTCGAAGCTTCACCTCATTCACTCCATGGTGGCTCTTGGAGTTGGTTGGCGTGCGCAGGCCGTCGATGATGAATACACGGACACGTGGCAACGTGAGAATTGTTTCCCGGCACCACTTTTCCACGAGCTGCGGAGGCACCATGGTAATTGCTGTAAATGGTCGGCCCTCGGCATGGGTGTAAACGGCTCCCAGTGAGATTAACGTCTTGCCCGTGCCACACTCTGCAATCACCGCACCTGCGTGAGCCTGCTGCCATCGCTGGACGAGGCCCATGATCGCAAGAGTCTGTGCCGGGTACGGTTTCCGAATGAGCTTGCCAATGATTGGTAACGGTGGGTCGTCGATGGAATGCAACGGCGGGTGTGACTGAAGGATCCTCTCACCCAGTTCCGACGAGCACATCCTGAGGTAATTACTGATCGAGTCCGGTATGGGCACAGTCTTCTCCTCTCGCTTTGAGTGCAACGAGTAAATGCGGTTCGCGTGGCGCTGGACCCACGCCAATAGGTGGGTGATTGTTTGGTGGATCACACGTGGGCGGTCGAAGCGCCGGTAGCTGCTGCTTCGAGCGTGCCGAGAGCGATTTCTACTGTCTGGACATGAAAGCTGGCATGTTTGGGAATGGCCGTGAACGCGATGCAATCAGTACGCACGATCATTTGCCCGCACTCCACGGCTGCGACCTGGCACGAGGGCACCCGGAAGCTTTCAGGAACCATAAGTACCTCGTTCTCCTCGATCCCAAGTTCATCCAGCACGTTCGCAGCCTTGACGGCTGGCTCAACCTCTTCTTCGGTGCTGGCGAGGCTTACCCAAGGGGAGAAGTACTCCACAACGTAAGCCCAATAATACGTTTCGTCGACGTCAGGATCGAGGTCCTTCTGTTCTCTGAGCACGGCGATCCTTCGGAGGGCTATCCCAGCAAGTTGTGGCGCCAGGTCCACGAGCGCGAGTTCGCATCCCCCATCGCAATGTTCGTTGCTGCTTGAGACCCTCAAAACAAGCTTCATTATGCCGTTACCTCCTGCTCCGCCAGGATGGCGGGACTCTCTTCGCCTGTCTCCTGAGGGCACCTGTCGTCCAGGTTGGTCTCACTCACTCGGAAGAAACTGCGGGACAGACTCCAGCGGACCGGTCCGTTGTCCTCGGGAAACTGGATGCGCTTCTGCCGGAGTGCCCTTCCAATCCACTTCAGGAACGACTTCTTAGTGCCGCTAACGAGTACGGGCGAGCATTCCAGCCCGAAGAGCGGTTTGATCGCCCCGTGCCGCGAGAGTTCTTCACTAAACCACTCGGCCCAGTTTGGCACGACGGGTAATCCAAACCGCTGGGAGATGCGATAAAGCACGAACGTGGGGTCGTTGTCACACAAGATAGTGCGCCTGCCTTCCGGGTCCATTCCCGGACGTGTCTTGGCCAGCTCCGCGGAG
>Ga0326728_10025120_pt1 | contig 10704 bp, 8 predicted proteins | sample MB3enrmetagenome_FD_207602 | JGI IMG/M metagenome (GOLD analysis project Ga0326728, IMG submission 207602) | Lab enriched peat soil microbial communities from McLean, Ithaca, NY, United States - MB31MN | ecosystem: Environmental > Terrestrial > Soil > Wetlands > Peat | place: USA: New York...
CCAGCGTGATGGTGTATCCGGTGGATGCGAACGACTGGCTGAGCAGCTTGCGGATGAGATCCGCGGCGTTCAGCTTCATCTGCGAGGGCAGTTTATGGCTGAGGAAAGGCTCTAGCAGAAAGTTCATCTCCTTGGACTCGCTGACCTTTTCGATCTTGGCGTCGCGGAAGCCCACCGACTCGCCCTCGGCGTCGGGGACGACTGAGACCACAGCGTCCGTGGTCATCGAGATGCCGAGACACTTGCTGCCAAGCGCCTTGCCCAGCTTGGCATGGGTGTGGACCTGCACCACGACGCGGTCTTCGCGGAAGGTGACGTGGGGGTCCTCGGCGTATGCGGCACAGGGCTTGGACGCATCTCCGCTCATGTAGTAGCGTCCGTCAGGGCCGTTGAAGAGCTGCTTGCGCAGGGTCCTCTCCAGCGCCTGCGCCGAGACCTTCACCTCAATTGCGCGGGCCATCCGCGCTCCCCCCATGCCAAACAGACAAAGCAGCACAACACTGCGCAGCAGTAATTTCATGATGCTTCAAGGATAACGCCGGCACGCGTGCGATGCCTTATGCGACGCGCAGCAACAGACACGAGCACCGCCGTCTCCGATGCAAGACGGGAGCACCGGCAGCGCGGCAAACCTACAGCACGACAGGAGGCATCGGACCAGACTGGGAGATTACCGGGACGGTCGCCGGCTGCAGCCCGTCTGCCGACACAGTGACCACAATTGCGCCGGCTTGAGCGCGCTTGCCCTGCACGATCGCCATGCAGAGCCCATTGAACGCGCTGCGCTGGGTTGCATGGTCCGGTTCGTGGCAACTGGGGTCGCCGTTGCCCACGCCGATCACGCTGCCTGGGCCAGCCACACTCCACGTCACCTTGTGGTTTGCGTTGGGCACCAGGTTGTCCTGCGCATCCACAATTGCCACGTTGATCACGGCCAGGTCCTGTCCGTCGGCCGTAATCTTTGTGCGGTCCGCGGTAGCGAGGATCTTGGCGGCAGGCCCAGCCGTCTGGCGCTTGTCGGTCAGCACGACCTTGCCGTCCTTGCTGGCCTGCGCTGTGAGTGTTCCCGGCGTGTACTTTACCTTCCACACCAGGTGTCCATTCTTCTTCACCGGCTGCGAACCGAGGCTTGCCCCGTCAAGGAAGAGTTCGACGCTATCCTGGTTGCAGTAGGCCCAGACTTCGATCTCCTGGCCCTCGCGGCCCTCCCAGTTCCAGTGGGGAAGGATGTGCAGCATGGGCTCAGCGCCCCACCAGGCCCTGTAGTAGTAGGCCGTGTCCTTGGCGAAGCCGCAGGTATCCAGGATGCCGAAGTGCGAACTTATGCAGGGCCAGCCGTAGGGTGTGGGCTCGCCGCGATAGTCGAGGCCGGTCCAGGCGAATCCGCCCGCCAGGAACTCGCGCTCGTCGTAAAACGACCACCACTCCTCGGCGGTATTGCCCCAGCCGGGCTTCTCCGTGTCATACGCGCTGACGTATCCGCGCACCTTGTCGTTGGCGAAGATGCCGCGCGTGGCCACTGTGCTGGCCGTCTCGGTGCCGATCATGGGATGCTGCGGGTGCTGCTTGTGATAGTCGTCGATCAGATTGTCGCTGTAGTTGCATCCCTGCACGTCCAGTATGGTGGAGATGCCCACGCCGCCCCAGCCTCCGTTCATGGCCGCCGTGGATACGCGCGACGGATCGAGCTTGCGCTGCAGCGTCCTCATGGTCTTGACGATGCGCGCGCCGCGCTCGGTCCCCTGCTGCGACTCCTCGTTGCCCAGCGACCAGATGATGACACTGGGATGGTTGCGGTCGCGCTTGATCAGCCGCTCCAGCTCGCTCAACCCCTCCGGATCCGAGGACATTCTGCGCGTCTCGTCCATCACCATAATTCCCAGACGGTCGCAGGCATCCAGAAACTCCGGCGTCGGCGGATTGTGCGAGGTCCTGCATGCGTTCGAGCCAAACCACTGCAGCCGCTCAAGCCGGTACTCCTGGATGCGGTCCGGGATGGCCTCGCCCACGCCCGCATGGTCCTGGTGGTTGCACGTCCCCTTGATCTTCACCTGGTTGCCATTGAGCAGGAACCCCTTGTCCGCATCGAACTTGAGGGTGCGGATGCCGAAGGTCGCATCGTCGCGATCGACCGCCTTACCGTCCACCTCCAGAGTGGTGACCGTGCGATAGAGATTGGGCGACTCACAGGACCACAGCGCCGGCTTCGCTACCGTGGCTTGCAAGGCGAATGTGTGCGTGTCGCCGGAGGCAATCGAAGCGGGTTGGGAGACCGCCGTGGCCACCGTCTTGCCCGCTGCATCCAGCAGTTCCGCATGAATCCGCCCGGAAACCGCGGCATCGCCCTCATTAGTAACTTCGGTAGATACAAATACGTTTGCCGGATCGGAATTTGTAACTACTCCGGTGGCTTTTGCAAACTCCGTGCGCACATAGTTGCCCCAGCGCGCGATGTGCACTGGCGCTGTCTTGGTGAGCCATGCGTGGCGATAGATGCCCGCGCCCTCGTAGAACCATCCCTCGTCCAGCGTGGCGTCCACCCGCACCACCAGCACATTCATGCCCGGCGCCAGCGTTCCCGGCCTCGCCCCAGCCGGCACGTCTGCGCTGCCGTAGTTGGCGAAGTCGGTCAGGTCGACGCTCAGAGGCGCGTAGCCACTCATGTTCTCGGCCATGTAGTAGCCGTTGAAGAAGACCGACGCGTTGCGGAAGATGCCGTCGAACTCCACCGAGATGCGACGGCCCGCGTCGCTGGCCGGCAGCACAAACTCGCGGCGGTACCAGCCGATGCTGGTCTCGGGAAACTCGCGTCCCAGTGGCTTTGAGCCATGGCCCACCAGGGAGGGGTTGTTGACGAAGGGCAGATCGATGGCCCAGTCGTGGGGCAGGTCGATCTTGCTCCACGCCGAAGCGTCGAAGCGCGGCGACGTCGGCCCGCCTGAATTCCCTGCCTTGGCAAAGGTCCCTGAGCCACGGCCGAAGCCGAAGTCCTTGGCTGCATCGTTGGCATTGCCCAAGGCAAAGCGCCAGCCGAAGTCCAGCAGAAGCCGCTCGCGCAGGGTGTTCGGCTCGTTGACACCGGGAAGATTCGCGGCAGGCAGGGCCGCGCCCGTCTGCGCGAAGATTGGCGCCGCGCCAGCTATGCCCGCCTCGGCCAGCAGTTCCTTGCCCGTCATCACTCCGGCCGATGCCGCGAGGCCAGCCTTCACCAGATCCCGCCGTGTCCACTTCGCCATGCCCGATCTCCCTTGAATCTTTCAGTCGCGCGTCTGATGCGAGTCGATTCGCCGCCTTGCGCGCGTCATCCACTTTACAGCGTGGAGAAGATTTTGGCAGGTGGGGGTAGAGAATGAACGAAACTTGAGCGTATCAATCTTGGATTAGAATCCTGATATGCCTGTTACACCAGAAGAAAATGCGAAATACGGAAAATTCGTCAATGACGTCGCCATTGATCTCGGCGTTTTCGATTTTGGCAATGATAAGGTTGTCTGGCATTACACGAATGGTGACGGCCTTCTTGGGATACTGCAATCCTCGACACTGCATGCGACACAAGTCGCATCTCTGAATGATTCAAACGAAACAACTTATGCAACCGAACTGTTTGTGGACTCTGTAACGCAAGTCATATCGGAACGATCTGGAGATCCTCAAGCTGTCGCTTTCTTGAATGAGGTACTTGAGTTTGTCAAGGAAGACAATCGCCATTCGACGCATGGAACGAGCAAATTCTTCGTTGTTTGCTTCAGTGAAGATGAAGACGAATTGACACAATGGGATCGCTATGGGCGCCCAAACGGATACGCAATCGGCTTCAAAGCAGGAGGCCTGTTCCGAGAACCCAATAGTCGGCTTTATCGAGTCGTCTATGATCGCGAGAAGCAGCTACAAGGTGCGAAGAAAATTGCCGAAGCAACCTTGGATTTCTACCTGGAGGGACTGAACGATGAGCGTATGAAGGACCCGGAACTCTGGGGTAAGGAGTTCTTTACTGCTTGGGATGAATGGGTCTATAAGCTTGCACCCCTAGCTAAAGACAAAAAATGGCGGTCCGAGAATGAATATAGGATCGTCCATGAACTGAAAGTTGCAGAATTTCCAAACGTTAGGTTCAAGCAACGCCAAACCATGCTCGCTCGTTATATTCCTCTTGACACTCCGTACTGGATCAAACGCAGGTCGCAGCTTCTACCAATCGCCAAAATATGGATTGGCCCCGGCGGAAACCAAGAGTTCACCAGAGTAAGCATTAACCTGCTCTTGGAACAAATGGGTTATACCGGTGTGCCGGTAGAGTTATCAGTTTGTACCCTTACGAGGCCATAGATTTGTGGCCAGGGAAAGACGATGCTCAGCCACGATGGCTGAGCATTGTTGCATGGAATGAGCTAGCCTAAATGGAGCTCATGTTGTGCAGGAACTCCTGGTTGTTGCGGGTCTTGGCCAGTTTGTCGGTGAGCAGCTCCATGGCCTCGACCGGGGAGAGCGGGTTGATGACGCGGCGCAGGATCCAGGTGCGCTCCAGTTCGGCCTTGGGGATCAGCAGCTCCTCCTTGCGCGTGCCGGAGCGCTGGATGTCGATGGCCGGGAAGACGCGCTTGTCCACCAGCTTGCGGTCGAGGATGACCTCCATGTTGCCGGTCCCCTTGAACTCCTCGAAGATGACCTCGTCCATGCGCGATCCGGTATCGACCAGCGCGGTGGCGATGATGGTGAGGCTGCCGCCTTCCTCGATGTTGCGCGCCGCGCCGAAGAATCGCTTGGGGCGCTGCAAGGCGTTCGAGTCGACGCCGCCGGAGAGCACCTTGCCGGAGGGCGGGACGATGGTGTTGTAGGCGCGCGCCAGGCGGGTGATGGAGTCCAGCAGGATGACCACGTCGCGCTTGTGCTCGACCAGGCGCTTGGCCTTCTCGATGACCATCTCGGCGACCTGGACATGGCGCGCGGCGGGCTCGTCGAAGGTGGAGCTGATGACCTCGCCCTTGACGCTGCGCTGCATGTCGGTGACCTCCTCGGGGCGTTCGTCGATGAGCAGGACGATGAGGACGATTTCGGGGTGGTTGGTGGTGACGGAGTTGGCGATGGACTGCAGCAGCATGGTCTTGCCGGTGCGCGGCGGCGCGACGATGAGGCCGCGCTGGCCCTTGCCGACCGGGGTGAGCAGGTCCATGACGCGGCCGGACATGTGCTCGCGGTCGGTCTCCATCTTGACCCGTTCCTCGGGGTAGAGCGGGGTGAGGTTGTCGAAGAGGATCTTGTTGCGCGTCTCCTCGGGCGACTCGAAGTTGATGGCCTCGATCTTGACCAGGGCGAAGTATTTTTCGCCCTCGTGCGGAGGACGGACGTTGCCGCTGATGGTGTCGCCGGTCTTGAGGTCGAACTTGCGTATTTGGGAAGGAGACACGTAGATGTCGTCGGGCCCTGGCAGGTAGTTGTAGTCGGGCGAGCGCAGGAAGCCATAGCCGTCGGGCAGAATCTCCAGCACGCCCTCGGCGAAGATGTGTCCCTCTTTTTCGCTCTGCGCCTGTAGGATCTTGAAGATGAGGTCCTGCTTGCGCAGGCCGCTGGTTCCGGCGATGTCGAGGCCGCGGGCCAGCTTGGTAAGCTCGGCGATATTGTGCTCTTTAAGTTCTGAAATTGTCATATTTACCTGGATTTTCGGAGGGATTTAGGACTGAGGAGGGGATTTGCCGGGAGGCGTACGTTGGAGGAATCTGCTTTATAGAAGAGGGGCCGTGCGGAATGCGAGAGCAGCTTATGGAATGCTACTAATTATACGCCTGGGATGGCGGATTCAGTGCTGCGCTGGTTTTCGTTGCAGGGAGAGGCGGCAGGGCCGCGCGAGTCAGGCCGCGCGGCGTTCCTCAAGGCTGTCGACGTTCATCTCAGAGGCTGCGTCCATGGGAATGGTGTCCTTGAAACGGTCGAGCACTTCGTTGGTAGTGTCCTGTAGCCGGGTGTTGGGCTTGTGCAGCTTGCGCGTTGCCTTGGAGGCAAGCTGGCAGAGCTCGTAGCGGTTGGTGACGTGAGTGAGAGCTCCAAAAATAAGGTCTGAGCGCATAATCATTCCTTTCGTTTCGTCGCAGCGAAGGGCTGGTAACGGTCGAGTCTGCCATCGTCTCTGGTAGGACCGCAAGTGCGGCCCGCGATGTTTAAAGTCTCTAAATGAATGAATCAAAAAAACTTGATGCAACATTCCGATAGCTGCTGTAATCGCCACGCCCTATACGTTTGATGCCAGGATTTGGGCGATGGCTGCGTATTTTTCAAAGTTATCTATTGCTCGAGGTGCGTTCTTTAGGCAGTGCTTGAGTATGGCGCGTAATCCCGCGCTCTTTAGAGGACAAACGTCATTTCCCGCGATTCGGAGCAGATTGCGCTCTGGCGAATAAACAAGAGCAGAGGCGAGACGACATCGCTTGTGAACCCGCCCGAGGCTCTTCCGCTGGACTGGCCTGTGCAGAACAGCTTGCTACATAAGAAAGATAAATGGTCTGGCTGGCCGAGTCAATACTTATTTTGGTAAGTTGCTAAAATAAATCTTCCATAAACAGTAGCAAATAGCTTCCCAGGCTGAGAAGAATGACCCGACTGTTCCTTGAAGCAGGGCTCCAAGGGAATATGCGATTGATTTCATTGCTCTTACAGGTTAGTTGAAACACTAGACTCACGACCGAGGGGAACCTTGATGAAATCCGTAGCCAGACCCTATCGCTGTGGCTATGCCCAGTAGCTGCGGTCGAGGGTGCGGTACTGGATGGCCTCGGCGATGTGCTTGACGGCGATGTCGGGCACGCCATCGAGGTCGGCGATGGTGCGCGAGACCTTGAGGATGCGGTCGTGGGCGCGGGCAGTAAGGCCCTGCTGCTGCATGGCGCGCTCCAGCAGGCGCTCGGCGTCGGCGGAGAGATCGCAGAAGGTGCGGATCTGCTGTGTATTCATCTGCGAGTTGGAGAAGATGGGCTTTGATTGGGCGCGAGTGGCTTTTCGATCCCACATCTCAGAAGCGAGATGCTCACCCCTGCGAGCAAGCTCGCCGGGGACCCCTAGATGTGGGGCACCCGGCTCGGGCTGGCCATTCAGCGGAACGGCGAAGCGGATGTGCTGGCGCTCGCGGGCGGCCAGGACGCGGGTGCGAATCTCGGCCGAGCCCTCGGCGGAGGCCCTTCCGCGCAGCTCCTTGTATTGCACGGCGGGGACCTCGATGTGGATGTCGATGCGATCCAACAGCGGCCCGGAGACCTTGCTGACGTAGCGCTGAATCATGGGCGGGGTACACATGCACTCGCGCGACTTGTCGTTGAAGTAGCCGCAGGGGCATCCCTGCGTTGCCTTTCTGCCATTTCGAGCTTCGAGCTGAGAGATGCAAGTCCGAAAAGTACCCCAAGCAGATCAGTAGCTTAGGCGATCATATCCGCGCGCGGCGACTGGACCTCAAGCTCCTCCAAAAGCAGATTGCTCACCAAATCGGGGTTCACGAGCAGACCATTACCGGTTGGGAACGCAACGCAACCTCTCCGGAGATTCACTACATTCCGGCCATCATCCAGTTCCTGGGCTACGACCCTCTGCCTCCTGCCAACACACTCCCCGAACGCCTTGCCACCGCGCGGAGGGTGTTCGGACTCTCGCAACGGAAGATGGCCGAGAAGATGGGTGTCGATCCGACGACGCTACGGGGCTGGGAAGCCGAGAGGCATCAGCCCACCAAGAAGAGCTTGGATGTGATCGGGAAGGTGCTTCAGAGTCGGTAAAGAGAGAGAAGTCCGGCGGGTTGACCTATTCTCGGTTAGCGATCAATCCTAAAACGGCTAGCACCGAAAAGGTGGGCAGGAGCATACTGTAGAACATCAGCAATATCCGGAGGAACACAGAGATGAAGATCTGGCGAAGCTACGGTTCGGGACACTCAGCTCACCTAGCGGTGATTGGGAAGTTCAAAAATGCTGCGGACGCGGAACTGGCGCGGGAGGTCGTTGAGGACTTTGTAAACGCACTGTGGGAGGAACGATATAGTGACATTCGCGAATTTCTGGATGCTTGGAAGGATCGCATCGGCGGGATAGAATTTTTGGGCCCGAATGCGGCTGACATGCTGGGAAGTATCGATAACGGGTGTGATGTCACGCGCGAAGGTACGACTGTTTCAGTTTCCGGAATTCGCTCGAACGAGATCGGCGGGATTATCAAGCTGATGCTGTTAAAGGAGGCCGAGCCAGTCACCGTGAGCGGCAGGACGGGACCGTGAAACTGCGTCGGGAGCCACGGGGACATCATTTCTACGACCGATCCAGTGGAGTCCATATCCTACTGGACGAACTGCCGGTGGAGTCCGGCTTATTCCATGCGGGACCGGAGTTGGTCAGCATCGCATTGTTGAATCCTTGCGATCTGAAGTGTTCGTTTTGCTACGCACCGAAGAGTTCGCACAGACTGGACCCCGATTTTGTTGTCGACCTGTGCCAACAATTTGCGGCGCTCGGTACGCTGGAAGTCGCCTTTGGCGGAGGAGAGCCTACTCTTTATCCCGAGCTCGGCAGTCTGTGCCGCCGGGTCTGGACGGAGACAGACCTTGGTATTTCGCTGACCACACATGGCCACCATCTGACGGATCGACTCCTCGACGAACTGACGGGGTACGTCTCAATCATTCGCGTCTCGATAGACGGACCAGAGCCGATCTATTCGGCTTTTCGGGCACGACCATTGGCTAATCTACTACGGAAGCTGTCGCGAGTAACACAGCGCATTCCACTCGGAATAAACACGGTCGTGAACGCTATGACACTGCCGCTGCTAGATGAACTGGCAGAGACTGTTCTCGATATTGGTTCCGTTGACTGGCTGCTCCTGCCCGAGACGAACGGCGGCGCGTTTACGCTCACCGAAGCAGAATGGCAAAGGTTGGATCGGTGGATCAGTGACCGGTGTGAACAGATTCCTTTACGAGTGACCGCGCAAGCGGTCAGTCATCTTAGCGGGCCGTTTCCACTGATCTGTGAACCTAATGACTACGCGCACGTTCGCGCGGACGGTACGCTTTGCCGATGCTCCTATGGCGGGAACGGCATCCCCTTGCGAGGGCAGCCTGTGGTGGAAGCTCTTGGCGAACTCTATCGAGGATAACCGCTTCCCCAGCTTCATAGCTTTGACAAGTACCCGAGGACGGTTTTCTTGGAAGCACCAACATATCGAAGACCTACGCATCGCTTGCGCACGCCGGGGAGCAACCTGCGCGAATGCGCGCCGACACTAGACCGGATTCCATGATTGTTAAGGAGATTTCACGTGCCAAGCCTCCCGGACCTTGATCTTCGAACTGGAATCAATCGCTCACCACATGTGGTCATTCTGGGTGCCGGTGCGAGCAGAGCAGCATTACCGGGCGGTGACGCAAACGGCAAACAACTACCAGTCATGGCAGACCTGATTGACTGTCTAGAGCTCCGATCCGCCATCGAAGCGGCCGGGTTTTCGAAAGATGCAGATTTCGAATCCATCTATGACGAGCTTGCAACTAGCGGTCGCGATCCATCGCTCAAAAGTGAAATTGAATCGCGCCTCCAATCGTACTTCGAAGCGCTGGATGTCCCGGATACCCCGACGCTTTACGACTATCTATTGCTCTCTCTGAGGGAGAACGACTACATTGCGACTTTCAACTGGGACCCTTTTCTTGCCAAGGCGTACATGCGGAACAGACTCATTGCGAATCTACCAACCCTTTTATTTCTTCATGGAAATGTGCAAATTGGTATTTGCCCTTCGGATCGCATAATGGGGTTCCGGGGTGACACCTGTCCAAAATGCGGGGCATCCCTTCAGCCAAGCAGACTGCTTTATCCCGTCAAACAAAAGGACTACAACATCGACCCTTTGATCGCAGACCAATGGAGGAAGCTGGATGCCGCTCTGAAGAACGGATATATGCTTACGATTTTTGGGTACAGCGCACCCGTAACAGACGTGGAAGCGGTTGATCTGCTGCTCCGGGGCTGGGGTACCAATCCGACATTCGAACTCGCTCAAGTTCAGATAGTGGATATTAGGGCCGAGGAAGACTTAAAAAACACATGGAAACGATTTCTGTGTCGGGCGCACTACGGGATCAGCGCTGATATATGGAGAACGCGGTTATTCCGTTATCCCCGCCGAAGTTGCGAGTCGCTGGCGATGGCAACATTGCAAAATGACCCGTGGCGCGACAACCCATTTCCGAAATTGAAATCCCTTTCACAACTACATGCTTGGATTGCGCCGCTGGTCGCCGAGGGAAAAAATGGCCGCTTCACCGGAAACCCGTGCCTCCAACCCCAGGATTTTTCCGAAACTGCGTCACAACCAATTAAAAGGGTGGGATTAGATCAAGTTCTCGGCTGGCTCAAAGCAATGTGCAGGGGAGGGCTTATTCCTCCCTTCTGTGTCGAAATCGTTCTGAGGGATGGCGCACGATATAACTTACATTCCATTGTGAGCTTTGACGATGAAACTCGTACGATGTGCGCGCGCATATGGGATTTCAGAGCATTTCGACCAGGCGAAATCATGGAGCTGAAGCAAAAGCTGAATCAGCTTAGCGAAAGAAGTAAACTCGCACCAGCCGAGGCGGTGCATCCTAAACTCGATTGGGCAAACCTACGCGTCCATTACGACGACATCTCCTACTGCGTCGAATGGCACGACCGCGTATGGCCGGATGAT
>Ga0326728_10025122_pt1 | contig 10702 bp, 8 predicted proteins | sample MB3enrmetagenome_FD_207602 | JGI IMG/M metagenome (GOLD analysis project Ga0326728, IMG submission 207602) | Lab enriched peat soil microbial communities from McLean, Ithaca, NY, United States - MB31MN | ecosystem: Environmental > Terrestrial > Soil > Wetlands > Peat | place: USA: New York...
CATCCTTATCGATCCGGGCTTGCAAAGATTTGTTTGCGGCTATTTCTTTCCCTTTATCCGCTAAGCAAGCGGTCACCGCTGCTTTGGTTGTCGTCAACTCAGTTTCTGTTTTGCTGGACAAGCCCTGTACACGGCCTTCTTGTTCGATACAGGCTCTGCGCTTTGCTTCGAGGTCACCCTGAAGCAGCCGGACATCCTGAGGTTGACCGAACCTTACCAGTGCAGGGTGTACTTTGAAGGCGGACACCGCAAGAAGCAGCAACCCTCCCACATAAACATAGGCCGCCCCGAGCCCCACTCGTCTATACGCGAGAAAAATCCCGAGTACGGAGACGAGAGTGCCGGCAAATATCCAAGCCCAAGCTACCATTACATCGAGGGTCATTTTTACAACGAACTCAAGGAGGTGCGACTAGATTCTTTAGAAGCAGGCATAATGAGCTACGGTCAGCCGGTCAAGGAGCTGCAAGAAGCGCGGTCTCCAACTTGCCGGAATCTCACCGCAGCGCTTCACCAGCCCGGTCAAGCAGCTCTCCAAGAGTTGGCGCGGGCCGCGGCTTGCCGGGGCATTCGTCGCCGAAGACTTGCACCACACGGAACACGGCCCGCCCGTCGCTTTGTTTCCATGCGGCGGCACCGATACCGATGTCGTGGACGCGCTTGTCGAGAAGATTGGCGTTATGGCCGGGCGATTTTTTCCAGCCGTCCATGGCTTTGCGAACCACTTCGTCGACCATCATTTCATCCGGCTTGCGCCAGCCGCCCCACACATTTTCGGCGACGAAGCACCATTTGTAGCCTTGCGCGCCGGCCCGCTTGGATGGGGTGCGGCCGTCCGCGGTGTGGCCAACGCCCTCGTGCTCCGCGAGATGCATGGCGTAGGCGGCAGCGGCCGCGTCCAGAAGTTCGTTCGTGCGAAGCTCCGGGACCTTCTTCGATCCGCGATACAAATTGGTTTCGGCCAGCACGGAGGCTTTCAGCGTTGGGATGTCGATTGGCACCTCCTGTGCGCTGGCGGGCAGCGCCGCGCAGGCCGCCAACAGGACCAAGCCAGGCACACGATATTTGCAGTAGCAGGTCATGGCCGTTCGCGATGAGACGCCGGGTTTTGATCGAAGGATGGTCTATCCGAGTTGTCTGCGGGACAGTAGACTTTCTTATGGCAAGCTGACGGAGGTGTGGATGAACGTTGCCGAATGGCTTTACCGCACCGCAAGGGCTTCTCCGAACCGGGCGGCGCTTTTGCAGGGCACGCGAACGGTGGCGGACTACCGGGAGTTCGCGCGGCGCGCGGCGGTCATCGCCGGGCATCTTGCGCGCCTTGGCGTGCGGCCGGGAGACCGGGTTGCGATGTTCATGAGCAACCGGCTTGAATATTTCGAGGTGCTGTACGCGGCCTGGTGGCTTGGCGCGGCGGCGGTGCCGATCAACGCGAAGCTCCATCCGAAGGAGGCCGCCTGGATTATCGAGGACTCCGGGGCGAGCGTGCTTTTCGTAACGGACGATGTAGGCGATCCGCTTCGCGGAGAATTGCAGGGGATAGCATCGCTGCGCGAGGTCATCGCGGTTGGGCAAGCCGGGTTCGAAAAGCTCTATGCCGCAGAGAGCGCGGGCCGCATTCATGAGGCAAATGCGTTCGATTTGGCTTGGCTTTTCTACACCTCGGGGACGACCGGCCGGCCGAAAGGCGTGATGCTGACCCACGCCAATCTCGCTGCCATGACCGCCTGCTACTTCATGAACGTCGATACGCCGGAGCCCAGCGATGCCAATCTTTACTCGGCGCCCATCTCGCATGGCGCAGGGCTTTATAACTTCCCGCAGGTCATCAAGGGCGCGCGTCATGCCGTGCCCGAATCTGGCAAGTTCGACCCGCGCGAAATTCTGGACGTTTCGAAGCGGCTCGGCGGCACGGCGATGTTTCTCGCGCCGACCATGGTGAAGAGGCTCGCCGAAACCGCCAAAACGCAAGGGGAAGCCGGCGAGGGGATCAAAACGATTGTCTATGGCGGCGGCCCTATGTATCTCGCCGTCATCGAGGAGGGGCTTGAGGTTTTGGGCAACCGGTTTGTGCAGATCTATGGGCAAGGCGAGTCGCCCATGACGATCACCGCGCTTTCCCGCGCCCTGCACGCCGATCGCGCCAGCCCAAATTGGCGCGCACGCCTGTCCACCGTTGGAACCGCGCAATCTCTGGCCGAGGTCCGCATTGCAGACGGGGAAGGGCGCGCGCTGCCCGCGGGCGAGGTGGGCGAAGTGCTGGTGCGCGGGCCATCCGTGATGGCCGGCTATTGGCGGCGGCCGGAAGCCACGGCAGAGACTTTGCGCGATGGCTGGCTCTGGACCGGCGATTTGGGCGGGATGGACGCGGACGGCTTCCTCACTCTTCGCGACCGCTCCAAGGATGTGATTATTTCCGGCGGCTCGAACGTCTATCCTCGCGAGGTCGAGGAGGTGCTGCTAACCCATCCGTTAGTGGCGGAGGCTGCAGTCGTTGGCCGTGCGCACCCCGATTGGGGAGAGGAGGTTGTCGCGTTCATCGTCACGCGCGATGGCAGCGCTTTGGAAAGCAATGCGCTCGACCGCCTTTGCCTCGAAAATATCGCGCGCTTCAAGAAGCCCAAGTCTTACGTTCACATCGAAAGCCTGCCGAAGAACAACTACGGCAAGGTCTTGAAGAGCGAGCTCCGCCGCATTCTCGCGGCTGGGGACCGGTCCACATAGTAGCCCAGAGTGCGTCCGGAAAAGTGTGAAGCGGTTTTCCGATAAAGACGCGCTATGAAACAAAGACTTAGAGCCCGCTTTTAATTCCGTCAAAAGCGGGCTCTAAGATGGCGGTGCACCGAAGAGGCCAAGGTCTATTGCCTCACCCATGACAAGGTAACCCAGCCGGTTGGGGTGCAGCTTGTCTCCTGGGCCGCCGGTGGTCGAATCCGGCACGAACTCGGGCCGCATTTCGCCTGTCTGCGGGTTCGCAATCGCCCTGTCGAAGTCGATCACGCCGTCGAAGACGCCCGATCCCCGGATGAATGCGTTCAACTCTTGCCGCTTGAGGTCCTGCTCGGCAAAGCCGTGAGCGGGGCCGGCATTGCCGAGCGCCGTCGTGAGGGTTGCGCCAATCACGCGGACGCCAGGGATGCGGCTCCGGATGATGCCAACCCCTTCGCGCAATGCGTTGCTGGCCGCTTCGACGCTGACATTCCCGTTCTTGCTAAAATCGTTGATGCCTTCGAACCAGATTACCGCCGAAACTCCGGACAAGCTCAGAACGTCGCGTTCGAGCCGTTGCAGGGCCGAAGGCCCCCCGGGATAAGGGGCTTGCGGGCTATATTCCGCAGGGCCCGTGATAAGGTTGCCGCCAATGCCGGCATTCACGACGGCAAACCGGCTGCCAAATTTTGTATGAAGCCGCCGGGACAGGACGTCGGGCCAGCGATCGTCGCCATTCAACGTCGAGCCGGTGCCGTCGGTGAGTGAATCGCCAAACGCGACGATAAGCTGCGTTCCGCCCGGTACCTTCATGTCGATGGCGTCGAGGAAATACCAAGAGGAAGTGCCGGAGGGAAACGCGGCTTCGTCTTCAACCGCGCCCTGCGCGCCGGCGCCGGGAGGGGTGACGTAGGACGTTGTCAGCCCCTTCGCATGCCATGTCATCGGGCCGCTTTCGCCCGCGATATGGAAGCTTACGGCCAGTTTCCTGGCTTGCAGATCGAGGGGACGCGCGCCCTCTACGAATGGAAGCGCCACAGCGTCGCTCCATACGCTTGCCCCCGGTTCTACGGTTACGCTTTGGGAGCCGGCGAACGTCACCCGGCTGTTTGTGCCCGGAACCACGGCTGAGCTATCGAGCTGCAGTCCTATAAAGACGCCATCGAAAGTGACGGGCTTGGTGCCGAAGGCATTGGAAAGGCGGATGCGGGTCTCGCGGCCCCAAACATCCGGCCCGGCGATGAGCCGGAAGCTTTGATCCCTCGCGCCAGTTTCTGGCGATGGAAAGACCCGGTGCAGGTCGGGCTGAAAGACTGGGTTCCCAACGGGATAGGGGCCCTGAGCGGAAGCGGCCCAGGCCGTTACCCACTTTTCGGCGTTTTGCGCCGCCGCCGCGAACGGCAGCAAAACACAGAAGAGCGATACAAACGCCGGTAGAGCAAAACGCATGGCTTTCTCCGCTGAGCTGAAACTCAAGCTGCAGCTCAGGAGGATGCCGACGGGAAGCCCTTTGCCTTTAGGGCAGCCGCTATCTCTGCCAGAACCGCGGGATCGTCGATTGTCGCGGGCATCTTGTACTCTTCCCCGTCGGCGATCTTGCGCATGGTGCCGCGGAGGATTTTGCCAGAGCGCGTCTTGGGAAGCCGGCTAACGGTCAGCACGGTCTTGAAGGCCGCCACGGGGCCGATCTGGTCGCGCACCAGATCGACAATCTCCTTCTCGATGACGCTAATGTCGCGGGTGACGCCCGCCTTCAGAAGAACAAAGCCGGCTGGGACGTGCCCTTTCAGTCCATCGGCAACGCCGATTACGGCGCATTCGGCAACATCGGGATGGTTCGAAACAACCTCCTCCATCCCGCCCGTGGACAGCCGGTGGCCGGCAACATTGATAATATCGTCGGTACGCGACATCACGAACACATAGCCGTCCTCGTCGATATAGCCGGCGTCAGCGGTCTTATAATAGCCCGGATACTCGATGAGGTAGCTCTCGATGAAGCCGCGGTCGTTATTCCACAGAGTGGGCAGGCAGCCGGGCGGCATGGGCAAGCGGATCGAGAGCGCACCGGTCTGGCCACGCTTCACCTCCTCATTGCTTTCGTTAAGCACGTGCAACTCATAGCCTGGCAGCGGGAATGTCGGCGAGCCGTGCTTGACCGGCGCGGCGCCGAGACCCATGCAGTTTCCGGCAATGGCCCAGGCCGTCTCGGTCTGCCACCAATGGTCGATCACGGGAACCTTCAGCAAGTCTTCGGCCCAATGCACAGTATTCGGATCCGCCCGCTCGCCCGCCAAGAACAAAGTCTTGAAGTGCGAGAGGTCGTATTTGCCGAGCAGCGAGCCGTTCGGGTCTTCCTTTTTGATTGCGCGGAAGGCGGTCGGCGCGGTGAACAGCGCTTTGACCTTATACTCGGAGATCACGCGCCAGAAAGCACCGGCATCCGGCGTGCCGACGGGCTTGCCTTCGTAAAAGATCGTAGTCGCTCCCTGCAGCAGCGGCCCGTAAACGATGTAGGAGTGGCCAACCACCCAGCCGACGTCGGACGCAGCCCAGAACACCTCGCCGGGCTTGATGCCGTAATGATTTTCCATGGTCCATTTCAGAGCGGCCATGTGGCCGCCAGTGTCGCGGACGACGCCCTTCGGCCTGCCCGTGGTTCCCGACGTATAGAGGATATAAAGCGGATCGGTCGCCGCCATCGGTTCGCAACGCGCGTGCACCGCACGGCTCTTGGCCGACGCCATGAGCGAAGCGTAATCGTAGTCGCGCCCAGCGATAAGGGGTGCCTCTTGTTCGCGGCGCTGCAAGATGATGCAGACATCGGGCTTTGCCGACGAAAGCTCGATGGCGTGATCGAGGAGGGGCTTATATTGCACGATCCGGTTCGGCTCGATCCCGCAGGAGGCGGACACGATCGCTTTGGGGTGCGTGTCCTCAATGCGGACAGCAAGCTCATGGGCGGCAAATCCGCCGAAGACGACAGAGTGGATGGCGCCAATCCGGGCGCAGGCCAGCATCGCGATCAGCGCTTCGGGGATCATAGGCATGTAGACGATGACGCGGTCGCCCTTTTGAACGCCCATCTCCTGGAGAACGCCGGCAAATGTTGCGACCTCGGTCAGCAGCCCAGCGTAGGTGTAGGTCCGCTTTTGACCCGTGACCGGGCTGTCGTAAATGACGGCAGGCTGCTCGCCGCGCCCGCGCTCCACATGGCGGTCGACGCAATTGTAGCAAGTATTGGCGACGCCGCCTGTGAACCAGCGGCCGTAAATGCCCTGAGAGGCATCGAATATACGCTTCGGCTGTTCAATCCAATCGATCTCGCGGGCGGCCTCTGCCCAGAAGCCTTCCGGATCGCGTTTCCAGCTTTCGTAAATTTCTGCATAACGGCTTGCACCTTGGCCCTGCTCGTTCATGGCAACGTCCTCCCAATGCCCGCATCATGAGCAAATCGGAGAACGTTTCGCAAGGCAAGAAGTGATGGTTCACCCGGTAATTCGGGCTAAGGCTGACCGCGGAGGTTTAGTGCGCGCTTCCGCCGCGGCCGGGCGTCCCTTCGCCGGAAAGCGGCACCCATCCTCAATTAGGCATATTGCGCGAGGCCATGCCCGAAGGACCAGTTTTCCTTGGCGACCTCGACGAGGTTTATGAAAACATCCTCAGGCCGGATGCCGGGACTTTCCCTCAAGAGTTCCGCGATGCGCCGGAACAGCGCCTTTTTCTGCTCCAGGGTACGGGTGTTGCTCACCGTGATCTGAATCAGCACGAGATCGTCGCTGCGCTCGATGCCGAGATATGCCGCGCCATAGCGGAAGCTTGCAGCATCGTGCCCTGTGACGGTCATGAATTGATCGTGCTCGGGCACATTGAAGGTCTCGCGCATGGCTTGGTAGAGACTATCGAAGATTGCTTGGCGGTAGGCTTCGGATTTGCCTGCGCGCATCGCGACATGGGTAAGCGGCATTGTCTACCCCCTTTGCTTGCGGTTTCACCTCTTTAACATTAGGCACCGCCAATCTATAATGGTAGTGTATGCAGCGATATATCAGCGATAACCAATGGCAATGATAGAGCGCCCTCTCGATCTGGACGCGGTCCAGGCCTTCATCCGCATTGCCGAGCTTGGCAGCTTCACCCGCGCTGCCGAGGCGATGGGGACGACGCAGGCCGCTGTGAGCTTGAAGCTGAAACGGCTGGAGGACCGGCTCGATTGCCGGCTGATCGAACGCACGCCGAGGCGCGTGCAGCTTTCTTCGCGCGGCGCGGCCTTCCTCGATCTCGCCCGCGAATTGGCCTCCGCGCATGAGCGGGCGCTCGCCGGATTGTCAGGGGCGGCCCGGCGGCTCAGCATCGGCATAAGCGACCACGTCGCCGGGCCCGAGCTGCCTTCTTTGATCGCGCGCATGAACGCGCAAGACCCGCGGCTTCTGATCGAAATCAGGATCGCTGCGTCGCGCGATCTACTCTTGAGCTTTGAGCGCCGGGAGATCGATACCGTGATCGTGCGGCAGCATGACGGGCGGAGCGGCGGCGAGGTTCTGGCCGAGGAGAAATTCGGCTGGTTCGCGGCGCCATCCTGGCAGCACCGCGCCGGCGAGCCGCTACAACTTGCGACTTTGGCCGAGCCCTGCGGTGTGCGCGCGCTGGCGGGGCAGCTCCTCGATGAGGCCGGCATCGCCTGGACCGAGGTCTTCGTGGGCGGCGGGGTTGCGGCTGTCGCCGCCGCCGTCATGGCCGGGCTTGGGACGGCCGCTCTTGCCCAGCGCATGCTGCCATTCGGTGCGGTGGACATCGGCCGGCAGCTTGGGCTCCCGGAACTACCGCGCTTGCCGGTTATGCTTTATTCAAGGGTTAAGGACAACCGGTCGCGGGAGGCGCTCGCCGCGCTTGCTGCCGCCTTCAAGAGCGCCGCGCGCGGATAGGCCGGCAACCCGAGTGCTGCCGGACCGCTCCCGCAAGGCGTTTTCAGCTGCGCTGCGTTTCCAAACTAAAACGCCTTGAGACGCCCTCGCCTCTTATGCCTTGACATAGGAGCCGGGTGCATCCTCGATTGGCGTGAAAACGCCGCCGCCCGGTTCTCTCGCCGGAACTTGGCCGCCCGAATGGTTGCCCAGCCATTTCGAGTAGTCGGGCCACCACGATCCTGCAAACTCCTGCGCCTTCGAAAGGAACGCTTCGACCGAGGGCAATGCCTTCACGTCGGCGTCCCCGAGTATCCAATGCATGTATTTGGGCTTGGCAGGCGGATTGATAACGCCAGCGATATGCCCCGATCCCGCCAGCACGAAGCGAACCGGGCCGCCGAAAAGCTTCGAACCGATCAAAACGGATTGAGCCGGCGCGATATGGTCTTCTTTAGTGGCAAGCTCATAGACCGGAATGGTAACCCGGCTCAGGTCGAGCGGTACGCCGCCCAGTTTGAGCAAGCCTTGCGCCAGCTTATTGTAGCGGTAGAACTCCCGCAGATAGAAGCTGTGATTGGCGGGCGGCATCCGCGTGGAGTCCGAATTCCAGTAAAGCAGGTCGAACGGGAACGGCTGCTTACCGAGAAGGTAGTTGTTGACGATATAGGGCCAAACCAGGTCCCTCGGCCGCAGCATGTTGAAGACGGACGACATGCGCGCGCCATCGAGGTAGCCTGCCTTGTTCATGACTTCGTCCAGCGCTTTGAGCTGCGCGTCGTCGATGAAGACGAGCAAATCGCCGGCCTTGCTGAAATCGGTCTGGGCCGCAAAAAACGTCGCCGAGCGGATGCGCTCGTCGCCCGTAGCGGCCATGAAGGCGAGCGAGCTTGCGAGAAGCGTCCCTCCTACGCAATAACCAAGTGCATTCGTCTGAGGCTGGCCTGTGATCCGCAACACAACATCGGTTGCTTGCAATACCCCCTCGCGCATGTAGTCTTCGAAGGTCTTGCCGGCGAGGCTCGCGCCCGGATTCACCCAGGAGACGACGAAAATAGTAAAGCCCTGATCTACTGCCCATTTGATGAACGATTTCGGCGGCGTGAGATCGAGGATGTAAAACTTATTGATCCATGGCGGAATGATCAGCAGGGGGATTTCGTAAACGCTCTCCGTGGAAGGCGAATACTGAATGAGCTGCATGATGTCGTTCTGAAAGACGACTTTGCCGGGCGTTACCGCTAGATTCTTGCCGACCTCGAATGCCGACATATCCGTCTGCCGGATGCGAAGCAGCTCACCGGACTGCTGCAGATCCGCCAAAAGCTGGGCCAGACCCGTAGCAAGATTCTGCGCACCCGTGGAAAAGGTCGCGCGGATCACCTCGGGATTTGTGAAAGGAAAATTCGATGGCGAAAGCGCGCTGACGATCTGGTTCAAATAAAACTCGGCGCGGTGTTTGGTGTGCTGATCGACCGTGGACGCCTTCTCGACCATCTCCTCAGCCCATCTGCCCGTGATCAAATAGGCTTGCCTGAGAAAATCGAAGAAGGCGTTCTCGGTCCATTCCTTGTCCTGGAAACGCGGATCTCCGGGAGAACCCTTGATGACAGGGGCTACCTCCTGGCCGAGAAAGCGCTTATAGGTGCGGCCCCATAATTCGACCAAATCCTGGCTGAGCTTAGTCTGAGCGGCGGCAAGCCCGTTTGGATCGCTCATCCAGTATTGCGCGATAGGCGCGAACAGCTTTCCGGCATCGGCGAGGCCGCCGACGACCGTAAATGCACCGTCGCGCTTGTCCTTATCCTCGACGATTTTTTTCACGATCTGCCCGCTTAGCTCGAAGGCGCGCAGCATGTTCGTGGTGAATTGCTCTGGAGATTGCCAACCGGGCAAAGGCATCGACGGCAGATTGCCTGCCTTATCGCGTGTTTCGGCCATAGGGCGCTCCCTCGTTCCCAGATCCTATAGTTGCTCAAATATACTGCATCCAGCCGAATTTCTCATGCGGATGTGAAATATTTTTATCGCAATTTAGGGTGAGCGCACACGGGTAGCGGGCGGCGGCCGTCAATAGCGCCTTAGAAGTGCGACAAGCTTGCCCTGTATTCTGACTCGGTCCGGTCCGAAGATTCGCGTCTCGAATGCGGGATTGGCAGGTTCGAGTGCGATCGATTGCCCCTTTTTGCGCAGGCGCTTAAGCGTTGCTTCTTCCTCGTCGATGAGTGCGACCACGATCTCGCCGCTTTCCGCCGTAGTGGTCTTCCTCAAGATGACGGTATCGCCTTCCTGAATGCCTGCATCGATCATGGAATCGCCCCGCACCTCAAGCGCAAAGTGCTCGCCCGGGGAGAGAAACTCAGGCGGCATGACAAGGGCATGACTATGGTCCTCGATGGCGGACCTTGGAACGCCGGCGGCAATACGGCCCATCACGGGAACGGACACACCGCTATCCTCGCGGTCGCGAATCAACGGCACTTGCGGGCTCTCGTCGAAGGATCGCTTATTCCCCTCGATGACGGTCGGCATGAACCCGCGCGGACGCCGCTCGCTATCGAACGCCGCGCGCGCCCGCTCAGGCATCTTCATCACCTCAAGGGCTCGCGCCCGATGGGGCAATCTGCGGATGAAGCCCCGCTCTTCCAAAGCCATAATCAGACGATGGATGCCCGATTTCGACTTCAAATCCAGGGCCTCCTTCATCTCGTCGAACGACGGCGAAACGCCGGTTGCTTCTATGCGCTCATTGATGAAAAGGAGTAGCTGCTTCTGCTTGGGTGTCAGCATGAAAGCCCTGATCGAGGTTGCGGCAGCGCGTTGTACAAATCAAGAACATCAATAAGCGTTCCCCTTAAGTTCCGCAAGCAAAAAGCACTGCCGCCCTGCGGCGAGGGTTAAAAATCGAGCGAGATAACCGGTACAAGCGCACCCTCCGGGAGAGCGGATGCGTTTACCGGCCGGACAATAAGGCAATCCGAATTGGCAAAGGCGTTCATAAGCGAGCTGTCTTGATCCGCAATCGGAGCTACTGCGCCAGCCGAAGTCATCGCGCGCATATAATGCTCGCGGCTGCCGTTGGCCTCAAT
>Ga0326728_10025123_pt1 | contig 10702 bp, 10 predicted proteins | sample MB3enrmetagenome_FD_207602 | JGI IMG/M metagenome (GOLD analysis project Ga0326728, IMG submission 207602) | Lab enriched peat soil microbial communities from McLean, Ithaca, NY, United States - MB31MN | ecosystem: Environmental > Terrestrial > Soil > Wetlands > Peat | place: USA: New York...
CGTTCGGCTCCTTCTGTCCATCCCGCTTGTGCAGCTCTGCGCGGCGAAAAGCGCGCCGTGCTCGCTTCCGCGCCCCTCACGGGCTTCGGGGATGGACAGCGCCTCTCTACGCCCAAATTCGCAGCAATGAAACGAATGTCTTTTTTTAGCCCTCCCAGGGCTGAAAAACGGCAAATCCAAACTCCGAAGGAGACGAACATGACTTACGCCAGCACCAACACCACCACCACGCCGCACAGGAAGAATGCGGCGCTCCGCAGCCAATCCCCTTACCAGCAGCGCACCACCGAGCGCGAGAACCCCGCGCAGCAACTCATCAAACAGGCCGTTGACTTCCTGCTCAAACAGCTTGAGGAAGGCAAGAGCGAAGCCTTGACCGCGTATCTCGGCGCAATGGCCCGCTTTCACAACTACTCTTTCGGCAACATTCTCGCCATCGCACGGCAGCGCCCGACCGCTACCCGCGTGGCCGGTATCCGCACTTGGAACGAGTTGGGCCGATTCGTCAAGAAAGGCGAAAAGGGCATCCAGATTCTTGCTCCGATTGTTGGCCATCGGCGCAGGAAAGATGCAGCCGAGCAGGAGCAGAACGGGAGCCAGGAAGCGAAGCCCACGCCCATTCTGATCGGCTTTCGCGCCGTTTACGTTTTCGATCACTCGCAGACCGAAGGCGCAGACCTGCCTGAGTTCGAGCACAGCATCACCGGCGAAGTGGGCGACCAGCGCGAACGGCTCATGGCGTTTCTCGACGAGCAGAACATCAAGCTCGAATACAACGAGAAGATCGCCCCGGCGCTTGGCGTCAGCTATGGCGGAAGGATTGCTCTGCTCCCCGGCCAGTCGAAGGCCGAGGAGTTCACCACGCTGGTACACGAAACGGCGCACGAGCTTTTGCACAAGACCGAGCGCCGAACCATGACCACCGCAACCGTGCGCGAAACGGAAGCCGAGGCCGTGGCCTTCATCGTTGGACAAGCCGTTGGCTTGGAGATGGGAACCGCTTCGAGCGACTACATCCAGATGTACGCGGGCAATGCAGCTTTGTTGACCGAGAGCCTTGAAGTTATCCAGCGCACCTCCGCCGTGATTCTCGGCGCTCTGTCAGTCGAGACAACCGACGAAATCAGCACACAGCCCGCAGAGGCGGCGGCTTAGGCCGCCTCTGCTCATCACACGTCCGGCGGACAGAGCCATTGGCACTGTCCGCGCCCACCTTCACTCTGTTTCAACCGCTCAAAAGGAGAGCACCATGACGAATCAAGCAGCAACCGAATACCGCAATGTACCCCTCACCGCGCTTCAGGAATCCATCACCAACCCCCGCCGCGTCTTTGAAGATTCGGCCCTCAAGGAACTGGCCGACTCCATCCGCAGCCAGGGCGTACTGTCGCCCTTGCTCGTTCGGCCTATTGCCGATCATCGCTTCGAGATCGTTGCCGGAGCGCGCCGCTACCGCGCCGCGTTCATTGCCGAGGCTGAGACGGTGCCCGTCCGCATCGTTCATCTTACCGATGCCGAAGCCCTTGAAGCCCAATTGATCGAGAACCTGCAACGCCGCGACGTTCATCCGCTCGAAGAGGCGCAGGGATTCCGCGCCCTGCTCAACCTTGACGAACCGAAATACTCCATCGAGCAGATTGCCGCCAAGACCGGCAAATCCCCGGCCTATTGCCTCCAGCGCGTCAAGCTGACCGAGCTTGCCGCCGTCGTGACCGAGGCATTTGCCAAGGACGAAATCGGCATTGGCCATGCGCTGCTTTTGGCAAAACTGCAACCAGCCGAGCAGGAACAGGCCCTCGCGGCTTGCTTCCGCAACGATTGGAACGGCAACCAGAGCAAGGCCCGGCACATCCTGCTCCCCGTTCGCCACTTGAAAGAGTGGATTGAACAGAACATTCTGCTCATTCTCAAGGACGCGCCCTTTTCCAAGTCCGACGCCACTCTCAACCCCACCGCCGGTTCCTGCGACGATTGCCCAAAGCGCACCGGCGCAAATGCACTGCTCTTTGCCGACATCGCGCAGGACGCTTGCACCGATCCGGCTTGCTATCAAGCCAAATTGGATGGTTTTGTGAAGCAGTCCATCGCTGCCAAGCCCAAGCTGGTTCAAATCTCATCGGCCTATAACGCGGCTACCGACGGCAGCGCCGCCTTGCCGCGCAACAAGTACGTCGAAATTCACACCGAGAAGCCCACAAACCAGAAGCAGCGCGATTGGCCGGAATACAAGACTTGCAAGTACACCACCGAGGCCATTGTCACCGAAGGCACGGAGAAGGGCGAACTCCGCACCATCTGCGCCAATCCCGAATGCACTATCCACCACGCCCGCAAGCAGAAGCCCGCGACGAATGCCGCATTCAAGGCGGAACAGGAGAAGCGCCGCCGCGAGGAGGCCATCGCCCAGTCAACCGGTCTCCGCGTCCTGAAAGCAACCAGTGACGCGGTTCCCGTTCGGTTGATGAAACGTGACCTGCTCTTTGTTGCCGAACGCCTCGCCGCCGTTTTGGACGAGCGCCGCCTAGCGGTCATCCTTCGCCTTCACAGCATCGGCAAGGCCAACGGAGCCGGAGATACCCCGGCCAAGCTGCTCGCGTCCTTTCTTCGCAAGGCAGATGAGAGCACAATCGGCCGCGCCTTGGTGGCAATCGCTGTGTTGCAAGCGGCGCACAACCCCAACGAATCCGCCAAAGCCCTGCGAGAAGCCGCCGAGTTCTACAAGGTGGACGTGGCCGCGATCACGGCCAAGGTCAAGCAGGAATTCGCGGCCAAGAAAAAAGCGCATGCCACCCGGAAGGCAACGGACAAAGCGAAGCCGAGCCAGTCACGCACCGCAACCCCGAAGAAAGCAAAAGCGGCATAGCGTCAATTTATCAATCTTGAATCGTGGGGTCTGCTGATGCAGGCCCCATTTTTTTCGGCGCCCGTCTTCCCGCCCTGTGATGTGCTGCCGCTTTGCGTCAGATTTGTTTGGCCCGCCCGACGGGCTTGGACAAATCGCGACGTGGCCATCTCGCGGGGTGACAAGGTGGCCTTAGACCACTAAAATAGAAGCAAAAAAGAAGCCGCGCTTTGCGTAAGAGATGAATCCTGGTGCAGAAAGGGATGACATGGGTTATCTAAAAACGCAGTTCTTGGAAATCATCCAATGGCTTGACGAGTCCAGAGATACGCTCTCTTTCCGTTATCCGGACACTGACAAAGAGATCAAGCGTGGCGCGAAGCTCATCGTGCGCGAGTCGCAGATGGCGCAGTTCGTTTATCAGGGTCAGTTCGGCGACACCTACGGGCCTGGAACACATTCTTTGACGACTGATAATATCCCTATCCTATCCACGCTAAAAGGTTGGAAATACGGCTTTGAATCACCGTTCAAGGCGGACGTGTATTTTGTTAGCACACGCCTTTTCACCGGAAATGGATGGGGCACAGCCAACCCGATCTTGATGCGCGATGCCGATTTCGGCATGGTCCGCGTCAGCGCTTACGGCACCTACGACTTCCGAGTCGCGGAGCCCAAGCTCTTTCTCAAGGAAGTCGCGGGCACAACGGCCCAGTTCTATGTGGACGACTTCGTGAGGACCATGCGGTCGCGCATCGTAAGTGTATTCAGCGAGGCCCTGGCGCTGGCCAAGCTGCCCGTCCTTGAGATCGCTGCCCACTACCAGGAACTTGGCGAGGCGCTGCTCCCGCCAATCAATCAGGCTGTCAAGAGCAAATATGGCCTGGAAGTTCCAAATTTCCTTGTTGAAAACGTCTCCCTGCCCAAGGAGGTGGAAGAGGCCGTCGACAAGCGTTCCAGCATGACGGCCATCGGCAACCTCAACGAGTACGTAAAATTCCAGATGGCTGAGGGGCTCGGCAAGGGCGGCGGCACAGGGATCGCCAACACCGCGGCCCAGCTCGGCGCTGGCCTGATATTGGGACAGCAACTTACCCAGTCCATGGGCACCGCGCCCGATGCCGGCCTGTTGAGCCCTTCCGAGGCAGCTAGTTCGATCGGAGTCAGCGAAAGCGACGTGTTGGCGGCGCTCAACGACGGGTCGATCAAGGGGAAAAAGATCGGCAGCGCCTGGCGTATTACGAGGCAGGCTCTGGATGAGTTTTTGAAGAACTGAGCTCGGCCACAGCTCAAATCCCAACTTGATGCCGCGTTTTGGCGAAGGAAAGTCTGATGCCAGTTGCCGCCGAATGTCCCAAATGCCATGCCCCGCTTGACGAAACCTCATTCCTGGCCCAGGCTCCGCAATGCACGCGCTGCGGCATCCTCGTGACGGAGTACGGAGGGACGCTGGGCATGACCAGCGCCTACGGGGTCAGCGACCCCAATCTCACCCGTGATCGCGTCGAGGGCGATCTGAAGAAGCTTGAAGAAGCTCAATCCCGATATAGAGGCGCGATCTATGCCTATAAGGACCAACTCGGCTGGGGCCCCGAGCGTTATGCCAAGCTGCCTCTTGCTCCGGTGTTATTGCAGGCAAAAGAAACTCCTTCCTTCGTGGGGTCGGTCATGACCGGTGCCTTCGGTGGGGGATGTCTCTGGTTTCTCATTCTCGACGTCCTTTTCGCAGTATTCTCAACCGCCCTCGTGTACACCGCCGTCTCATATCACAACGCTCTCCTCCATCGGTTAGCGATTCGCTTCGGCCCCAATTTCTGGCATAATCCCGGGTCGGTCGTCGGACCGATGGTATTGCTCGCTCTGGTGCTGGGCATTCTCTCGGGGCTGACGAAGTACGTCAAGGCGGCGGGAGCAAACGGTAAGATCCACTCCGAGAATGCCCGCCGCGAAAAGGAATACGAGAAAGCCAAAGCTGCTGCCGTGAAAGCAGCCATTCCCGAGAAAGAGAAAACAGACCACATCCTTCGCAGGCAGATCGTAGAGCTGGAGGGCTTTTTGAAGAACGCCACCCAGCAGGAAGCGCACGTTCGGCAAATCCTAAAGGGGCGGTAACCATGTCCATCTCTGAAACCCTGCGTTTCAGCATGATGTTGAGTTGAAAATGGGCACCCCTGTGTTCGTTTCTGAGACTTGCGAGTACTCTGTATCATTTCAGAGAAATTGGCATGTAGCTCAACTTGGCAGAAATCCCCGGTGCGCGCGAATCTCCAGTCGCAGTTCCTCTCTGAGAGCCTTACTCTTCTTGAGACGCTTGAAAAACTCATCGAGAACGCTGACGACTATGGCATTGACACTGACGCCTTCGGTTTCAGCCCATTCCTTGAGCTTGGTACGGGCTTCTGCGCCGACGTGGATGAGCTGAGGGTTGGTAAGATCCATGCCGGCCTTGCGGGTCTGCTGAATATCGACTTCATCTTTGTCAATGTGGCTCAAAGCAAAAAGGACGATCCTGGCCAGATCGCCCTTGATTCGAGACTCTTCGGTGATGGCTTCGCGGAGATCAAGGGGAAGGCGCAGCGTCATGCCCGGCCGATCGTCCGTCCACCGCTGCCCGTCACGGTTCACCTTGCGAGCTGACTTCTTTTTGACTGTTTTCTTGACTGCCACCTGGTCCCCTTTTCACTGCCTGAGATACTTTTCCTTCCGAGCTGGAGCTAACGCTCCGCCCGGTTCCACCTATCGACATCGCGGTCAGAGGCTCATAGGGGCCGCTAAACAGGATGTCCTTCTCAACCCGCACAAAGAACCTGTATCCGGGCCTCACAACAACCGTGGGCTGAATATTCAGGTTCCGGCGCGTCACTTCTGTGCCCAGTTGGCCGACCTGCTGACCAACCGCCTGTCCTACCGTCTGGCCGACACTTTGCGATTGCAGGACCGAGGAGTTCGTTCCCTGGCTGACCTCAATACCGGCTGCAAAGACTGACGTCAAAAGCGCGCCGGAGAGAATACGGCCCCAGTGATTATTGACCTGGTCCCGAAATCCCGCCGCACCAGCATTGTCGTCCCCTTCAAAGCCGCCGAGAGCGAGGCTTGAACCATCCGGGAAGATAACCCTTTGCCAGACAGCCTGCAAGGCACTCTGTCCATAGCCAACGTGGGAATTGTAAACACCAATCAGTGTACTCCCGGACGGTATTAGAATGTACCTCCCAGTAGCGGAATCAAAAACATTTTCACGAACCAGCGCCCGGATCATTCCCGGCAGATCGGAGTTGAGTTGTTGTTCCAAAATAGCCGGGATGAGCCAGCCGGCCTTGACTTCAAACTGGCCCTGGGCAGGCGTGCGTGTCGCAGTCAGGTATTCCGTCTGCAGTTTCGAGTGTTGCTGGCCGAAGGTAGTCTTTTGCTCCTGATCGTTCTGGCGCTCGTAATCTGACCGCTGCTCGAACGCTCCGGGAGTACCGGCCGGCGCGAGAGCGGGCTGGGTCGTGCTTGAGTTCCCGTTGGCAGTCCCGGCCCCCATCATGGATCGAGCATTCAAGAGCGCCGATTGGATCGCGGACAGCGGATCGGCAGGGGCCGAAGGTGTCTCCTTGCCGGTACCGGAAAGATTGCCTTTGACCGAGGTTGGGGCCTCCATCGCCTCGCGCTCGCGGTTGTACTCGTCAAGCCGCCTCTGCTCGGCAAAGGATAATGAGCCGTTAGCAGCAGTTGAAACTGGAGTTTGCCGGTATTCGAGAGGGGGGACGGATGTAGTTTTCGAGGAACTGCCCGCCCCCGGCTGAGCCGTGCGGCCCGCCGGGGTCTCGCCGGTCAATATAGATGTACGAAGCGTCGAAGAATCGGGAACGTGCGATTGCCCAGTGTTCAGCCCGTTCCGGGCCTGGTCAGACAAGAGGCCATTTTCGACCGTCGTTGCCGGTCCTGTTCCGATCTTCGCAACATCGGACTGCTTAACCGTCTTTTTGTGGCGGTTGGCCAGCCCATGCCGCATGTAGGCCGCGGCCAGCACAACCAGCGCGATCAGAATGATTCCGGCCAGCGGGCGCAGCTTACGGGCCTTTGGCGTGAGCGAACCATTGACGCCGCGCACGACTTTTTCCGTCTGAGCCGCTTCGAGGATCTCGTTCTGATTTTCTTCGAGCGCTCCTTCGAGATTGACGGAGTTGGGGTTTTCATCGGGCTTGACCATCGTCAGTTCTCCTTTCCCGTCTGGGAATAAGGCGCCTCGCGTGTGATCGTGATCCGAGTTTGCTTCTTGCCAACGCCCACCACGAGAACCGCTTTGTCGAAGAGCCGGTCAACGATGTAGCGCGAGCCATCGACACGGAAGTTGACCAGTTCCGTCTTGCCGTTGACGACCAGAAGCAATGTCGGCAGTTCGCGGAAGCGCCCATCGTTCGGATAGATCAGATAGGTATGCTGGCCATCGTCGAAGACGTGATCCGGACGAAGATGCTCGTCACCTGTCATCTTGTAGTCGAGGTAAAGACGATCAACGGCGTTCTCACCCATCGGCAAGACGCCATCTTTCTTGTCATTCGCACGGCGCTCCTCGGCAATGGACTCGGCGTTGCGCTTGGCTTCATTCTGCCGGGCCTCAAAGTCCGCCCACTTGGCCCGGTCCTCGTCGGGATACTGAAAGGCCAGCCGAGATACGAACCGCGTGGGATCGGAGACCAGCCGGATAACGTATGTGCGCCGGTCTGTCGGCACGATCAAATCGGTCTCAAGGCCCGCTTCAATCGGCTTGACGATCAGGATAGGTGTTTCATCCAAGCCCGATCCGGAGAGAACCGGCGTGATCTCCCACCGGCGGGAATCGCCAAGCTGTGGCTCGCTCTGGAGATGCTCGCCAACTTCGAGCTCGATTGCGCAGACACGCAATGGCGCGCAGACGAGGACTGGCATTCCCTGGCCATAGATGTAGACGACCTTTCCGTTCGGACCAGGCGTCGGCATCGAGACGCTGGTCTCCCAAAGGCGCGAAACCTCTGCTGCACTGATGCCCGCGGCGTTCAGATCGGCATGCGGCGGACTCCAATTCAAAGGAACTGCTGATCCCTTTTCTGCTGGCGATGCCGATTTGAGAGACTCTGCAGGAGTGACGGCACTGACAAGGGGCGGAACCTTGAGCGGTGGAATCGCCGTACGCAGGTCCTGCTTTTTGGCCGGTTGATTCGATTGTGCTTCGAGCGCGGTTTCCGCGCCCTTGAAGTTGTAGCCGGAAAGATCCTGCTTCTGTTGCGGCGTCAACTGCGAAGCGCTCTGCGCTCCAGACGCCACACTTCCGAGTGCAAGGACCACTACGATAGTTACGAACCGTTTCATTGATTCTGCCCTCCGTTCGGCTTCTGAGCGTTGCCGCTTTGAACATTTGTGGATTGCTGGTCCGTGCCCATCGAGACCACTTCGCCCCAGGTCAGACTCGTGACGTAGAGGCCAAGTGGATTAACCAGCGCCTGCCTTGCATCCGTCACTTCCTGCGTCACGACAGAAACGAAGGCCCGGTATCTGTGGCTCGACATGAGGTTGCCGTTCAGATCGCGCGTCACTTCCGTCCAGGCCACCTCATATGTCTTGGGCGACTGCTGCACAATCGATTCAACGGATGCGTCCACGGTCTCCTTCGTGAGCAAATCGAACGGGGAGTTCTTCGAGTAGAACTCCGTAATGGTTGCCGCGGCCGGTGAGTTCTGCCCGGTCTCGGCATAGACCTCATCGACCAGCCGCCGCTGGGCCACTGCGTCTGCAATCACCGTCCGCAGATTGGTGACCCAACGGGCGACGACCGCTTCCTGCAGACGCACATCCTTGACCGCGACCTGCTTTGCCGGGATGACAGGAACTGCCCTGCCCACATCGTCGAGAGCGACGACGTAGGGAACAGTATTCGAGCGATAACCGATGGCGACCATGCCGGTCACGCAAACCAGCGCCGTCGCCATCGAAAGGAATGCGGCCAAGCGCCAGTTATTCCGGCTCTTGATCTGGTCGCCAAATCGTTCGTCCCACTCCTGCCGGGCGCGAAGATAAGGCGTCTGAGCTGTTGCTTTCTCTGTCACGAGCTACTCCTCTCTCTCGATCCTGAGTTGCGCCGAAGGCGTGTGACCGCTGCCATCGTGCGGGACATTGATATTGGTGGCGTGCCGGGCCAGGGTTTCGATGCTCCTGGCCGCGGACGGTGAGGCTGACGGAGCCGGTGGAGAACTGGCAGGGCTTTCAGCTGGTGCAGAAGGCGGCGGAGGTGCTGGCGGTGAACTTGGCGTGCCAGTTTCCCCTGAACTGGGAATGGGCGGTGGCGGCGCGCTGGCGACTTCCATTGCCGCGTCACCCGCTCCACTTGCAGCAGCCATGCCGACGCTTCCAGCCGCGCCAGCTCCTTCCGCGGCTGCGCCTGCCGTTTCGGTTGCCGCGAGGGCGCCGCCAGCGGCTGCTCCCGCGCCTCCCGTAGCGGCGACCACGGCGACTGTTGCGGCGGTTAGAGCTGCGCCCTTGGCGACCTCCATTCCCATTCCGACCAGATCGGCCGCGCCGGCTCCCAATGTTCCCGAAGCGATTGATGCCGCCATCTTCGGAATCATCCAAGAGGCGAAGGCGAACAGCAGCATCGACATCAGCGTCGGGAAGATTTGAGTGATGGGCTGATCGGCCGTATAGCCGTTCAAGGTGGCGATCCAGTTGTTCGAGATCGTATTGAAGACACCCAGCATCAGGTAAATCAGCATCAACCGGACGCCAGTGCTGATGGCTAAAGAAATGTACCTTTCAAAATAAGGCGCAGTCCACCGACTACCACCGAAGCCAAGGAAGATGTAGCCCGCCGACATCACTATGATGGCTTCGAGCTTGGTTACAACGTAGTGCAGGGTGATGATGATGTAGGAGGCAAGAATAATGCAGGCCGCGAGCATCGTAGTAAGCGCTCCGCCTGGCTCGGAGAACAGGCTCACCGCCGAGACCTCAGTGAAAAGGTTCGAGACGAGTTGAATGCCCTGCGTCATGATGTCGGACGGATTTTGAGCCACAGGGACTCCTGCGGCATTCGCGCCCAGTTGCGCAAAGCTGTTGACGATGGCCGGTATCCAGGTCTGGCCGTTGATAAGCACGGCGTAGAAGAACCCAATGACGAGCAGCTTCCGAATCAGGCTCAGAAACAGGCCCATGAAGTCGTGCTCGCGGAGGAACTGCGGCGCACTCCATGCGAAATCCAGCGTCGCCAGCACATAGAAGAGGTAGGTAGCCTCTTGCATGATGGTGGGAATCCACGCGTTGGCCGCCTGCTCAATCTGCTGAAACGTACCGCCGACATCGACCGGCGCCTGTGCATGAGCCGTGGCGGCCGAGGCTACCGCCGCCGCCGCCACAAAAATGAGTCTTTGTCTTCGCGCCATCGGTCAGGCTCCCTTAGAACTTCACGCCATCGGATTTCAGTTGTGGCTTGCCGAAGAAGTTGGCCCGCTCGTTCGCCGTGCAAATCTTTCCTTCGTCCGAGGTGGACCAGTCCGCCGGCGCTTTCGCCCTCTGCACGTTGCACAAAGGCGTCAATTGCTTGCGAAGATCCTCGTGCTTGGCAAGAAAGGACGAAAGTGCTTCGGGTGTTGCCTGCGAGACTTCACCGCCGCCGCCATTCTGAAAGGCGGTGACAATTGCGCTCTTCTCGGCCGTCTTGCAGCCGGCCAGCACAACCAACCCCACGCCAATACCACAAGCTAAAATCCACCTCATCGTTCTCTCCTAGAAGGTCACACCATCACTTGTGACCTGGGTTTGGCCGAAAAACTGGTCGGAGTTTGCCTGCTTCGTCGCCTGCGCTTGAACCATGGTGCTCTGATATGCCGCCTTGCTCTGCATATC
>Ga0326728_10025124_pt1 | contig 10702 bp, 10 predicted proteins | sample MB3enrmetagenome_FD_207602 | JGI IMG/M metagenome (GOLD analysis project Ga0326728, IMG submission 207602) | Lab enriched peat soil microbial communities from McLean, Ithaca, NY, United States - MB31MN | ecosystem: Environmental > Terrestrial > Soil > Wetlands > Peat | place: USA: New York...
GCCCCACTTGGGATTCCACATCCACTTGTGGCCCATGGCGCAGACGCTGCGTTTGAGCGCGCTCACCTGGGTCACGCCGGAGAGCGTGGCCGCAACCATGTCGCAGTGTTCGAGCGCGGTGACGAATTTCTCTCTTTGCTTTGGATTGGTGCGCAGCCAATACAAGAGCTTGGCAAATCCCCACTCGTGCGAGTAGACGCCGCCGCACCATTCAATGCCTTCAAAGCCGAGCTGGTGCGCCTTGCGGGTGATCTCCTCGGCCTCGGCGAAGGCGCGATGATCGCACCACAGGTAGTATTCGTCGAGCGGAGCCAAGCCCTCGCCGACGGGAATGATGCTCGAGCCCGTGGTGTCGAGGGCGATAGCGGCAACCTCGGCGGCATTCACGCCCGTGGCTCGGAGCGCGTCCATGGTGGCCGCGGCCAGAGCGGCCATCTGGTGGGTGTGGGATTGCGTGGCGTAGTTTGGATCTTCGCGGCGGCGATGCAGCGGGTAAGAGGCCGAAGCGGTCCCGATCGGGCCTTTCTGGCTGTCAACGAGAGTGACGCGAACACTGAGCGTGCCGAAATCGACGCCGGCGACCACGGCCATAGAAGATGCCCTCCGGAAAACGTTTCCTGATCCGGAGACCAGAGTACACCACGGCAGAAGGGCGCGTCTCTCCGCTGCGGAGCCGAGTGGTGGTGCAGTTTCCGGAAAGCCGACGATAAACCAATTAACACCCGAAATCTGGGATCGATCGAAAGAGATTCGGAAAATGCAAACCAAGCTCGGCAAGTGCGTCTTTATCGGTGTCGTATTTACGCCTTGTGTTGAGCTCGGCGATTTTGACCATCTGACCTGCAACCGGATCAAACCGAAACAGCTTCACGTTGTAACGATGTGCCTCTAAATGGGCTTCTGCTCCCCAGATGAAGTTCCATACAGCAAAGCCATAACCGCGATTCCCGCCAAGATCACCAAGGTACATCCCTCCCTCGGCATTTGTGAACACCTGCTTCGGCAGCAAAGTGCGCAGATTTCCTTGAAATTCACCGATGGCAGTGCCCTGATACGCGCAGTCGGACCCACCTAGATACATCGCGACTCCCAGAACAGCCTTCGATTTTGCCGTTGGACCATCGACAACCAGATACCGCAAGATAGGATTTTCCGCAGGATTTTGCTTGCCGTCGTGGCCCCCCTTCGGGTTAACCCAGAAAAATTGATTACCAGCGTCCACGCCTACAGCTGTCCTTAAGAGAACCCTTCCGTGGGCGTCGGTTAATGTGAGCGTCGGAAAGCCATTGACCGGATAAGACGTTTTGATGCGGACAGGGCCGAGCTGCCCGAATTCCACAACTGAGGGTTGCTCTTTTGCGGATCTCTCCTGGCCAAACGAGCGATCGAAGCTTTGAACGCAAACGGCGACACACCCGATAAGGAGCGCAGTCGACAAGTATCGATTCACGGTGTTTATTCCTTTGAGGGCATTATAAGGGCATTGTCGGGTTCGTCACCGGCCGACCGGAAACTGCACCACAGCGCGAATCCGATGCTTTCACCGGAGCCTCGCCGCGGCCGATGCGGGCGACTTTACTTCTTGGACCCAGGCAGCATGCTCTTGAGCTTGCTGAACAGACTCGGTTTTGCCGGCGGCGGGGCGGGCGGCTTAGGAGGAGCGGCAGGCTGCGCTGCCGGCTGAGGCGTGGGCGCAGCCGATTGAGGAGGAGCGCCCGCGGGAGGCGCGCCGGAAGCGCCGTCGACGACCTTCGCGTGAGTCAACTGCGGCGTCGATCCATTCTCGTTGTTCTTCACGAGAATGGTGATACGGCGATTGGAGGGATCGAAGGGATTGTTTTTCACGCGCAGCATCTGGTCGGCAAAGCCGCGCACTTGCGTGACCTGGTCGGAACGCACCCCATCCTGCTGCAACAATCGCCGTGCCGAGTTGGCGCGGTCGGCGGAGAGCTCCCAGTTGCTGTAGTTGGCGTCCTTCGAGTATTGCGCGGCGTCGGTGTGGCCCTCGATGAGCAGCTGATTGGGAAGCGTCTTGAGTTCCGTTGCCAGCAAGGCGAGCAACTGCTGGCCGTCGGAACTGAGATTCGCACCGCCGCTCTGATAGAAGGTGCCGTTCTTGTCTTCGATCAGCTCAATGCGCAGGCCCTCCGGCGTGATGGTGATCTCAATTTGCTTGATTAGCTTCTGAAGCTCTTTGTTGGCTTGGATCTCTTTCTCCAGTTTTTCCTTGAGCTCCTGCAACTGCTTCTGGTTGGGGTCCACCGCGGGCGCGGTGCCGTTGCCGGTTCCCGACAAGGTAGTGCCGAGGAGGGTTGCGAGGCCCCTGGGGTCGTTGAAGTAGCCGGCCACGGCCTTTTTCACTGCATCGCTCTGGCTCGTCAGCCACAGCACAATGAACAGCGCCATCATTGCGGTCACGAAGTCGGCGTAGGCAACCTTCCATGCGCCGCCGTGGTGGCCGCCTCCGTGGCCGCCCTTTTTTTTGATCACGATGATGGGTTGACTTTTGGCTGCCATGAGGTTCCTCGGCTATCGGGCCGGCGCCGGTTTCCTGGCTCGACCTTGTCCTTCGTCTGCTGCTCCCTGCCGTTTTGCTCCCCTGCCTGCTCATCCCTGTTGCCTAATGCCTAATCCCTGTTTTTCACGCTGCCGCCGCTTCCGGGGCGTCGATCTTGTTCTTGCAGTGCTTCTCCATCTCGTCGAATCCCGGCCGGGCATGAGCGGGAATGGCGCGACGCCCGAGTTCGATGGCGATCATGGGCGCGGAGCCTTTGAGAAACGCCAGCAGCAGGACGCGCAGCACATGCAGGTACTCGTTGTGCTCGTCGGCGAGCTTGCGCATGTTGGAGGCCAGCGGCCCCACCAAGCCATAGCAGAACAGGATGCCGAGAAAGGTGCCTACCAGCGCGGCGGCCACGTGCTTGCCGATCTCTTCGGGCGGTCCGCCCAGCGAACCCATGGTGATGACGACGCCCAGCACCGCGGCCACAATGCCCAGGCCGGGCAGTGAATCGGCCACCGTGGTGAGCGAGTCGCAGGGCTGCGAGGCCTCGCTATGATGGACTTCCATGTCCAGTTCCATCATCTGGTCCATGTCGAACGGTTCCACGCCGCCGGTGATGGCCGTGCGCAGGGTATCGCAAACAAAATCGAGCGAGTGATGGTCCTGAAGAAAGTCCGGATAGTTTTTGAAGATGGAGCTTTCCGCCGGTTTTTCCACGTCCATCTCCACGGCCAGCAGTCCTTCTTTTCGCACCTTGTTAAGGAACTGATACATCATCTTGAGGGTGCTCAAGTAACGCGTCTTGGTGTAGGTGGATCCCTTGAGTATGCCCGTGAGGGCGGCTAAGACCGCCTTGATAATGCGCACGGGATTGGCGACCAGCAGGGTTCCCACGCCTGCACCCGCGATGATGAGCAGCTCGGCGGGCTGAAGGAGAACGGCCATGTGACCCTTCTCCATCAGAAAGCCGCCGATTACTGCGGCGAAAACAAGGAAGATGCCTATGATGGCAAGCATGGCGAATCCTTCTGCGCGTCATCCGATATGCCGCTGGTTGCGGCGACCATAGCGCGGTTGCCGCCCTCGCGGATGCTGATTTCCATGGCTTCGCGGGTGCGCCGCAGCACATGCGTCATACTGTCCTCTGGGTCGCTGACGGCCTGCGCCGCGCCGATGCTCACCGTAAGCGAAACCCGATCGCCCCACCAGTGAAAATCCGCGGTGCGCGCCAGACCCGCGAGGTTTTTTGCATGCCCGTCGAGCATCTCGGCAGTGCGCTCGTGGGCGATGACGAGAAAGCCGTCGTTGGACCAATAACCGATCTCCTCGCCGGGACGCAGTCCGTGGGCGAGGGCATAGTAGACCTTTTCGAGCATGGCCTGGCAGGCCGCGACGCCATGGGTCTTGCGTAGTTCTGGCGCCTGATCGACGTGGATGCGGAGAATGCCCAGTGGCGCTCCGCCGCGCCTGAAGTCGTCGTATTCGATTTGCAGGCGCTCCAGCAGATCGGCGCGGGCGCCCTTCGCGCCGGAGGCATCGCTGCTTTCGCTTTGCGGCAGAGCGTCCCGGCTCTCAATGGGATGGAAGAGCACGGCAGATCCTATGCGCTCCCCGAGTCCGTTTGATAGAACCAGAGTGCTGGCAATGACAGGCACCATGTGGCCGAATCTGTGCCGCGCCTGCTGCACGGAGCGGTGGTTTTCGGGCAGGGCGCCCGGCGGCTCGCGGTTCTCCGTGCCGCTGCCGTATCCCAGCAGCGGCTCCAGGCCCTCCGGCATCTCGTGGCCCAGCAACTCAATGGCCGCGAAGCCCGTAATGCCTTCCGCGGCCTGGTTCCAGAAAATCACGTTACCCTCCCTGCACATAAGACCCACGCCGTCGGGCAGACTATCGAGGGCAGCTTCGAGCAATTCCATGCGATCGGTCACAAGAAGCCTCCCTCCCTGGGGACCGAATTCCCCTGGCGGACCGCCCAGGACAGCCTGGCTAAGGCATTTTCCGGATGGTTGTAGTGTCGCCCAAAGGAAGGCATGGGCATTTTCTTGAGGAAAATGCCCATAGTCGTTCCAGGCGGCACTCTATACCAATCCGGAAAATGCGATAGCGGACGCAACAGCATGTCTGGCGACTACACTCCTTGATCGGCGCGACGCGATAGAACTTCATCGCGTGATGCGGTAATGAGAGACTTCCAATGTGGAAAACGGAGCGGGCCTTTGTGGTCGGCCCAGTTCGCGCCGTGGGCGTGCAGATTGTTATCGATTCGGCCGCTTGGATTTCAAGGGAGGTGTCCCATCCTTTCCGGTCAGAAGCTCCGCACCCACTCGAGGATCGAGCGCACCGCTACGCCGCTGGGGCCCTTGGCGATAAACGGGCGCGCATCCTCGACCCACGCCACGCCGGCGATATCGAGATGAATCCATGGCGTGTCTTCAACGAAGGTATGCAGGAACTCGGCAGCCGTGATGGCTCCGCCAAAGCGGCCGCCGGTGTTCTTGATGTCGCCGATATCGGATTTGATCAACTCGGCGTACTCTTCGCCCAGCGGCAAGCGCCAGAACTTCTCGCCGGAGACGGCGAGGCCGGCTTCGAACCTGGCGTATGTAGCCTCGTCGTTCGAGAAGGCGCCGGCGGTGATCTTGCCCAGGGCGACCGAGATGGCGCTGGTAAGCGTCGCGGCGTCAATTAGATGGGTGGCGCCGAGCCGACGCGCGTAGGTAATGCCGTCGGCCAGCACCAGCCGCCCTTCGGCGTCGGTGTTGACGATCTCGATAGTCTTGCCCGGCTTGTCCGGAGCGAGAGGCATGGCGGTCTGCACGTCGCCGGGCTTCTGCGCCGAGCCAGAGGGCATGTTTTCGGCCGCGCAGACGATCGCGATCACCCGCACCCTGGGCTTGAGCAGAGCAATGGCGCGCATGGCGGCGATCATGGCGGCGCCTCCGGCCATGTCGCACTTCATCTTGTCCATGTTGTCGGAGGGCTTGATGGAGATGCCGCCTGAGTCGAAGGTAATGCCTTTGCCGACGAGACCGAGAACCGGGACCCCCACGGACGGGTCTTTGTCCGTGGGGTGCAGGATCGGGCCCTCGGTGACGCCTTCGGGCTCGTAGCGCAGAACGATGAGCGCGGGCGGCTCGGCCGATCCCTGCGCCACGCTTGAGAACGCGCCCATTTTGAACTGGTCGAGCATCTCCGTCGAATGCACCTCCCAGCTGAGACCCACCTCCTGCGCCATGAGCGCGGCGCGCTGGCCTAGAATCGTCGGCGTCAGCTTGTTGCCTGGCTCATTCACCAGCGAGCGCGCGAAGTTCTGGCTCTCACCCAAAATCACGCCCTCGGCAACCGCGGCTTCCGTCGCCGCGCGGTCCACATCGGCGGGCGCGGCGATCGTCAGCGTCTCGATGCTCTGATCCTTGCGCTCGCTGCGATAGGTGTCGGGATCGAAGTCGCCTACAAACGCGCCCTCGATGGCTGCGCGGCCCACGGCGCGGAGGGCGTCTGCCGCGGGCACGCCGACCGTAGGCAGACTCTCGGACGAGGGTAGTGCGAAGATGAGATCCCGAATCCCGCGCGGTTTGGCGAAGCGGACGGCCGTTCCCGCGGCCTCGCGCACGCTGTGGACCGTGGCTTTGGCCAGCTTGCCGAGACCGACAATCAGCAGCCGCTTTGCCGCGAGCCCAGCCGGGGCGTGCAACAGGAGGGTTTCATTGGCGCCGGCCTTGTACTCGCCGGTCGCCAGCACGCCGGCGGCGGCGGCCTGCACCTGGGCGTCGGCGGTGAGCAGCGTGGGCTGCGGTTGGGCGTCGCGGCCCTTGGCGGGTTGGGTGTCGACGGCCAAAACGGCCAGCAGTTCGGTAGCGATCCCCGAGAGCGGGGCAAAGAAGAGCTCAGTCCGCATAATGCATATTCTTCACGGAAGGCTCGGACCAAAGCAAATGTGCGCGACAAGTGCTGTGGACGAGGGTCGGAAGGCTGCGGGCAGCAACGCAAGCCGTAGGAATCGACGCCGGCCTCCCGTAGCGCCAGCTGTGTCTCTTTCATCAATCGCGTTGGCCTATGGCGTATCATTCCCACAAATCATTCCAGGCGAGCGTCAGCGACTCGAATTGAGTTGGCTTCGGTCCGATTGCCGATCTCGCGCGGAAGAGAGGGAACTGCATGCGCAGACACCGGGCTCTCGCGGCAGCGTGTTTTCTTCTTCTCACAAACCCAATTGTGGGACAGATGAGGCACGTCGACGATAAGGACCTGATCTCCTATCTTGCGGGAGTGACCGAGCGCGGTCGCGCCCTCTACGCCTACGATCAGGCCGCCTGGCACGGAACCGACGCGTTTGTCGCGCTGCATCCCGACACGAATGGATTGACTCACTATCTCTGCATGAAGACGCCCGCGGGTTGGGAGGTGGTGTTTCCCAAGTGGAACGCGACGCACGATCGGCTCTTAGTGGCTTATGAAGCAAAGGAGGCCGGCAGTCCAACGGACTACACGGCCGCGAGGTACGACCCGCCACGGGAGGGTCCGGACGAACTGATTGCAGAAGAGCGGGCGCTGGAGCTGGCGATCAGCGACTTTGGGACGGCAAATCGCCCGTACAATTCGACGATTCTTCCCGCCGAAGATGGAAATCTCTACGTCTACATTTACCCAGGACAAACCAAGAACGACGTCTGGCCGCTGGGTGGCGATGTGCGCTACACGATCTCGGCAGATGGCAAGCAGATCGTCGAGAAGCGCCAGTTGCACAAGGCGATCCTCAATATGCAGATCGATCCGGCAAAGCATATCGTCGCCGGATACCATGTGCATGTTCTAAGCGACGTGCCCGAAGACACCGATGTGCTGTACGTACTCACGCGCAGGCCGTCGATGCCTGAGATCATCGACGGGGGCAACCGCGTCTTCCTTGTGAGCACCGACGGCAGAATCCAAGTTGACAAGAAGAAGAAGTGATTCGCGAGGCTCGACGGGCGCACCCATGTAACGTAGAAGCCAGAGGAGCCTTCCCCATGCCCCAATCGCTCAAAATCATCTACCAGGTCGCGCCCGACGCCGAGGCGCTCGCCGCGCGCGCGGCGCAGTATTTTGTGGAGCAGGCCGAGCGGGCCGTGGCTGCGCGCGGCCGTGCGCGCATCGCCTTGAGCGGCGGCTCCACGCCCAAAGCCGCCTTTGCGCTCCTCGCCGATCCTTCGCAGCCCTGGCGCGCGCGCATGCCGTGGCCGAAGCTCGACCTGTGGTGGGTCGACGAGCGTTCGGTCCCTCCCGGCGATCCCGACTCGAACTACCGCATGACCCGCGAGATCCTGCTCGACCACGTGCCGTTACAACCCGAGCAAATTCACCGCATCGAGGGCGAGCTCCCGCCGGAAGCAGCCGCGGCGCGCTACGAGTCGGAGCTGCGCAACGCCTTTTGTCTCAAGGGCGTGGAGCTGCCGCAATTCGACTTGGTCGCCCTCGGGATGGGTCCGGATGGACACACTGCGTCTCTTTTTCCCCACACTCAGACCCTCTATGAGCTCACCCGTCTCGCCGTCGCCAACCACGTCCAAGCCAAAGACTCCTGGCGCGTCACGCTCACCTGGCCCGTGATCAACCACGCCTCCCAAGTCTCCTTCCTCATCGCCGGCGCGGATAAGGCGCAGATTCTAAAAGAAGTGTGGATGGGCCCGCGGGATCCGGAGCGCCTGCCCAGCCAGTTGATCCGCCCCGCTGGCGGTATACTGACCTTGCTTCTGGATCGAGCGGCGGCGGCTCAGTTGCCCGAGCCGGACGCCGAAGGCTGCGGCACTTTGGAGAGGAACCAATGATTCTGGCAGGCGATGTGGGCGGCACCAAAGTTCATCTGGCGTTATTCGATTTTACCGACGGCAATCTGAAGCACACCCGCGACAAGCAGTTTCCGGCCAAGGAGTATACGGGCCTGGAAACGATCGTGAAGGAGTTTGTGGTCTCGGAAAAGGTTACTGCGGCCTGTTTCGGCGTGCCGGGGCCGGTGCGCGACGGGCGGCTGCGGCTCACCAACCTGCCGTGGACCCTCGACAGCCGCGAGCTGGCGACCAACCTCAAAATCGATTACGTCTTCCTGATTAACGATCTGCAGGCCAACGGGTACGGCATCGCCGAACTGGGGCCAGAGCAGTTGTACACCTTGAGCGAGGGCGACGCCCGCCAGGTGGGCAACCGGGCGCTGATCTCGGCGGGAACCGGCCTGGGCGAGGCCTTCCTGGTCTTCGACGGTCGCGACTACGTGCCTTACCCCTCCGAGGGCGGCCACTCCGATTACTCGCCGCGTAACGAAGACGAAATCGACCTGCTGCGTTTCCTCATGCAGAAATACAACGGGCGCATCAGCTTTGAGCGCGTGGTGAGCGGCCAGGGGCTGACCAACATCTACGAGTTTCTGCGCGAAGTGCGCGGCCTGGAAGAGCCGGCGTGGCTCGCCGAGCGCATGCGCAGCGAGGACCCGAACGCCGTGATTACCGATCTCGCCACCAAGGCCCGGAGCGAGATCTGCGAGCGGGCGCTGGACATGTTTGTTGCGGCCTACGGCGCCGAGGCCGGCAACCTCGCGCTCAAGATTCTCTCCGTGGGCGGGCTCTACGTGGGCGGCGGCATTGCGCCGCGCATCCTGGAGAAGCTCAAGGACGGCACGTTCATCAAGGCATTCACCGACAAGGGCCGCTTGAGCCAATTGCTGGTGAATACGCCGGTGAAGGTGATTCTCGAAAGCCGCACCGCGCTGATCGGCGCAGCCGCCTACGCCGAAGCCCGCGCCGCAGAGCTAAGCGGCATCTCGCCCCGCGCCGCCAGCGTCAAGTTCTAAAGCGCACCGAGGTCGTAATAAGCACAAGGGCCAGCCCGACGGGCTGGCCCTCCGCTCCCAAAGCAATTCCGGCCTCAGTTGCCCAGCGTGTAGATCACGTTGATGGTTGTGTCCACCTCCACGGGCTCTCCGTTGAGCAGATAGGGCTTGTATTCCCATTGCGAGACGGCCCACATGGCCGAGGCGACAAGCGACGGCCACGGCGCTTCGATCACGTGCAATTCGTGAATCCTGCCGTCCCTGCCAATGGTGGCTCCGAGGACGACCGTTCCGGACACGCGTGCCATTTTTGCCCCCGCTGGATAAAACGGCGGCACTTGCTTCACCAGACGGCCAGCGATCATGGCGGCCGAGATCTGCACTTTCTCGACTCCCGGATAGGTCGCATGGGGTTCCGGAGTCAACGCCGGGTCGGAGGCAGTCAGACCGTCAATCGATTGCACCGTCGCGTCCAGCAACTTACGCTCGCCCTCGACGAAATGAATCTCTTTGGGCAGAAAGCGCCCTTGCACCTTCACGATGGAGTCGAAGCCCTCCGCAACGGTTCCGAATGAATAGTTGACTCGCAAGGCCGGCACATTCGGGTCGAAGCAGTAAGTGGGAAACAGGCCCAGCGGAACCACCTGGAGCTGCCCGTGCTGCGGCATCTTCGGAATCACCATAACGCATGGCAGTTTCGCGGTCCCGAGCTTCACCTCCTCGCGGTCGAGGCGGAACTTGTTTGGGTCGAGTTCGCCGGCATCGGGGAGCGGCGAGAGAAAAGCCGACGCAAGCTTGTACTCGAAAAAGCTGGGCCCCTTGGCGCTGGAAAGAAAGGCGTGCTTGCCGCCGGTCGTGTACCAATCGGTGTACGTGGCGCCGGCCCGCGTCCATGTGATGCGGTGAACTGCCGGCGACGCCCACCAATACTCGAAAGTCCCTTGCTCTGTCGGCTTGCCCTTGTCGTCATAGAGCTGATAGGTGGCCTTGAGGTGGAAGGGCTTGAGCGTCGGATCACTAAAATCGTAGAAGGGTGCGGCGGCGGCGAGAATCGCACGCGGATCTTTCGGCAAACCCTGCGGTGGAGTAGCTGCTGTGGTTTGGGCGAGCCCCTCGAATCCTGCGACAAGACAGAAAGCAAGTACAAGCTGTGAACGCATGATGCGGACAGGGTAGCAGAGCCCACCCCGGAACGGACACGCGCGTGTGAGCGGATTTCGAAGCTGCTGCCCCGCGTTCAGGCTGCGGGCGGAAGCGTTTGGGTTTCAATTTCACGCGGATCGTCCGCCAGGATGCCGTTGCCTTTGGTCAACCAGGCCAGCCCGAAGGCGAGCAGCGCCAGCGACTCAAAGGTAAAGAGCGGATTGATGGGCGCAAGAAACCTGCTTACGGCCGGG
>Ga0326728_10025125_pt1 | contig 10701 bp, 5 predicted proteins | sample MB3enrmetagenome_FD_207602 | JGI IMG/M metagenome (GOLD analysis project Ga0326728, IMG submission 207602) | Lab enriched peat soil microbial communities from McLean, Ithaca, NY, United States - MB31MN | ecosystem: Environmental > Terrestrial > Soil > Wetlands > Peat | place: USA: New York...
TATTGGAAAAATTCCGTTCTCCAGCAGAACATCGATTTCCTCAGGGCTCACACCATAGTATAAATATGGTAAATTGCTTTCCGGATAATCCAGATCAATATTGACAGAATGACCATAACGTGCCCTGATTCTAGAATCACGAATTTCATAACGACCCTTTCTATCTGATTCTACAAGAGCATAAAGATATTCCTTTCTCATCCAGTTGTACCGCTTCTCTATAACTTCATAAAAAGAGTTTAGATTTACCCAGCCACCCATGTCCATTTCAACGCCTACAGATTCTGGAAAATGCCTGAGAGTGCCTGATATAAACCTACCAAGCTTTTCCTCCCTGCTGTCATCAAGCAAGTATCTGCCAGGATGTTTACACTGCAGACAGCTGCTACCTCTAAAATAGCCGTGCACAGTGCATTTTCGAATCATAATATCCTGTACATAATAAAACTTTACTATAAATAAGGTTTCCTCTGAAAAAGTTGGTCAGCCTGAAACGTGAGTGCTATGTGCACCCCCTCCAGTGAGTACATCTACAATATACCTGGCATTGACGAGAGTATCAATCATATCCTATTCAACAACCTGAATCGGAGAGGAAGTTCGATCAAATTTGACAGGTTTTGATATTTTTGATATTGTACTCTCATTTTCTTCAGACATTTCCCTGTTGATCAGCAAATTATTCAATATGTAAAGAACTTTTCTTTCGAGTGTAACTGTGGTTTTTTTGATCCCTCCTTAGCTTGTATTCTTAAAAAATCTTCAACCTTGAATTTTTGGGTCTTTATACGGCATTTGCAACCCAAAAAAGCATCCTTTTGATGTGCTTTGATACCTGTTTCGTTATGCTGCCAGTAACAAGAATATTCAATGAATGTGATACTCAAGACTAAGTCCACAACATGCAGCAAGCTTATTTCCATTTCCAAAATCCTGAAGTCTCCAATATCTGCTGGAATTGCTGAAGCTGATGTAAAAGCAATGCCAAGAAGACAATACAATTTTTACATCCTCTTTAAGTCTTTGATTCTGCTCATCATTCACGTATTCATCTTCTTGATTTTGTAGGCATTAGCTACTATTAACATCTATTTTATCCTCCAATACAATAATATATTGGAACCCAAAGGATGCTTTTCGGTTCTACATATACTGTTCACAGTTGCTCTAGATTAATTATTCCCTGAATTGTATAATTTAATCAAGCATCATCCCAAATCGCTCAGTGATATTTTAGCTCCATCTCTGAAAGAATGATCGCTATAAGATATTTTTTGTTGATGTCCTCTCCACAAACCTTATTTTTTTCGTTTCTCCATAATTTGTTACTTCTAATATGTGTTGATGTAAAATCCTGATAGAGAACAATTTTTCAGATATGCATTCTAAGACACATTTATATATAAAAATGAGAATGACTTTTTTGTCTAGTGGAACCAATGTCTCAAAATCTTAACAGCCTTCATTGATCGTATCAGATATAAAAGATACAAAAAAGAGATTAAATTTTGTCATTTTTCATGAATGTGGAAACGGTTCAAGAGTCTTCTTTTTAATAAACTCTATTTTTTTAAAATTATTTATATATAGTGTTTTTTTGTTCCCTCGATCAGCATAGAATAGTTTATTATATTTTTCACTTTATGCCGAAAAATACGTTCATCTAGCATACAGCAATCTTTAATAAAGCATCTTGATACCCTAGCACAAAATCTGAAGTACTTTTTGTCAGGCCGTCATCTTCAAACACCAAATTGAGTATTGTACCTAAAATAGATCAGTATGTTTTGCCCTTCAGTCGAAACTCAATTTCGCAGTTCCAAGGTACTGTATCTGGACTTATTTCAATGAACAGCATCAAGTTGGAACATTCAGAAGAGATTGAATGGCAAGGCTGATACGCTGCCAGTAGAATGACTACTAAGGCAAAGATTAAAAAACCATAAAAATAAAAATTGAAATAATGAAAATTTTAAAACTATATGTAAAGGCTTATAAGATAATATTTAATTCACAATCACTATTATTAACATTCATTAGAAGAAATATAAAGTTTGAAAAGCGATTTCTGAGACTTCACCTGAAACTTCATCTGAAATGTCTTAATATTACCATAATAAATACTCAGCCTGCTAATAAAGGGGATAATATGACAGATATCGAATCTATCTACAAAAAGCTCAGTCATGCAATAAGTAGGGAAAATTTCCTGCAACGCATCCAAGAAAAGGTCGAGAATATGGGAGGACTTTGCGATGAACTTATGGCTGCCATGCTGGTTGCCAACGAACTTGGATTTTCGGATGCAGATAGAGATAGTGTAAAAATTAAAAATATTACAGCTGAAAGAGGGCTGGTTAATTTTGTTGCAAGAATCATCTCAATTTTAGATACCAAAGAATTTACCAGAAACGATGGAACTATAGGTAGAGTAGGGAACCTGATTGTTGGAGACGAGACCGGTAAAATTCGGGTAAATCTCTGGGATAATATGGTAGATCTGATAAAAGCTGAAAAAATTAAAGTAGGAAATACCTTCCAGATCAGTGGCTATGCAAAGCAAGGATATTCCGGAGTGGAAGTCAATGTAGGAAACAATGGCGTCCTAACCGAAAGTGAGGAAGATATCGATGTGTCTGTGAGCAGCCAAAATATAAAAGACATCAAAGATGGCATGGGCGACCTGAACCTGACAGGAAAAATTTTAGAAATTTCAGAAGTCCGGACCTTCCAAAAGAAGGAGGGTAACAGTGGAAAGGTAGGAAACTTGCTGCTCGGCGATGCTACAGGCACACTCAGAGTAACCCTCTGGGACGAAAAAACCGATTTTTTGAACCAGATAGAATATGGAGATACTGTAGAGTTAATCAATGCTTATGCTCGAGAAAATGCCTTTACTCAAAAAGTGGAACTCCAGATCGGAAACCGTAGCATAATCAGGAAAAGTGATAAAAAAGTCGAGTATGAAGAGCAATTTACTCAGATTATAGACATAAAAGCTGATATGAATGATATTAACATCTCTGGAAGAGTACTTGATATTGCAGAAATCCGGACCTTCGAGAAAAAAGACAGGTCTGTAGGAAGAGTTGGAAATCTCCTTCTAGGCGATTCTACAGGCAAAATCAGGCTTACACTCTGGGATGAAAAAACCGATTTTCTTGATGAAGTTGATTTTGACGAGACCTTAGAAGTTCTCCATGCCTATTCTCGAGAAAATGCCTTCAACCAGCAAATTGAACTGAACCTGGGATCCAGAGGGATCATCCAGAAGACCGAAAAAAAGGTTGAGTACAAGGAAAAAATCACAAAGATTGCCGATATAATTCCCGGGGAAAGTTATTCAGTCCAAGGAAAAGTCTCAGAAATGGGAGAACTCAAGGAGTTTGAACGAGAAGATGGAACCGATAGTGTGGTTGCAAATCTTGAAATCAAGGATGAAACAGGCAGTATCAGACTAACTCTATGGGGGGATCAGGCTTATGTGATCGAGGATCTCGATATAGACTCCGAAATCCAGATCATTGATGGTTATGCCAAATATGGTCTGAACGAGGAAATCGAGCTGAGCATTGGTAACCGAAGTAGAGTAATTATGCTTTAATCATCTACACTTTTCCTCAAGTTTTTGCTCTTTTGCTTTTTTTACATTTCACTTTTTTCTTTTAAGTTTTTTTCTTTGTTATCATCTTTTTTTCAGTAGTTAGTTTGTTATTATATATTTTCTTTTATGACAAGCATACTATGTTCAAATATAATTCCATAATACATAAATTTAAACTGACCGCTCCAGTGGAAATTGGGGGGTTTGAACAATTTCCTGCCAGAAAATTAATATCATTTCAAAAAGAATTCGAATTTATCTAAATAATATAAATATTTTCATAGCAGAAATATTTTTTAGAATATATCATCCTTCTGTAACTTTGCGACCGTCTAGGAGATCAGTCAAATAACCGCAATCTGTTGCAAGGATAAAAACGTTCATGAGGACCGCTATTAACGAACTGATTTATATTTTAGCTACTTTTCAATGAGAAATAAACTACTCATACTACCATTGTGTATATAAAATAACCTACTTTCTGCAGATGCACACAGATATAGAATTTATTTATCTATTTGTCCACTATTATTCATTGAAAGTTAGATTAATTTTGAAGATACTGTCATATTGAGAAAATAGATGACATTCTTATGTAAATCTGCAGAAAGTAGGAAATAAGATATATAAATGCCTTTTTTTGTATGAAGTATCGTAAAAAATTCTCAAAGACAATGACATCATCAACTATTTGAAATACATATGCTTTTAAATTGGAAAAAGATACTGTTTTAAGTTTGAGGGGAGGTAATTATAGTAATTATATACATCTATTCGTTGGTGCTGAACCTAAATATTACCCTTCAATAGTATGTAGATTATAAAAGGTATCACACCAAGAAAAACCTTTAAAGAATACTCTGAGATTAAAAACAGTTATGGAATGGTGAACTCTGGAGATGATGATGTTACATTAGAACTCTGAGTGATTGTACAACTTCCAATGTAATTAAATTATGTTGAAAATCAGGAAGATCGGGAAGAAAGAGAATCTTATAAGCAAACGAAAATATTTGATTTTGAATAATTTCTTTTAATACACAGATAGTGGCACGAAAATATCCCGTTGCTTACAGCAGGAGAGACACACAACTTTGATTGATCGAACAGAAAATACGAGTATACATACGTATTTGAGTAAAATGCAGGATAGATTCTAATGCATATGGTTTTTAGTAATACCCCTCAAGACCTGAACTTCCATTTCGATTTGATTGTAGTTTTGTAGCCATCAATTTATAGATCATCATTTAATATAATAGAAATAGTAATTGTGCAAATGTCTGTGCTGAGGTATTGAGGATCAAATGAATAGCATAAAAACTACATAGGCGATCATCATCATGCTGACACTATGTTTCAAGCCCATGTATGCTGATCCCTGTCCCATCTTCCCAGCAACGAGTCCGGAAACGAAGGCCTGAATGAGGGTTGAGTGAAACATGAGCATTGTATACTCCTTCATATTAAAGGATTCGTTTCCTATTCCTGCATACCAAACTTCCTGGGAAGACCTTGTAAAAGGGACACTTTGAGGAAAAAAATATAAAACCAGAATATAGACTATGAAAACGAAGACAAAAAAAGCCACATATATGGTGACAACGTAGACAGCCATGTCTGAAGAGCGTTCTTTTTTCATCTCTTCTTCACTTTTAACCTGTTCAGCGGTGACTAAAAGCACATTTTTAAGATCACTTGTAGACTCGTTTGCTTTTATAAGTGTATGAAGAACTCGGCTTGAAGTAGCTGTTTTGATGTTATTTCCAAGTTTCATAAGAACTTTTGAAGTTGAGGTTCCCCAGGACATATCTTCTTTTAGCTTTTTAAGTTCCTTTGTAAGAATGCCCATTTTGGATTCCGCCATTAATTTCAAAGAGTTTGAAAAAAGAATTCCAGAGCCATTCAGATTGGAAAGGTTCCTTAACAAATCAGGCATTTTCTCGTCAATTTTACGCATTCTCCAGGCTCTGATCTCATAAAAAATAATAAAGGGAATCAGGACAATGGAGATAAAGATAATGAAGTAATTTTGAATTTCGCTGATCAGCTGGATGCTGCTACCACTAATATGGGTAAAATTTAAAGCCAGGTGGAAATTAGAATTGAAATCATCTGTAAGACTTTTTGGAATATGGGTAAGATAATATAGTCCAAGAGGAATTCCAATGAAAAATGTGTATATGGGCTCGTCCCGAATAGTTTTGTATGGGTTGAATAGCAAATCTTTGATATTATTAAGTTTTCTATATAACAAGAACTTTTTACTCCTCTTTTCCTCATCTTCTACACTAAGCCCTGAGCTGATCTCTGGAATATCGGAGAGGTCTATAGAGAAGCCAGAAACATTAGCTTTCTTCGTATCCATAGAGAGTTCTCCTATTGTATCCAGGAGCACTAGGAATAAAAGATTCGCAAGAGGTATAATAACGTAAATTAGTAGGTAAAGAATCTGGGCTGAAGCCGGCCGAAATAACTGCAATACAATAAGGGTTGTCATTATAAAAAGAGGACCCGCAACCAACACTGTCACATAAACTTCGGCAAGAACATCAAGCTTTCTTAAAAAGTTTCTGTTTGCCATCTCTACCATGTCCTGGTATTGCTCAGATTTGCTTTTTATGTACTCTATTATGGCCTTGTTGCTTGAAACAAGAATTAATCCATCAATAAACTCCTTGAAAAGTTCTGAAGAGGTACGTTCCTTGGCAGAATTAAGAGCACTTATGAAGTCTTTGCCCAGATAATCCATATCCCTCACAATATAGGATACTTCTTCTGCAGCTGTACCAAATATATGAGTATACCTGCTTAAGGATCTGAATACGTCATAAATCGATACACCTCCTTTGGTTAGAGCATACATGTAAGTTACTGACGAAAGCATAGATTTATCTATGCAAGCTTGTCGGATATCTGCCTGAAAATAAGGAAAGATATATGCCAAGCCAAAAACGACCAAAAAACTAAGAAAGAACAAAAAAAGAATGTTTAAAATTCCAAGTGAATATAGATGACCTTCTACAAAACCAGCATTTGTAGAGTTCAAAAAATGGATAAGGCGATAAATTGGATTCCAAAAGGTTTTCAGCCCCAAAAATGCGCTGAAAATTCCGCCAATAAGTCCTGCAATTATAGAATACATGCAGGCAGATGCCAGATATTGGTCTACTGACATGGAAATATGGGATTTTTGTATTTTTACCTTTAAAGCCAGAAATTTTTCTTCATTTTTGTAAAAAAAATTCCCGAAAATTCTGTATGCCAGTTCATCCACAACAGTATAATCCATATACTCCTCTTAAGTAATCATATTCTGTACCATACTTTTTAGGGTATCATTTTTTACAGACTCCATAATCATTTTCGGATAACTCTGATATGCTTGGACTACAAGAGATACCTGGATATAACTTCTCATTTTATTTTCATACATATATGTCAGTATTTTTCTCCGATTTTCCATCTCATTTCTCAACTGACTGACATCAAATCCTCTTGTATACATTATATCCTGCATGATGTGGGAATCTCCTACCTTGATGAAACAGTCTTCTGAAGGTTCCCAGCTAAAAAGCTCATTTATGCCAAGGTCTCCAGTCTCAGGGTCGATAGTAAGGACTTCCACAAAGCTTCTGCTTCTTCTAACTCTTTTCTCTCCAATGTACATCTGTTCCTGTATGCAAAGTACATCCAGAGACTGCAGCATCATTTGAGGCACATTTATGGGCTCGTGTGTGAGCCTATTTATAACTGTCTGCACATCCCCTGCATGCATGGTTGAACTAGTAGCATGCCCTGTTGACATTGCCTGGAAGAGAGTAAGTGCCTCATTACCCCTCACTTCCCCCACGACGATAAAGTCTGGACGCTGTCTGAGAGCAGCCCTCAAAAGATCATACATGGAAACTTCCCCCGTCGCATCGGAAGCAAAACTTTCCCTTGTTATTTCGGAAACCCAGTTATTGTGGTAGAGTAATAGTTCTCTTGTGTCCTCGATAGAGACTATCTTAGCTGTGGAAGGCATAAAGAGAGATGTGGCATTGAGCATCGAAGTTTTTCCAGAAGCTGTCCCTCCTGCAAACAGAATATTGTAGCCATTCTCGATAACCAACCAGAGATATATAAGCATTTCAAGGGAGCAGGTATTAAAACCAAGCAGGTCTATAGGAGTTATGGGATCCTTCCTGAATTTACGGATAGTAAAAGAGCTGCCTCTGGGAGTGATTTCTCTTCCTAAAATAGCCTGAAGCCTCGAACCATCCTGAATTGTCGCATCCATTATTGGCTGGCTTGCAGATATATGCTTATTATTCAACTGGCACATTCTGATTACAAAGGAATCAAGTTCATCCTCTTTGAAGGAAATATTACTTTCAATATTGAAGTACTTGGTATGATAAATATAAATGGGAATTTCTACTCCATCGCATGAAATATCTTCTATATAAGGATCATAAAGGAGGGGATTAATTTTATCATAACCTAGCAGGTTTCTTCTGAGGTAATATATTATCTTTTGAATAGCTGATGCCGAAATTTTAGCCCTATAACGTTCAAGAAGGTAGAGAGTTTTATCCACCAGAAGTGCATCTTTTTCGAATCTGGAAGTTGTGAAATTTAGAACTAGGATATCCTGAAAATCTTCATAAATTCTTTCTAAAAGTTTTTTCTCATACTTTGTAAGCGCAGGTTCAATAAGTTTGTAGTATTTTGTTCTCCTGTCTTCCAGAATAGATGCAAATGTATAAGGTTCCTGAAGCCAATACCTTTCAATTTCTATTAACCCACCAGGCACTACAAACTCAACAAGAGACCCTTGTTTTTCCTGGTCATAAGCCGGTAAAGTCCTCAATGATTTATTAAAGTAACGTCTAGCCCTCTTTACGATTTTTGATATGGAGTTAATATCTCCTCTTTCACCTAATAACTCCGAGATAAAGTTGTGCTTCACTGGCAGTTCTGTTAATCCAATCATACTCCAGCCTTCAGGTTTTTCCTTAAGTCATATAAGTCAAACACATTATAAAAACTTATACACTGTACATTATCATAAGTAAATTTTAACCTCAGTTATAATTAATATTAATCCTTTTTACCTAGCTTCATTAGGATTTAAAAATTTAATCTCAAAAAAATAAATAAATTTAATTCAAAAGTAATGCACATTATGTTTTATTATGAGATAATTTGATATATTTAAAATATATTACACTTCAGATAAAATAAACCTATAGTATGATATTCTGAGAGATCTATAATTTACCCTAAATGCAATTCTTCTGTTAGGATTACTCACACATTAAGCGACGGTTTTAGAAGCAATAATAGATGCAAAATTAGTCTGTGGATGGCTGCATGAAATCTACGCCGATTTTCACTGACAAACAATATCTTTTTCTTCACACAATCAATTTTAGCAGAAAATCATCGTTTTCTGGATTATAAGGACATCGCTACAAAAACAGCTTGATGCTTACGTATTGCTTGAAAATATGGTACATATGGAATTGATCAAAACACATGAAGACCGCGGAACATAATTGGTAGAACTCACTGAAATAGGCAACTATAAAAATTTTATTTAGGATATCAGCTTGCTTAATAGCTTGGAGCTGTTCCTAATGTGTACCAATTTGCGGATAAATTTTACATTGAGAGAATCACAAAAATAAAATCAAGATAGCAATGCGGATTCTAACGCAGATCACTTAAGCAACATCAAGAAAGAAAAATAACAAGTTAAAAGAGTTTTTTAACCGAAAGAAAAGTAAATTGATCATGTAAACGCAATTATTAATCTAGAAAGGAAAATTACCAAAATTATATGGTGTCTTATTACAAATGATGAGATATAAAGAAGATAAAACAGGGTATGAAAAGGGGAAATTCAGAAGAGGAGATTGTTGAGACTGAAAACTTTTTGGTTGACTGACAGATTAAAACAATTAGTGGAATAATCGAAATTGTAGAAAAAGAGAATTAGACGAGTGCATAAGGAAGATCCCCTCATGTACTTCCACGCCAAATCCCGTTATCATTATGTACCATTGACTCGTATATAATGTAATAATAAGTACATAAACACATCCACACATCCACACATCCAAAAACTACAAAAAAAACAGGGGAAAGGAAAAGAAATACATTCCGAAAAAATATTTTTGACCAGAATTCAAATTTTAGATAATTTCGATAAATCTCTGATTTTCACGAGTAATTTATATGCCCTTTAGAAACATATGACGAAAGTTAGGAGTTTATTGAAATATTCTTTAAAAAATTATAGTTGCAGACCTTAATTGAATTGGAAAACTAAAACAATCTGGATTGTTTTTTACAGGAAACCTTCCACAAGAAATTTTCCAGAAGAAACTGAAAATTTTAAAAGATTTGGTACTGTAAATTGCCGGTTTTTAAAATACTGAAGTTAAAAGGGGATGGCAGTCAATGGTAAATGACCCTGAAAGAGAAGCAAGTACTGATATTCACAACAGAGAGATTGAAAAAGATGTCTCAGTTGCTGAAGTCATGAACAAAACAGTCATAGTAATGGATATCAACTCAGATATTCCATCTATTGCTAGGGAAATGGTCAGTTGTGAAGCAGGAAGCGTTATTATTACTGAAAACAGAAAAGCTATTGGGATAATAACTGAAAGGGATCTTGTGAAGAATATAGTTGCAGAGGATAGGAGACCAAGTGAAGTGAAGGCAAACGAAATCTTCTCAACCCCACTGATAACCATTGAACCCGAAAAAAATGTCGTAGAAGCTTCCGAAATCATGTTGAAAGCAAATATAAAAAGGCTGCCAGTTTTGGAGAAGGATACAATAATAGGCATGATATCAACTACTGATATTTTGATGGTAACACCTGGGCTCAATACTATACTCAAAGATCTTATTGATATGAACCGTGAGACTCTACTCTCTATTCCCTCAATTGAAGAGCTTTCAGAGGAATTCGGTACAGGAATATGTGAATCCTGTGAAACTTATTCATCTGATCTTAAATTCATAGACGGTAAGTACTTATGTGGAAAATGTCAAGAAGAAGAAGGAGAGTACTACGAATGAATTATATATTTAGCTCT
>Ga0326728_10025126_pt1 | contig 10701 bp, 10 predicted proteins | sample MB3enrmetagenome_FD_207602 | JGI IMG/M metagenome (GOLD analysis project Ga0326728, IMG submission 207602) | Lab enriched peat soil microbial communities from McLean, Ithaca, NY, United States - MB31MN | ecosystem: Environmental > Terrestrial > Soil > Wetlands > Peat | place: USA: New York...
GCTGCTATTTCTCTGCCCGCCATCGGAAACGTTTTCGGCACGTCGGGCCGGTATGACCGCAACGAAATCTTCTTCGGATTCCAGTCCTTCACTGTGCCACCCTCGGTTTATCGTGTCGAGTTGACTGACGTGAAAAGCGCGCTCTGGGCCAAGGTCGAAGCGCCCTCCATCGATCCTGCTGAATATGACGTGCAGCAGCTTTGGTATGCCTCGAAAGACGGCACGAAGGTTCCCATGTTTATCGTCAGCAAGAAGGGAATCGAGAAGAACGGCAGGAACCCCACGCTGCTGACTGGTTACGGCGGCTTTAATATCTCAATGACGCCGATTTTCAATCGGAGCATGTATCTCTGGATGGAGCATGGCGGCGTTTACGCGGTCGCCAACCTGCGCGGCGGCGCCGAGTTCGGTGAAGACTGGCATCGCGCCGGAATGCTCGACAAGAAACAAAATGTCTTTGACGACTTCATCGCCGCCGGCGAATATCTGATCGCTCGGAAATATACCGATAAGAATCACCTCGCCATCTTCGGCGGCTCGAACGGCGGCCTGCTCATGGGCGCGATGATCACTCAACGGCCCGACCTGTTCCGCGCCGTCGTCTGCGCCGTCCCGCTACTGGACATGCTGCGCTATCAGAATTTCCAGATCGCGAAACTCTGGATCCCGGAATATGGCTCCGCCGATGACGCCAAGCAGTTTGACTGGCTTTACGCTTACTCGCCCTATCATCACGTGAAGCCGGGCGTGGAATATCCCGCCATCCTCTTTATGACGGGCGACACCGACACGCACGTCGACCCCATGCACGCCAAGAAGATGACGGCTCTGATGCAGGCCCAAGCCAAGAACGGTGCCAGCAAAGAGCGACCGATTCTGCTGCGTATCGAGACGAAAGCGGGCCACGGCCAAGGCAAGCCGGTCACCAAGCAGATCGAAGAGAGTACCGATATGTACTCATTCCTGTTCTGGCAGTTGGGGATGAAGCCGTAGCGAGTTGGCTGCTGTTTGCCTGCCCGGCGGTATAATGCGGGTATGTTCGAGCTGTTAGAGGACGGTCGGGAGAAGCCACCCTATACAGTATTTGAAGCCGTTTGCGGTTTCTTGGGGATTTTTCTGATCGGTATGATGGTCGGATTGGTAGCGGGGCGTCACTCGCGAGATCCTTGGCAATGGCTGCAAATGGCTCCTTTCCTGCTTTTACAGCTCCCGGCAGTGATACGCCTCGTGAAACACACACGAATTGTTCGAAACGATTCCCAACATGTCCACTGACCCAAAAATCCGCGTCCTGGTAGCCAAGCCCGGCCTCGACGGCCACGACCGCGGCGCGAAAGTCATCGCTCGCGCTCTCCGCGATGCCGGCATGGAAGTGATCTACACTGGCCTCCGCCAGACGCCGGAGATGATCGTCAGCGCCTCGCTTCAGGAAGACGTGCAGGTCATCGGACTCTCTATTCTGTCGGGCGCGCACAACGCAATCGTGCCGCGCGTGATGGACCTGCTGAAGCAAAACAAAATGGACGATGTGCTGGTGCTGGTCGGCGGAATCATCCCCGATCAGGATATCGAAGGTCTGAAGAGGATCGGCGTGGCCGGGATCTTCCAGCCCGGCACCGCTATGGACCACATCGTTAAGTTCATCCGCGAGCACGTGAAGCTGCACGGCGTGCCGGCCGTTTAGTTTTTCCGATTCTCCTGTAGAGACGCGGCTTGCCGCGTCTCGGGAGACGGAGCAAACCCTCTCTCTACAAATCGCTAGCAGAGAACGAAGACTTCCAAACGCCAAATAGTGCATCATGTTCCCGTGTCTTCTATCTTTTTCCGAATCGAGTCTGACGGCTCGGTACCCATTCTGCGCCTTACATCGCCCGACGGCACTAACCGTCTCACCCGCGCCTGCGTGCTCGCGCTGACCGCTGCCCTCAGCGAACTGAAAAAGAGAATTCAACCACTGGTCATCGCCGGCAATCGCCAATTTTTCTCGGTCGGCGCCGACCTGAACGAAATCGCCGCACTAACAATGCGCGGCCCCGAAGCCTGCGAGTTCTCCGCCATGGGGCAAGCACTTATGCACGCAGTCGCCAGCTATCCCGCCCCCGTCGTCGCCGCGATTGAAGGCCACTGCATGGGCGGAGGTCTCGATCTCGCGCTCGCCTGTCACCGTCGGATCGCCGCACCCCACGCCGTCTTCGGACATCGAGGCGCCGCTCTTGGCCTCATGACCGGATGGGGAGGCACGCAACGTTTGCCGCGCCTGATCGGGAAGGGCAGAGCGCTGGAGCTTTTCATCGCCGCGGAAAAGAGCTCCGCCGCTCGCGCGCTCGAAATTGGATTGGTGGATGCAATCGCCGATGATCCCGTGGCGGAGGCGCTGCGTCAACTGCAACCGCCTCGCTGATTTGTGCGACGCGTGCTTACCTCTCCGCCCACTCTGAGGGTAAATTGAACCGGCGTTCGCGGGCAGCTGTGTCCGCGCCACACAATCCACGCGCTACGGCACGGGGCCCCCGTCCCGCTGGTATAGTAAGTAGTTTGGAATTTCGCCCTTATGAGCGAACGTACCGATTCCACGGCTCTCTCCATCAATAACGTCCTCACCACCAAAGTTGACGCCAGCTCTCTCCGCTTCGAATCGAACATGCGCGCGGTCGCCGAACTCGTTGCTCAGGTCCGCAACGAAGAGGAAAAAATCCGCGAAGGCGGAGGTCCGAAAGCCATTGAAAGCCAGCACGCCAAGTCGCGCCTCACCGCCCGCGAGCGCATTGACCTGCTCGCCGACCCCGGCTCATTCTTCGAACTCGGCCTCTATGCCGCGCACAAAATGTATGAAGAATGGGGGGGCGCACCCGCCGCCGGCGTCATCACCGGACTCGCCCGCATCCAGACCCGCCTGGTCATGCTCATCGTCAACGACGCCACCGTCAAAGCCGGCGCCTTCTTCCCCATGACCGCGAAGAAAGTTATCCGCGCGCAAAACATCGCCATTGAAAACCGCATCCCGACGATCTACCTCGTCGATTCCGCCGGAGTCTTCCTTCCGCTGCAAGAGGACGTCTTCCCGGACACCGACGATTTCGGCCGCGTCTTTCGCAACAACGCGGTCATGTCGGCCATGGGCATTCCGCAGATTGCCGCCATCATGGGCATGTGCGTGGCCGGAGGCGGATACCTGCCCGTGATGTGCGACCACGTCCTCATGACCGACGGCAGCGGCCTGTTCCTCGCCGGCCCCGCGCTCGTGCAAGCCGCCATCGGGCAGAAAGTTTCCGCCGAGGAATTGGGCGGCGCCGCCATGCACTCCGCCATCAGCGGCACGGTCGACTTCCACGAGCCCAACGACGAAGCCTGCCTTGCCCGCATCCGCTCGCTCATTGATAAATGGGGATACCGGCGCCAGTCGCTCTGGGATCGCAAAAAGCCCGTGGACCCGGCGATGCCAGCCGAGGAAATTTACGGCGTCTATGATGCTTCGCCCGCGCGCCCCTATGACATGAAAGAAATTCTCGCGCGCATCGTGGACGAAAGCCGTTTCGACGAGTACAAGCCCGAGTACGGCAAAACGCTGATCTGCGGCTACGCGCGCATCGGAGGCTTCGCCGTGGGCATTGTCGCCAACCAGAAACTCCACGCGCAGCAGACCGACCACGAAGGCCACAAGCGCATCGAGTTCGGCGGCGTCATCTACACCGAGTCCGCCGAAAAAGCCGCTCGCTTCATCATGGACTGCAACCAGGAGTTGATCCCGCTTGTGTTTTTCCACGATGTCAACGGATTCATGGTCGGTCGCGATGCCGAGTGGACCGGAATCATCAAGGCGGGAGCAAAAATGGTGAATGTGGTTTCGAACTCCGTCGTACCGAAGATTGCCGTGATTGTGGGCGGCTCTTTCGGCGCGGGACACTACGCCATGTGCGGCAAAGCCTTCGATCCGCGCTTCGTCTTCGCCTGGCCCACGGCGAAATACGCGGTGATGAGTGGAGACGCCGCCGCCGGCACGCTGGTAGAAATCAAAGTGAAGCAACTGGAGCGCAGCGGCAAGAACTTGAGCGAAGAAGAAAAGAAAGAACTGTTCGATTCAACGAAGACAACATACGAAGAGCAAACCGACCCGCGTTACGGCGCTGCCCGTCTCTGGATCGACAAAATCATCGACCCGATGGAGACACGGCAAGCCATCACGCAAGCGCTGGAAGCGGCATCTCTGAACCCCGACGTGCCTGAGTTTAAGGTGGGAGTGCTGCAAACGTAGGTCGTGCGGTCAGAGACCTTCACGGACAGAGTGGGACTATTCATGGCAAAGGCGCGAGAGGTTGGAACTTGGTACGCAGTACGGGCGCTGTACAGAGCGGATCATGGGCGTAAAGATGCAAGCTCTGCTCGCGCACTCTTAGAAGAGTCGATTCTTCTCTTTAAGAGCACGCCATCGTCGGTGACTGCTAAGGGCCGCCAGGTGGCGAAACAGCATCAACATTCATACAGAAATCTCTACGATGAGATGTTGAGCTGGAAGCTCCATCAAGTCCTCGAGATTGTTGAAGTCTTTGATCAACGAATCGCTGAAGGATCAGAGGTCTATCACCGGTTTCATCTGAAAGCAAATCCGGATGCAACTGCAAGACGGCTCGGCTACCGTACAAAGAAGACAATCGTCAATGTCTGGAGTAATCAAACTCGTTGAATGCCCTCGGGATGCCTGGCAAGGCCTCAAAGGTCAAATCCCTGCCGATCTAAAGGTAAGTTATCTGCAAGCGCTGATAAGTGCCGGCTTCAAACACATCGACGCCGTCAGTTTCGTCTCTCCTAACGCTGTCCCGCAGATGGCCGACTCCGAAGAAGTTCTGAAAGAACTCGACCCGCCCGACGACGTGGAAATCATAGGCATCGTAGTCAACGAAAAAGGAGCGCAGCGGGCGATTGCGACCGAAGCCGTGCGCACCCTGGGTTTCCCGTATTCGATCTCGCCAACATTTCTGCAGAACAATCAACGGCAGACTCTGGAATACGCTATCGAGGAACTGGAAAAGATCGAAAAGAAAGCCGACGACGCCGGACTCGATACCGTTGTTTACATCTCGATGGCCTTCGGCAATCCCTACGGCGACCCCTGGAGTGTGGACGAGGTGGTCGAAGCCGTTGGCTTGCTCGAGTTGCAGGAGATTCGCATGATCTCGCTAGCCGATACCGTAGGCGTAGCGCCGCCGGAGAAAATTCAGGAAGTCGTTTCTGCGGTGATGGTCAAGTACGATTACCTCGAAATCGGAGTCCACTTGCACAGCCGTCCCGATCAGGCCGCCGCCAAAATCGTCGCAGCCTATGAAGCCGGCTGCCGCCGCTTCGATTCCGTCATCGGCGGTCTCGGCGGATGCCCCTTTGCGCAGGATGCCTTGGTTGGAAATATTCCCACAGAAACAGTAATCGAAACCCTGCGCGGCCGCGGTGCGCAATTGCCACCATTGAAATCGCTGGACGTGCTCGCGAGAGCTTCGGGCGAGATCGGCAGCCGTTACAAGAATTCCATCTGTGCTTAACAGCGGAGAAGCGGAACGATGCGGTCTCAAAAAGTCAGAATCGCCTTTGTCCTCTGCATATCGTTGGCAGTCGGATATATCTTCTTTACATACGAGATCAAGGCGTTTTTCTGGCATTTAATTCACGGCCACGCCATAGAGTGGAATGGTCTCGAAATTGACATTCCGTTGAAGTATGACGTAAACACAACAGCGTCTCGCACCATCCAGATATTTACGGTACCCGGTCGATTGAGGACCAGATGGAAGACGCCCTGGGGAGCGATAACCATCATCCGCGCTAAGGATGCCGGGGAAGGTGGCGAGATTGAAAGCCTCGACGAGAGCATTGCAGCTGAAGGAACAAAGCAGGGTTTTCGGCCGGTCGGGACACGCTCACTGCTGGTCGCAGAAACGCCGATGCAGTGCGGCGAGCAACGCGCGGAGAATTTCCGATCTTACGGTCCGGCGTCAATAGTTCACTGTCAGGCGGATAACAAATCACTTTTCATTCAGTTTGAGGGAAACACGGCGCTCCTCAGCGAGTTCTATTCCGTAGTATCCGGAATTAGGAAGTCTGGGATGAAATAGGAGCAATCGTTATATGGGATACAGGACCATAGACGTAATCTACATGGATGCCATCGCCACCATTACTCTCAACCGGCCCCACAAGCGCAACGCCGTCAGCTTTGAACTCATTGACGATGTGATCCGCGCTCTGGACGAAGTGAGAAATTCTTCTGCCGGCGTCCTGATCTTGACCGGAGCGGGGAAGGTATTCTGCTCCGGCATGGACCTCGACGAATTGAAAGCCCTGATCGGCCGTACGCCCGAGCAAAATCTCGAAGATTCGCAAACCATGGTCAGCCTCTTCCGTTCGCTCTATGAATTTCCCAAGCCAACCATTGCCGCGGTCAACGGCGCGGCCATCGCCGGCGGCACCGGACTCGCCCTGCTCTGCGATTTCACGCTCGCCGTGCCGGAAGCCAAGTTTGGCTACACCGAGGTCCGCATCGGATTCGTGCCCGCCATCGTCTCGACTTTTCTTCTGCGCCAGGTCGGCGAAAAAGTCGTCCGCGACCTCTTGCTTACGGGCCGCATCTTCGATGCGGCGGAAGCTCTGAAGATGGGACTGATCAACGAAGTCGTTTCTCCGGAAAATTTGCTCGACCGCGCCCGCGAACTTGCCGCACAGTTGGCGGAGAACAGTCCCCTCTCACTTTCTTATACCAAGAGCCTGCTGACCGATCACGCGCGTGCGGAACTCGATGCGCAAATTGAAACCGCCATCCGCAACAATGCCGCCATCCGCGAAAGCGCCGATTTTCGCGAAGGGATCGAGTCGTTCTTCGAAAAACGCAAACCAAAATGGACGGGCCGATGAACCGGCCCCATACATCGATGTCCGTCAATGTAAATCACAAGGCGACAGCGACGGTGAATAAAACTCGCATCCGCGTCCGCTATGCCGAGACCGACCAGATGGGCGTCGTCTATCACTCCAATCACTTCATCTGGTTTGAAGTGGGACGTGTGGAGCTCCTCCGCCAGCTCGGTTTCAGCTACAAAGATATGGAGCGCGAAGACGGCTGCTTCATCGCCGTAGTCGATGCCCGCTGCCGCTACAAGGCTCCTGTACATTATGATGACGAAGTCATCGTTTGCACGTACCTGAAACATGTCCGGGAGAAGGTGATCCGCTTCGGATACGAACTGCGAAGGGCTGAAACTGGCGAGTTGCTGGCTGAGGGCGAGACGACGCACATCATCGCCAATGCGCAAATGAAACCCCGCGCGCTGCCGGAGAAATATATGAATGTCTTCCGGGCCGCGGTGGGCAGCCCCTAAAGGGGCATATTATTTCGAGGACTTGCAGCATCGCTAAAGCGATGCCCCTTCAAAACAACTTAGAACCGAAAACTGAGAACTGCTCTTGAAAGCCCTGCACATCAACGGAAACGATCTCACGCTTGAAGCCGTGCGCGAAGTAGCGCGCATCGGCGACCGCCGGCCTGTCCTCCTCGATCCCGACGCACGCGAGGCCGTCAACCGCGCCCGCGCCGTCGTCGACGCGCTCGTCGTCAACAATACAACTTCTTACGCGATCACAACTGGCGTCGGCAAGCTGAGCGATGTGCACATCGCCGGCGATCAGATCCGCGAGCTGCAAGTCAACCTGGTGCGCTCGCACGCTGTCGGCGTGGGCGAACCGCTTTCGATCGCGGACACGCGCGCCATGATGCTCTTGCGCGCCAACTCGCTCGCGAAAGGCAACTCGGGGGTACGCGCCATCGTCATCGACACCATCTGCGAGATGCTCAATCGCGGTGTGACTCCTATGGTGCCATCGCAGGGAAGCGTGGGTGCGAGCGGCGATCTGGCGCCGCTGGCGCACCTGGCACTGGCATTGATCGGCGAGGGCGAATGCTTTGACGAAAAAGGCGCGCGCATGGCCAGCCCCGAAGCGTTAAAGCGCGCACAAATCAAGCCGCTGGCGCTCGAAGCGAAGGAAGCGGTGTCGCTGATCAATGGCACGCAGGCGATGCTCGCCATCGGCGCTCTGATGCTGCTCGCGGCGGAGACGCTGGTCGATACGGCCGACGTCATCGGCGCGATGGCATGCGATGCCCTTCAGGGAACCAACGTCGCCTTCGACGAGCGCATTCAAAAGGCCCGCCCGCATGCCGGACAAATCAAGACCGCGGCGAACCTGCGACGTATGCTCGAACAGAGTGAGATCCGCACGTCGCATCGCGAGTGCGGCCGGGTGCAGGACGCCTATTCGCTGCGCTGCATCCCGCAAGTGCATGGCGCGGTGCGCGACACGCTCGCCCATTGCCGTGCGGTGTTTGAGACAGAAACGAACTCGGCGGTCGATAATCCGCTCGTGTTCGTGAAGAATCCGAAAACGATGGACGGGGAGGGCGACGTGCTTTCCGGCGGAAACTTTCACGGAGAGCCGCTGGCGTTCGCGCTCGACTTTCTCGCGATTGCTTTGAGCGCGCTGGCCGGCATTAGCGAGCGGCGGCTGGAGCGCATGGTGAACCCCGCGCTTAGTGAAGGGCTGCCGGCATTTCTCGCGCCGGGTGCGGGAATGAACTCGGGCTTCATGATGCCGCAGGTGACCGCCGCGGCGCTGGTGAGTGAGAACAAAGTGCTGGCGCATCCGGCGTCGGTCGATTCGATTACGACCTCGGGAAATAAAGAAGACTTCGTTTCCATGGGCATGACCGCGGCGAACAAGCTGAAAAGAGTGGTTGAGAACACGCGGAACACGCTGGCCATCGAGGCCATGGCGGCGGCGCAGGCGATTGACTTCCTCGCGCCGCTAAAGACTTCCAAGCCCTTGCAGCAGGCGCATGCGGCGATCCGGACGGTGTGCCGGACGACGGAGAAGGACCGCGTGATGTACCAGGATTTTGCGCGTATCGCGGAGTTGATCGCCAGCGGGAAGCTGGCCGAGGTGGTGCGATAGACGTGGTGCGATGGGCCGAGTGCGATAAACCTAACGCGATAAACAATTGCGCTCTCATCCCTGCAAAACTCTTGCTTAGGCGGGCTTGGCTGCCGATCCATCCAATCCCAACTCCCTCGCAATCCCCTTCATGGCTTCGATGCAGAAGGCGATGTGCTCTTCGAGATCCACGCCGAGATCGGCCGCGCCCTCTATGATGTCTTCGCGGTGGACGCTGCGGGCGAAGGCTTTGTCTTTCATCTTTTTCCGGACGGACCTGGCTTCGACTTCAGCTAGCGATTTTCCCGGTTTGACCAGGGCACAGGCGGTGATGAATCCGGTGAGTTCATCGCAGGCGAAGAGGGTCTTTTCCATGGGTGAGAGGCGGGCGACGCCGGTGTACTCGGCATGGGACATGATCGCCCGGCGCACTTCTTCCGAGTAGCCGCGTTCTTTCAGAATCTCGCTGCCTTTGTAGGGATGCTCTTCGGCGGTGGGGAATTTCTCGTAGTCGAAGTCATGGAGAAGGCCGACCAAGCCCCACAATTCTTCGTCGACTCCGGCTTTGCGGGCATAGGCGCGCATGCATGCCTCGACTGCGAGCGCATGTTTCCGGAGACTTTCCGATGGGGTGAACTCAGTTAGTAAACACCATGCGGCATCGCGCTGATTCATGGTTTTATCCGTGTTCTTGTGCCGATTGTAGCCGCTTAATTATAGTTCGCTCAGATAAATGCTTTGTTTCTCGCACTTTTGTCTTGACTTTCACAGGCCAAATCCAGCAGATTACGCATTAGCTGGCTTTGAGAGTAGCCCCCGCTCTGGCACTCGCAAACCCTGAATGGCCACCACATTAACTCCCGTGGACTCACGGGAAGTCGTACGATGCGACCATTGTCTCCTGGTGCAATTCCGCACATCGAACAGTCTTTGCCGCCGTTGCCACCTGTCATTGGATGAGGACGAGGCGGAGATGGCCGCAATGACGCCGGCGCCAGAAGCGCTTCCGGTGAACATTAATTCTAATTCTAACGGACGCGGGCATCTGAAGCTGGCGCACTCGATCCGATCGTTGAGACTGCGCAATGGTCTAAGCCAGCGGCAGCTGGCGCTGCGCATGTCGGTGCCGCGGACTTACGTGTCGAAAATCGAAAACGAGAAGGCGACCCCGACGCTGTCTTCGCTGGAGCGACTGGCAAAGGCGCTCGAGGTAAGTGTGCCGGATTTGCTCTCCGGTGGAGAACGGAACCGGCAGGAAGAAGTGCGCGAGTTGATGGAAGATCGGTTCGTGGCCGACGTTTTGCCATATCTGTCACAGCTGAACGGAATGCAGATGTCGAGCATTCTGGCGCAGGTGCGAGACTTGACGGTGCGGCCGCGAAGGAGTGCGTAAGCGGGATTCGCGGCAAGCCGCGTCTCTAAGGGCTAGATTTTTATCCGGGCACACAACCAACTGGAGAGCCGGAGCTTCGGGCTCCGGCTTTTTTGCGGGCTGTGCGCTAGATGATGAGCGCCGGCAAGTTAGCAACGTGCAGACGTTTGCACAGGCGTGTGCGCAATAATTTGCATGTCATCGAGATAATTTCTTTGAGAATGCCAATTTCCGCTTGACCCAAACTGCCGGACACGCTAACCTCACCCCACTCCTTAAAGCTGGGAGGAGGGGTAACCCAGCTAGATTCCTTTGCTGAACAGGAAAACTTCGATGAAAATCTCACAGATCTTTGCGGTGGT
>Ga0326728_10025127_pt1 | contig 10701 bp, 10 predicted proteins | sample MB3enrmetagenome_FD_207602 | JGI IMG/M metagenome (GOLD analysis project Ga0326728, IMG submission 207602) | Lab enriched peat soil microbial communities from McLean, Ithaca, NY, United States - MB31MN | ecosystem: Environmental > Terrestrial > Soil > Wetlands > Peat | place: USA: New York...
GGGAGGGGCGGCTTGAGGCACGCTTGACAGGGGGACAACCACCACAGCGCGCCGGCGTTCGTTGAGCACATTGGTCCCCATCACCAGGCATGGCCGGGTCTTCTTGATCTCCGACCCCAGGGCCGGGTCGAGTCGCACCCACCAGACCTCACCGCGACGCGGCTTCATCCCACGGCTCCGCAATTCCGGCCTCGAGTTGGTCAAATTCCCGCTCAATGGCCCGCACATGGCGGCTGCGATTGGCCACGTCGGCCGCCTGCGCCAACATCTGATCGCGTTCCCGCAGTCGCGCCGCCAGGGCTTCAGCAACATATCGCGAGCGCTCTCGGGCAGAGACACGCTTAATAAACTGCGCCGCCAGGGCCGTGGGCAGACTAAAGGTCATTTTTCTTGTAGCCATAAACCCATAATACCATAAGTATGCCAGCCGCCCATGTTCTAACATCAAAAAAGTGGATCTCACCGGCGGAGGTTTGCGCTGCGCTGGCTATTTCTTTCCTCTCAACCACTCCCGGAAAGACAATAAGCGGGGCAGAGATTCCCGGTCTTTCTGCCGATTCGCCGCCTGTTTGCTTCCAACTATGTCATCAATGAAGCTGCTCAGTCCCGGCTAAAGCCCAACCATTTCGGCAGGTTTTCCTGGCACCAGCGCCGATACTCTTCCATTGAGTCGAACGACCGGTATTCAGGATCGTCCAAAACAGGTTTATACGTATGCACGAACGAGTTGCGGATATGTTGCTCGATTGATCGGCTTGCCGCCGCCTCAAAGTCTTCCCAATTGGCGGGTTTGGGTTCGGGGATCGCCATGGAACTTAACTATACCTGCGGAATTGTGAATCCCTCGTGGGAACACCGGCAGCTTATCGATGGTATTTCGGCGTGATGCCGCGCAGGCGCTTCCCCACTGCGTCGCATCGTTCCAGGACGGACTTGTCCAGCCTGGGGCCTTCGGCGGCTTGCAGGTTTTGTTCGAGTTGCTCCAGGCGCGAGGCCCCGAGAATAATGGAATCGACGGCGGGTTGGGTCAGGAGCCATTGAAGTGCCAGCTCCACAAGCGTCTTTCCCGCTTCTGCCGCAATCGAGCGCAGTTCTTCCACGGCCGCGAAGTCGTCGTCGTGCCAGTAGCGATCCAGATACATTGGGTTGCCATCGAAACGGGTGCCGGCAGCCGGCCCGCCCTCGCGCGAATGCTTGCCCGTCAAAAGCCCTCCGGCGAGCGGATTATAAGGGACCACGGCGACGCCGAAGCGCCGGCAGAAGGGCAGGTATTCGTCCTCAATTCCCCTGGCGATCATGTTGTAAATGGGCTGCGAAATGAAATACGAATGGTAACCACGTTTTTCACAAATCCACAAGATTTCCTCAACCTGCCATGCGGCATAATTCGATACGGCGGGAAAACGCACTTTGCCGGCCCGCACTAGCGCTTCCATGGCTTCGAGGGTTTCCTCGATGGGGGTGTCGACATCGGGCAGGTGCAGATAATAGACATCGACGTAATCGGTCCCCAGGCGCGCGAGGCTCGCGTCGATGGCCTTGTGCACGGCGGCGCGGGACAAGCCCTGCTCATTGGGCGCGTCGCCCATTTTGCCGCGAACCTTAGTGGCCAGAATGATCTTGTCGCGCCGGCCCTTCAGCCATCTGCCCACGATGGTTTCCGCCGCGCCGTGATTGTAGACGTTCGCCGTGTCAAAGAAGTTGATGCCCGCGTGGTGGCAGCAATCCAGGATGCGATGGGCCGCAGCTTCGTCGGTTTGAGCGCCAAAGGTCATGGTCCCGAACGAGAGGCGCGAAACGTTAAGACCGGTCTTGGCAAGGGTGCGATATTCCATATCTTTCCTCCGAGGACTTGCATCTAACCTCTAGTGCGGGGTTAGGCGGGGTATCAGCTTGCAGAAGCCTATTTTGGTCAACCGGCGGAACCGCGCCGTTTTAAATCTCTCAAAACCCCGCCCTATATTACAATAGCTAGCTGTGCCGGAACCGCCGCTGTTCCAACTTGCGCAGGATCTTGAATGGCTCGGTTGTGAGCTTGAGCACTATGGCCACGAGCACGCCATGCGGGGATACCCCCAGTCCGGCCCCACTTGGGATACGTTCTGCACCAAGCAGCGCGGGGTGCTGGTGACGGCAGATAAGATCGAGCGAGAGTTGAAGAATGTGGTCCGCTACAATCCTTCATGGCTGGTGGGGGCGGAGTTTCCGCTGGATGAAACCCTGGACTCGATTGCCGCCTTGCTGGGAACGGTGGAAGAGATCAAGCGTTGCTCCGTCTTTGCCGTGCAGGAAGTCCCATCCAGGGTTCGCACGTTTACCAGAATGATCGAGCAGTATTTCCATTCCGCGGGGAATGTGCCCGGATAGCCCCGGAGGTTCCGGAGACCGGCGGGCGGCGCCGGCGGGCAGATGGCGACGGGTTGCAAATCGAGCTTTCCGAGAGAGCTCCAGGAGATTCCGTATAATGGACGAACAACAATTGACAAAACAACTGCTGGATGAAGGGTTTGATGATGTCTATGTTTGGGAGGACGGCCCGGATATGAACTATCCGCCGCACCAGCACCCGGACGTCTCCGCCCACATCATCCTGGCCGGCGAGATGACCGTTACTATCGATGGGCAGACCCGCACTTACAAACCGGGCGAGCGCTTTGATATTCCCGGGAAGACGCCTCACTCCGCCCGCATGGGTCCGGAAGGCTGCAAATACCTTGTCGGGGAGATGTGATCCCTGGACAGTGACAAGTGACCAGCGGGATCCTCTGGCCGGTTGGTCACTCGCCACTTGACACTGCTCACTGCCCTTCTAACCCTTACGCCATTCTTCCCAGTCCTTTCGGACTGTGTCCACCATTTTCTTCGCCGCCTCGTGAACCCACCCGGACTTGTGCTTGGCGAGGTCGCGCCGAACATTCTTGACCGCCCGTCTGGTTCCCAGATGGATATTGGCGGTCTCGAAGCCCATGGAGTGGAGCAGGCGTTCCTCATCACGTTTCTTGGGAATCGCCGCCATCTCAATGCGCGAGCAATGGGGAGCCAGGCGGCGCACAATCCATCGGCCGCACAAATGAACGAAGGGGTCAGGGGCCCGCGCAGCAGTGGTAATAATCTCTTCGTAGAAGATTTTTTTCGAACCTTCATCGTCCTTGGCCCAAACGCAGGCGGAGGGGAGCAGGGCCTTGGCCTCCCGCGCCACGCGGCCTCCATCCCAATCCGCCAGCGCCACGTAGCGTTCGCGCCCCAGGCTTCCCAGCCCTGCCACGCGGTGCGCAATCCGGTAGACAAGCCCGGGCGCGGGCAGCAGTTCCTCCAGCGCCTTGCGCGCACTCTTGGGGATTTCTCCATGCACAGAAGGTAGGGCGCTCATCTTCCCCCAGAAATGGACGGGGTCGCGCAACTCCCCCGTCGCCGCCTCGCGCAGCCACTTGTTTTCCTCTTCCAGCACAAAAGGCTTGCCGCCCGCCTCCATCCCCTCCCGGTATCCGGCGAGGATGGCCGAGCACGCATCTTCATGCAGGATGGAGAGATGGTTGGCGCTAATCGCCATGTGCGCGCTCGCTGCCAGCCTCACCAGGTCAATGGTATACGGCAACGGGTAAGCTTCATCGAAATCGTTGACGCCCCAAATCAACCTGCCTTCCTTGTCACGCCAGGTGCCGAAATTTTCCACGTGCAGGTCGCCCACGGCCAGCACCCGCGGAGCGCGCGCCAGATCCGGGCAGACCTGGGGCCACACCAGCATCCAGCGGTAAAAGGTGGCGCGCAAGAATTGAAACTGATCCGCGGCCATGCGCGTGTGCTTCAGCGCCAGGTCGGCGGGAACAACCGTAATGTTCTTGGCCAGCCAGGCCTCATATTTCTTGGTTGCCTTTTGGATACGCATGGAACTCTACCTTTCCGGCTGTGCATGCAACCTTTGAAAATACTCCTCCACCCTGCGCAGGTCTTCCTCCGTGTCCACTCCAATGGTGTCCTGGGGGGTTTCCCTGACGGCGATCCCAATGCCATTCTCGAGAAAACGTAACTGCTCCAGTTTCTCCAGTTTTTCCAGCGGGGTGGGCGGAAGCTGGTGGAAAGTCTTGAGCGCCGCAGCGCTGAATGCGTAAAACCCCTGGTGTTTGAAGTACTGCACCTGCCCCGAACCATCGCGATCAAAGGGGATGCGCGCACGGGAGAAATAGAGGGCCTGCCCGGTCAGGTCGGTCACCACCTTCACCACATTCCGGTCCAGCGCGGTCTCGGCATCGATTGCGACTTTGAGGGTGGAAACCTGCGTGGCGGGCTCGTCATCAAAGGGCCGCAGCAGGCGCTCCAGGTGGTCCGCGGTGATCATGGGTTCATCGCCCTGGATGTTCACGTAGATCGCGGCGGGCTCCTTGGCCATGACTTCCGCCAGGCGATCCGTCCCCGAGCGGTGCTCGCGCGAAGTGATCATGGCGGGGATGCCGTGCTCGCCGCAGTAGGATTCGATTTCCGGGGAATCGGTGGCCACCAGCAGATGATCGAGGCATGCCGCCTGGCGCGCGTTCTCGTAAACCCACGCGATCATGGGGCGGCCACAGATAGCCCGCAGCGGTTTGCCCGCCAACCGCGTGGATTCGAGCCGCGCCGGAATTACTCCCAAAACTCTATGCATCGTAGGAAACCAAATGCAGAATATGCTTAGACATCACCACTTTGCAAGGGATTGATGGGGGGAACCCGGCTTTACGTAGTATGGTAGGCGATCGCCCCGCTGATTCGGGACGGTTCATCCCTGGAGTTGCTCTCCCTGCCGGAAGGCGGTCGTAGGCCTTGGAACTTTGCCTCTATTTGTAAAAGAGGCAGCGCGGACCCCAATCGGGAGTCCGCGCTGCCAGGCTGGGCCAGATCGAATTGCAATAAGAGGTAGGCGCTACAGCAGTACGGTCGAGCGAACGCCCGGCGGGGAATAGCGGGCCAGGGCGTTGCGCAGAGGCCTGGCCTGGGGAGGAGCGGCCACGGCGCAGTTGATGAGAATCTGCCTGGCCGTGACCTTGCGCCCGTAGAGCTTTTCGTTGTCGCCCTTATCCTGCTTGACGAATGCTCCATCCAGCGACATCCCTGCAAACACCCCCCGCGTTCGCGAATAGCTGAGAATTTCAGCGTGCAATTGGGCGTCCGTCGCTCCCTCCGCGGAACGGCCCACCGGTCCCGCGGCAACCGATAGTTCGCCGCCCAGCTTTACGTCGTCGCGAATGAGCTTGCGCGCGCCTTCGGGGTTCATCACCATGAAGACCACGTCAGTAGCCTTGGCGCCAATCTGCAATCCGAAACTACCTGAACCCAGGGTGAACAGCGAAGGCGCCCCCCAGGGACCCTTCCCATGTTCGCGGCACACCAGGACTCCGCGTCCATAAGAGCCCCCCACAAAAAACGCCCCTGTTAATTGGGAGGGAACAATGCCGATGCAGACGGCTTTTTCCATCAAATCATGGGGTATGCCTTTGTCGGGGGTCCGCATAATCTCATTGAGAACGTTGGTGGCTTTTTGCAATTGGCCCTCTTTCGCGAACCCCCCTGCCGTGAAGGTAAGAATCAGAAAAAACGCGGCCATGGACTTTTTCATTGGATCTCTCCTCCAAATTCTTCGTTTGACAATCGATGCCCGTCCCGCCCCAGCCTCGGGAGCAGGGGGGTGAGGGGCGCGCCGCTGGCGGCTCCCCATTCCCAACACGCAACTGGTGCTGCTTGCAGTTTGCCTTCCCATCTCGAAAGTGCCAAACAAATATATCCACTTCAAACAGTTACAGCCGGCCAGAGGGATCGATGAAGGGCAGGCGGCGGGTAAGAATTTCCAGGTCCTGGCACAAATGACCGCCCCCCTCGCGATGAAAATTTTTCCTAAATTTCAAAACATCGAAAAAGGCCTGATTTTTATGCTTTTTCGAGACCTGACGATGCAGCCGGAGGGGCTATTTTCAAGGCTGCGGAGTGTTTGGCATTGCCCCCGAATTCGTGTTATATTATAGGCGTGAAACAGGTCATTTCTGGCAAATTATTACGCCCTCTTGGGACTGTCTCAACACTAAAAAATGGGAAGAACCCGTGCACGGTTAGCGATGATTGAGGCGCCCTAGTGACGCCCCCCCTCTCAAGTTCGCAGATGGAATTGGTTTCAGACCAAATGCGCTCCTCTCGGATAGGGCCAAGAGATTCTTTTCCCTTAGAAGCCACTATGAACGCATGGCAAGAAATCCTGGGATATGTGAAGACGAAGGTGAACACCCAGAGTTATCAAACCTGGCTTCGCCCCACGCGCTTCAGTCACGCCAATCAGGACGAGTTGGTAGTGCGGGTTCCCAATCGCGAGTTTCAGGACTGGATTCAGGAACATTACGGCAGCCTGATTAACGAAGCGCTTTCCCATCTCCACTTGGACTTTCGCAAAGTCCAGTTTGTCATCGACGAGGCTTCGGAGAAGAAGCCTGGCGAAGGCGGCGATGGAAAGGCCCTTCAAGCCAAGCTGGATTTCGAATCGGTTGACCATCAGTTGAACCCGCGTTATACGTTCGAAACTTTCGTCGTCGGCAATTGCAACCAGTTCGCCCATGCGGCCGCGCAAGCCGTGGCGGAAACTCCGGCGAAGGCTTATAACCCCTTGTTCCTCTATGGCGGGGTGGGCCTCGGAAAGACGCATCTGATGCAGGCCGTCGGCCACCTGATCAAGAGAAAGTGGAAAGAGATGCGCTTGGCTTATGTCAATTCCGAGAACTTCACCAATGAAGTCATCAACTCCCTCCGCTACGATCGCATGGTGTCATTCCGCGACAAGTATCGGAACGTGGACATCCTGCTGATGGACGATATTCAGTTTATTGCCGGAAAAGAGCGGACGATGGAGGAGTTTTTTCACACGTTCAACGCCCTGTATGAAGCCCAGAAGCAGGTGGTGATTTCGAGTGATTGCCCCCCCAAGGAGATTCGGGGATTGGAAGAGCGCCTGCGCTCGCGCTTCGCCTGGGGGTTGACGGCCGACTTGCAGGCTCCCGACCTCGAGACCAAGCGCGCCATCCTTGCCAAGAAGAGTGAAAGCCAGGGCGTAACGCTGCCTGACGACGTGAGCGATTTTGTCGCCCGCAAAATCAAGTCGAGCATCCGGGATCTGGAGGGAGCCCTGACGCGCCTGCTGGCTTATTCCTCCCTGGAAGGGATGCCGGTCAGCCTCAGTATGGCCCAGCAGGTCCTGAAGAACCAGTTTGACTTGGAGGAACGCCGGGTTTCCATCGAGAATGTCCAGCGTGCCGTATGCCGGGAATTCGGCCTGAGCCTGCCGCAACTCAAGGCCAAAGATAACAGCCATGGAATTTCCTACCCGCGCCAGATTGCCATGTTCTTGGCAAAGGAAATGACCCCGGCATCATTGCCTCAGATTGGCAGGGAGTTTGGCGGCAAGCACCACACCACGGTGCTGCATTCCATCAATAAAATTAAGGAATTGCGCGAGAGTGACAGGGATTTAAACAGACTTCTCAACAAGCTACGTGATAGTCTAAATTGAACTTAGTGCGTTATTCAGATCTGATGCGAGTGGGAAAGCTGTGAATTTCCGCAGCGGGGGCAAAACGTTGGTGGCTTTCCACAATTTACAAGAACGCTTCAACAGCCGGAATCCCCTTAAGTTGCCCCGAGCATGGAGTTTCTGGAATTTTCCACAAAATTCACAGTGCTACTACTAAAAACTATTCTTCTGAGAGAAAAATTATATGGAAATTTCTACCAGTAAGAACGACCTTCTCAAGGAACTGACCCTTAGCCAGGGTGTGGTGGAGAGGAAGAACACCATCCCCATTCTCTCCAATCTGCTTTTCGAGGTTGATGACTCAACTCTCCGCATCAGTGCGACGGATCTGGATCTGGGGATTCGCTGTAGCTGTCCTGCCAAGGTGAAGGAAGGCGGGTCAGGAACCATTCCCGCCAAGCGCTTGTTTGAGATCATTCGGTCCCTGCCCGACGCGGAGGTGCGTTTCAAACTCCTCGAAAACCATTACGTGCAGGTCAACTGTGAGCGTTCCTCCTTCAAGCTGGTAGGGATGGCCCGGGATAATTTTCCCGTGTTGCCGGACGTTCCCAAACCGCTCGCCTCCCTTCCTGCCAACGTTTGCACGGCAATGATCCAGAAGACGATCTTTGCGATTTCCAACGAGGAATCGCGCTACACCCTGAATGGCGCCCTCTTGCTCCTGAAGCCGGAAAGCGCCAGCATGGTGGCGACGGATGGCCACCGCCTGGCCATCGTCGAGCGTGACGTGCAGGTGCAGGGGTTGAAAAATGAGTTACGCCTCCTGGTGCCCAAGAAGGCGATGGCGGAACTCCTCCGCCTGCTTGCCGAGGTGGAAGATGAAATACCGGTGGAAATATCCCGGGACGAGAGTCATCTTTTTTTCCAGGTCGGCAGCAGGATTCTGATTTCCCGGATGCTCACCGGACAATTCCCCAACTATGAGGCGGTTCTGCCCCGCGACAACACCAAGATCGTGGAGATGGATAAGGACCAGATGGCGGCGGCCATTCGCCGTGTCGCGCTACTGGCCGATGAACGCTCCCACGCCATCCGCATGCAGGTGGATAAGGACAAGGTGGAAGTTTTCTCTTCCAGCGGGGAGTACGGCGAGGCGCATGAAGTGCTCGATGCATCCTACGACAAGGATTCCATGCAGATCGGGTTCAATTACCAGTATCTTCTCGATTTCCTGGGCGTGGTCGGGGACGGCGGAAAGATTCGTTTGGAGTTAAAGGACGAACAGAGTGCCGGGCAGTTGCGGCCGGCGGAGCAGGATGCCTACCGGTATCGCTATGTGGTGATGCCCATGCGCATCTGAGAACAGCGACCATTTGCGAAGGTGGCCTTCGGGCAGCCTGTGAGCGAAGGCAAGAGGGAAGCATCATATTGAAACTACCCTACCCGTTCCTTGGAAGTTGCCGCGACACCGGCCGACAGGGAGGTTTTTTCTCTGTCGGCTTTTTTGTTGGGTAGGCCGGGCGTAGCGGCGGGTTTACCCCGCCATGGCGGCGTAAAGCCGCCTCTACAACGCGCGGGGCGGGGTGAGCCCGCCGCAACCACGCGCTTCGAAAGTATCATCCAGGAGGTTTCCCAGTCACGTGAGTAAGCCTAAAGATCCTGAGGAGAACGACAACCAGGGTAAGCCGAAAAACCCTGCGGAGAACGACAACCAGAATAAGCCCAAGAAGCCTGAGGGGGATAACAACCAGGCTTACGATGCCGATAGCATCAAGGTGCTGGGCGGTCTGGAAGCGGTGCGCAAGCGGCCGGCGATGTACATTGGCTCCACCGGGCCCGTGGGCCTGCACCACCTGGTTTGGGAAGTGGTGGACAATTCGGTGGACGAGGCCCTGGCGGGTTTCTGCGACATGGTCACGGTGGTCGTCCACGCGGATAACTCCGTAACTGTTACCGATAACGGTCGCGGCATTCCGGTGGACATGCACAAGGAGGAAGGGCGCTCCGCGGCCGAAGTGGTGATGACCGTCCTGCACGCGGGCGGCAAATTCGATTCCAAAAGCTACAAGGTCTCCGGCGGACTGCACGGCGTGGGCGTCTCGGTGGTGAACGCTCTTTCGGAATCCTTGGAGCTCGAAATCTGGCGCGACGGCTACACTTGGGAACAGTCGTATGAACGCGGCAAACCGCTTGCCCCCATCAAGCGCGCCGGCAAGACGGAAAAGCGGGGCACCAAGATCACCTTTCTCCCCGACCACCAAATTTTTGAATCCATCGAATTCAACTACGATACCCTGGCGCAGCGCCTGCGCGAAATGTCTTTTCTGAATAAAGGACTGACCGTCCGACTGAAGGATGAGCGCGCCAACAAGCAGGGCGAGTTCCACTACAACGGCGGCATCGCCGAGTTCGTCAAGCACCTCAACAAGAACAAGGAAGTGCTGCACGCGACGCCCATCTACGCGGAGGGCGACCGCGACGACGTCCACATGGAGTTCGCGCTGCAGTACAACGACGGCTACGCCGAGAATGTTTTTTCCTTTGCCAACAACATCAATACGGTGGACGGCGGCACGCACCTTTCCGGATTCCGTTCCGCCCTGACGCGGGCCATCAACCAGTTTGGACAGAACCAGGGCCTGTTCAAGGACGTGAAAGAGAACCTTCAGGGCGAGGATGTGCGCGAAGGGTTGGTGGCGGTAGTGAGCGTGAAGCTGCCGCAGCCGCAATTTGAAGGACAGACCAAGGGCAAACTGAACAGCGACATCCAGAATCTGATGGGCAGCTTTGTCTACGAAAAGCTGATGGAGAGTTTTGAAAAGAATCCCACCGTGGGCCGCAAGATCTGCGCCAAGGCCGTGGACGCTTCGCGCGCCCGGGAAGCCGCGCGCAAAGCCCGCGAACTTACGCGGCGCAAAGGGGCGCTGGATTCCGGCGGCCTGCCCGGCAAGCTCTCCGACTGCCAGGAGCGGGACCCCGACCGCTGCGAATTGTTCTTGGTGGAGGGCGATTCGGCCGGCGGCTCCGCCAAGCAGGGGCGCGACCGCCGCTACCAGGCCATCCTGCCGCTGCGTGGAAAAATCCTGAACGTCGAAAAGGCGCGGTTTGACAAGATGCTGGGACACGAGGAAATTCGCGCGTTAATCACGGCGCTGGGAACCGGCATCGGCAAGGACGATTTCGATCTCGCCAAGCTCCGCTACGGCAAGGTCATCATC
>Ga0326728_10025128_pt1 | contig 10700 bp, 10 predicted proteins | sample MB3enrmetagenome_FD_207602 | JGI IMG/M metagenome (GOLD analysis project Ga0326728, IMG submission 207602) | Lab enriched peat soil microbial communities from McLean, Ithaca, NY, United States - MB31MN | ecosystem: Environmental > Terrestrial > Soil > Wetlands > Peat | place: USA: New York...
GGATACATCTGTAATCCGTCAGTGTGTCCGGGAAGCCGTGAAAAAATCCTAGTTATCTAAATCCCCTCGTAATGGATGATCGGTGAGCTTAAAAGATCATAAATGGAAAAGTTTTTGGTTCATCCGGGAAACTCATACCTCCAATATTTTTCACGAGACCTCGCATCACGGGTTCGGCGACGCCGTTCCGGCGAAGTTTGGCCCAGTGGCCGGCTTCAAGGCCACGCAAACACATTGTGGCTATTTCCATTGCCAGTTTCCATAAGAGGGGGCCTACCCATTCCTAAGAGCCCGTCACCATTGGTATTTTATCTGTTCAAAGGAAATTTATTGGAAATTCTATGGGAAATTTTTAATTGACTTCTACGCTAGTCGAGGAGCAGCAGATCTTTTTGCAGTCAAGGAATTGCTCGGACATAAGGACGTCGAAAATTTCATCGTTTATACAAAGCTGCAAGCGAGCATGGCGAGCACATTGTTGAATGAACAGGGGTGGAACCGGGACGCTATCGAACGCCAACTTGCCATGCTGAAAGAAACAACGTGCGTACGGCCTACAACGACGCCGAGTTCGTGCCGGAACGGAAGAAGATGATGCAGGCCTGGGCCGACTACCTGGAAGGGATCAAGTCCGGCGCCAAAATCATACCGCTCCGGACCAATGGGTGAAAAAACCATCCGCTCAAGAGAAAGTCTTTTTTACTATTAAATCGATGGGAAATATTATATTCTGTTGGTGATTGGGCCGCAAACACATGCCGGAGGCGGGTAGATGTGAGGGGGAAATTTTTTATTTATGGAAAAACGTTGGTAATCCGATCGTATTACTTGTATTTAAGCCCAAGACACGTGATGCCACAAAACCCTCTGTGGCGAGTTGAAAACAGGCATGAACATGAGCTTGAGGCAGATCGAACTGCTGCTTCCCGAGGATATCCGGTTGGGTGGGAGGAAACTGGCTGGATTGCCGAGCCCCATCCGTACATTTGAAAGAAAGTGATGTGTATGACCGATCGGCTGATATACCTGGATAATGCTGCCACTTCTTTTCCGAAGCCGCGCGAAGTGATGGACGAGATGCTGCTGAGGTACCTCGAGTTCGGGGTTTCGCCCGGCAGAGGAAGTTATGACCTGGCGATGCAGGTCTCTGAGCTGGTTGACGAGGCCCGCGTCAAGCTGGCCGGCTTCTTCGGAGCGCCGGAGGCGAGTCGTGTAGTTTTTGCCGCCAATGCTACGGACGCCCTGAATCTGGCTTTCCACGGGTTGTTGGAGCCGGGAGACCATGTTGTGGCGACGCGGCTTGAGCACAATTCCGTGTTGCGACCTCTCTGGCACTTTCGGGAGTTGGGTTGGATCACCTATGATCTGGTGCCCTTCGACCGCCGAGGTTTTGTGGATCCGGACGAAATAGCCCGGCGCATCAAAGCCAACACGCGCTTGGTGGTTGTCACCCATGCCTCCAACGTGCTGGGCACGGTTCAGCCCGTGGCCGAAATTGGGCGGATATGCTCTCAACGGGGCGTACCGCTCATCATAGACGCATCTCAGACTGCGGGCGTGGTTCCCATCGATATGTCAGCTTGGCAAGTGTCGGCGTTAGCGTTTACTGGCCACAAATCCTTGTACGGGCCGACTGGAATCGGCGGTCTGGCGATTCACCCGGAATTGGATATCAAGGCCAGCCGCTTTGGCGGGACCGGCGTGGATTCGAGGAGTCTTGTCCACACGCAAAATTTTCCCAATCGCCTCGAGGCTGGGACTCTGAACCTCCTCGGAATCCTGGGCTTATCGGCAGGAGTGGACTATCTTACGGCAAAGGGGCTGCAGGCCATTCACAGCCAGGAAATGGCCTTGTGGGAGAAGTTGCGAGATGGGCTTTCCGGGCTGGAACACGTTAAGATCTATGGCGCTGAGGATTCTTCCAACCATGTTGCCGTGCTGAGCGCCAATGTTGACGGGCTTAGCGCGGATTATGTCGGAGCCATCTTGGATGAGGACTTCCATGTCGCCGTTCGCGTGGGGCTCCACTGTGCCCCGCTGGTTCATGAGGATCTGGGGACTGTCAACGGTGGTGCGGTGCGTTTCAGTCTGGGGATGTTCAACACCCAGGAGGATATCTGCGAGGCGGTCAGGGCACTGGCCTCCATGGGTTGATCCGCGGCCGAAGTTACAGGAGTTCGTTCAGGTTTGAGGTCGAGATCGCTGGAAATGGCCAGACGTCTGCGCAGGGAAAAAGGAGTCACATGCGGGATTTCCAGCGGCGCAGCGATGGCTGCGGCTGTTCGATCTGCATCTCTGCCGGAAAATAAAGCTAAAATAATTGTCGTCGTCCTGCCCGATACGGGTGAACGCTATCTATCGAGCGTTTTTTTCGAAGGTGTTATTTGAAAAGTGTCGATGACCTCTTGAGGAGGTCCCGCAGCGGGGTGGGTCCCTTACGATTACTATAACATCAATACCCTGCTCAATCATGAGCTTGACCGCAAGAGAGCTGTCAAGACCTCCGGAAAGGAGCGCAATTGCCTTCATACTCGCTCTATTCATTAGCCGCCGCTGTCCTTCTTGTCTCTGTGCATATCCGGTTTTACATAAGGTGGATTGCGTTTTGCCGCGTAAAAAAAGCATGAGGATGAAATAACAGTGATGCAAAACACAATGAATGCCAGCGACTTCCCATGCCATAACCCGGAAAACCAGCGCCTGAAATCGTCGGCAAGTTCATTGGCGGTTCCCCCGTATAGTTGGAGCCCCCTGAGGTACTCTTTCGAATCTTCAGGCATGACAGGATAAACGGAACCGCCTGCATCTTCGTAACCCAGGACGCTGCCGGAATTGACGCCGGCCGTCAGATAAATCATGATAGCGCTCGATGCGCCGACAAACAGGATAATGGCGCCAATAAGGTTAAGGGATACGCGGGTAGGCTTGCGAGTGTCCATGGAATGCTGTTCCCTTTCGAAAATAAGTCACTTACAACTCAATTATAATCTTCACTTTTGATATTTGCGTGGCCTTTTCATATAACGGTAAAGGTGAGTATACTACTTCAGCGGATTTCCGGAGGCAAGCAGTGCGCACTTCCAAGACCCGAATATCCAGGGATTTGGCTGCCGAATATGGCCGTCAGGCGGTCCGGATCGCGCAGTCCGGGGAGTACCAGGCACCTTCCGGTAAAGCAGTGAACATTTCCCGGTGGGTCCAACGATCAATCGAAGAAACGGCCTCGTATCCCCCTGATCGTGAATTTCAGGAGTCAGTGAGAGGTACCTGTCAAACACAGATTTCAGTCGAAAACACGACAACTCTTGATGCTGCAAGCCGTTTGATCGCTGCGGCATATAGCCCGGTGGTTCTCAATTTCGCTTCGGCAACCCATCCCGGCGGCGGTTTTCTCGCTGGGGCCAGGGCACAGGAGGAATACCTGGCAAGATCGTCGGGGCTTTATTCATCCATCAAAGATAACCCTATGTATGCCTTTCACCGCTCGCTTGGAGACCCCCTCTACACGAATTACGCCATCTATTCGCCTCATGTACCCGTATTTCGCTCGGATGATGGCATTCTTCTCGATGAGCCGTTCACGGTTGGGGTAATCACCTGCCCCGCTGTAAATGCGAATAAAATAGCCCCTGAGAGGCGAGGTGAAATAGGCCCGGCCATGTGGATACGTATTCTCAAAGTACTGTCCATCGGGGTAAAGCATGCCCACGATTCCATTGTCCTTGGGGCATGGGGTTGTGGAGCATTCGGAAACGACAGCCGGCTTATCGCAGGGCTCTTCCATCGGGCGCTCGAAAAGAACTTCAAGGGGGTCTACAGGCAGGTTGTTTTTGCCATTGTGGACTGGTCCCGGGGTAGAAGGAATATCGGGCCGTTTCGGGAAGTTTTCGAGGCGCTGTGAGTACAATTTTCACAGTCTGTTCGATTCTGCCGGAATTTGTACAAACTCATGACGGGCATCGCCTTTCCCGGAACTTAGGGCTTGTCCGTAAATAACACCTTTGCGCTCGCATCCGGCTTTTGGCCTGCTTTTGCCGCTCCTCAATCGCAAAATCCTCGACGTAGCGCTGCTACGCCTCCGGTTTTGCTCAATCCTCGCGACCAAATCAGCCTCAAAATCCGGCGCGATCCTTAAAGGCCTCTTTACGGACAAGCCCTTCATCAGCCGCCGGTTGCTCGCCGCCCGGCGGAAAATTTCCCAGACATGCAGTTCACGAATGTGTTCTAGGAAGGCAATTTAGACCGCGCAGTAAGCAGTTGGTTTGGCAAACGGGACCGGTTACCGCGCTATACTATCCGACCCTTTTTTGCGTATTCTTCGCAGCCAGGATCCTCTGGAGGAGTCCTTTCATGATCTATTCCGCCGAAGTGGAACACATGTGTCTCCTTGCCAAAGGAGCCTACCATGGGCCGGCGCCCATCCCTCAGGAGGGGAAGTGGGTGCAGGCAAAGGAAATCAAAGACATATCCGGATTCACCCATGGCGTGGGCTGGTGTGCGCCCCAGCAGGGTGCCTGCAAGCTGAGCCTGAACATCAAGTCCGGTATCATCGAGGAAGCCCTGATCGAAACGATTGGCTGCTCCGGCATGACCCACTCGGCCGCCATGGCCGCTGAGATCTTGATTGGCAAAACTGTTCTCGAGGCGCTTAACACTGATTTGGTCTGCGACGCTATCAACACAGCCATGCGTGAGCTCTTCCTGCAGATCGCCTATGGTCGCAGCCAGTCCGCCTTCTCCGATGGGGGGCTTCCGATCGGCGCCGGGCTCGAGGATCTGGGCAAAGGACTTCGCAGCCAGATCGGCACGATGTTCGCCACCAAAGCCAAGGGCCCGCGATACCTGGAAATGGCCGAAGGTTATATCACACGCATCGGCGTCGACAAGGACGGCACTATCATCGGCTACGAATTTGTAAACCTCGGCAAAATGATGGACGACATCAAAAAAGGTGTCGACGCCAACGAAGCTCTGGTCAGGGCCAAGGGTAGCTACGGGCGCTTCGCGGAAGCCGCCAGCCTGATCGACCCCAGGCACGAGTAGGAGGGAATGAACATGGCACTTTTTGAAGGCTACGAGCGCAGGATCGATCAGATACTCCCCATTCTCAAGAAGCACGGGATCGAATCGGTCGAGGCCGCCAGGAGCGTGTGCGACGACAAGGGAGTGGATGTCGGAGCTGTGGTGGCCGGCATTCAGCCCATCTGCTTCGAGAACGCCAAATGGGCCTATATCGTAGGCGCGGCAATTGCCATCAGGAGGGGCGACTCCAATCCCGTATGCATCGCCAGGACCCTGGGAGAGGGTCTCCAGGCCTTCTGCATTCCGGGCTCGGTGGCCGACGACCGAAAAGTGGGCCTCGGCCACGGGAATCTGGCGGCCATGCTCCTGTCGGATGAGACCGAATGCTTCTGTTTCGTTGCCGGCCATGAGTCCTTCGCGGCCGCAGAAGGCGCCATCGGCATTGCCCGCAGCGCCAACCGTGCCCGCAAGACCCCGCTGCGCGTCATACTCAACGGCCTCGGGAAGGACGCCGCCCAGATCATCAGCCGCATCAACGGTTTTACCTACGTGCAGACCCGGTTCGACTACTATTCTGGCGAGCTCGCCGTAGTGAATGAATTCAGGTATTCCGACGGCAATAATGCCTCCGTGCGATGCTACGGCGCCGATGATGTCCGCGAAGGTGTGGCCATCATGTGGAAAGAAGCCGTCGATATCTCGATCACCGGCAACTCGACCAACCCAACCCGCTTCCAGCACCCCGTGGCCTGTACTTATAAGAAGGAATGCACAGACAAGAAAAGGAAATATTTCTCGGTGGCATCGGGCGGCGGCACAGGCCGCACCCTGCACCCTGACAACATGGCCGCGGGCCCGGCCAGCTACGGAATGACCGATACTATGGGCCGCATGCACTCCGACGCCCAGTTCGCCGGCTCTTCGTCTGTGCCGGCCCATGTCGAGATGATGGGACTGATCGGCATGGGCAACAATCCCATGGTGGGCGCATCGGTCTCGGTCGCGGTCGCGGTCTCCGAAGCGCTCAAAAGGTAAAGCTGGCCGGCAGGTGTAGCCTGTCCGCCCGGCCCCGTGTCCTCGTCACCCCGGAAGGTTCCTGTTCGGGGTCCAGGTCATCTTTCCGAGTCGTCAAGGCCTGCCCCGGGTTGTCGGCCGAAATGACGAAATTATCGGGACTTTTGAGGCTGATTCCCCGCCAGCAGACACTTTTTCAGCACCCTGCCGAGTTCCTGAGTCGGAAATTCGCTGCATAACTCCGGTGAGCGCAGGGCTGTTATTCCGGCATGTTCTAAGCTGGAATCCAGCTCTCTTTTCATCTCAAGAGATCATCTGGACCCCGGCTCAAAAGCCCCTCCGGGGTGACGCATGCATTCAAACTTTCGGTACTCAAATTATGTTGCGAACCTTTCATTCAGCACCCTGTTGAAATTTCCGGCTCCGATACGGTGCCGAGACTGATCGAAATCCTGCTGTCATACGCTAAAATTGTTTGACAAGACCCCCTCTTAATGATAGTCAACGATTGTGTTAACAATTTTATGAACGCATTGCCTCCTCACAAGGCCGACATGCTTTACGCTGCCGATATCTACAAGATCCTTCGCGATGAGATCATCCGCGGACGCCTTAATCCGGGCGAGCGACTTATTGAAAAAGATCTGTGTGAACGATTGGGGACCACCCGCGGCTATGTTCGCGAGGCGCTCAAGCTCCTCAGGGGTGATGGTTTCGTAATCTTGAGTCATGGCAAGGGCGCGACGGTTGCCAAGATATCCTACCAGGAAACAAAGGACCTCTACGAACTGCTCGCCGTGTTGGAAGCCAAAAGCATCGAACTGGCAGCTCCACACCTTGACCTGTCCGATATCGACAAGCTCGTAAATATCAACGTCAACCTGAAAAACTGCATCCAAATCGTGGACCGGCCTACGGCCAGAAGAGTGTGGCAGGAAGGAAACTTTCAATTTCACAGGTGTATCGCCGAAAAATCCGGAAACCGCGAACTGCAGGGGATGCTTGAAAACATACGCTGGCGGACCTTCGATTTCAGATATGTCTATTTTTTCGAACCTCATTTCGATTTCTTCTGCAGCCAGCACTACCAGTTAATTGAAGCCTTGAAACGAAGGGACCCGGCAAAGGCCCGGCAGATAATGGAATTTCACGTGCAAAAGGCATCCGAGGTGGCCCTGGGAAACCTCGAGAACGCTCCTTCTTTGGAGCGTAATTCTGTTGGTCGTCCCCTGGTTGCCTACTGACGGACATTAACCTCTCTGAAAGACTGTCCGAATGCTTGAAATAATTATCCAATTAGTCATCAACGGATTACTCCTCGGTGGCATTTATGCCTTGCTCAGTATCGGGCTCACCATGATCTTCGGGGTCCTCGAAATCATCAATTTCGCCCATGGCGAATTCCTGATGATCAGCATGTACGTTACTTTCTGGCTCTTTCATCTAATGAATATCGACCCCTATTTGAGTCTCATCATCATAATTCCACTATTTTTCGCCTTCGGCGTACTTGTCGAGCAGGTCATCATCAAGCCGCTGCTCAATGATCCTCCCCTCAATCAGATTTTTGCGACCATCGGTCTTGGACTCGTATTCCAAAATCTCGCCCTTCTCTTCTTCAAAGCCGATTTCAGGACGGTGAAGACATCTTACAGCAGTGCGAATTTCTTTTTGGGTGATCTCATCGTCAGTGTGCCACGGCTCATTGCTTTTATCGTGGCTATTGCTCTGATAGCTTCGTTGCTCCTGTTCCTGAAGAACACCTTCACCGGGAAGGCTATACGCGCCGTTGCCCAGCAGCGGCGAGCAGCCATGCTTATGGGCATCAACGTGCACAGGACCTATTCGATTGCCTTCGGCATCGGTATAGCTTGCGTTGGAGCGGCTGGGGCGATATTGATTCCTCTCTTTTTTGTATTCCCTACCGTGGGGTCGCTTTTCGTGTTGATCGCCTTTGTTGTTGTGATTCTTGGCGGATATAACAGTCTTGTCGGTTCTTTGGTGGCGGGTCTCATCATCGGTGTAATCGAAGGATTCAGCGGATTTTATATTTCGCCGCACCTCAAAGAAGTCGTCTACTTTGTAATGTTCATATTCATTCTAATCTTCAGGCCAACGGGGCTTTTGGGAAGGCGGTAGGATCCGAGATGAGTTCACTGCTTACCGGCATATTTGATTTTTCAAGAGAACATAAGAAAGCTGTATCGGCAGCTGTATTGCTTCTTGTCATTTTAATTCCACTCCTTCCCCGGAATCCTTTTTATCAGGATTTGATCATTCTGGTTTTCTTTTGGGCAACCCTGGCTTCGGCCTGGAATCTGCTCGGGGGCCTGGCCGGCCAGATTTCCCTTGGCCATGCCGCGTTCTTCGGTATCGGTGCATACACGTCCACCATTTTGTATCTGAAATTCGGCCTGTCTCCCTGGTTCGGCATGTTGGCGGGCGCCGGGCTTTCTATCCTTGTCGCTCTCGTTGTCGGTCTTCCCTGTTTCAGATTGACCAGTCACTTCTTCGCCCTGGCGACCCTCGCCTTTGCGGAAGTGCTCCGCCTTCTGGCGTCGTACTTGCGCGATCTGACCAACGGCGGTGTGGGCCTTCTGATTCCTCGTCATGTCGGGTTCAAGAATTTTATTTTCGAGGGTAAGCTTCCCTACGCCTACATTATCCTCGCTATGCTGCTGGGCGTGTTTTTTGTGGCCGATTTTTTAAAGAAATCCCAGTTCGGGTATTGTTTGGTTGCCCTCAGGGAAGATCAGCATGCGGCGGAGAGTCTGGCCGTCAACACAACTCGCTGTAAGGTGGTCACGCTCGTCATAAGCGTCTTCTTTACTTCGCTTGCCGGTACATTCTACGCCCAATATTACGCTTTCATCGATCCGGATATCGTATTCACCTCGCAGATTTCCATCGAACTCGCCCTTCTCTGCATTATCGGCGGAATTGGAACGGTTTTCGGACCGGTCGTCGGGGCCTGCTTCATGATTCCGCTGGATGTGCTGCTTCGAGGGTGGCTCGGAGGAGTGTTTTCGGGATTGAACTTTGTGATTTATGGTCTAGTGCTTATCTGTGCGGTCCGCTATTTTCCCATCGGAATTTTCGGGTGGCTCAAAAAAATTTCGAACAAATACATACAAGAGCCTGTCTGTGCACTTCCCCCAGACATTAATTTTGCCGCTGTCCCGGCCTATTCGAAACCGTCTCCACGTCCGAAAAATACCGGTGAGACCCCTCTGATTAAAGTGATTTCCATCAGCAAGCGGTTTGGCGGTCTGCAAGCCGTCAAGGACTTGAGTTTTTCCATCTACGAGGGTGAGATTCTGGGTTTGATAGGGCCGAATGGAGCTGGAAAGACCACCGTATTCAACCTGATAAGCGGTTTCATATCTCCCGATTCGGGAACTATTCACTTCGGGGGAAAGGACATTACGTCTCTGGGAATTCCCCACAGGTTCTGTCGGCAGGGGATCGGGCGAACATTCCAGATAGTGAAGCCTTTTCAGAGTATGACTGTTCTGGAAAACGTCATGGTGGGAGTATTCAGCAGAGTGCGGGATGTGTCGGTAGCCAGGGAAGAGGCTCTCCGTATTATAGAGCGCATCCATTTATCTCCTCATGTCTCGACGCAGCCATGTCAACTGACGCTTGCGAACCGGAAGAGGCTCGAGCTTGGCAGGGCATTGGCTACGGGGCCCAGGCTTCTGCTTCTCGACGAAGTCATGGCCGGGTTAAATCCGAAAGAGACTGAAGATATTATTGCCGTAATCAGGTCCCTCTCCGATGAAGGAGTAACCATTTTTTTGATCGAACATGTGATGAAAGCTGTTATGGCCCTTTCCGACCGCATCACGGTTATTAACAACGGCATGAAAATCGTCGATGGGCTTCCTGAGGAAATTGCGAGGGACAAACGGGTGATAGATGCCTACCTGGGGGAGCAATGTGATGCTGCAACTGCGTAATGTCAGTTCACACTACGGCGATCTTGAAGCCCTGCGCACAGTGACTCTGGAGATAGGCGGCAATCAGATTGCCTCCATTATTGGCTCGAATGGAGCAGGCAAAACGACGCTGATCAATACCATTTCGGGAATTATTCCCTGCTCACAGGGAACGATAACCTTCATGGGGAAGTCATTGGAGAATGCGCCTGCCCACAAGATTGTCGAAGAGGGACTGGTGCAGGTGCCCGAAGGAAGATTGCTCTTTCCTTATATGAGCGTTCTGGAAAACCTGGAGCTGGGCGCCTTTAACCCGCGATCTCGAAAAGATCTGAACCGTTCGCTGGACGAAGTGTTTGGGTATTTCCCCAAGTTAAAGGACAGAAGAAAACAGCTCGCCGGCACGCTCAGCGGCGGCGAGCAGCAAATGGTCGCCATCGGCCGGGGGCTCATGGCGCGCCCCAGGCTCCTGATGCTCGATGAACCCTCTCTGGGGTTGAGTCCGCTGATTGTAAAGGATATGTTCGAAACCATAAAAAAGATACATGCGGAAGGCATTACGATACTTCTGATCGAACAGAATGTTCTTCAATCTCTGTTGATTTCCGACAGGGCCTATGTCCTCGAAAATGGTTCCGTGGTGTTGGAGGGGACCGGCAAAGACCTCCTGGCCAATCCTCGCGTAAAAGAAGCTTATTTGGGTATTTGATCGGGGCGTTTGTGGAA
>Ga0326728_10025130_pt1 | contig 10699 bp, 9 predicted proteins | sample MB3enrmetagenome_FD_207602 | JGI IMG/M metagenome (GOLD analysis project Ga0326728, IMG submission 207602) | Lab enriched peat soil microbial communities from McLean, Ithaca, NY, United States - MB31MN | ecosystem: Environmental > Terrestrial > Soil > Wetlands > Peat | place: USA: New York...
CATGCAACTGTTCGGGCTTTAGGAATCTTTCAGGAGACGACCTCGCTAAACAACGGTGTTATCCACCAAGTATTTGTCGGTCTGTCTCCCGTTTTCAATATTATTATTTTTAAAGATACAAGTATTTGGAATTTCGAATTTGTCTGGAATTTGGTCTTTGTCGTTTGGCATTTTTCTTTCCTGTAAGCATTTAGGCGTATTCCATCTAAGGACGGATTGTATTTGGTTTTTTCTTGAATTACAATTTTGGCATCAACCGGCTGAATTATGCTGTTAAAGGAGGCTGTTCCATGAAAGAAGTAGTGATTGCCAGCGGTGTCCGGACGCCAATCGGGGCCTATTGCGGGATGCTGCGCGAGATCCCGGTGGAAAAACTCGGCGCCCTGGTTTTAAACGAGGCTGTCAAACAGGCCAACGTCAAACCGGCGGAAGTGGACGACGTGTTTCTTTCGCAGGCTTATGCCAACGGCGAGACGCCGAACCTGGCGCGCAAGGCTTTACTGGAAGCGGGCTGGCCGATTGAGGTCCCCGGCATCACTGTGGACCGGCGCTGCTGCGGCGGCGTGCAGTCCATCTGGAGCGGCGCGATGGAAATCCAGACGGAAAACGCGGAAGTGGTGGTCGCCTCCGGCGCCGAAAGCATGAGCCGCGCCGAATTTTATATCCCCGGCGAATTTATCAAGTGGGGCGTTGGCGGCCGGACCGACCCGAAATGGGGTTTCTTCCCGCGGCAGCACGGCAGCCTGGGACTCTGGGGCCTGCCTTTCTATGATAGAATCCAGCGCGGACGGCCGATGCACCAGCCCATTGAAAGATTCGGCGAACTGAACTCGATGATGACCTGGGCGGATACCGCCGCCAAAAACGAAAATATTCCCCGGGCGGATTGCGATAAGTGGTCTTTACGTTCCCATCAAAAAGCCATCGCCGCCATCGATGCCGGCAAATTCAAGGAAGAAGTCGTGGCGATTCCCATCACCGAAAAAGGCAAGACCACACTGCTGGAAACGGACGAAACGCCGCGGCGCGACACTTCTATCGAAGCGCTGGCGAAGCTGCGTCCGGTTTACGAAGGCGGCGTGTGCACCGCCGGTAATTCCTCCAGCGAAAACGACGGCGCGGCCGCTTTAGTCCTGATGACGCCGGAAAAAGCCAAAGCCCACGGCGCGAAGATTTTTGCGACTTTAATTGGCTTCGGCGTGGGCGGCGCCGACCCGACGTTGACCTATCCCGCGGTGCCGATTGCGGTGAATAAAGCACTAAAGAAGGCCGGACTGAGCATTAATGAAATTGACCTGATTGAAGTGCAGGAGGCGTTCGCCGCGCAGACACTCGCCGATATCAAACTCATGGGTCTGAAACCGGACGATATCGAAAACAAAGTCAACGTCAACGGTTCCGGGATTTCTCTGGGGCACCCCATCGGCGCGACCGGCGTGATGCGGATGGTCACTCTGGTGCACGAGATGGCGCGGCGTAACGTCAAATACGGTTTGCTGACGATTTGCGGCGGCGGCGGACTTGGTATCGCCTGCGTGGTGGCCCGAAAATAAACATTGAAAAATAATTTTATGGATTCCTGCTTGCGCAGGAAAGACAAGTTGAACAAGTTAGATTCAAGCATTGCTTGAATTTGACTTAGTTTTTGTCATTGTCGGGCTTGACCCGACAATCCAGAGATTTCGGATAGTCTCAATGAGGAGTGTGATAATTACAATCAGCTGAAAGCTGACCGCTAATGCACTTGCCGTGCCTGAAACTTGACAAAATTCATAAAATCCGGTATATTAATAGAATAATCACGATGAGAGGCCAACCAAAGGGTTCCGTCCCGCGGTAATGCCTCTCTTTTTTTTAATGCCCCAGTAATTTTTTCATGTTATTCATAAAGATAACGAACGTAGAATTTTTTCGCATACTAAAAAATCTAAAAACATTCGTTGCTGTATGCGTAGAAGTTATTTGTTTTCGTCCAGCCGGCAGCCCCAGGCAGGCATCAGCTTTCCGTCAATGAAAACCTGCCGCCCGTCCACCGCCACCCGGCCGTTTGCGATTAATTCATGCACGGCAAAAGGATAAATTTCCCAGTCGCCTTTGACTTTGAGGGCGTCCTGCAGACGGATGCAGATATTGCCCATCGCTTTCTGCATTTCCTCGTCGGCCTGCAGCCGGAATTCGCCGTAGTTTTTGATGTTATGCGCGGCAATAAAATCGGTAATGCGTTTTAATCCGGCGGTCAGCCCTTTTTCGCCCGCCGCTTCCAGTTCTGCTAAAGTCTGCACGATATACAGCGGCTTGGACTGCACCAGCGGCGGCCCGTTGTCCTCGGATTTATCCGCGATGAACAGGGTTGACCGGATGGAACTTTCGCCGGCGATGATGGCCTGCGCGGACGGCATCCAGTGCAGTCCGATATAGCCTTTGGTGGTATCTCCCGGGTGCACGTTCAGCATCCGGGGGTAATATCTATCCACCAGCCAGTCGGTGTTCCACTGGTCATAGCCCGCCAGGCAGATCAAATCCGGTTCCCGTTCCAGTTTATTTTCAATCAGGCGGACAATTTCCTGTTCGTATTGGACCCTTTCCGGGCAATTCCGCGGGATGTTGCCTGCCCCGTATTTGCGGCGGGCTTCTTTGAGGTAAAGGATGTGGCTGAGGACAATCACTTCATGCTTATTTTCTTTGGCGATAGCCAGACCGGCGCAGCCCGGCCGGTTGGTGAAGACGAGATAGTTATGATTGGGATTCCGGGCCACGATTTCCCGATAGTTGGTGCCGGAGCCGGAAATAAAGCAAACGATGGTCATCACTTTTCCCGATTTTGCCGGGTCATAAATTAACTGCTGCATCGCTACCTCTTTTCTGTCAGCCGTTCGCAGCGGGGAGGTTTCGGGCGGTGGTGTTCGCGGCATTCATTACAAAGACCGTGCCTTTCACATTTTATCTTAGGACACGTACAAATTACCTTCTGTTCCATTGTGCTGCCTGTTTATAACCCTTGAGGTATTCTTTTTCCGCTTTGAAGATTTCGTCTACCATCTGCCGGGTTTCATCAATGGTCAGCACGGCGCCGGTGAGCGGGTCCAGCAGGATTGCCTGGAAGATTTTGGTCCTGTTTTTTTCGACGATACCGCGGACGGCCATTTCCTGCACGTTGATGTTAGTACGGTTCAGGGCGGCGCACTGCGCCGGCAATTCGCCGACATAGCAGGGATGAATCCCTTCTTTATCCACTAGACAGGGCACTTCCACGCAGCAGCCGGCGGGCAGGTTGGTGATGTAGCCCTGATTTTTAACGTTAGCGTTGACCCGCGCCGGTTGCCCGGTCTCCATGGCATGGATAATAATGGAACCGTACTCGCCGCTGTGGCTGAGCGGGAATTTCTCATCGGATTTAATTAATTGTAAAAATTCTGCGTCTTCCGTATTGCGCCGCGTAATCCAGGCATCGTCGAAAAGATATTTCAGTTTGAATTGTGCAAAAAGTTCCGGCCGCTTGCGGAAATACGGGGTGTATTCCGACATGTGCACGCTGGACTCGGTGTTGAAATAGCCGAAAGCTTTGAAGATTTCCGCCCGGACGACATCCGGTCCGGCCCAATGGGCGTCGGGCGCCGCATAAACCGCCGGGTCTTTAAGTTTTTCTCTTAACAGCGGATACATATCCTGGTCGTGCCACCGCAGTTTGAGGAACCAGGCCATGTGATTAATCCCGGCCACCCAGTAAGAAAGCTCTTCTTTAGGAATTCCCAGATAGCGGGCCAGTTCGGCGGAAGTGCCCTGTACGCTGTGGCACAGGCCGACATTTTTGATTTTGGTGTAAGCGCTGACCGCCCAGGAGATAATCGCCATGGGGTTGGTGTAATTCATCAGCCAGGCATCCGGGCAGATTTTTTCCATATCGCGGCAGATTTCCAGAATCGGCGGCACGTGCCGCGCCGCATAGAAGACACCGCCCGGCCCGAGCGTATCGCCGACGCCTTCGTTGACGCCGTATTTCGCGGCGATTTTGCTGTCGGCATGGGTCCACTTCGGCCCGCCGACGGAGATGGTCACGAAAACGTAATTTGCGCCCGCCAGGGATTCCCGGCGGCTGGTGGTGGCCTCAATTCTGGTATTAAAACCCTGCTGTTGCACGAGCTTTTTCGCAAAAGCCGCCACCGGTTCCAGGTTTTCCTGAGAAATATCCATTAATGATATCGTGCTGTCCCGCAGCTTGGGATAGGTCAGAATATCAGTAATCAGGTGCCGGGAAAAGACATGACTGCCGGCACCGATAATGACGATTTTAGCCACAATAATCCCCCTGATTGTTTTAGACTAATAACTATTATATACCCGCAGCGGCCGTTTTTTATAACCTTTCAGGGGGATGATTTTCACAGGCGTGCGTTGAGCCAGGCTTCCATGTCGGTGAAAACCTGCTGCCGTTCGGGGTCGTTAAAAATTTCGTGGTAATAACCTTCGTAAATTTTCATGGTTTTGTCTTTGGAACTGACGCCGTCGAACAGCATTTTACTGCTGGCAGGGTCCGAAATGCGGTCCTGCGAGCCTTGCATAATCAGAATTGGGAGGGTAATTTCGGCTAATCGTTTTTGCAGCATGGCCATCGTTTTGAGCAGTTCGGCGCCGACCCGGGCGCTGAGTTTGCCGGTATAATTCAAGGGGTCTTTCACATAAGCTTCAACCACCGCTTTGTCCCGGCTGATGCCGGAAGCGTCGAGGGCGGAAACCCCCATTTTGGGCAGGATGACTGAGAGGATTTTGGCCATCAATATTGTAGCCTGATTGATGCTGGAACCGGCTTTTAAGGTAGTGCCGGAAATAATCAGCCCGTTCATTTCATTCTGGTGTGCGAGGGCATAATCAACGGCGATGGTGCTGCCCATGCTGTGCCCCACCATGAAAATTTTCGTGTTCGGGTTTTCGGTGCGTACCAGGTTATAAAAAGTCTGCAAATCGTCCAGATAATAAGAAAAGCGTTCGACGTAGCTGCGTTTGCCGTCCGATTTGCCGTGGCCGCGCAGGTCGAAGTAATAGACGGCATAGCCTTTGGGCACAAAGTAATTGACCAGGTTCGTGTAGCGCCCGCTGTGTTCGGCGATGCCGTGTACTACCAGCAAAATTGCTCTGGGCGCAGTGTCCGGCAGCCACGCTTGCAGGTACAAATTGAAATTATTACGACCGGTGAATTTCCCTTCGGTATGCTGCATTTTATCCCTCCTGTATCTCCAGAGGTTGATTGTGCCCCCAGTTTAAATCAATCTGTATTTGATTGCAACATGCATTTAATAATTGTGTCTAAATAATACATTTTAGCCGTTTTTGTGTCATGATTGAATTGTCATTTAAAAAGAGTTAAAATAAGTGAATTTTGGCAGACTTCTGCAAGTGAGGAAATGATATGGATGAATTAGTAATCGGTAAAATTCAGTCTTTTGGCAATAAAGTCAAAGAGAATGTGGAAAAGGTCATCATCGGGAAAGGGGATGTGGTAGAACTGGTGATTCTGGCCCTGTTGTGCGAAGGGCACGTGCTCATCGAGGATATTCCGGGCGTCGGTAAAACGGTGCTGGCCAAGTCCGTCGCGCGGTCGCTGGGCTGCAGCTATCACCGCATCCAGTGCACGCCGGATTTACTGCCTTCGGATATCACCGGTACTTACATCTTTAATCAAAAAACTTCCGATTTTGAATTCCGGCCGGGCCCGATTATGGCGCAAATCGTGCTGACCGATGAAATCAACCGCACCACGCCCCGGACGCAATCGGCACTGCTGGAAGCGATGCAGGAACGCCAGGTCACCGCCGAAGGCGAGACCAAATTGCTCCCCCGGCCGTTTATGGTACTGGCGACGCAAAACCCTATCGAACAGGAAGGAACATTCCCGCTGCCGGAAGCGCAGCTCGACCGTTTTCTGATTAAAATCAAAATCGGGTACCCCTCGGCCGAAGATGACAAATTGATTCTCTCCCGCTTCCGTCAGGATGATCCGCTGGAAAATTTAAAACCGGTGGTTACCGCCGATGAGCTGATGCAGATGCAGGCGGCCTGCCGCAATGTGCATGTAGCCGCCGATGTCGAAGATTACATTATCCGCCTGGTGCACGCCACCCGGGAACATGCGTCGCTGCAGCTCGGCGCCAGTCCGAGGGCGATGCTGGCGCTCTATCACACCTCACAGGTGCTGGCGGCGCTGCGCGGCCGGTCGTTTGTGATTCCCGACGACGTGAAATACCTGGCGGTAGTGACGCTTTCACACCGTATCATCCCGAAAGCGGAAAGCTCTCTAAGAGGGAGCAGCGCCGAACAGGCGCTGAAGGAAATCATGGATTCCGTTGCCGTCCCCGTGGAAAATGAAAATAAGGCCGGGTAGGATAAAACATGATCGGCGGACTCTGGTTATTTTTCACGGTCGTGCTGTTGATTTTCAGCCTGCTGACAAAACAGGTGCCGCTGTTTATTGTCGCGCTGCTGTTTTTCATGGCCGGCGGCATTGCCCGTTTGTGGGCGCGTTTTTGCCTTAACCGGGTAGAATACCGCCGCCATCTGAGTTCAGAACGCGTCTTCTTCGGGGAAGAAATAAAAATGTCGGTGGAGGTCACCAACCGGAAGATTTTACCGCTGCCCTGGCTGCAGGTGGAAGAACAGGTGCCCGACCAGGTCACGCTGCTCAAGGGCGAAGCGGCGCCGGCGTTTTCGACAAATTACCAGATACTCACCGCCATCTTTTCCCTGAGCTGGTACCACCGGATTAAAAAATATTATCCCATCAAATGTAACCACCGCGGCTATTTTACCTTCGGCCCGGCCAAACTCAGTTCCGGCGATGTTTTCGGGTTTTTCACCCGTTATCAGGAAATCGAGACCCTCGACCATCTGATGGTTTACCCCAAAATGGTACCGCTGGAAAAACTCGGCATCCCCTCCAAACAGCCGCTGGGCGAAATCCGTACCACCAAACACCTCTTTCACGACCCGGTGCTGATGCTGGGCATCAGGGAATATCAATACGGCGACAGCCTGAAAAGCATCGAATGGAAAAGCACAGCCCGCACCGGCAGCCTGCAGACGAAAATTTTCGAACCGACGACTACCGTGGACATGGGCATTTTCCTGGATGTGCGCACGGTTTCTTTACCCTACTGGAGTGTTGACCCGGAAAAATTAGAGCTCGCCATTGTTACCGCCGCTTCACTGGCAAATCAGGCGCTCTCCGAGGAATACCGCGTCGGTTTATACATCAACAAAACCAGCCCGGGTACGGCCGAAATGATACACATCCCGCCCAGCCGCCATCCGGAGCAGCTGAAGCATATTTTAGAGGCGCTGGCATTGGTTCATCCGGTAGAAGTGATGCCGATTGCCAGAATGCTGGTGACCGAAAGCAGAAACCTGCCGTGGGGCAGCACGATGACCGTAATCACGGCATCGCCCGGCGAAGAATTATTATCCACGCTCTATCAAATGAAAAGAGTGGGGCGCAAAGTGGTGCTGATTACTATCGGCAGCCGGGATGCCATCAACGCGAACGGCCTGACCACCTATAACATCAGCGACAACATCGGCTGGGAAAAAATGGAAGCGATGAGTTTAAGCGCCAAACGGTAAAAGCGATTTTAAAGGCAGAGACAATGGCTTTTTTAGCCGGTTTGAAAAAAGTAAATTGGATCGCGGATATTTTCGCGCCATTAGCCGTAATTCTAATGGAGGTTTTCTGTTTATGCTCGTGGCTGATTTACATCGGCAGCCTGCCGATGGTGACCAATCCCCGGCCGGCGCTGGGTTTCCTGTCGCTGCTGTTCCTGCTGGGAGGTTCTTTCGTCGTCACCCGGTTTTTCCTGAAACAGAAATGGCCGATGGTCTGGATACAATTGACCATCATATTATGCGGGCTGATTGCGATTTTCCTGGCGCTGCGCCTTGAATACGCGGCCGGTTTCAATCTCTTCGGCGGTCGATGGTTCGCCTCATACGGCCGGGAATTACTCAACTTTTTCACGCAATACCCGCCGTTTGCCTTCGCGATTATCGCCGGTTTGTATTTGTGGTGGCGCGGTATCAGCCTGGCCCGCTCCCGCCTCTACTTCGAAGATGTCTATCAGGCATTCCTGATTCAGCTGGCGACGCTGGTTTTCCTGATTATTTCCTGGAACTTTACTTACAAAAGCGGTGCGATGAAAAACATTACTTCGAACATCGGTGTTTATATCGTCGGATTTTTCTTCTTCGGGCTGCTGGCGCTGGCTTTATCTAACCTGCGAGTCCTCCAGGAAAAGTTTAAAAAACGGGGAGACCTCTCGCGGAATTTAGGCCGGCGCTGGCTAATAACCATCGTCGTCGTGATTTGCGGCGTGGTGCTGCTGGGTATCGGTTTCGCCACGATTTTCTCCACTCAATTCATTTCTTTACTGGGCAAAGCGATGAGTTCGGTTTCCGGCGTTTATTCCGATATTGTTTACTTTATATTGCTGGTCGTGGGTTTTCTGGTGACCTGGATTTATTATATCGGTGCGTTTTTTCTCAGCTTGATTACGCAGGGGGCAAAGCCCGAGCCGCCGCAGCCGATGCAACAGGTAATTCCTAAAAATAACCAGACAACGACAACTTCCTTAAGTCCCCACTTTGTATTGATAATAAAAATTGTGATTCTGGTGCTGATCGCGGTGCTGGTAATCCGGCTGATAATGAAAGCGATTCAACGCCGGCACCAGAAAGAAATGACGGAAGATGTTCAGGAAGAACAGGAATCGCTCTGGAGCTGGGCCGGATTCAAAGCGGATTTGCTGGTATTCTTACAAGCCATATTACGGCTCTTCATCAGAAAAAAGAAACCAATACCGGTCAATACTGCGGCAGACTGGCTGACGGCGGACGATAATCCCGGACGCAGATTAAGCGTCCGCGAGATTTACCAGCATCTACTCCGGCAGGGGGCACGCCTGAAAATGCCGCGTGAAAAATATGAAACACCATCCGAATACGCCCGGCGTTTAGGGCAAACTATTCCAGCCGGCAAAGAGCCGCTGCACGAAATCACCGATTTATACATCGGTGTCCGCTATGGGGAACATCCCGCCGAAGAGAAGCAGACCGAAAAGGCCAACAGTATCTGGGAAAAATTGCGCAGCCTTTTCACGGGACAGGAATTTCAATAGTCAGAAAAATGCTCATGAAACCATGAAAATTTATTAGCAGACTAACCGGTAAATAATGATAAACAAAAGGGCAGTGAAAAAATACTTTTTATGCGCGGCCGTATTGCTTTCAATGTTGCCCCTGGGGTGCACAAGTGCCCCGGTGAAAAATTCAACGCCGGTGACTGCCGCCGTATCTTCCATCTATGACGGGACATATTCGGGGACATTTACCTGCGCGTACCGGACGGATGCCAATTCTCCCTGGGTTACCGTCACGGCCTTTACACTGACTGTGACCTTTAAAACTTACGCCGTATCCAACGGCATGGACTATCTGTGGGTATCTCACGTTTCTTGCAGCGACCCGGTTTACGGCGCCGTGGCAGGAGTTGACATGACCGACGGATTCCTCAGCGTCGCGAGTATGGTAAACATCGGGAATCTGGGAAACACGGTCTATAGTGTGCCGGATTACGGCTATGCCTGGCTGCCGGTAAAGACGCCGGCTTCTATTTCCACCAGCGTTGCTTTTATGATAAATTTTCCGAACGGCACGGGCATCGACCAGGCAGGCGGGGCTTTTATTGTGACTGCCGGAGGCACAACGATATCCGGGGTCAGTCCGCCTCCTTCGACAGACAGCCTGAATTTTGCGTCATGGATAAGCGTAAAGGCTTTGCTGCCTTCTGCAATTCCACGCGGCGCCATTACAGGCCCTGATTTTAAATGGATGGGCATGGACTGGAGTCTGACCCGTATTCCATCATAAAAGCCATAATTTGGCCGGCTTCCCGCAGACTGGCAGCCCCTTTAATTTTTCGGTATCACAAAACTCTTGATTGCGCTGCCGTCCGGGGCGCGGAAAACCAAATTAGCGGTATTCCCGGTAATTGTCACATCGGCAAAACCGAAGTTGGTGCTGGAATACCACACACTTTCCGGAGAGGTGTAGGTCCGCTGCGGGTCCAGGGCACCGCCGAATGTTCCGGCGATGACATACGAAGTGCCGTCTTTCTGCAGCAACTCCATCTGATGGTCATGACCGGAAAAAACCATATCCACGCCGTATTTTTCAAAAATCGGGGCCAATTTACCGATTGTTTCCGGGTCTTCATACCAGTTCCAATCAGCAACAACCGAGCCGGAAGCATAATAAAAACCGTGCCCGATGACAATTTTCCAGTCATCTTTCGGGATACTGGCTAACTGCTGCTGCAGCCAGGCGCTTTGCGCCGCGTTAAAATCTTCGGCGCTCCATTCCAGGTCAATTACCAGGAAGTGGACATTCCCAACATCAAACCGCTGATAAAGCTGGGTGCCGTTTTGCAGCGGCATCCCGGCCGGGTCGCAATAGGTCTCCCATTTTTCCAAGCCACCCAGCAACGTGTCGTGATTGCCGACGGCATATTTGGTGGGAATGTTCTCCGTAGCGACGGACATAGCCTGCAGGGCTTGCTGCCACTGGGAATCTTTGAAACCGAATTCCACCAGATCACCCATGGAGAAAAGGAGATTATAGTGGTTGGCGGGATTGGCAATTTGCTGCAGCATTTCTGCGG
>Ga0326728_10025131_pt1 | contig 10699 bp, 6 predicted proteins | sample MB3enrmetagenome_FD_207602 | JGI IMG/M metagenome (GOLD analysis project Ga0326728, IMG submission 207602) | Lab enriched peat soil microbial communities from McLean, Ithaca, NY, United States - MB31MN | ecosystem: Environmental > Terrestrial > Soil > Wetlands > Peat | place: USA: New York...
CCTGGCGATGAAAAAACCGAATTCGTCGATGCAACTGACGCGCGCCGCCGATTACGGCGTGCGCGTGATGATTCAACTTGCCTCCCTCTCAGCAGATGGCCGGGTTTCGCTTCCCGCACTGGCACGCGCTACCGCCGCGCCGCAAAGCTTTCTCTCGAAAGTCCTGCAATCGCTGGCGCGGGCCGGGCTCATCACCTCGCAACGCGGACAATCCGGCGGCTTTCACATCACGCCGCGCGGCGCCGCGGCTTCGATGCGCGAGGTGATCGAGGTCATCGACGGCACGATCTGCCTGAACGTCTGCCTCTCCCCCGGCCGGTCCTGCATTCGCAAGCCGCGATGCCCTGCGCACCCGGTTTGGGCTTTGGCGCAGCGCGCCATGATGGAGGTTCTTTCCAGCGTCAGCATCGCTTCGCTGGCCGCCCCGTCCGCGCCCACCGCCTCCCGCACCGCCCAGGTTCCGTCAAAGCCTGCCGCGCGATAACCACCCGGCTGGCGCGCGCCTCATTTGCATTCCTCCCGCCCGCAGTGTTTCAATTGAATCATTGAAACAGGGGTGCTCCGCGGCATTGCGGGGCTGAGAAATACCCTAGAACCCGATCCGGATAATACCGGCGTGGGAAGCTTTCTCTAGCCGAGCAGCAGTTCTTCCTTCCATCGCAGCTCATGCTCCTTTGTTTCAGGAAAAACGAAGCCAAGGATGTCCATGTTCACCGCTGCTCCAACCGTTCGCAAACGCAAGACCACCTCAGGCACTGTTCCCGCCATGTTCGCCGGGATTCTTCTCTGGGCTCTCTGTTTTGGCCTCCCGTCGTCCGCGCAAACCGCGCAACAGAATCCCGCTCCACCGCCGCAAAACCCCGCTCCAGCACCCAAGAACTCGCCGGCCCCCGCTCCGGCGCAGCAGAAACCGGCGCCCGTCACCACCACCGTCGTGGTGCGCGGCGAGACGGAAGACAACTATCTTCCCGAATCCGTCACTGTGGGCACGCTCGATGGCGCGACCTTGCGGGAAGCTCCGCTTTCGGCCACCGTCGTCACGCGCGACCTGCTCAGCGACCAGGTTTCGCGCCTACTCTCCGATGTGGTCAGGAACGATGCCTCGGTCGACGACGATTACGTGCCCGTGGGCTACTACGGCGTTTACGAGATTCGCGGTTTCCCCATCGATCTCGCCACAGGGCTTGAAGTCAACGGCATGACCATCGCCGGCGAGCAGGATGTGCCGCTCGAAAACAAGCAGAGCGTGGAGTTCCTGAAGGGCATTGCCAGCGTAGAGAGCGGTGTGGCCAACGCGGGCGGGCTTATCGACTACGTGACCAAGCGGCCGGCCAACATTGAGGCCGTCGATCTCGCTACCGATGAACGCGGCACGGCTTACGGCGCCGCCGACCTCGGCCATCTCTTCGGCAGCCGCAAGCAGGTGGGCGCGCGGTTGAATCTGGCCGGCGAGCGCATCGTTCCGTACATGAACGACACCAACGGTTGGCGCGCCGCGGGCGCGGGCGCGGCCGACTGGAAGATCGACGCCGCCACCACGCTCAAAGGCGACTTCGAGTACCAGCACAAAACCGAGCGCGACGGCAGCGGGTATCAACTGCTGGGCGGCGCCACGCTGCCCGACATCAATCGCATCTATCGATCGACGATGCTCGGCGATCAGCCCTGGGGTCCGCCCGACACTTACGACACTTTCAACACCAACGCGCGCCTCGAGCACACGTTTTCGCCGGCGTGGACTGCTTTTGCCGCAGCCAGCCTCAGCCACTCGCTCATCCAGGACAACGTGATCTACGCCTACGGCTGCTACTACGAGACCGAGTGCAACACCGGCTCGGCTCCTTATCCGTGGTTCTTCGCTCCCGACGGCACCTACGACGTCTACGACTACCGCAATCCCGGCGAGCTGCGCATCGATGCCGAAGGCGAAGCCATGCTTACCGGCCATATCCACACCGGCTCTGTTACACAGGACATCACCGCGGGCGGGGTCATTTTCCTGCGCAGCGTCGAGCAGCCCGGCGCGCCGCCAGCCAATGCTCCCGCTACGGTTCAGGATGGCGCCGTCTACACTTACGTTGGATCCGAAAACATTTACCAGCCCATGGCGCCAGCCGCACAGGAGAGCCCGCTCGAATCCGCGGGCCCGCGCACGCTTTGGGAAGATAGCCATCAATCCTCCACAGCGATCCAGGACCGAATTCATCTTCCAGGCCGCATCCAGCTCATCGCCGGCGGCCGCTACGACTCCCTGCGCGACCACAATTACTCGCTCACGGCCACCAGCCCCAGCACGCCTCCTACCCTTACCGACAAACCAGTGTGGCTGCCGCAGTACGCCGTCAGCTTCAACCCCGTCCAAAACCTCGCGCTCTATGCGAATTACGGTGTGCTTCTCTCGCTCGGTCCTCAGAGTCCTTTCTGGACCGACAATGGCAGCCAGTTTCTGTCTCCCTTTAACACGCGGCAGGTCGAGGTGGGCACGAAGTACGAGCCGGATCAGCGCATCCTGCTCACGACTGCGTTTTTCCACATGCGCGCGCCTTTTTTTTACCCCAGGATGATTCAGACTGCGGATAGCTTCTGCTCCATCAACTCCGTCACGGGAGAACCCGTCCAGCCGGGCGATCTCTGCTTCGAGCAGGAGGGCCGCGAGACCCACAACGGGGTCGAGTTCAACGCCGCAGGCAAGGCCGCCAATTGGCTGCGACTGAACGCCTCGGCCGCGGCCATGAATGCAATTTCAACCGGCACCGGCACGCCCTCGTTCGACAACAAACAGGTGATCAACGTGCCGCATCTGCACACCAATCTCTTTGCCGACGTCACCGTGCCGCGCATGCGCGGGCTGCACCTGATGCCCGGCTGGAGCTACACCACGCGCAAAGAAGCCACGCGCGACGACACCGTCAGCGTGCCCAGCTACAATCTCTTCAGTCTGGGCGCGCGCTACACACCAGGCGGCGAACAGGGCCGCGTCACATTTCGCATCTTTGCCGATAACATCGCCAATAAGCGGTACTGGTCCGACACCGGTGCGAGTTACGGCGACACGTTCGTGTGGCTCGGCGCGCCCGCAACCGTTCGCCTCTCCGCGCACTACACGTTTTAACTGCACGATGGAGCCCGCTGGGAACAGGCAAGAGACGGTAGCCCAGACGCAAGCCTGGGGAAAACAAATATGCCGCCCATCTCCAGCCCGCTTTAACAGGCGTAAGATCGTTGATAAGCAGCTCGCAACCATGACCTCAACGGTAAAAGCTCACGGCATGGACGGCTCGCTCGTTCCCCCCGACTGGCCTCCGCTTACGCAGGACGAAGTACACACCCTCCTCAGCCGATTTCCCGCGCTGGGCGAGCCCACGCGCATCCTTACCGCGAGCCCGCGCCCGTTCTCCGCGGCTGGAGTTGTGGCCACGCCAAACGGTCCGGTTTTCATCAAGCGGCATCATCGCGCCGTGCGCGACCGCGAAGGATTGCTCGAAGAACACCGTTTCCTCGCGCATTTGCTGGCTCGCGGCGCTTCGATCCCGCGCGTTATTGCCGACGCCGCGGGCGAAACCGCCATCGAAATCGGCGACTCGCTCTACGAGGTACACGAAACGCCCCCGGGGATCGACCTTTACGAAGAAGCAATTTCCTGGACGCCCTTTCGCACCGCGGCACACGCATATTCCGCCGGACAGGCGCTCGCCCGGCTGCATCTTGCCGCGCTGGATTTCGCTGCGCCGGCGCGCAAGCCCCGTCCACTGGTAGCAAGTTTCACCATCTTCGCCGCGCGGGATCCGATCGAAGCCATGGCGCGCTATCTTGCCCGTTGCCCATCGCTCTCCGACCATAAAGGGATTCGCGTTTGCGCCGCGCAAGCCATCGCTATTCTCGCTCCCTTTCACGCGGAGCTTGCGCCGCTCCTGCCCGCGCTCGGCTCTCTTTGGACGCACAACGACCTGCACGCCTCCAATCTCTTCTGGAGCGATCCCACCGGCGATGCGCGCGCCACGGCGATCATCGACTTCGGACTTGCCGACCGCAGCAACGCCGTGCACGACCTAGCCCACGCCATCGAGCGCAACATCGTCGAGTGGCTAGCCCTTGTCCAAGACGCAAAACAGCCCCCGGCTGTCCATCTCGACCATCTGGCGGCGCTTCTTGACGGCTACGAATCCGTGCGCCCGCTCACGGAGGAAGAAGCCGCCGCGCTGGCGCCGATGACCGCTCTCTGTCACGCCGAATTCGCGCTCTCTGAGGCCGATTACTTCCTGGGCGTTTTGCACTCTGAAGAAAAGGCCGTGATGGCCTACGACGGCTGGCTTGTCGGTCACGCTAAATGGTTCCAGGGCGCCGCCGGCTGCGAGCTGCTCGACTTTCTGCATCGCCGCGCGAAGAGGCACGCGCGGCGGGTACATGCGGAGGCATTGAAATGAGCGGGGCGGCCATCGCTCTATACCTTGCCGGGCATGGGATCGAAGCCGCAGGCATGTTGGCCACGGTGATCGGCATCTGGCTCACCACCAAGCGCCTGCTCATCTGCTGGCCGGTGGTGCTCGTCGCCGATCTTCTTTATCTGGTGGTCTTTTATCGGTCCGCACTTTATTCAGATGCGTTGCTCCAGCTTTTCTTTGTCGCCTTCACGCTTTACGGCTGGTGGCACTGGTGGCGCGGCGTGCGCCAGGAAGGCGAGGTGCGCGTGGTCCCGCTGCCCCGCGCCAGCATGATCGTCGCGATCGTAGCGGGCGCAGTGGGCAGTATTCTGCTGGGCGGGCTTGCCGTCCGCCTGCACGCGGCGCTGCCCCATCTCGACGCCGCGCTCACCAGCTTTTCGCTCGTCGCCAGTTGGTGGGGCGCGCGCAAGCACATCGCCAATTGGTGGCTCTGGATTGCGGTGGATCTCGTCTACATCGGCGAGTATATCTACAAGGATCTTTGGCTCACGGCGCTGCTCTATGCGGGTCTCGTGGGTCTGGCCATTCTCGGCCTGCGCGACTGGCGCCGCGCCGCCGCTGCTATTTAAAGCTGTGAACCCGCGCGCATTCAGAAAACCTTGTGCAATTCCCAATACAAAGGCCGGAGCACTTGCTCCGGCCCGTGTCTAACTCCGCTAGCTCCGCTAACGCCGCGAACCCCGCTATCCTTGGATATCGAATTGCTCGGGATGCAGCGCCGCATCGCTCTTGAGCAGGAGGTTGCGCCCGATCAGCTCCTCGAATTCAGTCAGCCAGCGAGCGTTGTTGCCCTTGAGCACCTTCACCGTCTCGGGATGCACGCGCAACATGACGTCGGCGTTTTCGAAATGCTTCCTCATCTTCCGCATCTCGATGTAAATCTCGTTGCAGACGGTCGTGGCGCTTTTCACCATGCCGGTGGCCTGGCAGGTGGGGCAGGGCACGCTCAACGTACGCTCCAATGACTGCTTGACGCGCTTGCGCGTGATCGCCACCAGACCGAAATCGTTGAACTGCAGCACCTTGGTGGGCGCGCGATCGCTCTTCAAGGCTTCTTCAAGCGCGGCCATCACCTTGAAACGGTTCTTGCGCTCGTCCATGTCGATAAAGTCAATCACGATAATCCCGCCCAGGTCGCGCAACCGGATCTGGCGCACAATCTCCGGCACCGCGTCGAGGTTGGTCTTGAGAATTGTGTCCTCGAGCCGTGCCGACTTGCCCACGTATTTGCCAGTGTTGATGTCGATCGCCACCAGCGCCTCGGTCTGGTTGATGACGATCGAGCCGCCGGACTTCAGCCACACCTTGGAGCGCAGCGCCTTGGAGATTTCGTCTTCGACGCCGAAGTGCTCGAAGAGCGGCGTCTCCTTGGTGTAGAGCTTGACGCGCCGCACCAGCGAGGGCGAAAAGTGGTTGAGGAATTTTACGATGCGTTCGTAGTTGGCTTCGGTGTCGACCCAGATGCTCGAAAAGTTGGCGCTCACCTGGTCGCGCAGGATGCGCTCGATGAGCGACAAATCGTGATAAATCAGGGCCGGCGACTTGGACGCCTCGGAGCGCTGCTTGATGTCGTTCCAAAGATTCATCAGAAAGCGCAGGTCGGCGCGCAGCTCTTCTTCCGACGCGCCTTCGGCTGCGGTCCTCACAATCAATCCGCCCGGAGCGTCACCGCGCTCGTGCAGCAGAATCCGCTTCAGCCGATGGCGCTCCTCGTCGGAGGCGATCTTGCGGCTCACGCCCACATGGCTCACCGTCGGCATGAAGACCAGGAATCTTCCGGGTAGCGCGATATGGCTGGTGATGCGCGCGCCCTTTTTGGCGATGGGCTCCTTGGCGATCTGCACCAGGATCTCCTGGCCGGACTTCAAAAGGTCCGAGATGATGGGCAGATCCGAGGTTTGCGCTGAGCGGCGCGAGGGGCCGCGGCGTTGCGTACCGCGTCCGCGCGGGCCGCGATCGCGGCGCTCGCGGTTGCGCGCCGGCCGCGTCCCCGGAGTGGTTGTCTCTTCCTCGCCGGTCTCGTCTTCCTCTTCGCCGTTCGGCTCGTCGAGATCCCGCTGGATGCGATGGTCGAGGTGCGCCTCCTGCAACATTTCGCCGAATTCGCCGGTGCGCAGGTGCGTGGGCAGTGTCTCTTCTTCGTATACGTCCCCGTCATGCGCCTCGGGCTTGTGGCGGCGCGCACGAGGCGCGGCTTCGAATTCCTCGCCTTCGATCGTTTCCTCTTCCACCAGGCCCACACCCGGCGCATAGGTTGAAGCCGGAGCCGCGGCCTTTGTTGCGGACGCCTCCTCTTCCTTCTTCTTCCCGAAGCCGAACAGCCGGAAGCCCGTTGGCGATGAAGGATCGACACGGTGCGATGCGGATGCGTCGGTCTCCTCGTCCGTGACTTCCTCAGCTTCAGTTGGCTCGGCTCGAACGGCCTCAGATTCCGCCGGAGCCGACTCTATCGTCTCCTCGAATTCGTCATCCTCTGCCATCGCGCCTTCAGCGGTTCCCAGCTCGTGCGCGTCTCCCTCCGCGAGTGCATTGAACGCGTCTGCGCCCAGACTCTCCTCTTCGAACTCGAGAGCCGTTTCCTCCGGCTCTTCCGTTTCCGTTTCGGTTTCGTAATAGGACGCCTCGGTCTCCTGGCGCTCCTCCTCAACCGTTTCCTCGGTCACCGCATCCACCTGCGGCGCAGCGGAGATTCCGGCCTCCGCCTCCGCGACGGCTTCTTCGGGTTCCGGCTGGCGCCCGCGGAGCCGCGAAATCGACTCTCCGGGCAGCAGGCCGCTGCCGTCCCAGGTGATGGGCGCTTCTATCAGTGTGGAAGGCTTAAAGGTGGAGCTAGGGCGCGGCGGAGCAGATGACTCCGCAGCCGCCTTCGGCGTCTCGGCCGCCGCCGTGCCGCCGTACTTCGAAAGCGATTCACCAGGCAGCACAAAGGCCGCCGACGCCGGCTGCGCATGGGGCACGCGCGGCGCAGGGGGTGCGGAATGAATCTCGCGCGCCTTGGGCGTCTCTTCAAACGCGACGGTTTCAACCGGTTCGGCGGGGCCGGCTACGGCTGGCTCGGCTTCGGCAGCCGCTTCCGGCGCAACGCCTTTTTGCCCACGGCCGCCGCGGCGGCGACGCCGTCCACGCCACGGGCGTCCCCCGGTTCCTTCCTGTTCCTGCTCGGTCTCTGCCGGTGCGGGAGCGCTTGCAGGCTCCGCAGCGGCGATTTCCACCGTCACTTCTTCCGGCGCCGGGCGATCCTGGCGCGGTTCCTGCCTGCGCGGGCCGGAACGCGAACCGCGCTCCTCGGAAACCTGCTCAGGCTGCCGCACGCCACCGCCGTTCACGCCACGGGGATGCCGCACTTCGCGCGGCGGCTGGCCGGCTCCGCTGGCCGCAGCCTTCTCGAGCTCGTCGGTCTCTTCCTGGTCGTCGAGCTCCATGAAGTCGGTCACGTACAGGAAGGCGTCGCGCTCCAGGCCGAGGTCGACAAACGCCGACTGCATGCCGGGCAGAACCCGTGTTACGCGTCCGTTGTAAATGGAACCCGCGAGGGTATACTCGTTTTCGCGTTCGTAGTAGATTTCCGCGAGTTGATCGTCTTCTAAAATCGCAAGCCGCGTCTCATGCGGCGTGCTGGAGATACAAATTTCCTTTGCCATCGTCCCTTTCCGTCCGGCAGCAGAAAGCAACCGGCACATGCGGCAAGGTTCGATGGAGCGGCGCGAAGCCGGCGGAGGAGAGGGGCGGATAACCGTTAAGGCGATCGAAGTTCGGCCCTTGCGCGGCGGCCTGCCTCAAGGGCGGCGAGCCGGTCGAAAAAGACCGAACGTACTGCTGGTTGCGGTGATCCTGTCGCAGAGTGTTTCGGGCGGCCATGGCCGTTCGAACGGAGGCGAATGCAGGGAAGATCCAATTGGCATCCGACTGCCCCGATCGATTTGCGCGATTTACGCGATCCTTGCGACGAGCAAGCCGCGAGCCGTGCCGCAGGCTCCGGCGACCGGCTGCGGTCGTTGGAGCGGAGCGGCCATCCCGTCTCTCGGTGCTCATAAACCCAATCCTGCCGGGCGCGATCCATCGGGACCAAGCCGGCGAAATACCTGAAAAATCTTGCTCTTGCAGCCCGGAACAATCCAGGATCGCTCCCGGGCCGCACCCACAACTGAACCTTCCCCGCACGACGTCTCAACTTCAGGAGACGCGTCAGTTTACGAAGCGACGCATGCGGACATTCATCGCCACGCCCAGCGCCAGGAACGTAAACAGCACCGAAGATCCACCGTAACTCATTAAAGGTAAAGGGATTCCGGTGACGGGCATCAACCCGATGACCATGCCTACATTGACCGCGATCTGGAAGGTCAACACAGCCACGATTCCCATGATAATGAGGGAACCGGGCAGGTCAGCGGCTGTTTGAGCGTTCTGAATCAAACGCATCAATATGAAGAAGTATAGCAGCAGCACAAAAATCGCGCCCACAAAGCCGTGTTCCTCGCTCAGGGCGGCAAAGATGAAGTCAGTATAGGGAATGGGAAGGAAATAGCCCTGGGTCTGGGTGCCTTTTCCCGATCCCTTGCCCCAGATCCCCCCTGAGCCCACGGCAATCTCCGATTGCCGCACCTGGTAACCGGCACCCTTGGGATCGGCGTTTGGATTGGTAAAGCTGGTCAGTCGAGCCTTCTGGAAGCCCTTGAGCACTCTGAGGTGCCCCACCCCGAAGCCATCGGTCCAGACACCGGTAGCCAGGAAAGCCGCACAGACCGTGAGAACCAGCGATTGGCGCAGGTTGATGCCGCCGAGGAACAGGCCGGCGACCAGAATCGGCAAATAGGTCAGGGTCGTCCCGAGGTCAGGCTGCTTGAGGACCAGTAGCATGGGAATACCGACCAGCGCAAAGGCCTTGAAAATCTCCCTCCAGGTGACATTGCGCCCGCCCAGATTGGCAAAATAGCGCGCCACAACCAGAATCAGCACCATCTTTACGCATTCCGAGGGTTGCACCAGCATGGGTCCGAGTTTGATCCAACGGCGCCCGCCCAACGCTTTGTGGCCGAGCGGCGACAGCACGGCAACCAGCGCCAACAGACCTATTCCATAGGCCCACGGCGCCCAGTCGAGTACGCGATGATAGTCGATCTTGGCGAAGGCGAACATGCCGGCCACGCCGGCCGCGACCCAGAAGATCTGCCTGCTGCCGAAGTTTGAGAACTTCGTGTGCATGGTGGCCGAGTGAACTTCAATCACCGACACGGCGCAGAGCAGGAGCACGAGGCCCAGCAGGGTCCAGTCGAAATCGCGAAAGCTCAGGAAACGGCGCAGGGGCATGGCGCTAAGGATCCTTCCTCGTTTCTGGCCTCGGCACGAGCTTCGATATCGGCTTCAGCCCCGGCCTGCGCTCGGGCAGCGCCGCGGCCACCTCCGCCGGACGCGAATCTGTAGCGCCGGTCTCCCGACCGGCTGTGGCGTGGGTCTCCTGACCCACGCCCCTCGAAATCGATGGAGAACTTTTCACCTTCGCGGCATGGGCACGCGGCACGCTCCCTCGGCTGGCCACAACCTCGCCATTCTCGACGAAGAAATGCCCGCCCTGGACGCGGCTCTTCGTCACCCTGGCATTCTTCGTGCCCGGCTGGGCCTGGGGTGTCGACCACACCGCGCCGACCTCGACGGGAGCTGCGGCCTTCTGCTGCGGCAAGTTGCCGGCCAAGCGGCGCTTCTTATCGACATAGGCCGTTACCACCTGCGCGGCGATGCGCGCGGGGTAATAGCTGAATTCCCCGTTCTGCCACAAAACCGCCACCACGATCTCGGGATTGCGGCGCGGCGTCACGCCCACAAACCAGACATTGGGATAGGTGCTCTTGCCCTTGTTGGTCTTCTCCAGCGCTTCGTGGCTCATTTCCTGCGCGGTGCCGGTTTTGCCGGCAAAGTCGATGCCTTCGAGATGCGACGAGCCTGCCGTGTGGTAGAGTCCCGGCTGCGTCACTTCGGCCATGCCGTCGGTGACGATCTCCCAGTTTGCCGGGTCCATGGGAACGTACGCTTCACCCGAGCCGGGAAAGCTATCCGCGAGCGACTTGCGGAAATCCGCCGGCAACTGATCGGGAAACACCGCGTGCGGCCGCACCAAATGCCCGCCCGAGGCAATGCCGCCGATAATGCGCGCCAGTTGAATCGGAGTGGCCTCGATCGCGCCCTGCCCGATGGCGACGTCGAGCGTCTCGTCAGGGTACCAGCGGTGATGGAAGTTCTTGATGAGCCATTGCGGCGAG